>Ga0160443_100034_pt1 | contig 336790 bp, 317 predicted proteins | sample HID1972I_E1MG_FD_108244 | JGI IMG/M metagenome (GOLD analysis project Ga0160443, IMG submission 108244) | Enriched pill bug-associated microbial communities from UW Madison campus, WI, USA - HID1972I_E1 MG | ecosystem: Host-associated > Arthropoda: Insects > Digestive system > Unclassified ...
ATGCCGTTGAGGCCGTCGATCATGTCGCGGAAGTCGTGCTGGAAGCGCTCGGCCTCGCCGCGCTGGCTGAAGTCTCCGGCGGCGGTGGCCGCGGCCAGGCGCTTGATCTCGGCGTTGATCGCGGCGAGGTTGGCCTTGACCCGCGCCATGGTCTCGGACAGGACGGCCTTCTCGCCGGGATACTGCTCCAGGTCCTGGCTGAGGTCGCCGACCGCGTACTGGCCCATGATCTCGACCAGGTGCAGCTTGACCGCGACGTGCGAGCCGACCAGGGCGTTGGTGTCGCCGACCATGGTGCCGTACTCGCCGGGGAAGGCGGAGGCGTCCATGCGGAAGCTGATCTGGCCCTCGTCGTGGCGGCGGGCCATCTCGCGCTGCGCGCCGATCACTGCCTGCAGCTGCGATTGCATGCGCGACATCGCCTGCAGGAGCCGGCCCGCCTCGTCGCGGGCGTCGATCCGGATGACGTTGTCGAGCCTGCCGTCGGCGATCCCGTCGGCCACCTGCGTGGCGCGCTGCAATGGCCGGGAGATGATCCGCGCCGTCCACCAGCCGAACAGGCCGGCCATCAGCAGCACCAGGACGAGGCCGGCGCAGATGGTGGCGACGGTGCGCGCGTAGGCGGTTTCGGAGGCCTGGACGCGCTCGTCCAGTGCGCGCACGTTGAAGTCGATCAGCGCGCCGATGTCTTCGGCGAACTGGCGCCGCGCCTTGCGCGAGTCGCCCTGGGTGATCTCGCCCGCGGCGACGAAGTCGTCCGCATCGATGGCCTGGGAAATCCGCTCGTGGACGATGAAGTAGGTGTCCTGCGCCTCCCTGACCTTCGCGTACAGCGCCGTTTCCGCCGAATCGGGCGTGCCGCCGTTCGCGCTGGTTTCATACGCGCCCTGCGCCGCCTCGACGGCGGCCCGGGAGTTGGCCAGGCGCTTCTTGTAGTCGGCGATCTCCTCCGCCTGCCCCTGGTAGCCCAGTTGGGCCAGTTCATAGGCGCGGAACTCGTTGAGCATGGCCAGCATCTGGCTCAGGTGCTGCACGGCCGGCATCCATCGATAGTTGGTCTCGTTCAGCCCGTGCTGGGTGGCGTTCAGGCGCACGAGTGCGAACAGGCCCAGTGCCACGGTCATCAGCGTGGTCAGCGCGAAGGCCACCGCGAGCTTGCGCGCAATCGAGAGATTCTTGAACCAGGACATGGGGGCTCCGCGGTGGGGCAAGGATGCAAGCCGAAAGGTTTGGGGGCGAACGCGGCAAAGTCGCGCGCCACAGAGGCAATAGCGGCGATGCCGTGGGGTTCTTGAGATGGCGGCGGCCGTCTCCGGACGAACGGTTGCGCAGGGATGGGCCGGAGTCGATCCCGCCAGGCACCCCGGCCACGCGCATTCGCGACTGAAGTCGCTCCCGCGTGGGAACGCCGTCGGCGGGATCCGCCCGTGCCCTTGCGGGCGCCGGCGCGTCCGGTCAGAAGTGCAGTTGCGCGCGCAGCTGCAGCACGGACGGGTCGGTCGACAGCGCGCCGCGGGTTGCCTTCGCCCTGACGTAGTTCAACTGGAACTTCAGGTGCCCGGTGAAGTACCAGTTCGCGCCCAGCGTCCAGTCGTGCTGGCGCCCGCCGGCGATGCCGTCGCTGTCGAGGTCGATCCGGCTGTAGCGCGCCAGCAGCTCCAGCGCGCCGTACCTGCCCTTCGGCCTGGGATTGCCGACGTTGCCGGCGCCATAGGGACGGGATTCGCCGGTCACCAGCCAGCTGCCGAACGCGTAGGCGCCATCGGCGGCATACGAAGGCAGGCCGGATTCGCGCGTGGTCTTCTGGCGCAGGTACTCGCCCTGCAGCGACCACGGGCCCTGGATCCACAGCGCTTCCAGGCCGCCGCGTTCGATCCGGTCCACGCGCGTCAGCGTACCCGAGTCCACCAGCCGCACCGCCGTCAGCGAGGCTTCCGGCTTGGCGCGCCAGCGTGCGCTGGGATGGACCGTCATGCCCAGCCCGTCGACTTCGCTGTCCGGGCGCTCCTGCGCGGCCGACACGCCCAGGTGCAGCACCTGGCCGTCCTGTTTGGATGGCGTCCACGCCACGCGTGCGGCGACGGTGTCGCCCTTGTTGTCGCCCTGCAGGTCGGATTCGAAGAAGTAACCGGCATTGACGATGTAGCGGTCGCGCTCGAACGCCCAGTCGATGCCGCTGCGGCGGCCCTGGTAGAACGCCTGCGTCGGCAGCGAGTTCTCCATGAAGACGACGCTGCGGGTGGCGGTGTTGCCCTCGAAGCCGAGCGGCAGTTTCATCTGGCCCACGCGCAGCTTGCCGATGTCGTGGCCGAAAAGCGCCTTGCCTTCCACGCGCAGCACCACGTCGTTCCACGTCTTCGCCTCGAAGTCGAAGGTCGCGCCGAAGTCGTATACACCCTTGCGCTTCAGCGACAGGCCGAGTTCCCGCCGGCGCCAGCCATCGTCGTCTTCCAGCGGGGCGCCGTCGTAGCCATCGCCGGAGAACCGGTTGGCGTCATGGGCGAAGTTGCCGCCCAGGGCCAGTTCGGTGCCGTCGGCGAAGGCGATCTTCGGCGGCCATGCGCCGGCCCGGGCGCCCGCGTCTCCGGCATGTGCGCCGGCGTGGACCGCCAGCAGGGCCAGGGCGAGGATGGAGAGGTACTTCATTGGATGACCTGCGGAGTATGGGCATGCGGCCGCCCACCGCGGCCAGGGATGGCCGCGCCGGCACGGATGCATCGATGAAAGGCGCGGGGCGGAAGCGGCGGTCAGGCCGCCTGCGGCAGCCGGCGCGAGCGCACCAGCCCGCCGACGTCGACGATCAGTGCCACGCGTCCGTCGCCGAGGATGGTGGCGCCGGAAATGCCGTCGAGCTTGCGGTAGTTGGCTTCGACGTTCTTGACCACGACCTGCTGCTGGCCGATCAGCTCGTCGACCTCCAGCGCGATCTTCTGGCCGTCGCCTTCGACCACGACCACCAGCGGATCGTTGCCGGCAGAGGCGCCGTAGCCGTAGTAGCCGGTGAGGCTCATCAGCGGCAGGTATTCGCCGCGCACGCGCAGCACCCGGCCTTCGCCGGCGACGGTGCGGATGTCGTCGTCCTGCGGCTGCAGCGCCTCGAGCACGTTGGCCAGCGGCAGGATCAGCGTTTCCCCGCCGGTGGAGACGGTCATGCCGTCGAGGATGGCCAGGGTCAGCGGCAGGCGGATCACCACGTGGGTGCCCTGGCCGGCGGCGCTTTCGAGCTGGACTTCGCCGCCGAGGGCCTGGATGTTCCGGCGCACCACGTCCATGCCGACGCCGCGGCCGGACAGGTCGGTCACCGCGTCCGCGGTGGAGAAGCCCGGCGCGAAGATCAGGTCCCAGATCTGGGCCTCGGAGGGGTGGTCGGGCACCGCGACGCCGCGTTCGGCGGCCTTGGCCAGGATCTTGTCGCGGTTCAGGCCGCGGCCGTCGTCGCTGACCTCGATGACGATGTGCCCGCCCTGGTGCGAGGCGGCGAGGGTGATCGTGCCGGTCTCGTCCTTGCCGGCGGCGCGGCGCGCGTCGGGCAGTTCCAGGCCGTGGTCGATGGCATTGCGCACCAGGTGCACCAGCGGATCGGCGATCTTCTCGATCAGTCCCTTGTCCAGTTCGGTGCCTTCGCCGATGCAGCGCAGCTGCACCTGCTTGCCCAGCTTGACCGACAGGTCGCGGACCAGGCGCGGGAAGCGGCGGAACACGGCGTCCACCGGCAGCATGCGCACGCCGATCACCGCTTCCTGCAGGTCGCGGGTGTTGCGTTCGAGCAGTTCGAGGCCGGCGAACAGGCGTTCGGACAGCGCGGGATCCAGGCCGCTGCCGACCTGCTTGAGCATGGCCTGGGTGATGACCAGCTCGCCGACCAGGTTGATCAGCGCGTCGACCTTGTCGACGCTGACCCGGATCGAGCTTTCGGCCGCTTCGCCGCCGCCCTGCGGCTGGGCGGCCGACGCGGGCGGCACCGGTGCGGCGGGGCCGGCGGACGGGGCGGGCGAGGCGGGGATCGGCTGGATGTCGAGGTCGCACTCGTCGTCGACCCAGGCGAACACGTCCTCGACCGAACCGCGCGGCACCTTGCCGATCAGCCCCAGGTCCCAGGCCAGGCAGGCTTCGAGCGGGTCGAGGCCGGGGAAGTCGGGCATCCGCTCGAACCTGGCGGACACTTCCAGCGTGCCCAGCGATTCGAGTTCGCGCAGGATCCGCAGCGGGTCGTTGCCGCTCATGAACATCGACGGCGCCGGGGCGAAGCCGATCCTCCAGCCGTCGGGCGCATCCTCGGCGGCGGGGCCGGCCTGTGCCGCGGGCGCCGCGGCGCCAGCCAGTACCGTCTCCAGGCGCTGGCGGACCGCCTGCACCGCGGCCGGATCCGCGGGCTTGCCGTGCTCGGCCTCGGCCAGCAGCGCGCGCAGCACGTCGACCGAGCCGAGCATCGCGTCGATCGCATCGGCCTGCAGTTCCCGCTTGCCCGCGCGGATCTCGTCCAGCAGCGTTTCCAGCACGTGGGTCAGCGCGGCCATCGCGTCGAAACCGAAGGTGCCTGCGCCGCCCTTGATCGAATGCGCGGCGCGGAACACCGAGTTGATCAGGTCCGGATCGCGGTTGCCGCCCTCCAAGTCGAGCAGGCCGGCCTCCATCGCGTCCAGCCCTTCACGGCTCTCCTCGAAGAAGGTGGCGTGGAATCGCTGCAGGTCCATGCTCATGACGCGGGCACCGGAAGATGGGGAACGGGGACGAAGGCGGTCAGCCGAGCACTTTCTGCACGGTCGCGACCAACTGCTCGGGATTGAACGGCTTGACCAGCCAGCCGGTGGCGCCGGCGGCCTTGCCCTCGGCCTTCTTGTCGGCGGCCGACTCGGTGGTCAGCATCAGCATCGGCGTGAACTTGTAGTCCGGCAGGCCGCGCAGCGCGCGGATCAGCGAAATGCCGTCCATGTTGGGCATGTTGACGTCGGTCACCACGGCGTTGAACTTCCGTCCCTGTGCGCGGCCGAGTGCGACCTGGCCGTCCTCAGCTTCTTCGACCGAGTAGCCGGCCGAGGTCAGGGCGAAGGACACCATCTGGCGCATCGACGCCGAATCGTCCACGATCAGAATGCTTGCGCTCATGCGGCGTTCTCCACTTCGTTCAACTTGTCTTCTTGTTCGTTCGCGGCCAGCCCGAGCTCGGCGGACAGGCCCAGCAGGCGCGCCGCATCGCGCAGCGCCTCGCTGGATCCGTGCAGTTCCGTGCACAGGCCGGATGCGCGACGGCTGCGGAACAGCGCGCACAGCACCTGCATGCCGGCGGTATGCACGCGCCGGACCTGGCTGCCGTCGAGCTGCAGCACGCCGGCTTGCCCCAGGCAGGCGGCAAGACGGTCTTTCAGGTCGGCGCTGGCCTCGATCCCGAGGTCTTCGCCAAGAGGCACACTGCTCATCGTGTCTCCGGGACGGATGGTTCGCTATCGATAGCGGCCGTGATGGCGGGAGCTTTAGGTTCTTCTCCCGATCGAGGGAGGAAGGTGCGTTTGCCGGCTTGGCCATGGGCGTCCGTCTTCGACTTGCCCCCCACCCCGGCCCTCCCCCGCTTCGCGGGGGAGGGGGCAAGAGCAAGCGCTTCGCTTCTGGCTCCCTCCCCCGCGAAGCGGGGGAGGGCTGGGGTGGGGGCAACCGGCAGCAGCGCCACCGCCCTTCGCCGCGGACTCCGCCGGGCACGAAGCGGCCCCCACTTTGGCGGCGCGGTGCCGCACTCAGGACGCGCGCAGCAGGATCGAGGCGTCGAGCAGGATGAGCGGCTGCTGGCCCTGGCGCGCGATGCCCCGGAACAGGTCGTTGCTGAAGCGTCCGGGCCGCGCGTTGTCCGGGGATTCGATCTGGCGCTCCTGGAGACTGGTGACGTCCTCGACGGCCGAGACCAGCAGGCCGAGGGTGTCGCCGTTTTCCTCGAGCACCACGATCCGCGCCGCCGCGTCCACGGCCACCGGCGCGCCGCCCAGGTGGCGGCCGAGGTCGAGCACGGGCACCACCTGTCCGCGCAGGTTCATGACGCCCAGCATCGACGCCGAGGTGCCGCGCAGCGGGAGCGGTACCGTGGGCAGGACCACTTCCTGCACCTTGAGCAGCTCCAGCGCGTAGGCCTGGGGACCGCAGCGCAGGCGCAGCCAGCGGACGCTGGGCTCGACGGGCGCTGCCGGCGCGGGAGGCGCGGGGACGAGCAGTGGATGGACGGCCATGGCCGCTCGGGATGCGCCTGCCGACGGAGCAGGGGCCGCGGGAGGAGGCGGTACGGACACCGGTTCCGGCACGCGCGGCGGGAGTGCGATCGGCGCAGGCGCGGCCGGCGCCGTCGCCGCGATCCGGATCGGGGTCGCAGCGCCGCCATCGATCGCGGCGCCTGCCGCGGGCGCGGCGGGAACCGGCGTTGCCCGCGACGCCGATACCGCGGCGGGCGGCGCGTCGCCGAGCAGTTCGTCGAGGTAGTCGAGCACCGGCACGGCGTTCATGCGGCCTTCTTCAGGCTGTCGCCGTTCTCGTCGGCGAGGATCCAGTCGAGCGCGCGGCGGTAGGCGGACAGGGCGCGGCCGGAATACTTGCCGGGGCCGCCGGGCTGGACCAGTTCTTCGGCATTGCACAGGCGGGTGTCGACCGGGATCGCCAGGTCCCACACCTGGCGGCCGTAGAGTTCCTGCATCCGCAGCAGGGTCTCCCTGCCCACCCGGGTGCGGCGGTCGAACATGGTCGGCAGCACCGAGATCGGCATCGGCCGCCGGCGGGAACGCTCGACCATCTGCGCGGTGCGGTACATGCCGGCCAGGCCGTGCATGGCGAGCGGCTCGGCCTGGGTCGGGATCACGACGCGATCGGCGGCGGCCAGGGCGTTGACCATCAGCAGGCCCAGGGTCGGCGGGCAGTCGAGCAGGGCGTAGTCGTAGCGGTCGCGCACGCGGTCGAGCGCCCGCGACAGCGCCAGTCCGAGTCCCGGCTGGGTGGCGCTGCGCCGTTCCAGCGTGGCCAGTGCGGCCTGCGCACAGACGAATTCCAGGCCTTCGATGCAGCCGGCGCGGGCCAGGGTGGCCAGTTCGGCCGGTTCGGGAGAGAACAGTTCGAGCGTCCCCTCGGGTGCCGGATCGGTCGCCACCCCGAAGGAGCAGGTCAGCGAGGCGTGCGGGTCGAGGTCGATCAACAGCACGCGCTTGTCGCGCAGCGCAAGCGCCCGGCCCAGCGCCAGGGTGGTGGTGGTCTTGCCGACGCCTCCCTTCTGGTTGGCGATCGCCCAGGTGCGCATCATTGGATTCCTCCGAGCATGGCGGGAGCGGCGGCGTCGCCCGCACGGGAAACGGACGGTGCCGGATCGGAATCGGGCGCCCTGTTGCGCACGACCATGCCGGGCCGGGGCACGTCGTCCTGCACCCCGAGCACGACGATCACGACGCGGCGGTTGCGGCTGCGCCCCTCCGGCGTGGTGTTCTCCGCGCGCAGCCGGTATTCGCCGAAGCCGACCATCGCCAGCCGCTCCGGCTCGAGGTCGTGGCCGACGAACAGGTGCACGACGCTGGCGGCGCGGGCGGCGGACAGTTCCCAGTTGGACGGGAACTGCGCGGTCCGGATCGGCCGGTCGTCGGTGTAGCCCTCGACGCGAACCGGATTGGGCATGTCGGCCAGCACCGCGGCGACCTTGGAGAGGGTCACGCGCGCTTCTTCGCCGAGCGCGGCCGAGCCGGTCGCGAACAGGATGTCGCTGTTGATCTCGACCTCCAGCCACAGTTCGGCGCGGCGCACGGTGATGAGGTTGGCGTCGATCAGCGGACCGAGCGCCTGTTCCAGTTCGGTCGCGATGGCGCCCAGCTGGCGCTGCGACCGCTGCAGCGCGGCGTGCTCGCTGATCGGCATGGGCTGGCCGACGCGCAGGTGCGAGGCCAGCGACGGCAGCAGGGTCGGATTGGGGGCGGGGGAGGGCGCGGAGGGGCCGCTCTTGGCGCCGGACTTGATCGGCGAGGGACGGTCGAAATCCGAGCCCTGCATCTGCTGGTTGCCGACCTGCACCGGGTTGATCGTGCGCGGCGCGCCGCCGAACGCGGCGGTCAGCGCGTCGGCCAGCACCCGGTACTTGCCTTCGTTGAGCGTGGAGATCGCGTACATCACGACGAAGAAGGCCAGCAGCAGCGTCATCAGGTCGGCATAGGGGATCGCCCAGGCCTCGTGGTTGGAGTGTTCCTCGTGCGCTTTCCTGCGTGCCATGCGTGCCATCGTGCCGCCGCCTCAGTGCAGGAAGCCGGCCAGACGGGCCTCGATGTTGCGCGGGTTCTCGCCCTGCGCGATCGCGATCAGCCCTTCGATGATCATTTCGCGCTCGCCGCTGCGGCGGTTGATCGTGCTCTTGAGCTTGGACGCGATCGGCAGGAAGAACAGGTTGGCCGAGGCGATGCCGTAGATGGTCGCGGTGAACGCCGCGGCGATGCCGTGCCCGAGCTTGCTCGGGTCGGCCAGGTTCTTCATCACCGCGATCAGGCCGAACACCGCGCCGACGATGCCCAGGGTGGGCGCATAGACGCCCATGGCCTCGAAGACCTTGGCCGCGGCCAGGTCCTGGTGCTCCTCGCCGGTGAGGTCGATCTCCAGCATGTGCCGGATCGCCTCCGGCTCGACGCCGTCCACCAGCATCTGCAGGCCTTTCCTGAGGAAGGGATCGGCCTGCTCGGCGACCTGCGACTCGAGACCGAGCAGGCCCTGCCGCCTGGCGACGTTGCTCCATTCGATGATCCTGGCCATCAGCGTGGTGCGGTCGCTGTCGGGCGGCTTGATCACCCAGCGCAGGATCCTGAAGGCACGCTTGAAGACCGGCGGCGGCGTATGCACCAGGATCGCCGCGCCGGTGCCGACGATCACGATCACGAAGGCGGCGCCCGACCACAGCGACCCGAGCCCGGCCCCCTTGAGGATGCTGCCGACGACGAGCGCGAGCAGCGCCAGCACGAGTCCTGCGATGCTGAAGATATCCATGGATGCGGTATCGGCGCGTGGGTGGGGGACTTTAGGGCGGGGTGTCCGTTGGGCGGGTGGTTTGCGCGTGGTGATGGTGGCCCCCACCCCAACCCACCCCCGCGAGCGGGGGAGGGAGCCAGGAGCAGTCGCCCCGCTTTCAGCTCCCTCCCCCGCTCGCGGGGGAGGGCCGGGGTGGGGGCCTCCCGATCAGCCGTCGCCGCGCAGGCCGTCGACGTCGAGGATCAGCGCGAGGCGGCCGTCGCCGATCAGGGTCGCGCCGGCGTAGCCGGGCAGGCCGCGCAGGCTGCGCGGCAGCGGCTTGATCACCACCTCCTCGCGTCCGCGCACCTGGTCGACGATCAGGCCGAAGCGCGAATCGCCCTGCTGCAGCACGACGATGGTGAGCAGCGGCGTCGCCTCGGGCGCCACGCCCAGCCAGGCGCGCAGGTCCACCAGCGGCAGGGTGTGCGAGCGGCGGTCGAGCACGGCGCGGCCGTCGAACCAGCCCAGCGCCGCCTGCGGCGCATGCAGCACCTCCAGCACCCGTGCCAGCGGCAGCGCATACACCGGCTCGCCGGCCTGCACCAGCAGCGTCGGCAGGATCGCCAGGGTCAGCGGCACGCGGATCGAGAAGCGGCTGCCGCGGCCGGGCTCGGAATGGATCTGGATCTGCCCGCTCAGTTCGCGGATGCGCGACTGCACCACGTCCATGCCCACGCCGCGGCCGGAGATGTCGGTGACCTCGGCCTTGGTCGAGAACCCGGGCAGGAACACCAGGTGCAGGCATTCCTCCGGACTGAGCCGGGATGCGGCCTCGGAGTCGATCAGGCCCTTCTCGCGCGCCTTGGCGCGCAGGCGCTCGGGATCGATGCCGGCGCCGTCGTCCTGGATCTCGATGCCGACGTGGTCGCCTTCCTGCTGCGCCACCAGGCGCACGCGGCCGGCCCGCGGTTTGCCGCTGGCCTCGCGCAGGTCCGGCGGCTCGATGCCGTGGTCGATGGCGTTGCGCACCAGGTGCACCAGCGGATCGGCCAGCGCCTCGACCAGGTTGCGGTCCAGCTCTGTCTCGGCGCCGACCAGTTCGAGGTCCACTTCCTTGTGAAGGGAGCGGGCGACGTCGCGCGCGACCTTGGGGAAGCGGGAGAACACCTTGCCGACCGGCTGCATGCGGGTGCGCATCACCGCCGACTGCAGGCGCGCGGTGGCGACGTCGAGGCTGCCGACCGCGCGGTCGAGTTCTTCGTCCTTCAGGCGCGTGCGCAGGGTCTTGAGGCGGTTGCGGGTCAGCACCAGCTCGCCGATCAGGTTGACGATCGCGTCCAGGCGCCGGGTGTCCACGCGCACGGTGTGTTCGGCCTCGGTCGAGGGCGGGCGCGGCGCGGGCTTGCCAGGGGCGGGGACCGGGGGCCGGGGACCGGGGGCCGGGGCAGAAGCAGAAGCAGAAGCAGAAGCAGAAGGCGACGGTTTGTCGTTCGTCCTGGCTGCGTTGTCCAGCGCGCAGGCCATCTCCTTCCCGGGTCCCGGCGGTCCGCCGGGGGCGGCGGTGCCGTGCAACTGGTCGAGCAGGGCTTCGAATTCTTCTTCGCTGATGGCGTCGGATACCGCCGCCGGGACGGGTGCGGATGCTCCGGGCGACTGTTTGGCGCCATGCAGCTGGTCCAGCAGCGCCTCGAACTCGTCGTCGCCGATCAGCTCGTCCGTTCCGGCTGCGTCGTCCGACGCGCAGGCCATCGCCTTCCCCGGTCCCCGGTCCCCGGTCCCCGGTCCCGGCGGCTCGTCTTCCAGCCCGAACTGCCGGATCAGCTCCGGCGGCGGCGCAACCGGATCGGTGCCGCCGCCCAGGGCGTCGAGCATCGATTGCAGCCAGTCCAGCGACTGCTGCGCGGCGTCGAAATGGCGCGGCTGCAGCCGGGTCTGGCCGGCCCGCGCCGCGCCCAGGGTTTCCTCGGCGGCGTGGCAGAGTTCGACCATCGGCTGGATGCCGAGGAAGCCGGCGCCGCCCTTGAGCGTATGGAAGCCGCGGAACACCGCGTTGAGCTGGTCCGGATCGTCGTCGGCCTGCTCCAGCGTCACCAGCTGCTCGCCGAGGCGGTCCAGGATTTCCTGGGCCTCGACGATGAAGTCGGCGGCGATCTCCGGCGTCACCCCGCTCATGTCGCTACAGCCCGAGGTCCGACAGCAGCGTGTCGGCGTCGTTCTGCGAGACCGCGTGCCGGTCCAGCCCGGCCACGGCCGGCCCGGACAGCGCGCTGCGCCCGCGTTCCCCGTCCTCGCGCGGAGGCAGGCCGAGGGCGCCGAATCCCTCGTGCACGCGGCGCACGATCCCCGCGACCCGGCGGATGATCTGTCCGGTCAGGTCCTGGTAGCTCTGGGTGAGCGCCAGCTCGCTCAGGTTGTGGCGGATGCGGTCGACCATCGCGTTCTGTTCCGCGCTCAGCCCGCTCCCGCCCAGCTGGGTGGCGAGGGCCCGGCACTCGTCGGCCAGGTCGAGGGTGCGGTGGCTGGCGTGCTCGGTCATCCTGATCACGTGGTCTAGGCGCGCGCAGGCGTCGTCCAGTTCCGCGGCCTGGCCGGTGTCGACCGGCACTTCCGGCAGTTCGCCCAGCGCCTGTCCCAGTTCCCGCGCCAGGCGGCCCAGGCCCTGCACCAGCGGTCGCGTGCGCGCGGCCGCGAGCGCGTCGATTTCCCGGCGCAGCGCGCGCTCGTCGTCGCGCTCGACCGCATCGAGCGCGGCATGCAGGCGCAGGACCAGCGCGTCGCGATCGGAATCGTCGTCGGCGTTCATGCGGTGGCCGCCAGCCGCTCGAAGATCTTGCCGAGCTTCTCTTCCAGCGTCTGCGCGGTGAACGGCTTGATGATGTAGCCGTTCACGCCGCACTGCGCGGCCTCGATGATCTGTTCGCGCTTGGCCTCGGCGGTGACCATCAGCACCGGCAGGGTCCTGAGCTTGGCGTCGGCGCGGATCTCGCGCAGCAGTTCGATGCCGGACATGCCCGGCATGTTCCAGTCGGTGACGACGAAATCGAACGGCGCCGCGCGCAGCGCCGCCAGTGCGCTGTGGCCGTCCTCGGCCTCGGCGGTGTTGGTGTAGCCCAGATCGTTGAGCAGGTTCTTGACGATCCGCCGCATCGTCGAGAAATCGTCGACGATCAGGATGCGCATGTTCTTGTTCACTTCATAACTCCCGGGAAAGCAGGGGCCAGGGACCAGGGATCAGGGGCCAGAAGATCGGGGAAAGGTGAAGGCACGCCTTTTCCCCGGCCCCTGGCCCCTGATCTCTGGCCTCCAGTCATCAATCTTCATCGTTGAGGCCCGCGTCGGCGCTCTCGAACGCCTTCAGGCGGCCGCGCAGTCGCAGCACGGCCTGGCCGTGGATCTGGCACACGCGCGATTCGCTGACCCCGAGCACGGCGCCGATCTCCTTCAGGTTCAGCTCCTGCTCGTAGTACAGCGACAGCACCAGCTGTTCGCGCTCGGGCAACTGGCCGATGGCGTTGGCCAGTTCGCGGCCGAACTCGCTGCGTTCGAGCATCTGCTGCGGGGTCGGGTCGCCGCGCGAGACCACCTGCACCTCGCCGTTGTCCTCCACGTGCGATTCCAGGCTCAGCACCTGGCCGCGGGCGGCATCCTCGAGCACGCGCAGGTAGTCGGGCAGCGGCATGCCCATCCTGGCCGCGACTTCCTGCGCGCTGGCGGCGCGGCCGGTGGCCTGCTCGATCTCGCGGATCGCCGAGGCGACGTCGCGGGCGCGGCGGTGGACCGAACGCGGCACCCAGTCGCCGCGGCGGATATCGTCGATCATCGAGCCGCGGATGCGGATCGAGGCGTAGGTCTCGAACGAGGCGCCCTGGTCGGCGTCGTAGCTGCGCGAGGCCTCGATCAGGCCGATCATGCCGGCCTGGATCAGGTCGTCGACCTCGACGCTGGCCGGCAGGCGCGCGGCCAGGTGGTGGGCGATGCGCCGCACCAGGTCGGCGTGCTGGGTGACGTAGTCGGTGGCGCTGGCGCGCTGCACCGCGCGGTATTCGGCGGCGGCCAGGTTCATGCCGGCACCCCCTGCCGGATCATGCGCTCGACGAAGAACTCGACGTTCCCGCGCGGCGCGGCCGGCGGCTGCCAGCGGGCCATGCGGCGGGCGATCTCGTAGAACGAGCGCGCCGACGGACTGGACGGATAGGCCTTGACCACCGCCTGCTGGCGCTGGACGGCCATCCGCAGCCAGTCGCAGTGGGACACCGCGCCGAGGTAGTTCAGCGAGACGTCGCCGAGGAACTTCTCGCAGACCCGCGACAGCTTGTCGTACAGCAGGCGGCCCTCGTTCTGGTCGCGGACCATGTTGGCCACGACCTGCACGCGGTCCACGCCGCGCTCGCGCGATAGCACCTTGATCAGAGCGTAGGCGTCGGTGATCGAGGCCGGCTCGTCGCACACCACCACCACCGTGTCCTGGGCGGCCTGGCAGAAGGTCAGCACGCTGTCGGTGATGCCGGCGGCGGTGTCCACCAGCATGGTGTCCAGGTCGCGCTCGAGGTCGTTGAACACGTTGACCAGGCCGACGTGCTCGGCCGCCTTGAGCTCGGCCATGTGGCGGCGGCCGGACGCGGCCGGCACCACCAGCAGGCCCGACGGGCCCTCGATCACCACCTCGTCCAGCCTGCAGCGGCCGGCCACCAGGTCGGCCAGGGTGTAGCGGGGAGTCAGGCCCAGCAGCACGTCGACGTTGGCCAGGCCCAGGTCGGCGTCCAGCAGCAGCGTGCGCCGGCCGAGTTCGGACAGCGCCACGGCCAGGTTGACCGAGATGTTGGTCTTGCCCACGCCGCCCTTGCCGCCGGTGACGGCGATGGTGCGCACGGGCTGCGGCGATGCTGGCGGAGCGGGTCGGGTCAAAGGGCGGTGCTCATGCGACAGCATGGTCGTGCTCCGGGGTATAGGGCATATCGGCCGCGCGGCGCAGATCTTCAAGCCGCAGCACCAGGCTGGCGGCATTGGCGCGGTACAGATCGTCGGGGACACGCTGGCCGTCGGTGATCCAGGTCAGCGGCAGCTCGTGGTCGGCCACCACCGACAGCGCGCTGCCCAGGCGACCGGTCTCGTCGAGCTTGGTCAGCACCACGCCCTGCGGACGGGCGCCCTGGAAGCGGCGTACCACCTCGTCCAGGTCGGCGTAGTGCGAGTTGGCCGGCAGCACCAGCAGCGAGCGGACCTGGCCCGACGCGCGCAGCCAGTTGAGCTGGCCGGCGAGGGCGCGGTCGCGCTGGCCCATGCCGGCGGTGTCGATCAGCACCAGCCGGTAGTCCTGCAGGCGCTGCAGCAGCTCGATCAGTCCGGCGTCGCTGTCGGCCTCGTGCACCGCGATGCCGAGCTGGCGGCCGTAGCTGTGCAGTTGCTCGCGGCCGCCGACGCGGACCGTGTCGGTGGTCACCAGGGCCACGTCGCGCGGCTGGTGGTCGGCGGCGAAGCGCGCGGCGAGCTTGGCGATGGTGGTGGTCTTGCCGGCGCCGGTGGGGCCGACCAGGGCGATCACGCCGCCTTCGTGCAGCGGATCGACCGGGCAGATCGGCAGGCGCCTGGAGACCAGGCCCAGCATCAGGCCGCGGCCGCGGTGCAGTTCGGTGTCGGCGGGAATCTGCAGGGCGACGTCGCGGGTGATGCCGGCGTCGAAGCCGTAGTCCTCGAGCAGTTCCATCGCCTGCCGCCGCACCGGCGAGCCGCGCAGGCGTTCGTCGGTGAGGCGATCCATTTCGCGCTCGATCATCTGCCGCATCTGCGCCAGCTCCTCGCGCATTTCCACCAGCTGGCTGTCGCTGGCAGGGGCCGGCGCGACAGGCGCGGGCACGGCGCTCAGCGGTGCCGGTGCAGGGGGCGGCAGGACGGGCGCGGGCGCGGCGCTCGGCGACGCCGGCGCGGGGGCCGTCGCGATGAGCGCGGGCGCGATATTCGGTGGTTCCGGAGCGGGGGGCGACGCAGGGCGCACGCCCGGGCCCGGCGCCTGCGCCGCGAAGGCGGCCAGCAGCTGGTCGGGAGAGAAGCCGGCCGGCGCCGGTGCGGCAGGTGCGGTTGCCGGGATGGCGTCCTGCGCGATGGCCGGCGCCTGTTCCGGGGGCAGCGGGAACTTTGCCCGTCCCGCGGTCGCCGCCGGTGCAGCGTCCCGAGCGACGGGGGCCTCGGCCGACGCGCTCTCCAGCGCCCGCAGCACCAGGTCCTCGTCGTAGTTGCTGGCGGCCACGATCTCGATGCCTTCCGCGGTGCGGCGGTTGGACAGGATCACCGCATCCGGCCCGTGCTCGGCCTTCACCAGCTTCAGCGCGGTGCGCATGTCGGGGGCGACGAAGCGTTTGATTTTCATGGTTGCAGGCCGGGAGTCGGGAATCGGGAGTCGGGAATGGAGAAAAGCGCGACGGCGCACGGAATGGGTTTTCGGATTGCCTTGCCTGTGTTCGTTTCAGTCATCGTTTTCTCTCCGTACTCGCAGAACCGCTTTCACGATTCCCCATTCCCGATTCCCCATTCCCGGCTTCAACTGATCGTCCCCACCAGCTTCAGCCGCTTCTCCTCCGGCACCTCGCTGTAGGCCAGCACCGACAGCGAGGGAACGCTGTGGCGGACCAGCCGCGAGAGCGCCGAGCGGACCTGGCCGGGGACCAGGAGCACCGCCGGTTCGTTCTGCGCTTCCTGTCTGGCGACGCAGTCGGCCAGGCTCTGGTGCAGACGTTCGGCGAGGCCGGGCTCGAGCGCGGCGCCGTTGCCTTGCGTGGAGTCCTGCAAGACCCGTTCCAGCTGCGGCGCCAGGGTGAAGACCGGCAGCTCGGGCGACATGCCGGCGATCTCCTGCACGATGAAGCGGCCCAGCGCGTTGCGCACCGCCGAGGTCAGCGCGGTCGGGTCCTGGGCGTGCGGGGCGTTCTCGACCAGCGCCTCGACGATGCGGCGCAGCTGGCGGATGGGGATGCGTTCGACCAGCAGGTTCTGCAGCACGCGGACCACGACCGACAGCGGCAGCGCCTTGGGCGTGAGGTCCTCGACCAGCTTGGGCGCGCTCTTGCCGAGCGTGGACAGCAGCTGCTGCACTTCCTCGTGGCCGAGCAGCTCCGGCGCGTGCTCGCGGATCAGGTGGGACAGGTGGGTGGCGATCACGGTGGCCGGGTCGACCACGGTGTAGCCCAGCGATTCGGCCTGGCTGCGCTGCTGCGGATGGATCCAGGTGGCGTCGAGCCCGAACGCCGGGTCCTTGCCGGGAATGCCCTCCAGCGCGCCGAACGCGCCGCCGGGGTCGAGCGCCAGCAGCCGGTCCGGGTGCACCTCGGCATCGGCCACCGGCACGCCGTGGACCAGCAGGCGATAGCCGGTGGCGGACTGCTCGAGGTTGTCGCGGATGTGCACCGGCGGGATCAGGAAGCCGATGTCCTGGGTCAGCTTGCGCCGCACCGCCTTGATCCGCGCCATCAGCTCGCCGCCCTGGGCCTTGTCGACCAGCGGGATCAGGCGATAGCCGACTTCCAGGCCCAGGGGGTCGATCGGGCGCAGGTCGTCCCAGTCCAGCTCGGCCGCGGGCGCGGACGGATCCTGGACGGGGGCGGCGGCCTCCGGCCTGGCGGCCGCGTCGAGGCTTTGGCGCCACAGCCGGTGGGCGAAGAAGCCGAGCAGGGCCGCCAGCGTCAAGAAAGCGACGTTGGGCATGCCCGGCACCAGGCCGACCAGTCCCAGGATCGCCGCCGCGATCGCCAGCGCCCGGTACTGGCCGAAGGCCTGGCTGAGCATGGCCGCGCTCATGTCCTGCGAGCGCGAGGCGCGGGTGACCAGCATCGCGACCGAGGCGGAGATGAGCAGGGCCGGCAGCTGCGCCACCAGGCCGTCGCCGATCGAAAGCAGGGTATAGGTGGAGGCGGCGTCGCCCACCGCCATGCCGTGCTGCAGCACGCCCACGACCAGGCCGCCGATCAGGGTGACGAACAGGATCAGGATGCCGGCGATGGCGTCGCCACGGATGAACTTGCTGGCGCCGTCCATCGCCCCGTAGAAGTCGGCCTCTTCGCGCACTTCCTCGCGCCGGGCCTTGGCTTCCTCGCGGGTGAGCAGGCCGGCGTTGAGATCGGCGTCGATCGCCATCTGCTTGCCGGGCATGGCGTCGAGGATGAAGCGCGCGGTCACTTCCGACACGCGCCCGGCGCCCTTGGTGACGACCACGAAGTTGATGATGGTCAGGATCGCGAAGGCGACGATGCCCACCGCGTAGTTGCCGCCGACCACGAACTCGCCGAACGCGGCGATCACCTTGCCGGCCGCCTCGTGGCCGTTCTGGCCGTTGAGCAGGATCACCCGGGTGGACGCCACGTTGAGCGCCAGGCGCAGCATCGTGGTCATCAGCAGCACGAGCGGGAAGATCGCGAAGTCCAGCGGCCGCTTCACGTACACCACCGCCAGCAGCACCACCAGCGAGATCGCGATGTTGAAGCTGAACAGGACGTCGAGCAGCATCGGCGGCAGCGGCACCACCACCATCGCCAGCAGCGCCAGCACGATCAGCGGTGCGCCCAGCCCGTGCCGGAGCAGGTCCATGATCCGCCGCAGGCCGGACGGCTGCGGCACCGGGACCACGCTCACGGCCCGCCTCCGTCGCGGTCGGCGTGCTCGTCCACGTCCACCAGCGGCACCTGCGGATACGCGCCGCCCTGCTGGCGCCACGCGCGCAGCTGGTAGACGTAGGACAGCACCTGGGCAACGGCGGCGTACAGTCTCACCGGAATCTCCTGACCGATCTGCGATTCCCTATACAAGGCGCGTGCCAGCGGCGGCGCCGAGACGATGGCGACGCGGTGCCGCTCGCCGACTTCCCTGATCCGCAGCGCGACCTCGTCCACGCCCCTGGCAACGACCGTCGGCGCGCGCATGCGGCCGCCTTCGTACTTCAGCGCCACCGCGTAGTGGGTCGGGTTGACCACGATCGCGTCGGCCGTGGGCACCGCCTCCATCATCCGGCGCTGCGACATCTGCTGCTGCAGCTGGCGGATGCGGCTCTTCACCTCGGGCTTGCCCTCGGTCTCCTTGAGTTCGTCGCGCAATTCCTGGCGGGTCATCTTCAGCTTCCGCATCCAGTTCCATTTCTGGTACGGGGCGTCGATCGCCGCCAGCAGCGCGAGCGCGGCCGCGGTGCTCAGCAGCAGGGTCAGGGCGAAGCGCAGGCTGGCGCCGGCCGCCTGTTCCAGCGGCTGGTCGAGCATGGGTAGCAGGCGGTGCAGGCCGTGCCACATGCACAGCCCCGCCGCGGTGCCCACCAGCAGCACCCGGAGCAGGGACTTGGCCAGCTCGGCCAATCCTTCGGGGCCGTAGATGCGCTTGAGCCCGCTCATCGGGTTCATCCGCTTGAAGTCAGGCACCAGCGACTTGGACGAGAAGCGCAGCCCGCCCATGAGCACGGGCGCGACCAGCCCGGCCAGCAGGCAGACCGCGACCAGCGGCGTCATCACCAGCATCAGGTGCAGCAGCAGCCGGCCGACGTGGCCGAACAGCTGTTCCGGGGCGTGGCGCAACTGCGGGTCGGGAGACAGCGCCGCGCGCATCCAGCCCAGCGCACCGCGGGCCATCGGCCCGCCGGCCGCCATCAGCACGGCGACGCCGGCACCGAACACCGCCGCGGTCGCCAGCTCGCGCGAGCGCGGGACATTGCCCTTCTCGCGCGCCTCGTTGAGGCGTTTCGGGGTGGGAAGTTCGGTGCGTTCGGCACCGTTTTCGTTCTCGGCCATCGTGCTGCGGTGGAGGTCGCCTGCACGGGGTCATGCAAGCTCCGTTCCGCTCCGCGCCTGGCCGGGACGCGACCATCGATCTCGCCGAGGGAGCGACCTTGGGCGCGAATGGCGGGTCGTTCGAGGGCTGAGGGCCGAGGGCTGAAAAAGCGGGGAATGCGACGCTTCTGCTTTTCGGCCCTCGGCCCTCAGTCCTCCGAAGAGCATCGCGCCCAAGGGCGCTCCCACAGGACAAATTGCGCCTAGCCCGGGATCTGCGTGGCGGTCTCGATCGCCGAGTCGAACAGGCGCAGCACCGGCGGCGCCAGCTCGCCGGCCAGCAGCGACAGCAGGAACATGCCCAGCAGCACCGACACCGGCAGGCCGAGCTGGATCGGATTGAGCGCCGGCGCGGCCCGCGCCAGCACGCCGAAGGCCAGGTTCACCGCCAGCAGCGCGACCATGACCGGTAGCGCCATGGACAGTGCGCTGCGCAGGACCAGCGGGAAGAATTCGAGGACCAGCGTGGGCACGGTCGACGCATCCGGCAGCGCGGTGCCGATCGGCAGCACGCCGTAGCTGTGCACCAGCGCGGAGACCATGGCGAGGTGGCCGTTGCTGGCGAAGAACAGCAGTCCGAACGCCAGGTAGAACCACTGCGCGACCACGCCGGAATTCACCCCGCGCAGCGGGTCGCTCATCTGCGCGAACGCCAGGCCGGAACCCTGCGAGATCAGTTCGCCGGCCAGCGCGCCGGCCTCGAAGGCCAGCCGCAGGATGAAGCCCATCGCCACCCCGAGCGCGAGCTCGCGGGCGACGTCCAGCACCACGGTGCCGTCGAACCCGCCCCACTGCGGCGGCGTCGGCAGCATGGGCGAGAGCGCGATCGCCAGCATCCCGGCCAGCAGCACCTTGATCCGCGCGGGCATCGCGCGGGTGCCGATCAGCGGCATCGCCATCAGCATCGCGCCGGTGCGCAGCATGGTCCACATCACGTGGCCGATCATGCCGAAGGCCTGCTCGCCGTCGATGGCCATGGCGGTCGCCGGATCCATTGCGTACCGGTCCCGGATCAGCCGATCACGTGCGGGATGCGCTGGAACAGCGCGATCGTGTATTCCACGAGGTAGGTCAGCAGCCAGCTGCCAACGGCGAACAGCGTCGCGGTCAGCGCCACCGCCTTGGTGACGAAGGCGATGGTCGGCTCGTTGAGCTGGGTCGCGGCCTGCACCACGCCGACCACCACGCCGACCACCAGCACCGCCAGCAGCAGCGGCCCGCCGACCCAGAGCACCATCTCCAGGCCGCCGCGCAGTTCGGTTAGGGCTTGTTCGGGAGTCATTTGAAGGCCGGGATTCGGGATTGGGGAGTCGGGATTCGCAAGAGCGGGACGCGGGAGTCCGGAGTTGCGGGACGGGCTGCTTTCGTTTTTCCCAATCCCGGATCCCGATTCCCCAATCCCGGCCCCTAATTGAAACTCGCCGCCAGCGTGCCCACCGTCAGCACCCAGCCGTCGACCAGCACGAACAGCAGGATCTTGAACGGGGCCGAGACCAGCATCGGCGAAAGCATCATCATGCCCATCGACATCAGCACGCTGGCGACCACCAGGTCGATGATCACGAAGGGGATGAAGATCAGGAAGCCGATCTCGAAGGCGGTCTTGAGCTCGCTGGTGACGAAGGCCGCCGACAGCACCGGGAAGGGCACGGCGTCCGGGTTCGCGTACGTGTCGTGTCCGGCCAGGCCGGCGAAGGTCATCAGGTCGGCCTCGCGGACCTGGGCCAGCATGAAGTCGCGCAGCGGCGAGGTGCCGAGGTCCCAGGCGCTGCGGAAATCGATCTCGCCGTTGAGGTAGGGGCCGAAGCCGGCGCTCCAGGCCTGCTCCCACACCGGCATCATCACCAGCGCGGTCAGGAACAGCGCCAGCCCGACCAGCACCTGGTTCGACGGCGTCTGCCCGGTGCCCAGGGCCTGGCGCAGCAGCGCCAGCACGATCGCGATGCGGGTGAAGGCGGTCAGCACCAGCAGCAGCGACGGCAGCAGGGTGATCGCCGTCATCAGCAGCAGGGTCTGCAGCGGCAGGCTCACCGGGGCGTCGCCGATGCGGCCGACGGTGACGTCCGGCAGCGAGGGCAGCTGCGGGGCCGCCCAGGCCAGCGACGGCAGGCAGGCCAGCAGCAGGGTCAGGAGCAGGGCGATGCGGCGGGGCGACATGGGGTCAGTCCTTGCGCAGCCGCTTGGCCAGCAGCTGGGCGAAATCGGGCAGTTCCTTCAGCGAGGGCAGCTTCTGCACCGGCGGTTCGGGCAGCGGTGCGGGCAGGGCGTGCAGCAGCGAGACCCCGCCCGGAGACACCCCGAGCAGCAGCTGCTCGCCGTTGACGTCGAGCACCACCGCGCGCTCCTTCACGCCCAGCTGCGCGCTGGCGACCACGCGCAGGCCCTCGGCCTGGCGCAGCCCGCCGCCGGGCAAGCGCCTGAGCAGCCAGGCCAGGCCCAGGATCAGCCCCAGGACCAGCAGCAGCGCGAACAGCCCGCTCAACAGGCCGGCGGCCGACGACGGCGCCTGCCGCCCCATCTGCGCGACCGGCTGCGCGGCCGCGGCCGCGAGCGTGGCGGCGGTGGCCAGGCTCATCGCAGTCTCCGGATCCGTTCGCTCGGGCTGACCACGTCGGTCAGGCGCACGCCGAAGCGGTCGTTGATGACCACCACCTCGCCGTGCGCGATCAGCGTGCCGTTGACGTACACGTCCAGCGGTTCGCCCGCGCCGCGCTCGAGTTCGATCACCGAACCCTGGTTGAGCTGCAGCAGGTTGCGGATCGCCATGCGCGCGCGTCCGACCTCCATCGACAGCGTGACCGGCACGTCGAGGATCATCTCGAGGTTGAGGTCGCTGGTGTCGCTGCCGGCAGGCGGCGCTTCCGCCTGCAGCGTGTCGAAGGCGGCGGGACTGGCGTCGTTGAGTTCGCCGGTGCTCATGCTGGGGATTCCTGTGGTGTTGGAGATTGCGGCTTGGCGCCGATCGGATGCATCTCGGTGATCTTCACCGCGTTCCTGCCGTTGACCACGCCGAACTCTCCGGTGAAGACCGGGATGTCCTCGACGCAGATCGGCACCTGTTTCGGCAGCTCGACCGGAAGGATGTCGCCGACCTTGAGCCGGGTCAGCCGGCGCAGGTCGATGCGCTTTTCCACCAGCACGCTGGAGACCGTGACTTCGGCCAGCCGGAGCTGCTCGCGCAGGGTCGCGTTCCAGCTTTCGTCGCGGTCGATGCGGTCGCTCTGGATGCCCGCGTCGAGCAGTTCGCGGATCGGCTCGAGCATCGAGTAGGGCAGGGTGACGTGGATCTCCCCGCTGCCGCCTTCCAGTTCGACGTGGAAGCGGCTGACCACCACGTACTCGCGCGGGGTCACGATGTTGGCGAAGTGCGGGTTGATCTCGGAATTGATGTACTCGAACTCAACGTCCAGGACCGGTGCCCAGGCTTCGGCCAGGTCGGCGAAGGTCTGCTTGAGCATGAGCTGGATCACCCGCATCTCGGTCGGGGTGAATTCGCGACCCTCGATCCGGGTGGGATAGCGGCCGTCGCCGCCGAAGAAGTTATCGACCACCGAGAACACCAGCTTCGGCTCGAACACGATCAGCCCGGTGCCGCGCAGCGGCTTGAAGCGGATCAGGTTGAGGTTGGTCGGCACGTAGAGCTGGTGCAGGTAGTCGCCGAATTTGACCAGGTCGATGCCGCGTACCGAGATGTCGGCCGAGCGCCGGATCAGGTTGAACAGCCCGATCCGCCACAGGCGCACGAAGCGCTCGTTGACCATCTCCAGGGTCGGCATCCGGCCGCGGATGATCCGGTCCTGGCTCGCGAAATCGTAGGGGCGCGCCTCGCCCGGTTCCGGCGGCGGGGCGGTATCGACCGCGCCCGAATCCACGCCGTGCAGCAGCGCATCGATCTCGTCCTGTGACAGCAGGTCGTTGACGGTCATCGCCGTGTCCTACTGGGTGACGAAACTGGTGAACAGGAGATCCTCGACCGCGCTGTTGCCGGTCTCGGCCTGGAGCAGTTTCTTGACCTCGACCAGCGCCTGGGTCTTCAACTTCTGCTTGCCGGCGTGGTCGGCGATGCTTTCGGCGGCCTGCTGCGAGAACAGCATCAGCAGCACGGAGCGGATGGCCGGCGCGTGCAGTTCCATGCTCCTGTGGACCGCGGCGTCGCGGGTCATGAGCTGGACCTCCACCTGGAGGTAGCGCGGGCCGTCCATCGGGCCGTTGAGGTTGACCACGAACGGCGGCTCGAGGGCGAAGTACAGCGCGGGCGCGGGCAGCGCCGGCTTCGCGGCCGCGGCCGCGGCTTCGGCGGCGACGGCCGCCCTGCGTTCGGCGAAGTACCAGCCGGCACCGGCGCCGGCCAGCGCCAGCAGTGCGACCACGGCAACGAGCAGCCAGGACCGGGATTTTCCGGTTTTGGCGCTGATGACGGCGCGAGAGTTCTTGTCGACGGTGGCGGCCACGCGGCGGATCTCCTGGAGGGCTGCCGGTCTTCATGCAAGCGGCATGCCGGAGCCGCGTCGGAGATCCGTCATTGGCGCGGAACCGGCTTCCGGGCGCGCCGGCGAACCCGATCGCGGTGCCGGCAAGCCCGGCGGCCGCCGTTCGCGTCGCGCCGCGGCGCCGGAATTTCGACGCCATCGCCTATGGGGCCGTCATGCCCCACAGCTCGTCATCCACCTACAGCTCGTCATTTCCGCGAAGGCGGGAACCCAGCGTCTTTCGCGCAAAGCCAAATGGATCCCAGCTTTCGCTGGGATGACGGGAGTTCGAGGTTCTTGCTGATTGCGGGATGGCTGCTTGAGGAACTGGCAATTGCCGAAGCGCTCGGCTTCGCCGGGACTGCTTACGCGTAAGCGTCGAGCAGCCCGTTCGCATGGCGCAGCCGGCCCGCGGGCACCGCATCGTCCTCGCCGGCGGCCGCGCCGGCGCGCGGTTCTGCATTTCCGGCCTCGCCGTCCGGCGTCCCGCCGTCTTGCCGCTGCTGGCCGACATCGGCGTGCGCCAGCTGGAAGCCGTGCTGCCCCAGCAGTTCGCCCAGGCGCGGCAGGCTCTGCTCCAGCGCCTGGCGGACTTCCGGCTGGGCGCTGATGAAGTCGGCCGACACGCGGTCGCCGTCCAGCCGCAGCCGGACTTCCACCGGACCCAGCTCCTGCGGATTGATGCGGATGCGGGCGTGGCCGATCTTCTGGTCGGCCATCCAGTGCAGGCGGGCGCCGAAGTCGTCGGCGAAATCGTCGCCGTGCAGGTCCGGCGTCGCATGCGCGGCATCGGCAGGCGCCGTCGTCGGCTGTGGCGAGGACAGGGGAGCGAAGAGGGCACTGAACGACGGCGATCCGACGCCGTGCAGGGCGATCGGCGCCGACGCGGTCGATTCCATGCCGGCCGTGGCCATGTCCGCGCCGCGCCGCGCCGCGGCTGGAGAGGCGGCGGCCAGTGCCTCCTCGCCTGCGGCCTGCATCGCCTGCGCATCGGCCGCCTGCGCGGCGGCGGTCGACGGATGGCTGCCGTTCGCGGCCGCAGGCGGCGCGGCGCGCCGGCCGTCGGGCAGGAGGGCGAGGGCATCGGCATCTGCATCCGGGTCGGGCGCGGGATCGGGCACGGCAGCGGCGGCTTCCTGCGGCGTCAGGGGCACCGGGGCCTGCGGCGTTTCCGGGGACCAGCCGAGGCCGAACAGGCCGGCCGGGGGCCAGTCGTCGGCATCGTCGAGTGCCTCGGTCGCTTCGGGCATGGCCTCTTCCGGCAGCGGTGCGGCATCGGACGCGATATCGAACGCGGCGCTGCTGGCGAGCAGCAGCCGTTCGAATCCGCCGGCGGCCGCGGCCTGGCCGATGCCCTCCGGGCCGGATGTGGCCTGCGGCGCCCCGCAGGTACCGGGCGCGGCGGCGGCGGTCGACGCGATCGCGCTCACGAAGCGTCTCCTTCGCCGTCCGCGGCCTGCATCGCCACGCGCGTGCGGCGCGCGCCGAGATCGTCCATCTCGCGCTGGCTGCGCCGGTTCTCGACCACGCGCTCCTGTGCGCGATAGCTGGCCGCCAGCTGCTCCAGTACTTGCTTGTCGCGGCTGGCCAGCAGCAGGCGGCCGCGCTCGAGTTCGACGTTCTGGCGGGTGTCGTCGACCGTGCGGCTCTGCTGCTCGACGGCGCTCTCCAGCCGGTCGAGGAAGGCGCGGCGGTTGAGCAGTTGCGCAGGGCTGGTCGCCGCCATCTGGCTCTGCGCGTATTCCTCGACGTAGCGGCGCAGTTCGCTCAGCCGCTCCTCGTGCATGCTGAGGCTGCGCTGGCGTTCGGCGAGCTCGCGGGCCACGGCGTCCTCGCGTTCCTGCGCACGATGCAGCAGCGGATCGATGCGGCGGGACTGGATCATTCTGCGGACTCCCTGGGCTGCAGCAGGTGCTCGAGGGCCTGGCGGCTGTGGTCGAGGTCGGCGGCGTGGGCGATGTCCTGGCCGAGGAACTCGACGATCTCGGGCCAGCGCGCCAGGGCCTCGTCGACCGCGGGGTCGCCGCCGCGCTGGTAGGCGCCGATGGCGATCAGGTCGCGGTTGGCGTTGTAGGCCGACACCAGGCGCTTGAGCGCGCGGATGCGGTCGCGCCACGGCAGGTCCGCGATCTCGGTGACCACGCGGCTGACCGAGGATTCGACGTCGATGGCGGGATACAGGCCGGCGTCGGCGATCCGGCGCGAGAGCAGGATGTGGCCGTCGAGGATCGCGCGGGCGGCGTCGGCGATCGGGTCCTGCGGATCGTCGCCCTCGGTGAGCACGGTATAGAAGGCGGTGATCGAACCGCGGCCCTTGGCGCCGTTGCCCGCGCGCTCGACCAGCGCCGGCAGTCGGGCGAACACGCTCGGCGGATAGCCGCGCGTGGTCGGCGGCTCGCCCACCGACAGGCCGATCTCGCGCTGGGCCTGGGCGAAGCGGGTCAGCGAGTCCATCAGCAGCAGCACGTTCAGGCCCTGGTCGCGGAACCACTCGGCGATGGCGGTGGCGCGGTAGGCGCCGTGCAGGCGCGCCAGCGGCGGCCGGTCGGCGGGGGCGGCCACGACCACCGCGCGGCGCAGGCCTTCCTCGCCCAGGGTGGTCTCGACGAAGTCGCGCACCTCGCGGCCGCGTTCGCCGATCAGGCCGACCACGATGACGTCGGCGGACGTGAAGCGGGTCATCATCCCCAGCAGCGTCGACTTGCCGACGCCGGAGCCGGCGAACAGGCCGACGCGCTGGCCGCGGCCGATCGGGAGCAGGGCGTTGATCACGCGCACGCCCACGTCCAGCGGCTGGGTGATCGGCTCGCGCGCCAGCGGGTTGATCGCCACGCCGGCCATGCCGACGCTGCCTTCGGCGCGCACCGGCCCCTTGCCGTCGAGCGGGACGCCGTCGCTGTCGATCACGCGGCCGAGCAGGCCCTCGCCGACCTCGACGCCGCCGCGCCGGCGCACCGGCACCACGCGCGCGTTGGGCAGCAGTCCGTGCAGTTCGGCGCTGGGCATCAGCGAGATCCGGTCTCCGGCGAAGCCCACCACCTCGGCCTCGACCCAGCCGCCGTCGGCGACCTCGACCTTGCAGGTGGCGCCCATCGGCGCCTGGCAGCCCACCGCTTCGAGGGTGAGGCCGACCGCGCGGCGCAGGACGCCTTCGCGGATCAGGCCGCGGCCGGCCGCGGCGTCCAGCGAGATCGCGTCCAGCCGCGTGGCCAGCCGCAGGTTGCGCGCCTGCAGCCAGTCGGCGGGCACCGCGCTGGGCAGGACCGGTTCGACCGTGGGCAGCGGGGCCGGCGTCATGGCGCCGCCTCCACCCGGTGGATCACCCGCTCCAGGGCGCCGCGCAGGCGCGCATCGAGCGTGGCGTCGATGCGCACCGCCTCGGCATGGACGCGCAGGTCGCCGCGCCCGAGCACCGGATCGGGCACCAGGCGGACGCCGGTGGCCAGCGACAGCAGTGGCGCCAGCGCGGCGATGTCGTCCGGATGCAGGCGCACTTCGACGTCGCGGTCGGTACTGCCGACCGCGTCGATCGCCTCGGTCACCAGCCCCGACAGCAGGGCGGGGTCGGCCTCGTAGGCACGGCCGACGAGGCTGCCGGCGACGCGCACGGCCAGCTCGCCGAGCGCCGCGGTGACTTCGCCCTCCAGGCGCGCGAGCGGGCGGGTGAAATTGTCGAGGATGCCCTCGATCTGCGCGGTCAGGCGGCGCACTTCGGCCTGGCCCTGTGCGAACCCCTCGGCGTGGCCGTCGGCGAAACCGGCGTCGTGGCCTTCCTGCCATGCCTGCCGCTCGATCTGCTGGATGTCCTCCAGGCTGGGCGGGCGCGGAATGGCTTCGACGGAAGCGGGGGGCGGCAGCTGTGCGCCAAGTTCGGGCGCATGCCAGCGCACGGCGGCGCTCATACCATCTCCTCGCCGCCGCCGCTGCCCAGCGCGATCGCGCCCTCATCGGCCAGCCGGCGCACGATGGCCATGATCTCCTTCTGCGCGGCCTCCACGTCGGACAGGCGCACCGGGCCGCGCGCCTCCATGTCCTCGAGCAGGATGTCGGCGGCGCGCTGGGACATGTTGCGCGTGATCTTCTCGCGCACCTTGGCCTCGGCGCCGCGCAGGGCCAGGCCCAGGCGTTCGCCGGAGACCTCGCGCAGCAGGGTCTGCAGCTCGCGGTCCTCCAGGTCGACCAGGTCGTCGAACACGAACATCAGGTCCTGGATGCGCTCGCCGAGCTGGGCGTCGACCTGGTTGATCGTGGCCAGGATCGCCTGGTCCTGCCCGGAGTCCATGAAGTTCAGGATGTTGGCCGCGACCTTGACCCCGCCGACGGTCGAGGACTTGAGGTTCTGGTTGCCGGCGAACTGGCGCTCCATGATCTCGTTGAGTTCGTTGAGCGCGTTCGGCGGGATGCCGTCGAGCGTGGCGATGCGCAGGAGCACGTCCGAGCGGGCGCGCTCGGGCAGCAGCTTCAGGGTGTCGGCGGCCTGGTCGTGGTCGAGGTGCGAGAGCACGATGGCGATGATCTGCGGGTGCTCGTTGCGGACCAGGTCGGCGATCGCGCGCGGATCCATCCACTTCAGCGTGTCCAGCCCGGTGGTGTTGCGGCCGAGCAGGATGCGGTCGATCAGGCTGCCGGCCTTGTCGGCGCCCAGCGCCTGTACCAGCACCGCGCGGATGTAGTCGTCGGCGCCGACGCCGAGCGAGGTCTGCCGGTCCAGCGCATCGTTGAAGGTTTCCATCACCGACATCACCTGCTCGCGGGTGACGCCGCTCATGCCGGCCATGGCGATGCCGAGCTTCTGCACCTCCTTGGCGCTCATGTGCTTGAGCACCTCGGCGGCATCGGCCTCGCCCAGCGAGAGCAGCAGCACGGCCGCACGCTGGACTCCGCTCAGCTGGGTGGCGTCAGCTTTCATTGCCCACCCAGTCCTTCACCACCTGCGCGACGCGCTTGGAATCGGTCTTGACCGCCTCGCGCGCCAGGCGCAGGCGCTCCTCGTAGGCATTGGCGGGCAGGGCGAGCGGCTCGCGTCCGGCCTGCGTCGAGAGCCTGGCAACGTCGTCGTCCAGCACCGGCGCGTCCTCCCCTTCGAGCAGGGCGGTCTCGCCGCGCTGCTCGACGAGCCGTTCCTGCTTGCGCTGCTGCGGACCGGCGATCTGCCGCAGCGCCGGGCGCAGCACGCCGAACAGCAGGGCCAGGACCACGATCGCACCGAGCACCAGGCGCAGCGCATCGCGCAGGCGCGGATCTTCCCACCAGGGTGCGGCCTGCTCGACGCCGTCGCTGGTCTCGCGCACGAAGGGTGCGTTCATCACCGAGACCACATCGCCACGGCCTTCGTCGAAACCGACCGCCTGCCTCACCAGCGACTCGATGCGCTCCAGTTCGTTCGCGCTCAGCGGCTGCAGCACCGGCTTGCCTTCGCCGCTGGTGCGCGGAACGTGGTCGACCAGCACCGCGGTGGTCACCCGGCGGATGCGGCCGGCCGGCTGGCGGCTGTGCTGCAGGGTGCGGTCGAGTTCGAAGTTGCGGGTGGCGCTGCGCGCGTTCTCGGCGGGCGCGGCCGCCTGCTGCGCGACGGGTTCGTCGGTGCCGGGCGGCGTGTTGCTGGTCGCGCCGGGCACGCCCTGCGGCCCCTGCGCGCTGCTGCTGTTCTCGCTGACCTGTTCGCTGCGCAGCTTCGGCGGCTCGCTGTTGAACAGTTCGCGCGCTTCCTCCATCACGGAGAAATCCATGTCCACGCTGACCTCGACGTTGACCCGGCCGCGGCCGGTCATCGGCTCCAGCAGTTCGCGGATGCGCTGGTTGAACGAGGTTTCCTGCCGGCGCACCTGCTCGAACTGCGCGGCACTGAGCGCGGCGTCGCTGTCGCCGTCGACGGTGGTGAGCATGCGCCCGCTCTGGTCGACCACGGTCACCCGCTCGGGCGCGAGGTCGGGGATGCTGGAGGCGACCATGTGCACGATGGCGTCGACCTGGTTGCGCTCCAGGATCGATCCCGAGCGCAGTTCCAGCACCACCGAGGCGCTGGCCGCCTCGCGCTTGCGGGTGAAGGCGCTGGGCTTGGGCAGGGCGAGGTGGACGCGGGCGTCGCGCACCGGGCGCAGGGTGGTGATGGTGCGCACCAGTTCGGTCTCCAGCGCGTGCTGGTAGCGCGCGTTCTCGACGAACTGGCTGACGCCGAAGCCCGGGTCGCGCTCCATCAGCTCGAAGCCGAGCCGGCCGCTGTCGGTCAGGCCGGAGCCTGCCAGCTTGAGGCGGGCATCGTGCAGGTGCTTCTCCGGCACCGAGATCGCGCCGGTGGCCTGGTCCAGCCGGAAGGGGATCTGCGCGGCGCGCAGCAGGTCGGCGGCCTCGGCCGTGGCCTTGGTGTCGAGTCCGGTGTAGAGCGGGCTGTAGCCCGGCTTCTGCGACCAGAAGAACACCATCAGGCCCGCGGCGACCGCGGCCGCGATCATGAGCATGGTGCCCAGCCGGCGGCCAAGCTGCATTTCGTGCAGCTTCACCAGGGCCTCGGCCGTCTTCTCGGCGGCCTTGCCCTCGGTCAGGGCGTCGCGGGTGATCGAAAGCGCCATCTGGATTCAGTCCCGGGCTACAGCGGCATGTTGAGTACGTCCTGGTAGGCCTGTACCAGTCGGTTGCGGACTTCGACGGTGGCGCGGAAGGCCACCTGCGATTGCTGTGCGGCGATCATGACCTTGGCCAGGTCGGCGCCGGGTTCGCCGCGCTCGAATGCCTGCGCCAGCGCGCCGGAACGCTGCTGGGCTTCGTTCACCCCGTCGATGGCGTTGCGCAGGGTCTCGGTGAAGCTGGGCGTGCCGGTGCGGGCCGCCTGTCCGACGTCGCGCGGGCCGCGCAGCACGTCGATGGCGTTGCCGCGCGCGACGTCGCCCGTGGCCTGCGTCGGCTGGCCGACCTGGGCCTGGAAGCTGCGGATCTGCGACAGCACCGAGTTGATCGAGTTGGTCATGGCGTGGGTTCGTGGAAGCCGACCGGGTCCGTGGTGGCTGATGCAACTTGCATGCCAGTGCGGTGGCGGGATTCCGGCGCGGCGTCGGCCTGGCCGGGGAAGCGGGTGCTTGTGCCGTATCTGTGGTGGCGGTCTTGAGCCTGCGCGACCGGATCGGTTCGCGTCCGCCGGATTCCTGGCGAGGGCGGTGTTTGCCGTTTGTTGAGGGTGCCCCCACCCCAACCCTCCCCCGCGGGCGGGGGAGGGAGCCAGGAGCAGGCGCCTCGCTTTCAGCTCCCGCCCCGCCCGCGGGGGAGGGTTGGGGTGGGGGCCTCGCCAGCCGCCCTCAGCCCACCGCAGCCAGCTCGCCCGGCTCGCGCTCGATCCCGTACTTGCGCAGTTTCTCCACCAGCGTGGTCCGGCGCAGGCCGAGCAGCTGCGCGGCATGGGCGACCACGCCCTCGGTGCGCTCGAGCGCTTCGCGGATCAGGCGCAGTTCGATCTGGGCCATGTGGTCGCGCAGGTCGATTCCGTCCTCCGGCAGCGCCGCCGGCGCGGGGAGCGCGTGCTCCGGCGCGGCGGCCGCGTTCGGCGCCTGCGCGGGTTCCGCCGCGACAGCCGGGACCACAGCTGCGCCCCCGACTTCTTCGGCCACCGGCGGGATCTCGAACCCGGCCCGGTACCGCGCCGGCAGGTCGCCGGCCCGCACCAGCCCGCCCGGATGCAGCACCGCCAGGCGTTCGACCAGGTTGGTCAGCTCGCGCACGTTGCCCGGCCAGGGGTAGCCGGCCAGCGCGACCAGCGCGTCCTGGGCGAAGCGCACCTCGCCGCGCCCGGTGCGCGCGAGCTGGGCGGCGATGGTGTCGATCAGCAGGGGCAGGTCCTCGCAGCGCTCGCGCAGCGCCGGCATCACGATCGGGAAGACGTTGAGCCGGTAGAACAGGTCCTCGCGGAACTCGCCCCTGGCGATGCGCTCTTCCAGGTCGCGGTGGGTGGCGGCGATCACCCGCACGTTGCAGCGGATGGTCTGGCTGCCGCCGACGCGCTCGAAGCTGCGCTCCTGCAGCACGCGCAGCAGCTTGACCTGCATGGGCAGGCTCATGTCGCCGATCTCGTCGAGCAGCAGGGTCCCGCCCTCGGCCATCTCGAAGCGGCCCTTGCGCGCGGACAGCGCACCGGTGAAGGCGCCCTTCTCATGCCCGAACAGTTCGCTTTCCAGCAGGTCCGGCGGGATCGCGCCGCAGTTGATCGCCACGAACGGGCCGTCCCGGCGCGGCGACTGCTGGTGGATGGCGCGCGCGGCCACTTCCTTGCCGGTGCCCGATTCGCCCAGCACCAGCACCGTGGTGTCGAACGCGGCCACCTGGTCGATCATCCGGCGCAGCTGGCGCACGGCCTGGCCGTTGCCGGTCGGGCCGCTCTCGGGATTGGCGGTGGCCTGGTGCTCGGCGTCGAGCCGCTTGAGGCTGGCGCGGCGGAGCAGGGCTTCCAGCTGCGCATGGCGCAGCGGGCCTTCCAGCGGCCAGACCCCGGCCTCGTGCAGGCCGTGCTCGGCGGCGAAGGCGGCGGCGTCGCCTTCGAGCAGCAGGATCGGCGGCGGCAGCGGCGCGCCGCCCAGCCAGCGGAAGAACGCCTGCGCGCTTTGCGCATCGTCGATCCGGCCCACCACCAGCGCCATCCAGTCGGAGGGGCGGTTGCGCGCGGTGGAGACGTCCCCGCAGTCGCAGATCCAGCGCGGGTTGAGGTCCATGAATTCGAGCAGGCCGTGCACGCGCTCGGCGCGCTCGGCGTTGCCGTCGACGATCAGGATGCGGGACTCGCTCATGACTGCGCTTTCCTTTCAAGCAGTCCTTCCAGGATCGGCATCACTTCCTGGATGTAGGACAGCTTGCTGACGAAGTTGTCGGCGCCGGCGCGCAGCGCGTGTTCGCGGTGCTCGGCGTCGTCGAAGTGGCTGGCGATGACGATGTAGGGCGGGTCGTCCTGCGCCTTGATCAGGCGCGTGGCCTGCAGTCCGCCCATCTCCGGCATGGCCAGGTCCATCAGGACCACGTCGGGACGCAGCTCCTCGGAGCGCTCGATCGCCTCCAGGCCGTTGCCCGCGCTGCCGGCGATGTCCAGCCAGGGCAGCTTGCGGAAATGGCGGATGGCCGCGTTGATGAAGCCTTCGTGGTCGTCGACCAGAAGCACCTTGATCCTATCGTTCATGTCTGCGCCCTCATCCGGTTCTGGCGAGCAGGGGGCCGGCATTGCGCCGCCTGGCGCGGACCGGTGCGATGTCGAGCTGTTCGCGATACTTCGCGACGGTTCGGCGTGCGATGTGGATGCCTTGCCTGGCGAGCAGCGCGGCGATCGCCTCGTCGGCGAGCGGGCACTGCGGCGGCTCGGATTCGATCAGGCGCCTGACCATGGCCTTCACCGCGGCCCCGGAGACATTGGCGCCTTCCAGCCGCACGGCGAGGAAATGCTTGAGTTCGAACGTCCCGCGCGGCGTCTGCATGTACTTGCCGCTGGTGATGCGCGAGACCGTGGATTCGTGCACGCCGATGCGGTCGGCGATCTCCTTGAGCGTCAGCGGCGCCATCGCCTCGTCGCCCTGGGCCAGGTAGGCCGCCTGGCGTTCGACGATGGCATGGGCGGTGCGCAGCAGGGTGTCGTAGCGCATCGACAGGCCGTGGGTCAGCCAGCGCGCCTGCTGCGCCAGTTCGCGCAGCCGCTGCGCGCCTTCGCCGTCCCCGGCCGCGGCCAGGGCGCGCTCGTACGCGGGATTGATCGACAGGCGCGGCGTGCAGGCGGGGTTGAGCGCGACCCGCCACTGGCCGTCGGCGAACCAGACCACGACGTCGGGCACGACGTGGACGTCCTGCTCCGGCAGCAGTTCCTCGCCGGGGCGCGGCTGTAGCGACAGGATCAGGCGGACGGCCTCGCCGACGTCGTCGCGCTCGGCCCGCAGGCGGGCGGCGATGGCTTCGAGTTCGTGGCCGGCCAGCAGGTCCAGGCTGGTCTCGAGGATGCGCTGCGCCAGGTGGCGGCCGGGCACGGCGCCGGGAAGCGACGCCAGCTGCGCGAGCAGGCATTCGCGCGGATCGCGGGCGGCCATGCCGGCCGGATCGCCGTGCAGGAGGCGCTGGCGCACCGATTCGAGGGCCGCCGGCGCCACGCCGAAACGGCGGCTGCCCGTCTCGATCAGGGCGGCGTGGTCGCCTTCCAGGTAGCCGGCGTCGTTGCAGTGTTCCAGCCAGAATGCCGCGATCCCGAGCTGCGCCTGATCCAGCTCCAGCGCCAGCCGCTGCAGCGCGCGCAGCTGCGGATCGGTCGATTCGCCCGCGGCGACGCGGTGCAGGCGGTCGTCGTCGCCGTCCTGCCAGCTGGTCGCCCGCACGTCCCACATCGAGGCCTCGGGCAGTTCGTCGAACGCCGCCACGTCGAGTGCGGCGGTATCCGTGGAGGCGCCGTCGGCGACCTCGGCAGGCGCTTCATCGAGTTCGAGCAGGGGATTGTGTTCCAGCGCCCGCCGGACTTCCATTTCCAGCTGCAGTCCATCGAGCTGCAGCAGCCTGATGGACTGCAGCAGCTGCGGCGTCAGGTGCAGCTGCTGCCCCGCCTGTTGCGCGACGATCGCTTTCATCCGGTTCCCCCTGTTCCCCGGCGTCGGATATCCGACGGCCATGGACGCATTCTGCGACCGCCGTGACGGGCTTTGAATCGGGGGGTTCCTGATCGGCGTCGGGAACCCGACTACGCCGTGTAGGGAATTTCCCTACACGCCAGCGATTTGCCGACGCTGCATCGACGCGGCCCGGGAAATGTAGGAGCGCCTTCAGGCGCGATGCTTTTGATTCGGGACCCGGGACCCGGATTCGGGATTCGGGAAAAGCATCGCGCCTGAAGGCGCTCCCACAGGGAGAGGGCCGTGCAGGCGGGCCTCAGGACGCCAGTTCGTCCCGGTGCTTGACGGCCAGCAGGACCAGTTCGTTGGCGCGGCGGCAGCCGAGCGACTCCATCATGCGGGCGCGGTGGGTATCCACCGTCTTGACGCTGATGCCCAGCGCCGCGGCGATCTCCTTGCTGCTGAGCCCGCGGCCGATCCTGCCGAGGATCTGGCGCTGGCGCGGGGGCAGGGCGGCGATGCCGGTGGGGCGGCTGCGCGCCAGCAGCGGCGCCATCATCTTCGACGACAGCCGCGGGCTGAGGAAGACTTCCCCGGCCTGGGCGGTGCGCAGCGCCAGCTCCAGCTCCATCGGTGCCGCATCCTTGACCACGAAGCCGGCCGCGCCGCGGTCGAGCGCATCGCGCACGTGCTGGACGTCGTCGTGCATCGACATCATCACCACGCGGGTCCGCGGCGCCTGCGCCACGATGTGGCTGAGCGCGTCGAGCCCGTTGCGGCCGGGCAGCGAGAGGTCGAGCAGGACCAGGTCGGGGCGATGCAGGGCGGCCAGGTCGGTGGCCTGTTCGAAGTTGCTGGCCTCGGCCACCACGTCCACCCCGGGGAATCCCTGCAGCAGTCGGCTGAGGCCTGCCCGCACCAGGGTATGGTCATCGACGATCAGTACGCGCACTGCTGGAAGTCTTCCCGCGGCATGGCCGGCCACGATAGCCGTGCCGGCCGCTACAGGGAAATCCCGCATGCGCCGTACTGTGACCGGGTCGTCGCCAATGCCATCAGCGCCGGCGCGATCCGGCGATCTGGCGGCGGTGCTGGCGGAACAGGTGCCGCTCGAGCGCGTCCTCCAGCGGCGGAGGGAATTCGGGAAAGCGCAGCCACAGCCGGCTGGCGCCGCCGGTGGCGGTGGCGGTCGCGATCACCGTCGCCGCCAGTTCCACGTGGTCGGGCAGCCAGTCCGAGGGCTGGATGCGGAGCAGGCCTTCGGTGCCGACCGGGACGTCGACCGCCCCGGCCAGGTCCAGCCGCACGCCGCGCCCGGACCAGCGCAGCGGGCGCACGGGCAGGGATTCGCCGGTCTGGCGCACGAGCCGGCCGAGCAGGACCAGCACCAGATCGAGCTTGGCGTCCATGCGCTGCGCCAGCAGCGGCAGTTCGCCACGCTCCTCCTTGCCGCTTTCCTCGCCGCGCAGGTCCTCCACCAGCGCGATGCCGTGCAGCAGGGATTCGGCCTGGGCGGGATGGCCCGGTACGGGACCGGCGACGAAGTCGGCGGGGAGGCTGGCCTCGTAGCTCAGGGTGTCCTCGAACAGGCTGTCCTCGGCGGCCCGGGCTTCGATCGGGAAGGATGTCGTCATGCGGCCGCCTCCCGATAGGCGCGCGCGGCCTCTCCGGACTGGCGCACGTTGCGCAACTGCGCCGAGACATGGTCGTGCAGCACGATCATGCGGCGGGTGACCGCGTGCTGCCGGTCCAGCACGGCACGCAGGTCGTCGGGTGCCGGCCGCAGGTCCTCGCTGCCCAGACAGTCGCGCAGGCGCTGGTCGTGCTCGACGAGGATCCGTCCGGCGAGGGCGTAGTCGGCGGCGTCGAGCGCACGATCCATCGCGTCCAGGTCGGCGATCAGCAGTTGCAGGACCTCGGCATTCATGCCGGCAGCCCCACCCCGGGGAGCACCTGGTGTTCCTGCGGGATCGCGTTCCATGCCGAATCGATCTCGCCCAGCAGGTCCAGGGCTTCCCGCAGCGCGGCCTCGTCGTTGTTGAGGTTCGCCTCGGTGAGCCGGCGCACCACGTAGTCGTACAGGGACGCGAGATTCCCCGCGACCTCGCCGCCGGCTTCATGGTCCAGTGAACCGTTGAGGTGCCCGACGATCGCGCAGGCCTCGCCGATCGCCTTGCCCTTGCGGGCCAGGTCGCCGCGTCCCAGGCAGGACTGGGCCAGCCGGACGCGGTCGCAGGCGCCGGCGAGCAGCAGGGCGACCAGCCGGTACGGGCTGGCTTCCATCACCGTGCCCTCCAGCTGGTTCTGGCGGTACTGCTCGGCGTAGGAACGGGGCGACATGGAGTTCTCCTCGGGTTCTCGCGTCAGCGGCTGGTCTGCGCGGCGAGCGCGCTGAGCTGCTGGGCCAGATAGTTGCTGGTGGAAGTCATCTGGCCCATCAGGCTGTCCAGCGCGACGAACTGGGCCTTGTAGCGCGCCGCGACCGATTCCATGCGCATGTCCAGCGTTTCGCGCTGCTTGGAGACGTCCTTGAGCTGGTCGTTGAGGCTCTTGGTGCGCAGGGTGAAGGCGCCGTCGCTGCCGACGTAGTTGTTGACCACGGCGGAGAGTTTGGCGGCCAGGCCGTCGTCGCCGGTGAAGGCGGCTGCGACCTTGTTCGGCTCGGCGGCCAGCGCGGCCTCGAACTTGGCCGCGTCCAGCACCAGGGTGCCGTCCGGATTTGGATAGCCCTGGGTCTGCAGGCCCAGGGTTTTGGCGTCCAGGCCGTTGGCCGCCAGCTGGCCGAGCAGGTCGCCGAGCACGCCGCGCAGCTGGCTGGCCGCGCCGCGGATCTGGGCGTCGCCGGTCAGCGACGACGGGGTGTTGCTTTCGGCGTTGAACGCCGTGGCCGACGCCAGCGCCTTGACCGCACCGTTGTAGGCGTTGACGAAACTCTGCACGACCGCGCGGCTGCCGGCCGGGTCGGCGGCGACGTTGACCGTGCTGGTGCCGGTCTTCTTCAGGTCCAGGGTCAGGCCCGGCACCGCGTCGGTCAGCTTGTTGCTGGCCGAGGTGCTGACCAGGCCGTCGATCGACACCTGCGCGTCGCGCGCCGGCGAACGCTCTTCCAGGCCGCTCACCAGCGATTCGAGTTCGCCGCCGCCTTCCAGCACCTGCAGCGAGATGACGTGGCTGGCGCCGGTCTTGTCGGAGGCGACCGACAGGTGCAGGCCGGCGTCGGACTTGAGCAGGCTGGCCTGCACGCCGAGGTTCTGCGCGGCGCCGTTGATCGCGCTGCGCACGTCGGCCAGGGTATTGCCGGCGCCGATCTCGATCTCGACCGTTTCCGCGCCGATCGACAGCGACAGCTTGCCGGGGCCGAACGTGGCGTCTTCGGGCACGCCGGCGCCGACCAGCTTGTGCGCGCTGGCCAGCGCCAGCACCTCGACCTGGTAGCTGCCCACCGGCACGCCCTTGGCGCCGCTGGCGGCCAGCACGTTGTCGACGCCGTTGCTGCTGTCGGAGGACACCGACTTGACCGTGCGCGCGTCCAGCGAGTCGATCTTCTTCAGCGCGTCGAGCGAGGTCTTGAGCGTGCTGAACGCCGAGGTGACCGCGCCCAGGCCGGAGATCTTGAACTTGGTGGCGCTCTCGAGCTTGGTCAGGCGGGCGTCGTGCGGCGCGCGGTCGGCCGCGACCAGCTGGCTGACGATGCCGCTGATGTCGAGGCTCGAGCCGATGCCGCCGTATCCGAAGCTGTAATCCGCCATTGCTGCTCTCCTGGGCCATCGATGGAAGGCGGAATGCCGCTTCCGGGCAGCGAGGCTGCCGGGCCGTAAAGGTTTAGCGGCATTCCGGTGACAATCTTTAGCGGATGCAGGATTCGTGCCGCTGTGGTTGCGTTCCGCGGCTTCCGGGCGCCGGATCTTCTCCCTTTGGCGGGAGTAGGGCCTTCTTGCCGGCATGTTGGTCGAAGTACGTGGGCGAGGGCGTGCTTGCGGTTCTTGTCGGTTTGCTGACGAGTGAGCGTCGCGGACTTGCCCCCACCCCAACCCTCCCCCGCAGGCGGGGGAGGGAGCTAAAAGTAGTGGGCTTCTGGCTCCCTCCCCCGCCTGCGGGGGAGGGTCGGGGTGGGGGCCAACCGGCGGCAACGTACCCGCATCGACCGCCGATCCCGCCGAAGCACGAAGCAGTCACTCCCTCGGGGGAAGAAAAAAAGCCCCTCCCGTTGCCGGGAGGGGCCGGATTCCCCATGGGGAAAACCTGGTGCTCTCGTGCGTTGCCGGCTATCAGCGCAGCAGGCTCAGCACGTTCTGCGGCAGCTGGTTGGCCTGGGCCAGCATCGCGGTGCCGGCCTGCTGCAGGATCTGCGTGCGCGACAGTTCCGCGGTTTCCTTGGCGAAGTCGGTGTCGCGGATGCGGCTGCGCGAGGCCGACAGGTTCTCCGAACCGGTGTTCAGGTTCGCCACCACCGAGGTGAAGCGGTTCTGCACGGCACCCAGGTCGGCGCGCGAGGAGTTGATCGCGTCCAGCGCGCCGTCCATCGCCAGGATCATGCGGTCGGCGGCGTCCGCCGTCAGCACGTTCTCGGCGGAGAAGCCGGTCTGCGCGGCGCCCGCGACGACGGTGGCGGTGCCGTCGGTGGTACCGGCGGTCACGCCGCTGACGTTGGTCAGGTTGGCCAGCGTCAGCTGCTGGTCGGTCGAGGTGATCGCGCCGGTCGCGTCTATGGTGACGTTGGCCAGTGCGGTGGCACCAGCTCCCGCCTTGGCGGCGTTGAACGCCGACACCAGCGCAGCGGTGGCGGCTGCCGCATCGGCTGCGCCGTCAGCGGTGGTGACGGTGATGCCGTTGATATCCAGCGACATGCCGTCCGCAAACGCGGTCGCCGCGACGGCGGCGGTGGTCTGCGAGTAGGTGGTCGTGTCCGGCGTCGCCCAGCCGCCCAACTGGGCGATGTTGGCGTTGGCGATCGAACTCACCGTGATCGTCTGGCCCTGGTTGGCGCCAACCTGGAACACCGCGCCGGCGAAGCTGCCATCGAGCAGGTTGGTGCCGTTGAACTGGGTCTGCTCGGCGACGCGCTGGATTTCGGCCTTCAGCTGGGTGACTTCGGCGTTCAGCGCTTCGCGATCGGAGTTGGAGTTGGTGGCGTTGCGCGACTGCACCGCCAGCTCGCGGATGCGCTGCAGGTTGTTGCCGATCTCGCCGAGGGCGCCTTCGGCCGTCTGCGCCAGCGAGATGCCGTCGTTGGCGTTGCGGGCGGCCTGGTTCATGCCGCGGATCTGGGTGGTGAAGCGCTCCGAGATCGCGAGGCCGGCGGCGTCGTCCTTGGCGCTGTTGATGCGCAGGCCCGACGACAGGCGCTGGATGGTGGTCGAGAGGCTGGCGCTGTTGGTCGCGAGGTTGCGCTGCGCGTTCAGCGAGATGGAGTTGGTGTTGATGACGGACATGATGCTGGTCTCCTGAAGTAGGGAATCCGGCGTGGATTAAGGGCCTTGCCGGCGGCTCCGCAGGGGCTTGCCGTCTATGCCGGCCCTTGTCCTCTGCTGAATCCATTAACGGCGTTTTTCCGGGAACCTTTAGCGGAGCCTTGGAAAATTTTCTCGGCTGTTTGCAGGACCCGTCGGGTAGGGAGACCGGCGATGTCCGCAGCAGCCTGCCGCAGGTGCAGTAGCGGCAGGCTGCGCGGGAAATTGAGGGGCACGGGGAGAGCGGCCTTCGGCCGTGGGCTTTCGCCAGCGACGATTCGATCCGGCCCGTTCTGTAGGAGCGGCTTCAGCCGCGACCGGGCGTTCGACGGATCCGTGCGGGCCAGCGCAATGGCGCGCCTCATGATGCGGGAATCGAGCGTCATCCCGACGCAGGCGATACCTTCACTGCCGTCATCCCCGCGAAGGCGGGGATCCAACTTCTTTGCGTCAAATCAAGATGGATGACCAGCGCTTCGCGCTGTTGTGAGGCGCTTCCGGCTTTCGCCGGGATGACGTCTTCGATTGCGTCCTTGACGACGCCCCCGATGACGTTTGCCCCAGGCAGCAAGGATTGCGAACAGGTTCTAGCGCAGCAGGTTGAACAGCGACAGGCGCTGGACCTGGGTGAAGGTCAGCTGCGCGGCTTCCAGCGCGGTCTGCTCCAGGGCGAAGCGGCTGATCGCTTCGGCGTAGTCCAGGTCGCGCAGGTTCGACAGCGTGCCGGTGATGGTCAGCGACTGCGAATCGCGCAGGCTCGCCGCGGTGTCCACTGCAGCCAGCTGCGCGCCGCCGGCGGCGCGCGCGTCGATCAGGTGTTCCTGCGCGGTGGCGATGTCGCGCATCGAGGACTGCAGCAGGTTCTGCATGTCCGCCTTCTGCGCGGCGGTGGTCGGCGCCGAGGCGAGCGCGCCGATCAGGCGGTCGATGGTGGCGAACACGTCGCGGGTGCCGGCCGGGCCGATCTCGAATGCGTCGCCGGCAGCGGGCTGGCCCTCCAGCTGCAGCTTCAGTCCGCCGAAGGCGATGCTTTCGCCGGGGGCGTACGCGCCGCCGCCGACCAGGTTGCCGGCGCCGTCGCGCACCGCATAGGTGTCGGCGTCGGTGAATTCGATCCGGTAGCCGCCGCCGTTCCACGCGCCGGAGTCGGCGATGCCGTAGAGCTTGACGATGCCGGTGCCGGTGTTGCCGGCGGCCGCGCCGGCGTCGACCCGGCCGTCGCCGGTGCGGATGCGCAGGAACAGCTCGCTGCCGGGCTGGGTGTCGGCGACGGTCATCTCCGGCGCGATCTCGACCCGGCGCTGGGTCTGGTCGCCGGAATAGACCACGCTGCCGCCGCTGACCGAGAACGGCGCGCTGCCGTCGGCGGTGCCGCCGAACAGGTAGCGCCCGCTGCCATCGGTGCTGTTGGCCAGGTCGAGCAGGCCGGCGCGGATGCTGGCCATCTCCTTGCCGATGGCCAGGCGGTCGGCGTCGGACATCGTGCCGCTGTTGGCCTGCACGGTCAGTTCGTTGATCCGCGCCATCATCTCGCCGGCCTGGGCCAGCACGTTCTCCTGCAGGCCCAGCCGGCTCTGCACGTTGTTGGCGTTGGCGCCGTAGCGCTCGAGCTCGGCCAGCGCGCGATCCAGCCCGACCGCGGCGCCGGCCGCGACCGGGTCGTCCTTGGCGGTGACCAGCTTCTGGCCGGTGGCCATCTGCTGCTGCAGGTGAAGCAGCTTGGCCTGCTTGGCCAGGATCGTGCCGACCGTCTGGCCGTACATCATGCCGGTGGAGATGCGTGTGTTCATCGGCGGGTCGCGTTGAGGATGGTCTGGAACATGGTGTCGGCGACGGAGATGATCTGCGCCGCGGCCTGGTAGGCCTGCTGCAGGCGCAGCATGTTGGCCGCTTCCTCGTCCAGGTTGACCCCGGACACCGCGTCGCGCGCGGCCTGCGCCTGCACGTGGATGAGCTGCTGCGCCTCGGCCGAGTATTCGGCCTGGCGCGCGGCCGAGCCGATCGCGGTGGTCAGGCCGCCGATCGCGCCGTTGAGGGTGACGGTGCCGCCGTTGAGCACGCGCGCGTCGTCCAGGTTGGCCAGCACGGTGGCGTTGCCGTTGTCGCTGGAGCCGGGGCCGGTCGGGCCGACCCCGAAGCGGTCGCCGGCGGCGGGCTGGCCGTCCAGCACCAGGCTCCAGCCGTTGCCGGAGATGGTCTGGCCGGGCACGTAGGCGAAGGGGCCGGCGCCGTCGATGGTGTACTGGTCGGCGTCGATGAACTCGATGTTGGCCGGGCTCAGCAGATCCGGGTTGGCCGCGTCGGTGACGGTGACCTTGCCGAGCGTGCCGGTGCCCAGGTTGCCGAGGTCGGCGCCGGCCTTGACCGGGGAGGCGGCGGCGATGCGCGAGGGGTCGGTGATCGCCACCGACACGCCGCCGGCCGCGCCTGCGGTCGGCTGCAGCAGGAAACGGTCGCCGCTGGCCGGCGCGCCGTCGACCACGATCTCGACGCCGTTGACCACCAGCGGATCGGCAGCGGTGCCGCTGCCGCTGATCGGGACGCCGGCGCCGGTATCGGCGCGCTGCGCGATCCAGCCGCTGCCGTCGAAGCGCAGCACCAGGTTCTGCCCGTCCACCGCGCCCAGGTCGCCGAAGCTCGCCTGCAGGGTCGCGCCGCCGGTGTTGGCGTCGTGCGCGTTGACGGCGGGCGAGGGCAGGTTGAAGAAGTCTCCGCCCATCTGGCCGTACAGGTCCATGCCGGCGCGGTGGCCGGCATTGAAGGTCTCGGCCAGGCCGACGGCGATGCGGCCCAGCTCGGCCAGCGCCGGGTCCAGCACGCTGCCGCGGAATTCCAGCATGCCGCCGATCTTGCCGCCCAGCGCCCGTTCGTCCAGGCGCACGCGCTGGCCCTGCACGTCCAGCGCCAGCTGCAGTCGTTCGGGACGGTAGGGGTCGGCCACGGTGGCGACGCGCGAGGCGGTGGTGCCGACCACCAGCGCCTGGCCGCCGGCGGTGAAAACATTGAGCGCGCCACCGTCCTGCGACACCGCGGTGCCGCCGGTGTAGCCGACCAGTTCGGAGACCAGCTGGTCGCGCCGGTCGAGCAGGTCGGAGGCGGCGTTGGCCGAATTGCTGCCGATCAGGCCGTTGAGCCGGGCGATCTCGCCGGCCAGCCGGTTGATCTCCTCGGCGCCGGCGATCAGGCCGCTGTTGACCTCCTGGTTCAGCGTGTCGAGCTGGCCGTCGAGCTGGCGGAACCGCGTGGCCATGGCGTTGGCCTGGGCCAGCAGGTTCTCGCGCTCGGCGCTGGAGGAGGCGTTGGACGACAGCGCGCTGACCGAGTCGAAGAAGTTCGACCACACTCCGGCCAGGTTGGTGGCCTTGTCCGAGAACAGGGTATCCACCCGCGAGGACAGGCTGGACAGCTGCTGCAGCCGCGACAGTTCGCCGCCGCTGTCGAGCAGGCGCGAGATCGCCAGCGAGTCGGCCACCCGGCCGACGTTGCTGATCCGGGTGCCGCTGCCGACGTAGCCGTAGCCGTAGTCGGTCGGGTTGCGCGCGGCGAAGTCCACGCGCTGGCGGCTGTAGCCGGGCGTGTTGAGGTTGGCCACGTTGTGGCTGACCGTGGACAGGGCGCGCTGGAACGCGATCAGGGCGCTGGTGCCGGTGGACAGGACGTTCGACATCGGCGGTTTCCTCAGCGACGGATGGCGGTGCCGCCGATCGCGGCGGCGGCGGCGTAGGCGCGGTCGGCGCCCTCGATGCCGCGGGAGGCGGCGGCGATGGCGGCCACCGCGCGGCCCACGGTCGGGCCGGTGGCGATGGCGTTGATCTTGGCCGCGTACGACGGGTCGGTGGCGTAGCCGGCGCGCTGCAGGCCCTGGGCGAAGCCGCGCACGTCGGTGCCGGCCTGCAGCGCCTGGCGGTAGCGCGGGCTGGTCTTGAGCAGGCGCACGTAGTCGGCGAAGCTCTCGGCCGCCGAGGCGTAGGCGCGGAAGTCGGCGCGCTCGTTGTGCTTCACGCCGTTGCTGTATTCGTGGGTGGTGGCGGTGGCGCGTTCGCCTTTCCAGCCGGTGGCCTTGATCCCGAACAGGTTGTGCGCGCTGCCGCCGTCGCCGCGCTGGATCATGCGCCGGCCCCAGCCCGTTTCCAGCGCGGCCTGGGCCACCAGTGCGCGGGCGTCGACGCCCAGCTCGCGGGCCGCTTCCTGCGCATGGCTCCAGATCGAGGCGACGAAGCGTTCGGGAGACTTCGGCGCGAAGCCTTCGGCCGCCGCGCGTGCGGCGGCATCGACGACCGCCGCACCCTTGGCCGCCACTGCGCCGACCGTTTCCACCGCACTCCTGACCGCGGGCGGAGCGCGCTCGATCAGGCGCGCGATGAAATCGTCCATCGGCGAACGGGCGGCCTGCTGTCCCGCGCCGGCCGAGGCCTCGCGTCCGGCGATCAGGTCGAGCGCCTGCGCGCTGCCGTCGGCGGGCAGGGCAGCGAGGCCGTCCGTCTTGCCGCGGACCGGATCGAGCCGGGTATCGAGCGGCGCCGCCGGCTGCGCGTCCGAGCCCAGCTGGCGCGCGATCATCGGCGCGATCCCCAGTCCCTTGCCTTGGGTCAGCGCCTTGGCCAGCTGCTGGTCGTACAGGTCGCGGAACAGCTGGTTCTCGCCCGGGAACAGCGAATCGCCGAAGCTGGCGTCGCGCATGCTCTTGACCAGCAGCTGCGCGAACTGTCCCTCGAGCTGGCGCGACACGTGCTCGATGCGGGCGGCATCGGGGCGCGTGTCCGGGCTCAGTTCGATGGGCGCGGCGATGCGCATCAGATCACCTCAAGCTCCGCGCGCAGGGCGCCGGCCTGCTTCAGCGCTTCCAGGATCGCGATCAGGTCTCCGGGCGCGGCGCCGACGGCATTGACCGCGCGCACGATCTCGTCGAGCGAGGTGCCGCCGGCGAAGCGGAACATGCGGCTGCCGTCCTCGCTGGCGCCGACGTCCGAGCGCGGCGAGACCACGCTGCCGCCGCCAGCGAACGCGCCGGGCTGGCTCACGTCCACGTGCTCGGTGATGGTGACGGTCAGCGCGCCGTGCGCGATCGCCGCCGGCAGCACCTTGACCTGCGCGCCCATCACCACCGTGCCGGTGCGCGCATTGACGATCACCCGCGCCGGCGCGCTGCCGGGCGAGAGTTCCAGGTTCTCCAGCTGCGACAGGAAGGCGATTCGCGCCCCCGGGTCGGCCGGGGCGCGCACCGCGACCGTGACGCCGTCCATCGCCCGCGCCAGTCCCTGGCCGAAGGCGCCGTCGATGGCCTGGACCATGCGCGCCACGGTGGTGAAGTCGCCGCGGTTGAGGTTGAAGGTGATGTCGCCGCCGTGCTCGAGCGCGTTGGGTACCGCGCGTTCTACCGTGGCGCCGTTGGGAATGCGTCCGACGCTGGGCACGTTGACCGAGACGCGCGAACCGTCGCGTCCCTGCGCGCCGAAGCCGCCGACCACGAGGTTGCCCTGCGCGACCGCGTAGACCTGTCCGTCGGCGCCCTTGAGCGGCGCCATCAGCAGCGAGCCGCCGCGCAGCGAGACCGCGTTGCCGATCGAGGACACGGTGATGTCGATGGTCTGGCCGGGCTTGGCGAAGGGCGGCAGCTCGGCGTGGATCGCCACCGCCGCCACGTTCTTCAGCTGCGGGTTGACGTTCGGCGGCACCGTCACGCCCAGCTCGTTGAGCATGTTCTTCAGGCTCTGCACGGTGAACGGCGTCTGGCTGGTGCGGTCGCCGCTGTTGTCCAGGCCGACGACCAGGCCGTAGCCGACCAGCGCGTTGCCGCGCACGCCGCCGACCTGGGCGAGATCCTTGATCCGCTCGGCCTGGGCCGCGCCGCAGGCGCAGAGCAGGGCGAGGCAGGCGAGGGCGTATCGGATGCAGGTGGAAACGTTCATCGCACGCCTCAGTAGGGCATCAGCCGGGAGTTGAAGAAGCGGCCCAGCCAGCCCATCGCATTGGACTGCGCCAGCGCGCCGCGGCCGCCGTAGGCGATGCGCGCGTCGGCGACGCGGCTGGAGGGGATGGTGTTGTCCGGCGCGATGTCCGACGGGCGCACGATGCCCTGGATCTGCACCAGTTCGTTGCCCTGGTTCAGGCGGATGTTCTTCTGGCCCTGCACCACGAGGTTGCCGTTGGGCAGGCGCTGGATCACGGTGACGGTCACGTTGCCCTGCAGGCGGTTGCTCTGCGCACTGCGGCCGTCGCCGCTGAAGTCGCGCTCGCCGCCGATCGACGCCGCCAGCTCGGGCACCGAGGTGCCGAACAACGATGGCGCGCCCATGCCGATCTCGCTGCCCTTGCTCACCGAGGTAGTGGCGCTGGTCTGCGCGGTCGTGTTCTCGAGCAGGGTGATGGTCAGCAGGTCGCCGACGTCGCGGGCCTTGCGGTCGCCGTACAGCGACAGGCCGGGGCCGCCCTGGTAGATCGCACCGGGCGTGGCCGGCTCGACGTAGGCGACCACCGGGACGATCGGCGCCATCTCCGCATACGGACGCACGTCGCCGGCGGCGACGCAGCCGCCGAGGATGGGCAGCGCGGCCAGGACGGAAAGCAGGGAAATGCGGTTGCGCGGCATGGTCCGTTCCTCCGAACTGCTTGCGTCAGACGTTGTTGTTGAGGTAGCCGAGCATGGCGTCGGTGGTGGAGATGGCCTTGGCGTTCATCTCGTAGGCGCGCTGGGTCTCGATCATGCTGACCAGTTCCTCGACCACGTTGACGTTGCTGCCCTCCAGCGAGCCCTGCACGACCAGGCCCAGGCCATTGAGGCCGGGCGTGCCGTTCTGCGCCGGTCCCGATGCGCTGGTCTCGACGTAGAGGTTCTCGCCGTGCGCCTGCAGGCCGGCGGGATTGATGAAGTCGGTGACGGTCAGTGAACCGATCTCCAGCGCCTGCGCCTGCCCGGCGATCTGCACGGAAATGGTGCCGTCGTTGCCGATGGTCATCGACTGCGCGCCTTCGGGGACCTGGATGCCCGGCTGCACCGGGTAGCCGCTGTTGGTCACCAGCTCGCCCTCGGCGTTGATCTGGAAGCTGCCGTCGCGGGTATAGGCGGACGAGCCGTCGGGAAGCATCACCTCGAAGAAGCCGCGGCCGTTGACCATCACGTCCAGGGCGCGGCCGGTCTGCTGCGGGTTGCCCTGGTTGAAGTCCTTGGCCGTGGCCACCACGCGCACGCCGGTGCCAAGCTGCAGGCCGGTCGGGAGCTGGGTCTGCTGCGAACTGGAGCCGCCGGGCTGGCGCACCTGCTGGTACAGCAGGTCCTCGAAGCTGGCGCGGTCGCGCTTGAACCCGGTGGTGTTGGTGTTGGCCAGGTTGTTGGCGACCACCGACATGCGCGTCTGCTGCGCGTCCAGTCCGGTCTTGGCGACCCAGAGAGCCTGATTCATGACGTTGTCCCTCGATGCGGCGCCGGCCTGGCGTCCCGATCGGTAGCGATGCAAGCCGCGTGCCGGAAGGGGGCGCCGGAATCCTGTCGTTGATGGCGAACGGCGAAAACGGTTCTTCTCCCAGGTGCGCGGACGTGGGTGCGTTTGCCGGTTTGCCGATGGGTGGTTGTTGCTGACTTGCCCCCACCCCAGCCCTCCCCCGCACAGCGGGGGAGGGCTGGGGTGGGGGCAAGCCGCCAACCAGAACCGGACTCAGCCGCCCAGTCGCAGCAGGCTGTTCGCGCTCTGCGCGTTCTCGTCGCCGTGGCGGATCACCTTGACCTGCATCTCGAACTGCCGCTGCAGCTGGATCATCTGCACGAGCGCGCCGGCGGCGTCGACGTTGCTGCCCTCCAGCGCGCCCGAGGCGAGGCTGTGGCCGACGGCCTGCGGCAGCGGTTCCCCCGCGGTGGCGCCGGTGTCGCGCATCAGCCCGTCCAGCCCGCGCTCGAGCCGTTCGCGCGGGACCTCGACCACGCGCATGCGGCCGACGATCGCCTGGGTCTGCGGGCCTTCGCCCTGCGGCACGATGGAAATCGTGCCGTCGCTGCCGATCTCCAGCGACTGGTGCGGCGGGATCGCCATCGGATTGCCGTTCTGGTCCAGCACCGGATGGCCGCCGTTGCTGACCAGCTGGCCGTTGGGCGTCAGCGACAGCTCGCCGGCGCGGGTATAGGCGCGGCCGCCGTCGGGCGCCTGCACCTCGAGCCAGCGGCCGTCGCGCAGCGACACGTCGAGCGCATTGCCGGTGATCCGCTGCGCGCCGACGCGGGCGTCGAAGCCCTGGTCGACGTGCATGGCATCGATCCGCGACGGAAAGCCGGCGCCGGGAATCCGGAACGCCTGGGTATTGGCCAGCGCCGCCTTGAAGCCGGCGGTGTCGACATTGGCGAGGTTGTGCGACACCGTGCCCTGCGCCTGCAGCGTGGCGCGGGCGCCGGTCATCGCGACGTAGAGGGATTTGTCCATGGCGGGAATCGGGAGTCGAGAGTCGAGAGTCGAGAGTCGGGAAAAGCGGGAACGGATGCGCGTGAACCGCTTTTGCGATTCCCGACTCCCGATTCCCGGCTTACCGGATATTGATAACGGTCTGCGTCACCTGGTCCTGGGTCGAGATCATCTGCGCGTTGGCCTGGAAGTTGCGCTGCGCGACGATCATGTTGACCAGTTGCTCGGTCAGGTCGACGGTGGAGGATTCCAGCGCGCCGGACTGGATCTGGCCCAGGTCGGAGCTGTCGGGCGCGCCGGTGCGCGGGGCGCCGGAGGTATAGGTCTCGGCCCAGGCGTTGTTGCCCTGCGGCTGCAGGCCCTGCGGGTTGACGAAGGTGGTCAGCGCGACCTGGCCCAGCGCGACGTCGGCGCCGTTGGAGTAGCGCGCGAACACCACGCCCTCGGCCGAGACGCTGACCTCGTTGAGCTTGCCGGCGGCGTAGCCGTCCTGGCGCGTGTCGCGCAGGTGGAAGCGCTCGCCGTACTGGGTCGAGCCGCTCATGTCCAGGGTGATGTTGAGCACGCCGGCGCCGGTGGAAGGCGTGTACGGATCCAGGGCGATGCGGCCGTTGGCCGGGGCCAGCAGGGTGCCGGCGTCGGAGTACTGCAGCGTGGTCGGCGCGCCGACCTGGGTGCCGTCGACGTAGTTGTACACCTGCCATTCGTTCGGATTGGGGCTCTTGACGAAGTACGAGGTCTGCACGTGGCTGACGCCGAGCGAGTCGTACACGGTGATGCCGCCGGTGGATTCGTTGTAGCTGTTCGGTTCGGACGGGTCGAACGGGGCGACGGTCGGCTGCGCGGCGTTGCCGGGCAGGGTGGTCATCACGTTGACCAGGCCGGTCTGGCGCGGCGGGCTGTCGGTGGTCAGCAGCTGCAGGTCGCCCAGGCGGCCGACGTCGAAGCCGTCGGCGCCTTCGCGCGGCGGGAACGCCTGCAGCCGCGCGCCGTCCGGGGTGATCACGTAGCCCTGGTTGTCGGTCTGGAAGTTGCCGGCGCGCGAATAGACCGTGGCGCCGTTCTTGCTCAGGGTGAAGAAACCCTCGCCGTCGATCGCCATGTCCAGGCTGCGCCCGGTCGGGTCGATGTTGCCCTGCGAGAACTGCTGGGCGACGTTGCTCACGCGCACGCCGGTGCCGATCGCGTTGCGCGACAGGCCGTAGGTCGTGTACGAGAACAGGTCGGCGAATTCGGCGCGCGATTCCTTGAAGCCGGTGGTGTTGACGTTGGCGATGTTGTTCGCCGTGACGTTCAGGTCGGCGTTGGCGGCGTTGATGCCGGACAGCGAAGTGTTGAAGCTCATGGCGGACTCCTGTGTTACGGGGTGGACTCAGCGGATGCGGAGCACGTAGTCGATCGGGGCGGTGCCGAGGCCCGGCAGGTCGAGGTACATCCCGTCCGAGCCGAGGGTGACGCTGTCCACGCGGGCCTGGACGTAGGTGCTCAGCTGGCTGGCCTCGCCCTTGCCGTCGGTGTATCTGGCGGTGATGCCGTAGCTGCCGGCCGGCAGCCGGTTGCCGGCGGCGTCGGCGCCGTCCCAGGCGAACGCGACCTCGCCGTCCTTCTCCGCCGGCACGCTGAGCTGGCGCACCACCTGGCCGTTGGCGTCGGTGATCTCGAAGTTGACGATGCCCGCGCCGGGCGCGGCGACCACGCCGCTGGCGCCGCCTTCCTCGCCCAGCGCCAGCTTGGCCGAGGGCACCAGCACTTCGCGGCCGACCAGGGTCGCGCCGCGCAGCGCCTGGTCGGTGGCGAGCGAGACCGCGAAGCCGTTGACCGAAGCGTTGAGGTCCTGGATGCCCTGCACCGTGGAGAACTGGGCCAGCTGGCCGAGGAACGCGCTGTTCTCCATCGGGCTCAGCGGGTCCTGGTGCTTGAGCTGTTCGGTCATCAGCCGCAGGAAGTCGGCCTGGCCCAGCGATTCGGGTTTCCTGGCCGCATCGGGCGCGCTGTTGCCGGTCAGGCCCAGGCTGGCGTAGATGTCGTTGGCGATCGTGCTCATGTCGCTGTGCTCATGTCGGGAGGCCCATGCGGCGTTCCGTTGGTCGGCGGCCTCAGCGGCCCATGGTCAGGGTGGCCAGGGCCAGTTCCTTGGCGGTGTTCAACACCTCGACGCCGGCCTGGTAGCTGCGGGACGCCGAGATCAGGTTGACCATCTGCGCGACCGGATCCACGTCCGGCGCGTAGACGTAGCCGTTCTCGTCGGCGAGCGGATGCCCCGGCTCGTAGCGTGCGATCGGCGGCGCTTCGCTCTGGGTGATTTCCTTTACCTGCACGCCGGTGAGGCTGGCGTCCTGGCCGTGGGCGCGCGCCTGGAAGATCGGCTCGATCGGCCTGTACGCCGTCTCCGGCGAGGAGGCGACCGAATCGGCGTTGGCCAGGTTGCTGGCGATGGTGCTCATGCGCACCGACTGCGCCTGCAGGGCGGAGCCGACGACGTCGAAGATCGGAAGATTGCTCATGGCTTATTGCCCCGTGATCGCGGTGAGCAGGGTGCGCACCTTGGACTCGACGAAACTCAGCGAGGCGCGGTACTCCAGCGCGGCGCGGCCGTAGGCGGCGCGCTCGGCGTTGGCGTCGACGGTATTGCCGTCCAGGCTCGGCTGCAGTTCGGGCCGCTGGAACTGGAAGGGATTGAGGCCGTCGGCGCCGGGAATGGCGATGTGCCTGGCGTCGGTGGCGTCCAGCGGCGACCGGCCGCCGGCGGCGGCCTCCAGCGCGGCGCCGAAATCGAGGTCCTTCGCCTTGTAGCCGGGGGTGTCGGCGTTGCTCAGGTTGCTTGCGATCAGCTTCAGCCGCTCCTCGCGCAGCGGCAGGGCCTGCGCATGCAGCCCCAGGTAGGACGAGATCGGATTGGACATGGCGCGCTCCGGAGGGAACCTCGCCGGAGCGGATGCAAGTCGTGTGCCAGACGCCGCGCTGCGGCCCTGTCGATCCGGCCAGCAAATACTGTCTGCTCCTTCCCCCGCTTGCGGGGGAAGGTTGGGATGGGGGGCGAGGCGCATAGCGCCGAGTTTTCGCCGCGAAGGGCACCCCCACCCCAACCCTTCCGGCCCGGCGCAGCGCGCCGGGCGTTCGGACGGCCCGCGCGGCAATGCCGCGCAAGCGGGCCGTCCTCACCCCCGCAAGCGGGGGAGGGAGTTATTCAGCAGGCGGCCGCGGCCATGGCCACCGCCCGCAGCCGCACCATCACGTGGTCGGCCAGTTCCTGCGGGCTGTACTTGGCGACGAAGGCGTTGGCGCCGACCCGTTCGATCATGGCGTTGTTGAACACGCCCGACAGCGAAGTGTGCAGCAGCACGTAGAGGCCGGCCAGGCCGGGGTGGCGACGGATTTCCGTCGTCAGGGTATAGCCGTCCATGGCCGGCATCTCGATGTCGGAGATGACCATGGCGTAGCGATCGGCCGGATCCTCGCCGGAGGCATGGACCTGCAGCAGGTGCTCCAGCGCCTGGCGGCCGTCCGAGAGCAGGGTGGTGCCCACTCCCAGCTGGTCCAGCACGCTGCGGATCTGCTGCCGCGCCATCCGCGAATCGTCCACCACCAGGACCTGCAGGTGCGGACTGCCGGCGGGCAGCAGCATGTCCGGGGAGAGGGTCGCGTCCATCCGCGCCTGGACGACGTCGGCCAGCACGCTCTCGACGTCGATCACCTGGATCAGTTCGTCGTGGAAGCGCGTGACCGCGGTCAGATAGCTGCTGTCCACGCCGTGGTCCGGCGGCGGGTGGATGTCCTCCACCGCGATGTTGACGATGCGCTCGACCTCGCTGACCAGGAAACCCTGCACCGAGCGGTTGAACTCGGTCACCACCAGATAACCGGGCGCGTCCGGCTCCGACTCCCGCTCGGGATGGGAAATGGCCAGGCCCAGGTCCAGCACAGGCACCGAACGCCCGCGCACATCGGCAACGCCCGAGAACTGCTCCGGCAGGCCGGGCAGCTGGAACAGGGGCGGCCGGCGCAGCACTTCCTGCACCTTGAACACGTTCACGCCAAAAAGCTGACGCCCGCCGAGCCTGAACAGCAGCAGGGCCAACCGGTTGTGCCCCGCCAGGCGGGTCCGCTGATCGATTCTGTTGAGCAGGTCGTGCGACATGCGCTCGATATCGGCCCGTCGCCCGCGCACTTGAGCGGCGGGGCACGGGCTGTCGCCGACGAGCCCCTCCTTCCGGCGACCGCGATTGCGGCATGTCGCTTGCATGCTCCGGACCAAGCCCGAGCCCGGAATCCCGCATGCCCCGGATCCTCCTCATGTTCTGCCTGCTGCTGCCGCTACCGACGGTGGCCTCCACGTCCTTCCAGCCGGTCGAGTCGATCCGCGCAGCGGTGCTGGCGACCCTGGGACAGGACGTGGAAGCCGAAGTGGCGCTCGATCCGGCGCTGCGCATGCCGCGCTGCGGGCAACCGCTCGAGGCGCGGCGCAGCGGCAACGGGACGGTCGAGGTCGGCTGTCCGCAGGCGTCCGGCTGGCGGCTGTTCGTGCCGGTGAAGATCCGGCACGCGCAGACCGTGCTGGTGCTGACCCGCGGCGTGGCCGCCGGTGAAACCCTCACCGCCGACATGCTGGCGCCCGAACGGCGCGATGCATCGCGGATCGTCGGGGCGGCGCCGACCAGCCAGTCCGAGGCCGTCGGGCTGGTGGCGCGCAGGGCGCTGGCGGCCGGCAGCGTGCTCGGCGCCGGCGACCTGCTGTCGCAGCGGCTGGTGCGACGCGGCGACAGCGTGGCGCTGGTGTCGCGTCGCGGTGGCGTCGAGGTACGGGTGGCGGGGCGGGCGCTGGGCGACGCGGGCGCCAACGAGCGGGTCAACGTCGAAAACCTCTCGTCCCGGCGGACCGTGCAGGGCACGGTGGCCCCCAACGGCGACATCGTGGTGCTTTGAACGATTCCCCGTACATTGCCCTAAAGTTTTCCGGCGCCCGGGCCGATAACCCGGTTGCCCCTGATCCAGGACTAGTGCCATGAGCCAGAAAATCGAAGGCAGCCTGCCCGCCGCAATGCGTCCCGCCGTCGCTCCGGTCGGCAGCCGGATCTCGCCCGCCGGTGCCGAGCGTTCGCGCCCGGTCGAGGCCAGCGCGGCCGGTGACAGTCTGCGCCTGACCGGAGAAGCCGCCGGCCTGCAGGTCCTGCAGCGCGAGCTGTCCTCGGCTCCGGCCGTCGACCCGGCCCGCGTGCAGGCCATCCGCGAAGCGCTGGAAGCCGGGACATACAAGGTCGATCCCGACGCCATCGCCTCGCGCATGCTCGCGCTGGACGACCAGCTGGGGGCGTGATGAACGCCACGGACGCCGCGCTCGAGGATCTCGCGACGGCGCTCGCCGAAGAGCGTCGTGCGCTGCTGGACCACGACGCCGAGCGCCTGATGCGTTCGACCCGCGCCAAGCTGTCCGCCCTGCATGCGCTCGAATCCGATCCTCCCGCCGACTATAGCGAGCGCCTGGCCGAACTGGTCGAGGCCAACCGCGCCAACGGCGCGCTGCTCGCGCGCCGCCGGCGCGAGGTGAACTGGGCCCTGCGCCATCTGGGCCGGAGCGAAAGCGCGCCCGCCTACGACATGCGCGGACAGGCCCAGCAGATCCACCCCAGTCGCGAACTGGCCGTGGCCTGAGCCTGCCCGGAACCGGCCGCGCCGGCGGCGGTATAGTGCGGAACCTTGCCGCCCGTCCCGTGCCGCCGTGAGCGAATCCGCCGATACCGTCCCGCAATCGCCCGCGTCCTCCCTGCAGGCGCTGGGCAACCTGCTCAACGAAGGGTTGCTGGTGTTCGGGGCCGACGGCGGCCTGATCCATGCCAATGCCGTCGCCCACGGGTTGTGCGGGACCCGCGACCTCCCGATCGGCAACCTGACCCTCGACCGGCTGCTGTCCGAAGACGCAAGGGCGCAAACGCGCGCCGGGGGCGCATGGCAGGGCGTGCTGTCCTTCGAGGACAGCCGCGATCTCGCCCTCCGGGCGATCTGGTGCAACGAACACGAGGAGCGTTACGTGCTGATCGTGCAGGATCACGTCGGCTACAGGCAGGAACTGCAGCAGCGCCATACCGAGCTGGAACAGGCGCACATGCGCCTGACCGCGACCCAGGAGAAACTCCTGCAGTCGGAGAAGATGGCCTCCATCGGCCAGCTCGCCGCCGGGGTCGCGCACGAGATCAACAATCCGATCGGCTACGTCCACTCCAACCTGGGCAGCCTGCAGGAATACCTGCGCAGCCTGTTCTCCCTGATCGACGCCTACGAGCGCGCGCTGCGCCTGCCCGACCCCAAGGCGATGATCGCCGAGATCGACGGCCTGCGGCAGCGGCTGGACATCGACTTCATCAGCCAGGACCTGCCGCAGCTGATGGCCGAATCGCGCGAGGGCATCGAGCGGGTCACCCGGATCGTGCGCGACCTGAAGGACTTCTCGCGCTCGGACCGCGACGACGCCTGGAAGCTGGCCGACCTGCACGCAGGGCTCGACTCCACGCTCAACATCATCTGGAACGAGCTCAAGTACAAGGCCGCGCTGGAGAAGTCCTACGGCACGCTGCCACGGGTCCAGTGCCTGCCTTCGGAGCTCAACCAGGTCTTCATGAACCTCCTGCTCAACGCCGGCCACGCCATCGGCGAGCGCGGCGTGATCACCATCGCCACCGGCAGCACGGACGACGAGGTCTGGGTCGAGGTCGGCGACACCGGGCAGGGCATCCCCCAGGAACTGCTGCAGCGCATCTTCGACCCCTTCTTCACCACCAAGCCGGCGGGGAAGGGCACGGGGCTGGGGCTGTCGATCTCCTACAGCATCGTGGCCAAGCACCACGGCAGGATCGACGTGGACAGCCGGCCGGGCGAAGGCTCACGCTTCCGGGTCGTGTTGCCGGTCAGGCAGCCGGTGGAGCAGTGAAGCCGTGATTGGTGATTCGTGGAAGGCGCGATCGCGCGATCCGTAGCCCTTGGGGCATCCAACGAATCGATTCCTGTCATCCCGAGCGCAGCGAGGGATCTCGCTCCGTGGCCGCCTCGCCTGCGGAGACGAGATCCCTCGCTGCGCTGGGGATGACATCCTGTTGGATGCCCATTGCCAACCACCAACCACCAACCCTAGTGTCGCCCTTCCATCTTCTGGCGCTGCCCGTCGTAGGTCAGGAACGCCTGGCGGATGTGCTCGCGCAGGTCGTCGTCGCTCCACGGCTTGGTCAGGAAGCGGTAGATGGCGCCGCGGTTGATGGCGTCGGTGACCGTGGCCAGGTCGGTGTAGCCCGACAGCACCAGCCGGATCGTATCGGGGTAGAGCACCTTCACCCGGCCGAGGAATTCGGTGCCGTTCATGTCCGACATGCGCTGGTCCGACAGGATCACCTGCACGTCGTTGGTGGCCAGCAGGTCGAAGGCGTCGCGCACGTTGCCGGCCGTCAGGATGCGGTAGCCGTCGCGGCGGAACAGACGCACCAGCGAGCGCAGCACGTTCTCCTCGTCGTCGAGCAGCAGCAGGGTGCGGTCGGGCCTGGTCTCGGTGAACAGCTCCGGGCGCAGGAAGCGCCCGCGCAGCGCCGCGCCGGCCGCCTCGACGTCCATCGGTTCGCCGAACAGGTAGCCCTGGAAGACGTCGCATTCGCTGCGGTGCAGGAATCCGAACTGGGCCTCGGTCTCCACGCCGTTGGCGATCACCTTCATGTCCAGCTGGTGGCCCATGGCGATGATCGCGCGCACGATCGCGGCCTCGCGATTGCCGGCCGGCGAACTGCTGATGAAGGTGCGGTCGATCTTGAGCATGTCCGCCGGGTAGCGCACCAGCGCGCTGAGGCTGGATTCGCCGGTGCCGAAGTTGTCCAGGCTCAGGCCGACGCCTTCGCGGCGCAAGGCGCGCACCGCGGCATACGCCGAGCCGATGTTGTTGTTGAGCGCGCTCTCGTTGATCTCCAGCATGATGTTGTTCGGCTCCAGGCCGGCGCCCCGGATCGTGTCGAGCACTTCGTCGACGTAGCCCGGCCGCAGCAGCTGCAGGGTGGAGACATTGACCGCGATGAAGAAGTCGTCGCAGCCCATGTCACGCCACTGTCGCGCCTGCCGGACCGCCGAACGCAGCACCCATGCGCCGATCTGCACGATCACGCCCAGCCGCTCGGCGGTCGGCATGAAGCGTTCCGGGACCAGCAGTCCCAGGTCCCGCGACTGCCATCGCAGCAGCGCCTCCATGCCGACCACGCGCCCGTCCCGGGCGCTGACCTTGGGCTGGTAGCGCAGGCGCAGTTCGTTGTTGGAGATCGCCTCGACGATCTGCCGCGCGACGATGCGCTCCCTGTGCACCTGGCCGGACCCCTCCGGGGTATGGACCAGGACCCGCTCCGAGTCCTCGTGCGAGGTCTGGCTCATCGCGACCTCGGCCGCATGCAGCAGGACCGAAGCGTCGCCGCCGTGTTCCGGACACAGGCTGATGCCGATCTTGGCGTTGAGGAACAGGGTGTAGGGCGGCACGGCCAGCGGCAGCTCGACCTCGCCGCGCAGCATCTGCGCGAAGACCAGCGGATCGGGCAGTTCGGGCGTGCGCGGCACGGCGGCCACGAACTCGTCGCTGCCGTGGCGCCAGAGCATCCCCCTTCCCGCCAGCGCCGCGTCCAGCCGCTTGGCCAGCAACTGCAGCGCCTGGTCGCCGACCTCGACGCCCATGTTCTCGTTGACCAGGGCGAAGTAGTCGATGTCGATGTGCAGCAGCATCAGCGGCGTGCCGCCGGACGCGGCTTCGGCGACCATGCCGGCCAGTCCGGGATGGCCGGCCCCGAGGTGCGGCACCGGCAGTGCGGGAAGCTCGTGCATGTCCTCCATGGTATCGATGTTATCGATCCCGCCCATATTCTGTAGGAGCGTTCTGTAGGAGCGGCTTCAGCCGCGAACGGGCATTCGACGGGGCCGTGCAGGCGATCGCGCCTGAAGGCGCTCCTACGGGCAAACTCCCTCCCCCGCTTGCGGGGGAGGGTTGGGGTGGGGGCGCCCTTCGCGGCGAAAGCTCGATGCTGCGCACCTCGCCGCATCCCAACCCTGTATCAAGTACGGGGTCGGATCTTCCGTAAAGGGCGCAATGCCCGCAAGCGGGGGACGAAGCAGACAGTTGCTCCTGCAGAACTTGCGAACCGGATCAATGGCAACGCCGGCACCGCGTCCCGCGCCGCCCGCGTGCCGTTCGACGGCCGCATCAGGGCGCCTGCCCGGTCGCTTCATCCAACGCCTGCGCGCGATAGGGCAGCAGCAGACGGATGCGGGTGCCTTCCCCGGGGCCGGTCTCGATCTGCAGCGAGCCGCCCGCGCTCTGCGCGCGCTCGCGCATGATGACCAATCCGAGCCCGCCGGCGTGCTCGGGCTCGAAGCCATCGCCGTCGTCGCCGACGTCCAGGCGCAGGAAGCCGTCGCCATGGTCGTCCAGCCGCAGCGTCACCAGGCCGGCGTTGGCGTGGCGCAGCACGTTGGTCAGGCATTCCTGCGCGATCCGGAAGCAGGCCTGTTCGACCTCGCGCGCGGGCCGGTGGGGCAGGGCGCACACGTCGAGGTCCAGGTGCAGCCCAGCCGGCGCGCTGCGGAACAGCACGCCGGCGTGCCAGCGCAGGGCCGCCTCCAGCCCGAGGGCGTCGAGCTGCGGCGGGCGCAGCAGCATCGACAGGTTGCGCAGCTTGTCGACGGTGGTGTCGGCGGTCTCGACGATCCCGGCCAGGTCGCGGCGGCGTCGCCCGGCGTCGTCCTCGTCCATGGCCGCATGCGCGGACATCTTGATCGCGGTGATCGCCTGGCCGATGTCGTCGTGCAGGTCGCGCGAGATCGCCCGGCGCTCGTCCTCCTGCAGCGAGAACAGCCGCCGGGCCATGGCCTGCAGTTCCCGGTTGCTGGCCGCCAGCTGGTCGCGGATGCGTCCGGTCTCGGCCTGGTCGCGGACCAGGCTCACGCACAGGGTCCTGCCGCCAAGTCGCCCCCGGAGGCTGTGCAGCTCGACGTCCACCCGCCCGTCATCGCCGGTGCGCAGCCGTACCGTGCCGGAGCGGCGTGGCCAGCCGTCGCCGTCGGCGACCGATTCCGGCGCGAGCAGGGACGCCAGCGCCATCTGCTTCAGCGCCTGGCGCGGGCGATGGAGCAGGGCGCAGGCCGGCGGGTTGGCGTCGACGATCCGCATGGTTGCCGGGTCGTGCAGCAGCAGCGGGTCGGGATGGCACTCGAACACGGCCGGATCGCAGATCCAGGCCCGGGACAGGTCCGTGGACGCGCGCCGGCGCTGCAGCAGGTGCAGCGCGAGCGCGCCGACGAGCAGGAACGTCGCGCCGGGCAGCAGTTGCGACAGCAGGCGCGGGTCGTCGGCCAGGCCCTGCAGCGGAACGCTCGACGGAACCAGCCAGAACAGCCCGAGCGCGACATAGGCCAGGGGCACCCAGCGGACGAGCGCCTTCCAGCGCGGTCGGGTCCGGGTCGGCATCGGGTCGGCAGCGGTCGGGTCCTGACTATCCGCTTTCATGGCTCCATGGTGCACCCGCCCGGAACGGCGCGACGAAAGAAGGCGCACCCATGTTAGGGCACCGGCACCGCCATGGGCAGCATCGCGGTGACGTGCGGCGATCAGGATCCCGAAACGCACCGCTCCGGCCCGGGCCGGAGCGGTGGGCAACGCATGCGCGCAGCGGCGGGGATCAGAACAGTTCCACGGTGCCCACGCTCATGCTCTGCTGGGCGACCGGCTTGTGCGGCGGCCGCTCCCACTCGCCGCTCTGCTCGCGCAGGCGGCTGCCGATGCGCTGCAGGGTGCGGAGGAGTTCCTCGTCGGCGACGCCGCCGCTGTTGTGCAGCAGTTCCTGCAGGCCGAGCGCCTCCTGGTTGATCGCGTTCAGGCGGTCCAGGTGGGCCTGCGCGCCACCGAGGGCCTGGGTGGCGATGTCCTCGAACTGCAGCGCACGCACCGCCTCGGCCACGTTGCTGTCGATCGCGCGCCCGCATTCGGAGATCTCGCGCATGCCCTCGCCGAGCGAGGCGTTGATCTGAGCGACGTTGTCGAGCATCGCCGCGGCCTCGTTGCGCGCCTCGCGCGAGCGGTCCATGTCCCGCGAAGCCATGTGCGAAACGGTTTCGCGGACCTTGGCGATGGCGTCCTTGGAACTGTGCGCCAGCTTGCGGATCTGTTCGTTGAACGCGGTCGAGCGCTCGGACAGGTTGCGGACCTCGTCGGCCACGACCGCGAAGCCGCGGCCGGCCTCGCCCGCGCGCGCCGCCTCGATCGCGGCGTTCAGCGCCAGCAGGTTGGTCTGGTCGGCGATGGACTTCACGTCCTCCAGCAGCGAGAAGATGCCGTCCAGGTGCTCGGCCATCGCATCGATGTGGGTCACCGTGGTGCTGCTCTGGCCGCTGACCTGCTCCAGCGCCTCCACCAGCTGCTCCATGCGCTGGCTAGCGTGCTGGGCGAAGCGGGCCACGTCGAGGCCGCTGGCGCCGTCCTGGTCGGTGCGGTCCACGATCCGGGACATCGCCGTGCTCTGCTGGCGGGACTTGCGGCTCATCGCGTCGAAGCTGCCGCCGAGGCCGGACACCGCCTGGCGGATCAGCTCGCGGGCGCGCTCGATCTCGTTGCGCGAGCCGTCGATCTCGTTGCCGACGAAGCGGCGCAGCTCGCCGAGCAATTGGTCCTGCTCGCGGACAATCCGCGCGTGTTCGGGCGAACGGACCTCCCGGCGCAGGGCCAGATAGGCGTACACCAGCCAGCTGGCGGTCAGCGTGCTGAGGATCGCCCAGCGCAGCGGCGCCGGCCAATCGAGCCCGAAGGCGATCGGAAGCAACAGGGTCAGGACCAGCGGAGTCGCAAGGCGGATCAGGTTACGGGGGTACATAGATGCTCTCTTGCAGAATCTCATCCGCGGTATCGGCGCCGGCGCCGTACTCTTTAGCGCATTCCACCGTGAGCGCATTCCGCCGTGCCGTCGAACGCGGTCCGGCCGGCGGCACCGTCAGGATCCCGGCGACGGTGTCGGCCCGGCCGGGTCCCGGGGACGGGGCCCGGATCGTGACCTCGGGACACGGCCCGGTCCGCGGCGTTGCCGGGCATTCCCCGGTCGAACCTCGCGAAGATCGACAGGTCGTCGTCATCCCGGCGAACGCCCATCGCTGTCCAGGGGAGCCGAGGAACCGGGCCACCACCGCCCGGCGCGACGCATGCCCGGAAAAGCGTGAATCCGTCATCCCCGCGAAGGCGGGGACCCAGTGTCTTTGCCTGGACGACGCGCCGCCGGGAAGTTCCGTAGCCAATTGATCCTGCTGCGAAAGACGCTGGGTCCCCGCCTTCGCGGGGATGACGGGAAGAGGTCCTGTCCTGGTGGCCGCTGTTTCCGCCGCGCTCGCAACGAGCAGGTCAGGTCCTTCAGTCCAGCCAGCCCTCGATCGCCTGCTGCAGGCCGCGCTTGCGCAGGAAGATGTCCCAGGCGCTGCCGCCGAGCTGGCGCCAAAGCACCGCCGAGCGCAGCGCGGCGAGCAGGATCGCGCGGATCTCGGCGACCACGCCGGCCTGGCCGAGGTAGTGCGGGTTGCCCTGGACCATGACCTTGGGGCGCAGGTGGCTGACGGTGTCGGCGTACAGGCTGCCGAGCGCGGCCAGGACCTCGGGATGGCTGCTGCCGAGCTGCTCGGCCCGGGGCTTGAGCTCGAGGATGCCCTCATGCACGCGCTCGGCGACCGCGTCGTTGGCGACGAAGCGGCGTTCGAGCTGGGTCACCGACAGGGCGAGCTTGGGCAACTGCGGGTCGTCGCCCTGGTTGGCGAGGTAGTCGCGCAGCAGCAGCAGGCCGGGACGGACGTTGCGCGCGCCGCCGTAGACCTCCCCGGGCGATGCCGCGTCGATCCGGAACACGCTGTCGAGCGAGGTGGCGAGGATGCCGGCGTCGGCCTGGCCGGTGTCGGCGATGCGCCGGACCTGCTTGAGCGCCTGCACGAGTCCGGCGAGGGCGAGGACGCGGTCGTCGGTCATGCCGCGGCCTCGCGCAGGCGGCGTTCGAGCGGTGCGTCGGTGGCGGCGATCACGGCGCCTCCGAGGCAGGCGTCGCCGGCGTACAGCACCACGGACTGGCCGGGCGTCACCGCGCGCTGCGGATTGCGGAATGCGACTTCGAGCGTGCCGCTGGATTCGTCGATGCTCACCTGGCAGGGTTCCTCCGGTTGCCGGTAACGGGTCTGGGCGGTGCAGTCGAACCTGCGCGCGGGCGGCGCGCCGCCGATCCAGTGCGCCGGCTCGCTCCATAGCCTCGTCGACTGGAGATAGGGGCTGTCGGCGCCCTGGTCAACCACCAGCACGTTGCGTCCGACGTCCTTGCCGACCACGTACCACGGCGCGGCATCGAAGCCGCGCAGGCCGCCCAGCTGCAGGCCCTCGCGCTGGCCGAGCGTGAAATAGAACACGCCGGGGTGGTGGCCGACCACGCGGCCGTCGGGCGTGCGCATCTCGCCTTCGCGCGCGGGCAGGTAGCGCGACAGGAAGCTGCGGAAGTCGCGTTCGCCGATGAAGCAGATGCCGGTCGAATCCTTTTTCTCCGCCGTCGGCAGGCCGGCCTTGCGCGCGATCTCGCGCACGTCGGTCTTCGGCAGGTCGCCGAGCGGGAACAGCGTGCGCGACAGCTGCGCCTGGCCAAGCTGGTGCAGGAAGTAGCTCTGGTCCTTGCTCCGGTCGGCGGCGCGCAGCAGTCGCCATTGGCCCGCGTCGTGCGCGACGCGGGCGTAGTGGCCGGTGGCGATGCGTCCGGCGCCGAGGTCCCGCGCGGCGTCGAGGAAATGCTTGAACTTGATCTCGCGATTGCACAGCACGTCGGGATTCGGCGTGCGACCGGCGGCGTACTCGGCGACGAAGTGCTCGAACACGCCGCTCCAGTACTCGGCGGAGAAGTCGCGGAAGTGGATCGGGATGCCGAGCCGCCCGCAAACCGCGACCGCGTCGCGGCGGTCGTCCTCGGCGCGGCATTCGCCGGACCCGTCGTCCGCCCAGTTCTGCATGAACAGCCCGGCGATCGACTGCCCGGCATCGCGCAGCAGCAGCGCGGCGACCGACGAATCGACGCCTCCCGACATGCCGACGATGACCTCCGGCGCGCTCATCGCAGCTGCGACACCAGCGACAGCGGGTGCCGGCGGCCGGCGAGGTGGTCGGCGACCACCTGCCACACCAGCGGGCTGCGGTGGCGGTCGGCGGCGGCGCGCAGCTCCGAGGGCGTCAGCCAGAGCGCACGGACGATGCCCTCGTCGAGCCTGCATGCCGGATCATGGGCCACCGGCTCGGCGGCGAAGGCGAAGCGCAGGTAGTGGCGGCCCTCGCTTTCACCGGGGCGGGCGGGCGCCTTCCACTGGTAGGCGCCGACGAAAGCGGTCAGGCGCACGTCCCAGCCGGTTTCCTCCCGGGTTTCGCGCAGGGCGGCGTCGAGCAGGGTCTCGTCCGGCTCCAGGTGGCCGGCCGGCTGGTTGAGCACCAGCCGGCCCTCGGCCCGTTCCTCCACGCACAGCAGCCGGCCGCCGTCGACCACGATCGTGGCCACGGTGACGTCCGGCTGCCAGAAGCGGCCTTCGCGGTAGCTCATGCCCCAGCGCCCCGCGTCACAGCTCGTCCCTGTCGCCGCTGAGCTCGATTTCCTTGTTGTCGGCGAGCTCGGCCACGATGTCCAGCGCGGCCTCCAGCTGGCTGGCATCGACGCTGTCGGGCAGCTTGATCACCATGTACAGCACGTCGCCGCGGATTTCCCAGCTGCCGATCTTGTTCAGCCCGCTCTCGGCCATCAGCGCCAGCGCCTTGGCGCCGTCGACGCCGTCCTGCCCGACGCGCGCCGCCGGCGCGAACACCTCGCGGATCTCGAAGCCGCCGATGCTTTCGGTGCGGCCGGAGACGAACGCCAGCTGGGTCCGCTCTTCCTCGGCATAGCGGTAGGTGACCTGATAGTCGCCATCCTCGTCGAGCGCGTACTTCACGCCGCGGGCGTCGAGCCGGGTGGAGACCGAGGCGTCCTGGGCGGCCGCGGCCAGGGCGGCGAAGGCCAGAAGCGGCAGCGCGCAGAGGATGCCGCGGGCGGAACGGTGCATGGACGGATTCCGGACAATGGAATCCGGGATTGTCTCGCGCGGAACGGCATAGCGTCCATGCCGCGACGGCGCCCGCATCCGGGCTTCGTATAATGACCCGATGACCCGCAAGCAAGCGACCGACCACGACCACGGCACCGTCGTCGAGACCACCAAGCCCGAACTGGCGCGGCCGCCGCTGTATTCGGTCCTGCTGCTGAACGACGACTACACGCCGATGGACTTCGTGGTCGACGTGCTGGTCCGGTTCTTCGCCATGGACCTGGAGAAGGCGACCCAGGTGATGCTGCACGTGCACACCCGCGGGCGCGGCGTCTGCGGCGTCTACAGCCGGGAAGTGGCCGAGTCCAAGGTTGCCCAGGTGAACGAATATTCCCGGCTCAACCAGCACCCCTTGCTCTGCACCATGGAAAAGGCCTAAAAGGGACCCAGGCCGGGGCATGGAAAAGCCGGAACGCGGCCCCATCTAGGTCGCAGTTCCCCGGAGGTTCCCTCCCCATGTTCAGCAAGGATCTCGAGTACAGCATCGGCCAGTGCTACAAGCGCGCCCGCGAGGCGCGCGACGAGTACATGACGGTCGAGCACCTGCTGCTGGCGCTGCTCGACAACCCGTCCGCCGAGGCCGTGCTCAAGGCCACCGGCGCCGATTTCCACCGCCTGCGCAGCGACCTCGAACAGGCGATCGCCACCTCGGTGTCGAAGCTGCCCGAAGACGACGGCCGCGACACCCAGCCCACGCTCGGCTTCCAGCGCGTGCTGCAGCGGGCCGTCTACCACGTCCAGTCCTCCGGCAAGAAGGAGGTCAGCGGCGCCAACGTGCTGGTGGCGATCTTCGGCGAGAAGGACTCGCACGCCGTCTACTTCCTGAACCAGCAGGACGTGACCCGGCTCGACGTCGTCAACTACATGTCGCACGGCATCGCCAAGAGCGGCGGCGAGGAGCCCGAGCACCAGGGCGAGGACGCCGCGGCCAAGGGCGAGGGCGGCGAGGGCGAGGCCAAGGGCGATGCCCTGGCCGACTACGCCACCGACCTCAACGCGATGGCCCGCGAAGGCCGCATCGACCCGCTGGTCGGCCGCGCCGAGGAGATCGAGCGCACCATCCAGGTGCTGTGCCGCCGGCGCAAGAACAATCCGCTGTACGTCGGCGAGGCCGGCGTCGGCAAGACCGCGATCGCCGAAGGCCTGGCCAAGCGCATCGTCGACGGCGAGGTGCCGGCGGTGCTCGAGGACGCGACGATCTATTCGCTCGACCTCGGCGCGCTGGTGGCCGGCACCAAGTACCGCGGCGACTTCGAGAAGCGCCTGAAGGCGGTGCTGAGCGCGATCAAGAAACATCCCGGCGCGATCCTGTTCATCGACGAGATCCACACCATCATCGGCGCGGGTTCCGCGTCCGGCGGCACCATGGACGCCTCGAACCTGATCAAGCCGGCCCTGGCCTCGGGCGAGCTGCGCTGCATCGGTTCGACCACGTTCCAGGAGTACCGCGGCATCTTCGAGAAGGACCGCGCGCTGGCGCGGCGCTTCCAGAAGATCGACATCGTCGAGCCGACGGTGGGCGAGACCTACGAGATCCTGCAGGGCCTCAAGCCCAAGTACGAGGCGCACCACGACGTCACCTACGCCGACGAGGCGCTGCAGGCGGCCGTGGACCTGTCGGTCAAGCACATCGGCGACCGGCTGCTGCCGGACAAGGCGATCGACGTGATCGACGAGGCCGGCGCGCGCCAGCGGCTGCTGCCGCTGGATGCGCGCAAGAGCCTGATCGACGTCGAGGAAGTGGAGACCATCGTCGCCAAGATGGCGCGCATCCCGACCAAGCAGGTCAGCGCCTCGGACAAGGACGTGCTCGAGCACCTGGAGCGCAACCTGAAGATGGTGATCTTCGGCCAGGACCCGGCGATCGAGACGCTGACCTCGGCAATCAAGCTCGCGCGCTCGGGCCTCGCCAACCCGGACAAGCCGATCGGCAACTTCCTGTTCGCCGGCCCGACCGGCGTCGGCAAGACCGAGGTCACCAAGCAACTCGCGCTGCAGCTCGGCATCGAGCTGGTGCGCTTCGACATGTCCGAGTACATGGAGCCGCATTCGGTGTCGCGCCTGATCGGCGCGCCCCCGGGCTACGTCGGCTTCGACCAGGGCGGCCTGCTGACCGAGAAGATCGTCAAGACGCCGCACTGCGTGCTGCTGCTCGACGAGGTGGAGAAGGCGCACCCGGACATCTTCAACATCCTGCTGCAGGTCATGGACCGCGGCGTGCTGACCGACACCAACGGACGCGAGGCCAATTTCAAGAACGTCATCATCGTGATGACCACCAACGCCGGCGCGGCGCAAGCGGCGCGGCGTTCGATCGGCTTCACCCGCCAGGACCACAGCACCGACGCGATGGAGGTGATCCGCAAGGGCTTCACGCCGGAGTTCCGCAACCGGCTGGACGCGATCGTGCAGTTCCAGGCGCTGGGCATGGACCACATCCTGCGCGTGGTGGACAAGTTCCTGATCGAGCTCGAGGCCCAGCTGCACGACAAGGACGTGACCCTGTCGGCGACGCCGGCCGCGCGCGACTGGCTGGCCGCGCACGGCTTCGACCCGCTCATGGGCGCGCGGCCGATGGCGCGCGTGATCCAGGACAAGGTCAAGCGCCCGCTGGCCGACGAGCTGCTGTTCGGCAAGCTGGTGGGTGGCGGCCGCGTGAGCATCGACGTCAAGGACGACGAACTGCTGGTCGAGGCCTTCCCCGAGCCGGAGAAGCTGCTCCCCGCCACCGTATAGGGCGTGGCCCCGCCACGCGATGGAGAACGAAGGGCGGCCGAGGCCGCCCTTCGCCTTGGTTCCCTGCCGGATATTCCGGGCCCGCGCGTCGACGGGCACTGGATCCGGAATGCGTGTGGACAAGGGCATGGCGGGATCCACCTGCGGGCATCCAGCGCCGACACGACGCAGATCCGTCGCGAAGCCCGCCATGAGCGCGGTCGAAGGGTTCGCGCGCGGAGGACTGCCGAGGACGCAATCCCGGTCGCTGCGACGCAGCCATGATCCGCCCGCCCGTCCGAAGCGGCCATCCGTCCGGATGGGTTCACTCCGGCCGCCACCGTCGGCGCGATAATCCGCGCATGGCGAAGGAAATCACCCCGCGGGAAGCGAGCTACCGGATCGAGCAGGGTGCGCTGCTGGTCGACGTGCGCGAGGAGCACGAGCGCGAGCTGGGCATGGCACAGGGCGCGATCGGCGTCGCCCGCGCCGAGCTGGAGGAGGCGCCGCACCGCTTCATTCCCGGGCAGGACACCGACGTCCTGCTGATCTGCCAGAGCGGCGGCCGTTCGATGCTCGCCGCGGAGCAGCTGCAGCGGCAGGGATACCAGCGCGTCACCTCGGTGCGCGGCGGCACGGTCATGTGGCAGGCGGAGGGATTCCCGCTCACCCGTCCCGCGGGCCAGGTCGACGAAGACTTCCACGAACGCTATTCGCGGCACCTGCGGCTGCCGGAGATCGGCGCGCGCGGGCAGCGCCGGCTGGAAGCGGCGAGCGTGGTGGTGATCGGCGCGGGCGGGCTCGGTTCGCCGGCGGCGTTCTACCTCGCCGCCGCGGGCGTCGGCAGCCTGCGGCTGGTGGACGACGACGTGGTCGACCGCAGCAACCTGCAGCGCCAGATCCTGCACACGGACGCCGATACCGGCGTGCCGAAGGTGGATTCGGCGCAGACACGACTCTCGGCGCTGAACCCGCGCGTGGGCATCGAGGGGATCGCCGAGCGTTTGACTTCCGACAACGTCGAGCGATTGATTGCCGACGCGGACGTGGTGGTTGACGGCGGCGACAACTTCCCCGTGCGCTACCTGCTCAACGACGCCTGCGTGCACCTGGGCAAGCCGCTGGTCTACGGTGCCGTGCACCGCTTCGAGGGGCAGGTGAGCGTGTTCGATGCCGGGCGCCAGCGCGGCAGGGCGCCGTGCTACCGCTGCCTGTTCCCTGAGCCGCCGCCGCCCGAGGCCGCGCCGAACTGCAGCGAGGTCGGCGTGCTCGGCGTGCTGCCGGGCGTGATCGGCCTGCTGCAGGCGACCGAGGCGATCAAGCTGCTGCTGCACATCGGCGAGCCGCTGGCCGGCCGCCTGCTGCACTTTGACGCGCTGGCGATGCGCTTCCGCGAGACCCGGCTGTCGCCGGATCCCGACTGCCCGCTCTGCGCGCCGGGCACGCCATTCCCGGGCTACATCGACTACGCTGCGTTCTGCGCGGGCTGAGGCGGTCCGGGAGCGGCCGGCGCACGTCCCTCGGCCGTCGCGACCTGCGCGGCCGATCCTCCTCGACGAGCCGGTCACGAACCATGGATGCCTTGTTCCCGCGAATCGTCGCAGTCCTGTTCTCGCTGTCCTGCTGGCTGGCTGCCTCGCCCGCGTCGGCCGCCGATCCCTGCCTGAAGCTGTCCGCACAGGCCATCCATGCGCCTGAAGTCCCCGCCAGGATCGCCGCCGCCGCGTGCGAGGAACACCGCCTCTGGTACCGGCCCTTCATCGACGCCGACGGCCGCATCGGCGCGATGAAGGCGCGCGAAGCCGAACGCACGCGCCTGGCGAACGGGCAACCGGCGTGGCAGCGCGTGGTCGAATACTGGCGCGACAGCGGCCTGCTGTGGCAGGCGGGGGCGGGCGAATGCGCCTACGGCGACCTGCCGATGCCCTCGTGCCGCGCGTTCGTGGTCGATACGCCGTGGTCGGCCGCGTTCCTGTCGTGGGTCATGCGCCGCGCCGCGGTGCCGGGGTTCGACGGTTCGGCCAGCCACCTCAACTACGTCCGGCGCGCCTACCGCGAGCCGTTCCTGAGCGCGTACCGCGTCGCGAACCCGCAGGCCGCGCAGGTCGGGCAGGGCGACCTGCTGTGCAATGTGCGCGGCACGGCGCGGGTCTACGGCTTCGGCGAGCTGGCGACGCTGCTGAGCGGGAACGAGCCGGGCCTGGCCATGCACTGCGACGTCGTCGTGGGCATCGGCGTCGACGCAAACCACGAACGCAGCGCGCATCTCGTCGGCGGCAACGTCTTCGACAGCGTGACCATGCGCAAGCTGCGGCTGACGCAGGGCGGACGCTTCGACGCGCTGCCGATGCGTCTGGCCAGCGACCCCGAATGCACGCCGGAAAGCCCTTACGCCTGCGACCTCAACCGCCAGGACTGGTCGGTGCTGCTGCAGCTGCGGCCGGCGGAAGAACTCGCCGCGCTGCGGCCGGCCCTGCCGATGGTGCCGTCGCCGTCCCTGCAGATGCCCGCGGGAAGCCCATCGCGGCCGCAGGCTTCCGTGCCGGCCGACGGACGGGCCGTTCCCGCCGCGCCGGCCGGCCCGCAATCGCAGGCTGCGCCCCGGTGCTGCAACCACTGCGATCCGGAAGTCGGGTTGCCGCGCTGTCCCGCCCCATCGCCGCCGCGCTGAGCCGGTCCGCGACCGCGCCCGGTGCGGGTCGACGGGCACGCCGTTCTTCTATCCGGCCGAGGGCGACGACGCGCTCGCCCACCGCAGGACCGTCGCAGCGCCGTTCAACTCCCACACCGGCCCGAGCCGCACCGAGGACGTCGCGCCCTTCGTCCGGCACCTCGTCGGAGACGGCTGGCAGGCCATCCCGATCAACGGCGGCTGCACCGCCGAACGATCCAGCCGCGCACCGACGGATGTCCCGTCGGCGCGCGCTTCGTCGATAGACCGTCCATCGTCCTCGAGTACGGTGGTCGCGATGTCGATGCATCTGATCCTGCGGTCCGGACTGCTGGCCGCGCTCCTTGCCTGTGCCTGGCCTGCCGCTGCAGTGGATCCCTGTCCGTCCCTGCGCGCCCAGGCCGCGTCATCGTCGCCGGCCGTGCGCATCGCCGCGGCCGCCTGCGAGGAACACCGGCTCTGGTACCGGCCGTTCATCGACGCCGACGGCCGCATCGCCGGCACGCGCGTGCGCGAGGCCGAGGCCTCGCCGCTTGCGAACGGCCAGGCCGCGTGGCAGCGCGTCGTCGACTACTGGCGCGGCAGCGGCTTGCTGGGCAGCGCGGGCGGTTCCGGCCAGTGCGCGTCGGGGCCGTCGTCCTGCCGGATGTTCGTGGTCGATACGCCATGGTCGGCGGCCTTCATCTCCTGGGTGATGCGGACGGCGCGGATCCCGGGCTTCAGCAGTTCGCCCAGCCACGTGCGCTACGTGCGCCATGCCTACCGCGCGCCGCAGGCCAGCGCCTGGCGCTTCGCCGACCCGGCGACCACGGCGGTCGCACAGGGCGACCTGCTGTGCTACGTGCGGGTGCCGTCGCGGACGTTCGGCTTCGACGGGCTGGGCGCGCGGATCGCAGGCAGCGATGCGGGGCTCGACATGCACTGCGACATCGTGGTCGGCGCCGATACGGTGGAAGAACGCGTCGCCTACCTGGTCGGCGGCAACGTGGTCGACGGCGTCACCATGCGCCTGCTGCGGCTGGCGCCGGACGGACGCTTCGAGCGCCTGCCGACGCGGGCGCCGGGCGACATCGAGTGCTCGCCGGACGCGCAGGCCGCGTGCAACGCCAGCCGCCAGGACTGGGCGGTGCTGCTGCAGCTGCGGCCGGAGCATGAACTCGTCGCGCTGGCCGCGCCGTCTCCGGGGACGCGGGTGGCCTGGACGGAAGGCGCGCGTGCCGCGGCCCCTTGAGCCCCGGGGAGATCGATCCGTCCCGCATTTGTAGGAGCGGCTTCAGCCGCGACCGCCCTCCGGTGACGCAATTCCTTCCCTGTGGCAATCGCGGCTGAAGCCGCTCCTACAGAATGCGGGACGCCTACTGCAGGAACGCGGCGAGCGCCTCGCCGTAGGCGGGGAAGGCCTGGATGTCGTTGTGGCCGGCCTCGTCGATCGCCACGACGCGCGCCCGCGGCAGGGTGTGCACCAGCGCGTCGGTGTTCGCGGGCGGGATCACCTCGTCGCGGCCGGCGCGCAGCACCAGCACCGGTCCGCGGTACGCGCGCAGGTAGTCCATCGAAGGGTAGGGAACGCGCAGCAGCCAGCGTACGGGCAGCCAGCGATAGTGCGCCTGGGCGACGTTGGCGAGGCTGTCGAAGGGCGTGACCAGTGCCAGCCGGTCCACCGGGCGCTGCGCCGCCAGATGGCTGGCGATGCCGCTGCCGAGGCTGCGCCCGATCGCCGACACCGGCCGGCCGGGATGCCGCGCCTGCACGTCGTCGAAGAAGGCCAGCGCATCGTCGAGCAGGGCATCGCCCGACGGCGCGCCGTCGCTGGCGCCGTAGCCGCGGTAGGCGAGCAGGTAGACCGTGCGCCGCGGGAACCAGCGCGCGAAGTCGTCGCGGTTCGCCTGCACCGATTCGCCGTTGCCGCCGAAGTACACGATCGCCGAGTCCTGTCCCGGATTGACGATCCAGCCGCGCAGTTCGACGCCGTCGCGGGCCAGCGCATAGTCGGTGCCGTCGCGCGCCGTGCGCGTGTATTCGGGCAGGTAGATCATCTCGCGCTGCGCGAAGAACAGCAGCGCGCACAGCGTTGCGTAGGCCAGCACCAGCACGACCGCCAGCGTCGCCAGCATCCTGCGCATCCCGCGGGTCAGCCGTGGCGCCGGCTGGCGGCCTCGAACGCCGCCAGCTGTTCCGGCGTCGCCTCGCGCTGGTGCCTGGCCTTCCATTCGGCGAACGGTTCGCCGTACACGGCCTCGCGCGACTCGTCCTTCGTCATCGCGATGCCGCGCGCCTCGGCCGCTTCGCGGTACCAGTCGGCCAGGCAGTTGCGGCAGAAGCCGGCCAGAATCATCAGGTCGATGTTCTGCACGTCCGGCCGCTGCCGCAGCAGGTGGTCGCGCAGGCGGCGGAACACGGCGGCCTCGATGTGCAGGGTCTCGGGATCGTCATCGTGCGTCATGGCTCGCTCCTTGGCGGCGCGCGGCGGGGTCGTGAGACAATACGCGCTCCCGATTCCGCCATCCACGCCGCATGACCGCACGCATCCTCGACGGCAAGCGCATCGCCGATTCCCTGCTCGACGAACTGCGCCTGCGGGTCGATGCGCGCCTGGCTACGGGGCTGCCGCGCCCCGGACTGGCCGTCGTGCTGGTCGGCAGCGATCCCGCTTCGCAGTCGTACGTGCGCAACAAGCGCCGGGCCGCGGAAAAGGTGGGCATCCACGCCTTCGACTTCGACCTGCCCGCGGGCACCGGCGAGGCCGAGCTGCTGGACCTGATCGACCGGCTCAACGCCGACCCCGCCGTGCACGGCATCCTCGTGCAGCTGCCGCTGCCGGGCATTCCCGACGCCACGCGCCTGATCCACCGCATCGATCCGCGCAAGGACGTCGACGGCTTCCATCCCGAGAACGTCGGCCACCTCGCGCTGCGCCAGTTCGGCCTGCGCCCGTGCACGCCGCGCGGCATCACCACGCTGCTGGCCTATACCGACCGGCCGGTGCGCGGACAGAGCGCGACCATCGTCGGCGTCAGCAACCACGTCGGCCGGCCGATGGCGCTGGAGCTGCTGATCGCCGGCTGCACCGTGACCAGCTGCCACAAGTTCACGCCGAAGGACGTGCTGCGGCGGCACGTGGGCGAGGCCGACATCCTCGTCGTCGCGGTCGGTCGCCCGGACCTGATCCCCGGCGACTGGATCAAGCCGGGCGCGGTGGTGATCGACGTCGGCATCAACCGGCTCGACGACGGCCGCCTGACCGGCGACGTCGAGTTCGAGGCCGCGGCGCAGCGGGCCAGCTGGATCACCCCGGTGCCTGGCGGGGTAGGGCCGATGACCGTGGCCACCCTGATGCAGAACACGCTCGAGGCCGCGGAGGCCGCACAGCGCTGAGCGTTGCCGCCGCCGCGGGGGAATCGCGGGAACTTCACGGCGGCGTCGGCACACTGCCGCCTCTTGTGCACAGGTCGCGCACGCCGATGCCGGGTGCGAAGCGAGGAGGGTAGGGGCCATCGTCCGTCCCCGGCGCGAAACCCGCTGGCGTGGTTGCGTGGCGCTCGCCGCGCTGCTGGCGGCCGGTTGCGGCGGCCCGCAGTCGACGCTCGATCCGGGAGGGCCCGCCGCGGCGGCCATCGTCACCAGCTGGTGGCTGATGTTCGCGGCGGCGACGGTCGCCTGGACCCTCGTCGTCGTGCTCGCCCTGCTGGCGATGCGGCGCGGCCGCGGGCTGGCGCCGGCTTCGGGGACCCGGCTGATCGTCGCCGGCGGCGTCGTGCTGCCGACCGTGCTGCTGGCGGCGCTGCTGGTGCACGGCACGCTGACCAGCGACCGCGTGACCGGAAGCGGCGCCGACGTGGAACACGTCGTGCGCGTGACCGCGCGCCAGTGGCAGTGGGACTTCGAGTACCTGGACGGCGATGGCGGGACGCTGGCGGCGTCGACCGATCTGCTGGTCCTGCCGCGGGGAGAAATGGTCGAGTTCCGCGTCGGCAGCGTCGACGTGATCCACGGCTTCTGGATTCCGCGGCTCGGCGGCAAGATCGACGCGATCCCGGGGCGCACGAACGTGCTGCGCCTGCGCGCGGACGGTGCAGGTCCGATGCGCGGCCAGTGCGCCGAATTCTGCGGACTCGAACACGCGCTCATGGCGTTCGAGGTGACGGTGCTGGAGGCGCCGGCGTTCCGCGCCTGGATGCGCGAACATGCCGCCGCCGACGGCCCCGAGGCGGCGCCATGAGCGCGACGCCCGTCGACGCCGCCGAGAACCGCCGCCGGCTGGACGCGCTGGCGCGGATCTGGAGCAACGCGCCCGGGCTGCGCGGGCAGCTCACCGCCGTGAACCACGGCACGATCGGGAAGCGCTTCGTCGTCGCCGGTTTCGCCTTCCTGCTGGTCGGCGGCCTGCTGTCGATGTTCATCCGCCTGCAGCTGGCGTGGTTCGACAACGACGTGCTCGACCCGGCGCGCTACAACCAGTTCGTGACCCTGCACGGCACCACGATGATGTTCCTGTTCGCGGTGCCGATCATGGAAGGCTTCGCGATGTACCTGCTGCCGAAGATGCTGGGCGCGCGCGACCTGCCGTTCCCGCGGCTGAGCGCGTTCGGCTGGTGGTGCTACCTGTTCGGTGGCCTGTTCCTGTATTCGAGCCTGCTGTTCGACGCGGCGCCGGACGGCGGCTGGTTCATGTACGTGCCGCTGACCGACGCGATGTATTCGCCCGGCAAGGGCGCAGACTTCTGGCTGATCGGCGTGACCTTCGCCGAGATCGCGGCGGTGACCGCGGCGGTGGAACTGATCGTGGCGATCCTGGTCACGCGGGCGCCGGGCATGGACATCCGCCGCATGCCGCTGTTCGCCTGGGCGATCCTGGTGACGGCCTTCATGATCGCGTTCGGCTTCCCGCCGCTGATCCTCGCCAGCATCCTGCTGGAGCTGCAGCGCGCGTTCGGCTTCGTGTTCTTCGATCCGGCGCTGGGCGGCGACCCGCTGCTGTGGCAGCACCTGTTCTGGCTGTTCGGCCACCCCGAGGTCTACATCATCTTCCTGCCGGCGGCGGGCGTGGTGTCGATGGTGATCCCGACGTTCGCGCGGCGTCCCGTGGTCGGCTATCCGTGGATCGTGCTGGCGCTGGTCGCCACCGGCTTCCTCAGCTTCGGGCTGTGGGTGCACCACATGTTCGCGGTCGGCATCCCGCTGCTGGCGCTGGCGTTCTTCAGCGCCGCGAGCATGGCGGTGGCGATCCCGACCGCGATCCAGGTGTTCGCGTGGATCGCGACGCTGTGGTCCGGCCGCCCGTGGGTGCGGATCCCGATGCTGCACATCCTGGGATTCTTCGTGGTGTTCGTGCTCGGCGGGCTGACCGGGGTGATGCTGGCGTTCGTGCCGTTCGACTGGCAGGCGCACGACACGCATTTCGTGGTCGCGCACCTGCACTACGTGCTGATCGGCGGACTGATGTTCCCGCTGTTCGCCGGGCTGTACTACTGGCTGCCGCTGGCCAGCGGGCGGATGCCGTCGGAAAGCACCAGCCGGACGGCGTTCTGGCTGGTGTTCATCGGCTTCAACCTGACCTTCCTGCCGATGCACCTGACGGGCCTGCTCGGCATGCCGCGCCGCGTGTTCACCTATTCCGGGCAGTTGGGCGTGGAGTGGCTCAACCTGCTGTCGACGGCGGCATCGTTCGTGCTGGCGGTGGGCATCGTCGCGATCCTGGTCGACGCCGCGCTGTGTTTCGCGCACGGCCGGCGCGGGCGAACCAACCCGTGGCGGGCGGGCACGCTGGAATGGGCGCTGCCCGAACCGGTGCCGAACTACAACTTCGCCTCGGCCCCGCTGGTGCGCGACCTCTATCCGCTGTGGCACGACCGATCGCTCGCGGCGCGCAGCGCCCTGGCGGACGGGCTGCTCGGCGATCCGCGAAGCGGGCGCCGCGAGCTGCTGGGCACCGGCATCGTGTCGGCGAAACCGGAACAGGTGGTCTACCTGTCGGGCTCGTCATGGCTGCCGCTGGTCTCGGCCGCGCTGATCACGGTGCTGCTGGCGTGCTTCATCGCCGGGCAATACCTGCTGGCGGCAGCGTGCCTCCTGCCGCTGCTGGCGGTGTTCGCCGTCTGGGCATGGACGACCGGGCATCGCCACGCGCCGCTGCGCGTGGAGGCCGGGCAGGGACTGGAACTGCCGACGCAGTACGGCTGCCGCAACGCGCCCGGATGGTGGGCGGTGGTGATCGCGATGCTGATCGACGGTTCGTTGTTCGCATCGCTGGTGTTCGCGTATTTCTACCTCTGGCTGGGCGCGGACGCCTGGCCGCCGATAGGCGCGGCGGATGCGGGCGTTGCGGCGGTGCCGTTCGCCGCCCTGGCGCCGCTGGCGGCGGCCTGGGTGGCGGGAGGCCTGGCGACGGCATCGTTGCGCCATGGCCGGCGGCCCCGGGCCGTCGCGACGATGCTCGTGGCGGCCGCGGCCGGAGTCGCCTTCCTGCTGGTGTACATGCCGGCGCTGGCGGACGCGGTCGGTGCGCCGCAGTCGCATGCCTACGCCTCGGTGGTGTGGACGCTGGCGGGGTTCTGCGCGGTGCACGTCGCGGTGGCGGCGCTGCTGTGCGTGTTCGTGGCGGCGCGCGCGGTGCGCGGGTACGTCGATGCGCAACGGCCGCTCGAATGGCGCGTGGCGCATGCGTTCCTGCGCTACGCGGTGGCGCAGGCGGCGGTCGGCTGGGGCGTCGTGCAACTGTTCCCGGTGTTGCAGTGAGGGGGAAGGCCATGCGCCAGCGCCGCTTCACCTGGATCGCCGCGCCGATGCTGCCGTGGGCGCTGCACTTCGTCGCCGTCTACGGCGTTCAGGGACTGGCATGCGCACGTGGCTGGCCCGAATTCCCCGTCCGGGTCGGCATGTTCGCGATCACGCTGCTGGCGTTGGCGGCGATCGCATGGATCGGCGTTCGCGCGTGGGGCTCGGCGTCGGCGGCACGCAGCTCCGGCGAAAAGGCCTTCGCCGCGCGCATCGCGTCGATCCTGTCCGCGCTGGCCCTGGTGGCCGTGGCGTTCACGGCCACGCCCTTGCTGCTGCTGGCTCCCTGCGAATGAGGACGAACGCATGCGCAAGACGCTGAAGCAACCTGTCCCGGAGAACCGCAGCCCGTCCGTCGAGAGCAGGGTGGCGATCAAGCGGCACCCGCTGCACCCGATCCTGGTGGTATATCCCGTCGTCTGCCTGAGCCTGCTGCTGCCCGCCGACCTGGCCTACCTCCGGAGCGGCGATGCGTTCTGGGCCACGGCGGCATGGTGGTTGAACGTCCTGGGACTCGGCGGTGGGTTGCTCGCCGCGGCCGTCGGTATCTGCGACATGTTCCTGATCCGCGTGGCGCGGCGTCACGTTTCGGTCTGGAACCATTTCATCGCCGGCGTGATGCTGCTCGCGCTGGCGGCGCTAGGCGTCTGGTTGCGCGCTGCCGACGCCGCGGCGATCTGGCCGTGGGGGCTGGTGCAGTCCGCGCTGACGCTGTTGATGGTGGTGGTGGTCGGCTGGCTAGGCGGAACGCTCACGTTCGGCCTCGGCATCGGCGTCTACGGCCACAAGGAACGCGCGGAGGCCGAAGCGGCCGACGACCGCGCGCCGGAAGAATGAGCGGTAACGGACAAGGCGGAAACACCCGGCGGCGGCAGGTCGCCGACGCTGCGCGGCTTGGCGCCTGTGAGTGCGGCGATCGCCAGCAACAGCAGCAGCGGCACCCAGCCCAGCACGCGGTAGAAGGTGGCGCCGTGCTTGTCCTCGCCATGGCCGAGTGCGTGCAGGTGCACGCCCAGGTAGAGGTGCAGCAGCACCGCGAGCGTCACCACGCCGAATTTCGCCACCAGCCAGCCGCCGGGTTCCACCCAGGGGACCAGCGCCATGCCGAAGGCGATCGCGAGCACGCCGGCCGGCGTCGCGATGCGGAAGAACAGGCGGTTCGCAACCGGATTGAAGAACCCCGCGCGCGCGTCGCGTTCGTGGCGGTGGCGCGCGACGAACAGGCGCGGCAGGAAGAACAGCCCGGTGAACCAGACCGTCATGCTGGCGATGTGCGCGACCTTCAGCCAGAACTGCATCGTGCGGTCTCCATGGAGGGAAGGAGGCGATATCGGATTGCACGCGCCGCATGGACGATCCTGCCACTGTCCACGGGCCTCCTGCCATCGGTTGCGCTGGCGCACGATGCCGCCGACAGGGCTCCCGCATGGGCGACGGCATGGTCGCTGTCGCCATGGCTGCTGGTGCCGCTGGCGGCCTTCGTCGCTCTGTATGCGGCGGGCCTGTGGCGGCTGTGGCGCGGCGGCCATGCGGGGCGCGGCATATCGCGGGCCGAAGCCGCAGGGTTCTGCGCCGGACTGCTGTCGCTGCTGCTGGCGACGGTGTGGCCGTTCGACGCGATGGGGGAATGGTCGCTGGCGGCCCACATGGCGCAGCACATGCTGCTGCTCGCCCTGGCCCCTCCGCTGCTGCTCTCGGGCCGGCCCCTGGCCGCGACAGCCGCCGCGCTGCCGGTGGCATGGTCGCGCAGCCTGCATCGGCGTATCCAGCCGTGCGCCGGCGCCTTCGGGCGTTCGCTCGCCGTGGCGACATGCGCGAACGTCGCGGTCATGTGGGGATGGCACCTGCCCGCATCGCTCGCGCTTGCGCTGCGCAGCGAGGCGGTCCACTGGGCGATGCACGGCAGCTTCCTGCTGGCGGGGCTGTGGCTATGGGCCCTGATGTGGCAGCGCATCCGGGATGGCGGCGCGGGCGCATTGGCGGGAGCGGTGGGCACCGTGGTCGTGATGATGCAGATGGGTTTCCTGGGCGCGCTGCTGACCTTCTCGCCGCGCGTCCTGTATCCCGTCTATGCGGAACGCGCACCGGAGCTCGGCATGACGGCGCTCGCCGACCAGCAGCTCGCCGGACTGATCATGTGGGTGCCCGCCTGCCTGCCTTACCTTGCCGGCGCGCTGTGGCTGCTGGCGCGCGAGTTCCGGCGGACGGGCTGGCGGCGCTGATCGATGCGGCGATGCGCGGGCTCATCCGCGCATCGCCGGCCCGGTGCTTGTCGCCTGCGGGGGCACGGGTTCGATGCGCGCGGACGCACGGTTGCCGGGTACGTCCGCGAGCAGCGAGAACACGAGCCCGGCCAGCGCGCCACCGCCCGCCATCCAGAAGATGGCGCTCGTGTCGCGGCTCGCCCCGACCAGCAGCGCGACCGGGGAGAGGTAATTGACCAGCGGGATCGCCGCGAGCACGGCGAGGTAACCGCCCACGACGAACAAGGCGATCCGCAGCGACGGTCGCGTGCGCACGATGAACCACGCGATGGCGAACGCGACCAGGAGTGCGGGCAACACGACATATCCGCCATAGGTCGGCGTGAATCCGCTGAAGACGTCGCGCGCCATGGTGCCGGCCCTGACGTCGCCGACATCGACGCCGATCGACGCCAGCGCCTGCAGGTTGTAATGCGTCTGCACCACTGATCCCCATACGACCGCGGCGAATGCGGCGAGGACGAACACCAGTGCCGTGCGACTCCAGGTGGCTGTCTTCACGGTTCTTTCTCCCACGATGTGAGGAAATGACATCGACGATAGCGAAGTGCACCGTTCGTCTATTTTCCCTTTGCGGTGGTGGAGGCAGGGTGATGACCGGAAGGTTTCCGAGCGTGCTGATGCTCCTGGGGTGCATGACGTTTGCGTCGCTGTGCGCGGCGCAGGAATACCGCGTCGAGACCGTTGCGGACGGACTGGAAAAACCCTGGTCGATCGCGTTCCTGCCGGACGGCAGGGTGCTGGTCACCGAACATCCCGGCAGGTTGCGCGTCATCGAGGAGGGCAGGCTCGTCGATGCGCCCGTCGAAGGACTTCCGCCCATCTTCAATTCCGGGCAGGCCGGCCTGTTCGAAGTGCTGCCGGCCCGCGATTTTGCCGAAAGCGGCGTGCTGTACCTGTCGTTCGCGCACGGCACCAAGGACGCCAACCACACGCGCATCGTGCGCGCCGTGTTCGACGGCCGCCGCCTGACCGACGTCGAACCGATCTTCACCACGCATCCGGCGAAGTCCGGCGACGCCCACGCCGGCGGCAGGATGATGAAGCTGCCCGACGGCACGCTGCTGCTGACGCTCGGCGACGGCTTCTTCTTCCGCGAGGAATCGCAGAAGCTCGACAGCCACATGGGCACGATCGTGCGCATCAACACCGACGGCAGCGTGCCCGCCGACAATCCCTTCGTCGGCCGCACAGACGTGCTGCCCGAGATCTACAGCTACGGCCATCGCCACGTCCAGGGACTGGCGCTGGACGGCGATCGCCTCTACGCCCACGAGCACGGCCCCCGCGGCGGCGACGAAATCAACCTGATCCGGCCCGGCAGGAACTACGGCTGGCCGGTGATCACCTACGGCCGCGACTACAGCCGGGCGCTGATCTCGCCGTTCACCGAGCGCGAGGGCATGGAGCAGCCCCTGCTGCAGTGGACGCCCTCGATCGCGCCGGCGGGCCTTGCCCTGTACGAAGGCGACCTGTTCCCGCAGTGGCGCGGCAGCCTGCTGGTCGCCGCGCTGGCGGAGGAAAGCCTGCGGCGGGTCGCGATGACCGACGGCTTGCCCGGGGACCAGGAAGTGCTGCTCGAGGAACGGGGCCGGATGCGCGACGTCAGGGTGGGGCCGGACGGGGCGGTCTACGTGGCCACGGACGAAGAGGACGGCAAGCTGCTGCGGCTGGTCCCGGCGGCGGCGGGCGAGGGCTAGGGTCGGCATCCGGGCGGCGGCGCGGCGCGGTATAATGCCGTGCTTCCCCACCTCCCCCGGGACCGCCGATGCTCCGCATCCAGGCTGAAGCACTGACGTACGACGACGTTTCCCTCGTCCCCGCGCATTCGACCGTCCTGCCCAAGGACGTCTCGCTCGCCACGAACCTGACCAAAACCCTGCGCCTGAACCTGCCGATCGTCTCGGCGGCGATGGACACGGTGACCGAGGCCCGCCTCGCGATCGCGATGGCCCAGCTGGGCGGCATCGGCATCATCCACAAGAACCTGTCGGTCGAGCGCCAGGCGGCCGAGGTCGCGAAGGTCAAGAACTTCGAGGCCGGCGTGATCCGCGAGCCGTTCACGGTCGCGGCGAACACCACCATCGGCGAGGTCCTCAAGCTCACCCGCGCCCGCAACATCTCCGGCGTGCCGGTCGTGGACGGCGGGCAGCTGGTCGGCATCGTCACCGGGCGCGACATGCGCTTCGAGAAGAAGCTCGACGATCCGGTGCGCAACATCATGACCAAGAAGGACCGGCTGGTCACGGTGAAGGAGGGCGCGTCGGACGAGGAGGTCATCGGCCTGCTGCACAGGCACCGCATCGAGAAGGTGCTGGTGGTCAACGACGCCTTCGAGCTGCGCGGCCTGATCACGGTCAAGGACATCCAGAAGGCGCAGGACAACCCGAATTCCGCCAAGGACGCCGACGAGCAGTTGCTGGTCGGCGCCGCAGTCGGCGTCGGCGGCGATACCGAGGAACGCATTGCGGCGCTCGCGGCCGCGGGCGTGGACGTGGTCATCGTCGATACCGCGCACGGCCATTCGCAGGGCGTGATCGACCGCGTCGCCTGGGTGAAGAAGAATTTCCCGGCGCTGCAGGTGATCGGCGGCAACATCGTCACCGGCGATGCCGCGCTGGCGCTGATGGACGCCGGCGCGGATGCGGTCAAGGTCGGCGTCGGCCCGGGTTCGATCTGCACCACTCGCGTGGTCGCGGGCGTGGGCGTGCCGCAGATCACCGCGGTGGACATGGTGGCCGAGGCGCTGCAGGACCGCATCCCGTTCATCGCCGACGGCGGCATCCGCTATTCGGGCGACATCGGCAAGGCGCTGGTCGCCGGCGCGTCGACGGTGATGATCGGCGGCCTGTTCGCCGGCACCGAGGAATCGCCGGGCGAGGTCGAGCTGTTCCAGGGCCGCAGCTACAAGAGCTATCGCGGCATGGGCTCGCTGGGCGCGATGGAGAAGGGGTCGAAGGACCGCTATTTCCAGGATGCCTCCGACGCCGACAAGCTGGTGCCGGAGGGCATCGAGGGCCGCGTGCCGTACCGCGGCCCGCTCAGCGGCATCATCCACCAGCTCGCCGGCGGCCTGCGCGCGACCATGGGCTACGTCGGCTGCTCGACCGTCGAGCAGATGCGCACGCAACCGAAGTTCGTGAAGATCACCGGCGCCGGCCAGCGCGAGAGCCACGTGCACGACGTGCAGATCACCAAGCAGCCGCCGAATTATCAGATCGGCTGACGCCGATCTGACGGGATTGGGGATTCGGGATTCGGGATTCGATAAAGCGAGTACTACGGCGAAGAACCATGTCTAGCGTTTCCCAATCCCCAATCCCGAATCCCCAATCCCGGCTCCACTCCGACAAGATCCTGATCCTCGACTTCGGCGCGCAGTACACGCAGCTGATCGCGCGCCGCATCCGCGAGATCGGCGTCTACTGCGAGATCTGGGCCTGGGACCACGATCCGGCCGAGATCGAAGCTTTCGGCGCGAAAGGCATCATCCTCTCCGGTGGCCCGGAATCGACCACGTTGCCGGGTGCGCCGGCAGCGCCACAGGAAGTATTCGACGCGGATTTGCCGATCCTCGGCATCTGCTACGGCATGCAGACCCTGGCTGCGCAGCTGGGCGGCGCCACCGAAGCCGCCGACCAGCGCGAGTTCGGCCACGCCGAGGTCGACGTGGTCGCGCCCGACGCGCTGTTCTCGGGCCTGAGCGACCATCCGGGCGCGTCGCGCCTCAACGTGTGGATGAGCCACGGCGACCACGTTTCGCAGGTGCCGCCGGGCTTCACCGTCACCGCCACCACCGACCGCATCCCGGTCGCGGCGATGGCCAACGAGGACAAGCGCTGGTACGGCGTGCAGTTCCACCCGGAAGTCACGCACACGCTGCAGGGGCAGACGCTGCTGCGCCGCTTCGTGGTCGACGTCTGCGGCTGCGCCACGCTGTGGACCGCGGCCAACATCATCGAGGACCAGGTCGCGCGCGTGCGCGAGCAGGTCGGCAGCGACGAGGTGATCCTCGGCCTGTCCGGCGGCGTCGATTCCTCCGTGGTCGCCGCGCTGCTGCACAAGGCCATCGGCAAGCAGCTGACCTGCGTCTTCGTCGACACCGGCCTGCTGCGCTGGCAGGAAGGCGACCAGGTGATGGCGATGTTCGCCGAGCACATGGGCGTCAAGGTGATCCGCGTCAACGCCGCCGAACGCTATTTCAAGGCGCTGGAAGGCATCGCCGATCCGGAAGCCAAGCGCAAGGTCATCGGCAACCTGTTCGTCGAGATCTTCGACGAGGAGGCCGGCAAGCTGGAAAACGCCAAGTGGCTGGCGCAGGGCACGATCTATCCGGACGTGATCGAGTCGGCTGGCAGCAAGACCGGCAAGGCGCACGTCATCAAGAGCCACCACAACGTCGGCGGCCTGCCCGAGCACATGAAGCTCGGCCTGGTCGAGCCGCTGCGCGAGCTGTTCAAGGACGAGGTGCGCCGCCTCGGCGTCGAGCTCGGCCTGCCGCGCACGATGGTCTACCGCCATCCGTTCCCGGGCCCGGGCCTGGGCGTGCGCATCCTCGGCGAAGTGAAACCGGAGTACGCCGAGCTGCTGGCCAAGGCCGATGCGATCTTCATCGACGAGCTGCGCAAGGCCGACCTGTACGACAGGACCTCCCAGGCCTTCGCGGTGTTCCTGCCGGTGAAGTCGGTGGGCGTGGTCGGCGACGCCCGCGCCTACGAGTGGGTGATCGCGCTGCGCGCGGTCGAGACCATCGACTTCATGACCGCGCACTGGGCGCACCTGCCGTACGACTTCCTTGGCACCGTGTCCAATCGCATCATCAACGAACTGCGCGGCATCTCGCGCGTGGTCTACGACATCAGCGGCAAGCCGCCGGCGACCATCGAGTGGGAATGAAATCCGGCCCTTCGGGGACCGTCGCCAGCCATGGCTGGCGACCGCCAGAAAAGACAGGTTTGCGGTAGAACTGGCGATAGGAACCGGAGGCCGGTTCAAGACCCTTCCGTTCGCTATCCAGACCAAAGCCGTTCTTGACGGTAGAGCACGTTCCCTGCGCTGGAGAAGCAGTACAAGAAGCGCCGGATGAACGGGTCGCGAGAGCGAATGGCTCTTCTTGGATCCTGTTCGGAATCTTCTAAACCGTGATTCCTCCGTCCACGCTGAGAGTCGTGCCCGTGATAAACCCTGCGCTCGGAGAACACAGGTAAAGGACCGCCCCGGCAATCTCTTCAGGGCGGCCAGTGCGCTTCATCGGCTGCAGTCCATTGAGAAAGTCGCGGCCGCTTTCTTCCGCCCGAATCTCCTCGTTCATGGGGGTGTCGATCACGCCCGGACACACCACATTGACCCGCACCCCTTGCGTGGCGAACTCCACTGCCGCCGATCTGGTCAGCCCGATGACCGCAGACTTGCTCGCGTTGTAGATCGCTGAGCCGGGGAAAGGCCGGATGCCCAGAAACGAGGCGGTATTGACGATGCCTCCACCGCCGCTTCCCATGATCGCCGGAATTTCATGCTTCATGCAAAGTGCGGTGCCGCGCACGTTGACGGCCAGGATGCGGTCGATGGCCTCGGCCGTGACTTCGGTAATGGGGGTAGGCTGGAGAAAAACCCCTGCATTGTTGAAAGCGAAATTCAAGCCGCCAAACGCTTCAACCGTCCGCGCGACCATTGATGCAATCTCGTCTTCGACCGAAACATCGGCCCGCACGAAGAGTCCCTTTCCGCCTGCTTGCTCGATGAGATCAACGGATTCCGCGCCTTCGTCTTTCCGCCGTCCGGCAACGACAACGCTGGCTCCTTCCCGGGCAAAGGCAAGAGCGGTGGCCCGGCCGATGCCGGACGTGCCGCCGGTTACGAGAACGACTTTGTCGGTGAATGCTTTCATAGGGCTAATTCCTTGTTCCTTCCTCAAGGCCGCGGCGCTTGGCGTAGGCCGCGCGTGCCGCGTCCATGCGCGATGAGTTCTCGATGACCCACTCGGCGAGCGCCCGCACCGGAACAAGAAGCTCCCGTCCGAGCTTGGTCAGCGCATACTCGACCTGGGGCGGCGTCACAGGCGTCACCGTACGGGAAACGAAGCCGTTTTCCTCCAGATCCCTCAAGGTCGAGGCCAGCACCTTCTGGCTGATCTCGCCAACCTCGCGACGCAGCGCATTGAAGCGGTAGGGACCGCTTCCGAGAACGTGCACCACGAGCATCGTCCACTTGTCGCTGATCCTCGCGAGCATGCGGCTGATGTGTTCGCACTGGGCGCTATCTCCGCGGTGAGCAGGTTTCCCCAAAGTGCCTCCTTGTCGGCCTCGAGGGCCTGTCGTAGATTGGTTTCCAATGGAAACCAGCATACAAGAGGTTATCGTGAATATGAAACCGAGGATTGCCGTCATCATCGGCTCCACCCGTCCGACCCGATTCGCCGACAAGCCGGCGCAATGGATCCTGAAGCAGGCCACGGCTCGCACCGACATGGACGTGGAGTTGGTCGATCTGCGCGACCACCCGATGCCGTTCTTCGACGAAATATCGTCGAACAGGTTCGTGCCGAGCCAGAATCCCGAGGCGGTGCGGTGGCAGGAGACCATCGGCAAATACGACGGGTTCATCTTCGTTGTACCGGAATACAACCATTCCTTGCCCGCCGTGCTGAAGAACGCCCTCGACGAAGCTTTCAACGAATGGAATCGCAAGCCTTTCACCGCGATCGGCTATGGCGGCGTTGGCGCAGCACGCGCGATCGAGCATCTGCGACAGATCGGCGTGGAGCTGCAGATGGTGTCGACGGCCGCGGCCGTCCATATCGGAGGCGGCGACTTCTTCACCGTTTCGCCATTCGGCCATGACCGGCCGATCGAGGAAATCGAGGCCAACCTGCTGCCTTACGCGAAAAGCGCGTTCGACGAGTTGGTCTGGTGGGCCAGGGCGACGATGGCTGCGAGAGCGCTCGAAGCATGAGCCACGCCTGCGCCCTTCAACGTCCGGCGGACCAATCCGGGCGGACCATCACCCATCGCTCGCGGGGCAGCCACTTTCGATACATCCGTCCCGATGATCTCGGGCAGATCGTCAAACCATTCGTCTATTTCGACCTGTTCGACAAGGATGGCCCCGAAATGATGTTCGGGTTGCACCCGCACTCGGGCATTGCGACGGTCACCCACGTGTTCGAGGGCGCCATTGATTACACCGATCCGGACGACACGGGCGGGACCGTGCTGCCCGGCGGCGTGGAATGGATGATGGCCGGCAAGGGCATGTGGCACGGGGGCGGCGCGGTCGAAGGACGCGTTGCAGGCTTCCAGCTTTGGATCGCCATGCCGCCGGAACTGGAGCTGGCACCCTATGAATCCAGCTACTGGCAAGCGGAGGACATCGAGACGGACGGTCCTGCGCGCGTTCTGATGGGCCGACTCGGCGCTGCCAGGGCCAGGTTCGCATCCGAACTTCCCATCACCTTGCTCACGGTAAGGCTTGCTGCCGGCGAGAGCTGGCGTTTTACCCCACATGAGGGGCAGGAAGTGCTTTGGATCGGAGTGTCGAAGGGCGCCCTGTCGGCACCGGATCGCGTCGTGACCGGTGAACTGGTCATCTTCGACCGGTCGGAGAATGGCGTCACCTTCAAGGCTGAAACCAACACACTTTTCGTGCTCGGTGCCTCGGCGCTGCACGACCATGACCTGGCGATCGGCCACCACTCCGTCCACACCAGCCAAGGTGCCTTGGCGGCAGGCGAGCGGCATATCCAGGAGCTTGGCGCTGAACTGCGCAGGAAGGGGCGTCTCTGACCTCATCATCCAGCGCGAGCCTTGCGTATTGCGGTTTCTCCTTGCGGATAGTTGAGTGTTGCGCTCGAACAGTGCAGATGCGGAGTTGCAGGCCGCACTCAACCGCTTGCTGAGCGCTGGTGGATGCTGGTGGACGGTGATCTTTCCAGACTGGGCAAATGGATGGAGGAGGTGCACGACCAATCGTCGACCGCACCGGTTGGCACCACGCGAACCGGCACTCCGCTCGGGTGCGTCAAACGCCGACGCCCGCTCCGTATGCCGCCGCTATCTCGTGCGCTATCTCGCTCGTGGTTCTTTTTCGTCCGTTGAGCGGGAGCATGTATCCCTCGGCAAAGCCTGGGATCCAGAGGCGAACCCCTCAAAGGGGCAATCAGGGCAAGCGCCGCCCGAAAGTGGCGGATTGGCGATCGGTATACTGCAGGTCGGCGTAGCCCGGACGCTCCCGACATTCCTTGAGGGGCGGGCGGAAACGATCAGCGCCGCCCAGGCGCGGATCGAGCGCCCGCGGCATTCACCAGAGCAGGACAGGACATGCGTAGCAGACCCTTCGGCCGCACCGGCCGCAACGTCGGCGAGATCGGTTTCGGTGCCTGGGCCATCGGCGCGGCCTGGGGCAGGGTCGACGATGCCGAATCCGTCGCCGCGCTGCATGCGGCGCTGGACGCGGGCCTGGATTTCATCGACACCGCCGACGTCTACGGCGACGGCCACTCCGAGCAGCTGATCGCGCGCGTACTGAAGGAGCGCGGCGGCGATCGCCCGTTCGTCGCGACCAAGGCCGGGCGCCGCCTGCCGGCGCAGACCGTCGAGGGCTACAGCGCGGACAACCTGGAGGCCTGGATCGACCGCAGCCTGCGCAACCTCGAGACCGATTGCCTCGACCTCGTCCAGCTGCATTGCCCGCCGACCGACGCCTACTACCACCCGGAGGTGTTCGAGCGGATGGAGCGGCTGGTCGAGCGCGGCAAGCTGCGCCACTACGGCGTGAGCGTGGAGCGCGTGGAGGAGGCGCTGAAGGCGGTCGAGTACCCCGGCGTGGCCAGCGTGCAGATCATCTACAACATGTTCCGCCTGCGCCCGGCGGAGCTGTTCTTCCGCGAGGCGCAGCGGCGCAAGGTGGCGGTGATCGTACGCGTACCGCTGGCCAGCGGGCTGCTCAGCGGCAAGTTCCGCGCCGATACCCGCTTCGAGGCGGACGACCACCGCCAGTTCAACCGGAAAGGCGAAGCCTTCGACGTCGGCGAGACCTTCTCCGGCGTGCCTTACGAAGTCGGCCTGGCCGCGGTGGAGAAGCTGCGCCCGCTGGTGCCCGAAGGCGCGACGCTTGCGCAGCTGGCGCTGCGCTGGATCCTGATGAACGAAGCGGTAACCGTGGTCATCCCCGGCGCACGCAATCCGCAGCAGGCACTGGGCAACATCGCCGCGTCTGAGTTGCCTGTGCTTCCGCAGGCCACGATGGATGCGGTCGCGCGGATCTACGACCAGGACATCCGCCCGCACGTGCACCAGCGCTGGTGACGGAGGGGCAGGACGCAGCCATGCACGGCACGCCTTCCGGACCCGCCGCCGTTCCCGGCGCCGCAGGCGAACCGGTCGACGAGCGCTGGATGCGCCACGCCTTCGCGCTGGCCGATCGCGCCGAGCGCGAGTTCGACGAGATCCCGGTCGGCGCGGTGCTGGTCGGGGCCGACGGACAGGTCCTCGGCGAGGGCTGGAACCGCAATATCGTCGAGCACGACCCGACCGCGCACGCCGAGATCGTCGCGCTGCGCGAGGCGGGCAGGGCGGTCGGCAACCATCGCCTCGTCGGCAGCACGCTGTACGTGACCCTGGAGCCCTGCGCGATGTGCGCGATGGCGCTGGTGCACGCGCGCGTGGCGCGCCTGGTCTACGGTGCGGCCGACCCCAAGACCGGCGCCTGCGGCAGCGTGTTCGACCTGGCCGCCGATCCGCGCCACAACCATCGCGTGGAAGTGCAGGGTGGTGTGCTGGGCGAGGAGGCGGGGCGCCGGCTCAGCAACTATTTCCGCGCCAAGCGCGGCAAGCCGTCACTGTAGGACATCAATTCTCCAGAATTCCCGTCGTCCCCGCGCAGGCGGGGACCCAGTGTCTTGGCTGTTGACGTCGGCGAATGGCCAGATATTGCTTCAGGCGCAAAAGACGCTGGGTCCCCGCCTGCGCGGGGATGACGGCGGGGAATGCGCAAGTGGAGCCGCCGCTTTCCGGCATCGCGCGCGACGCGCACCCGGCGCGGAAGGAAGCTTGCCTCGAAGCCGACTCAGATCAGCGGACTGCGCCGGTTCGCGAACCGGTGCGCATCGTCCATCTCGTCGTTGACCGCACGCACCGCCATCGACGCCTCGCTGGCCAGCAGCAGGCTGGATCCGAACATCGACAGCACGCCCAGCACGGCCATGATCGTCGGCCAGGGACCGAACACGTGGTTGAAGAACGAATCGCCGGCGACCAGCAGGCTGGTGGCGACGAAGCAGGTGATCGCCACGTACAGCAGCTGGCTGGCACGCAGGATGATCAGGCTGCGGCGACGCTGTACGACGATCCGCTGTTCCAGCAGCGCCCGCTCCTCCGGGTCGTCGCTCGCCGCGAGGTCCTTCAGCAGGTTCCGCGCGCGGTCGATGATGCGCGACAGGCGCGCGTTCGCCGAGCCCAGCAGCGCCGCGGTCGCGGTCAGGAAGAAGGCCGGCGCGAGCATCGCGGTCAGGATCGCGTAGTGGGCCAGGGAAGCGTTCGGCGGCATGTCGGTCCGGGAGCAGGTGGGCGCTGCGCTATGATGCCGCGTCCCGACAACGACCGCGAGCGCATGGCATCGCACGACACCGAACACGGCAGTGGCCGCCTGGTCTGGATCGACCTGGAAATGACCGGCCTCGATACGGACCGCGATTCGATCCTCGAGATCGCCACCGTGGTGACCGACTCGGAGCTCAACGTGCTGGCCGAAGGCCCGGAATTCGCGATCGCGCATCCGCTGGTCGCGCTCGAGGCGATGGACGAGTGGAACCGCAACCAGCATGGCAAGTCCGGGCTGTGGCGCCGGGTGCTGGAGGAAGGCGTGGCGATGGCCGAGGCGGAGGCGCGCACGCTCGATTTCCTGCAGCAATGGCTCGGGCCGAAGCAGTCGCCGATGTGCGGCAATTCCATCTGCCAGGACAGGCGCTTCCTGCACCGGCAGATGCCGGCGCTGGAGCGGTTCTTCCATTACCGCAACCTCGACGTCAGCACGCTCAAGGAACTGGCGCGGCGCTGGGCGCCGCAGGTGCTGGCCGGGGTGCGGAAGACTTCGGCGCATACCGCGCTGAGCGACGTGCGTGATTCGATCGAGGAATTGAGGCACTACCGGCGGCACCTGGGGGCGCTGTCGGGCGGATGAGGGCGCGGGTCGGATGCTGGCTTCGGCTGGCCCCCACCCCAACCCTCCCCCGCAAGCGGGGGAGGGGGCCGAGAGCAAGCGCTTCTGCTCCCTCCTCCGCTTGTGGGGGAGGGTTGGGGCGGGGGCAAACCGCCGACCAAGCTCCACGAAAAAGCCCGGCAAACGCCGGGCTTCTTCTTTGGCTTCGACGACAACGCCGCCGATCAGCCGTTCTTCGCCTTCGACTTCGCCAGCCTCAGCCAGGTGTCGACCACGGTATCCGGGTTCAGCGACACCGATTCGATGCCTTCCTCCATCAGCCACTGCGCCAGGTCCGGATGGTCGCTCGGCCCCTGGCCGCAGATGCCGACGTACTTGCCCTTGGCGCGCGCGGCCTTGATCGCCATCGACAGCAGCTTCTTCACCGCCGGATTCCGTTCGTCGAACAGGTGCGCGACGATCGAGGAATCGCGGTCGAGGCCGAGGGTGAGCTGGGTCAGGTCGTTCGAGCCGATCGAGAAGCCGTCGAAGATGTCGAGGAACTCGTCGGCCAGCAGCGCGTTCGACGGCACTTCGCACATCATGATGATCTTCAGGCCGTCCTCGCCCTGCCTGAGGCCGTTCTTCGCGAGCACCTCGACCACCTTGCGGCCTTCCTCCAGCGTGCGCACGAACGGGATCATCACCCAGAGGTTGTCGAGCCCCATCTCGTTGCGCACCTTGCGCACGGCCCGGCATTCCAGCGCGAAGGCCTCGGCGAACGAGGGATCGACGTAGCGGCTGGCGCCGCGGAAGCCGATCATCGGGTTCTCCTCGTGCGGCTCGTAGTTCTGGCCGCCGACCAGGTTGGCGTATTCGTTCGACTTGAAGTCCGACAGGCGCACGATCACCGGATGCGGCGCCACCGACGCGGTCAGCGTGGCGATGCCCTCGGCGAGGCGGTCGACGTAGAAATCGACGGGCGAGGCGTAGCCCGCGGCCTTCTCGTCGATCTTCTTCGTCGTCGCGGCATCCTGCCTGTCGTACTCGAGCAGCGCATTGGGATGCACGCCGATGTGCGCGGCGATGATCATCTCCAGCCGCGCCAGGCCGATGCCGGCGTTCGGCAGCTGGCCGAAATCGAAGGCGCGCTCGGGGTTGGCGACGTTCATCATGATCTTGAGCGGCGCTTCCGGCATCGAGGTCAGGTCGGTAGTGATCCGCTCGAAGGGCAGGATGCCGGCATAGATGAAGCCGGTGTCGCCCTCGGCGCAGCTGATCGTGACCTCGACGCCGTCCTCGATAGCATCCAGCGCGTTGCCGGTGCCGACCACGGCGGGCACGCCGAGTTCGCGCGCGATGATCGCGGCGTGGCAGGTGCGGCCGCCGCGGCTGGTGACGATGGCCGCGGCGCGCTTCATCACCGGTTCCCAGTCGGGATCGGTCATGTCGGCCACCAGCACGTCGCCGGGCTGGACGCGGTTCATGTCGTCGAGCTTGCGCACCACGCGCGCCACGCCGCTGCCGATCTTCTGGCCGATGGCGCGGCCCTCGGCGATCACGGTGCCGCGCTGCTCCAGCGCGTAGCGTTCGATCTGGGTGGCCTTGGCGCGCGACTTCACCGTCTCCGGGCGCGCCTGCACGATGAACAGCTTGCCGCTGACGCCGTCCTTGGCCCATTCGATGTCCATCGGGCGGCCGTAATGCTGCTCGATCACCAGCGCCTGCTTCGACAACTCGTGCACGTCGGCATCGGAGATCGAGAACGTCCGGCGCAGTTCCGCTGGCGTGTCCTCGGTCTTCACCCGTTCGCCGGGCTGGTCGGAATACACCATGCGCAATTGCTTGGAGCCGATCGATCGCCGCAGGATCGCCGGCTTGCCCCGCTTCAGCGTGGGCTTGTAGACGTAGAACTCGTCCGGATTCACCGCGCCCTGCACGACCATCTCGCCAAGGCCGAAGCTGGAGGTGACGAACACCACGTCGCGGAATCCGGATTCGGTGTCCAGCGTGAACAGCACGCCGGAGGCGCCGACGTCCGAACGCACCATCAGCTGCACGCCGGCCGACAGGAACACGTCCTCGTGCTTGAAGCCGTGGTGCACGCGGTAGGCGATGGCGCGGTCGTTGTAGAGGCTGGCGAAGACTTCCTTGACCTTGCGCACCACGTCGTCGGCGCCGGTGACGTTGAGGAAGGTTTCCTGCTGGCCGGCGAAGGAGGCGTCGGGCAGGTCCTCGGCCGTCGCAGAGGAGCGCACCGCCACGGCTACGTCGCCACCACCGTTGTCGGCGCACAATGCCGCGTAGGCCGTGCGGATATCGCCGTCCAGGTCGGGCTGCAGCGGCGCCTCGATGACCCAGCCGCGGATCTCGGTGCCGGCCGCGGTCAGCGCGCCGACATCCTCGACGTCGAGCGGGGCGAGGCGGTCGAAGATGCGCTGGTGCAGGTCGTTGTGCGCGATGAAGGCCTTGAAGGCGTCCGCCGTGGTCGCGAAGCCGCCGGGCACGGACACGCCCAGCCCCGACAGTTCCCCGATCATCTCGCCCAGCGAGGAGTTCTTGCCGCCCACTTGGGCCAGGTCGGCCAGGCGCAGGTCGTGGAGCCACAGGATATTCGCCGTCGCGGTGGGCGGCTGCAGGGCGGGCTGGTTCAAGACAGGACTCTCCGAAGGGACGAAAGACGCAAAGGACCGGGCATCGCCCGATCGAAAACGCTATTTTAGCCCTGACATCGGCCACGGCATCCGCCCGCAGGCCCGGAGACAGCGTTGTCAACGATCAGACCCGTGTTCTACGTGTCCGATGGAACCGGTATCACCGCCGAAACCGTCGGACACAGCCTGCTTACCCAGTTCGCCGGCAGCGCGTTCAGCACCAACCGCATTCCGTTCGTCGACAGCGTCGAACGCGCGCACGAGGTCGCCGAGCGCATCCGTGCAACCGGGGAAGCGCAGGGCGTGCGCCCCATCGTCGTCAATTCATCGGTCGATCCCGACATCTCCGCCGCCATCGCGCGCAGCGGGGCGCTGATGCTGGACGTGTTCGCGCCCTTCATCGAGACGCTCGAGGCCGAACTCGGCGAGAAGCGCCAGCCCAGGGTAGGGCAGGCGCACGGCATGGTCGATTTCGAAACCTACCACCGGCGCATCAACGCGATGAACTTCGCGCTGACCCACGACGACGGCATGTCGATCAACTACGACTCCGCCGACGTGATCCTCGTCGCCGTCTCGCGCGCGGGCAAGACGCCGACCTGCATCTACCTGGCCATGCACCACGGCGTCAGCGCCGCGAACTATCCGCTCACCGACGAGGACCTGGAACACGACCGCCTGCCGCCGCGCCTGCGCCCGCACCGCGCGAAGCTGTTCGGGCTGACCATCGATCCGGAGCGGCTGCAGCAGATCCGGCAGGAACGCCGGCCGAATTCGCGCTATTCGGAGCCGGAGACATGCCAGCGCGAGGTGGTCGCGGCGGAAAAGCTGTTCAGGGCCGAACGCATCCCGGTGCTGAGCACCACCAACACCTCGATCGAGGAAATCGCCAGCAAGGTGATGTCCACGCTGGGCATCCAGCGGGTCATGTACTGAGCGGCGGGCGAGGGCGCGATCGCCCCGCCAACTGCAGGAACGCCTTCAGGCGCGAACCCTTGCCTGGCCCTTCGATGCCCGGTCGCGGCTGAAGCCGCTCCTGCAGGGAATCGATCGGGCAGATCATTAACGTAGGCGCTTGCGCGCGATCCGTCAATGCTGCACGCACGCGATGGCAGCGTGTAGCATCGGGCCATGCACGAAGTCGCCGCCCGCAGCGCGAGCATCCCGAAACTCGGCCGTTTCAGCTGGCTGATGGCGCTGTACGCCGAGAACTTCCGGCGCATGACGCGCCTGTTCGAACCCGCGGACCTGGACGCCGGCCGCTATGTATCCTCGATCGGCAACGGCCTCGACGTGCAGCTCGACGTCCTGCACCAGCACGTCTACACCACGGAACTGCGGCTGACCTACACCTTGCGCGATCCCGTGACCGGCGAACCGGACCCGTCCGCCTTCCTGCGCCTGTACCGCGACGCGCGGCAGGCCGAGGCGACGCACTGCTACGTGGGCAGGCGCTGGCAAGACGTGATCGGCATGTACCCGCCGCCGGCCGAGGTCCTCGACCACCGCATGCGCATGAACACCTTCCTCGGCAAATGGCTGCAGTACCTGGCCGAGAGCGGACACGGCGTCGCCACGCTGCGGCGGGCCGACGAGGAAGTCGTCCCGGCACCCGGTTCCGGCATCATGGCCGGCTGAATCCTGCGCCGGCGATGCGGTCAGCCGCAGGCGCCCACCAGCACGTTGTCGCCGCAGCGCATGTGCAAGCGCACGCCCGTGGGCACGCCGATGGACGCGTGGCAATCGCGCGCCATCTCGGTCGCACATTCGATCGCGACCGATCTCTCGACGTTGCGGGCCACCTGGTAGTTGTCGATCCGGACCTGCCAGCCCGGATTGTCCGGCTCCACGGCGATCAAGGTGCGTTCCATGGCCATCTTCCACCCCCGGTCGAAACCGGCCCATGCTCGGGCCGCAGCGCCAGCATCCGCCGACCGGGCGGGACACGCAGTCGGATGATCGATCTCTGTGGCGTAGGAAAACCCTGACAAGAGGGGGGAGGGCACGCCACACAGGAGCGCCTCCGCGAACCGGGAGAAGAACCAAAAAAATGGGCCCGGTTTCCCGGGCCCATGCATGAAGATTGGCGTCCCCACGGGGATTCGAACCCCGGTCGCTACCGTGAAAGGGTAATGTCCTAGGCCTCTAGACGATGGGGACGCTGTGAAACCGGTTTGTCCATTTCCGCAGGCCTGGTGCGGAAACTTTGGTGGAGCCAGGCGGGATCGAACCGCCGACCTCCTGCATGCCATGCAGGCGCTCTCCCAGCTGAGCTATGGCCCCACGGCTGGAAAGCGCGAAATTGTAGTGGTGATCCTGCTGAACCGTCAACTGATGTATTGGACTGACGTATTGGCTTGTCCTGGTGTAGGAATCCTTGAGGATGTGGCCGGCATCAGGAGTAGCTCGGATGTCGCGCCACGGATATTCCCGATGCTTCCGTACATGTTCGCGCCACTGGGGGCATCGTTCGCCGCTTGATTCGAGGCCAGCCGAAGCTCGACGGATGATGATGGCCACCTCGGCGTTCTTCCGTCTTGCGCGAGATCCCGCATCACGCTGCGGATCGCGCTCGCGCTGCTGATGATGCGGGCTGGCGGTACTCTGGATGACTCGCTCGCGGGGCGAAGCGCTGGCCTTGGCGGCAGCCAGCACCTCGGTGTGTTCGAGGGCGCGGACTTTTGCTACCAACGTCCAGACGTACCAAGGATCCGATGTCGGCTTGTCGTGCCTCCCGCGTTGCAGACTCTGGTTTCCGTGGACAACATCATGCCGAGGCATGGGGTGCAGTTCCTTCGGGAAATTTAACATAATGTACATTATGCGAAAAGTGCGCAGCTTCATGCGCAGGCTGGCAGGCTGGGTAGCAACCGGGCCCAGTAAAACTGTGACAAATAGGTTCTAGCTCGGCGATGTCACAGGTCTACCGGCAGTTCGAGCTGGTCACAGCTTTACCGATATTCGATGCATCGGCGAGCAAAGCCAAAACGCACTCCGAATGCCCAGAAAAGATCTGAATACTTGGGATCGGCAGCAGCCTGAGTAACCAATTCCTTTGCGCTCGGCTGTCTGCCCCCTAAGCGCGAGCACGGGACTCATGAGGCGCATCGCCGCTCAATCGCATGCATCGGAACCATCCCGGCGCGCCCGCGCCGTAGCGATGACCGAATCTGGAGCCTCGGCAAAGACGTTGGCCGGAGTCGCCCCGCCAAATGCATTGTCGGGAGTGAAGAGCCACAGTGCGGCATCCCGCAGACCGCCGTCTTCATCGCGCGGCAGCACCGTCTTGAGCTCGGCCACCTGGGACCTCACGCGGCCCCCCGGCGCGAACTGGAACGCCGGAAACCGGCACCGACCGCCGTGCCAAATCCCGATGGCGTCCTCGACTGCCGAGCCCTCGGGGATCTGCGCGAGCATCCGCGTCTCGTCCGCGAACAAGGCGTCGAGGAAGCGCTCGGCGGCAGCGGCGGCCGCGGGCGACGGGGATGGTCGGCGGGACATGCAGTCCCTGCTCCTGTCAAGGATATTTAGGGAAGTCTACGCCTCGGCTTCGAAGGTGCCTCATACAACGGGACTCAGCCAGCCGGGGTTTTGGACTTGCTCCGTCGGGGCGCCGACTTGGCAGGGCGAGTGCGTGGCGTTCGCGCCCGGGACAAGGTCGCCTCCAGCCAGGGTGCGCCGATGCTTCTCCTCATCAGACAATTCTGGCAAACCGGCTAATAGATCGTGGTCAGAAGCATTCATGTTCAACACTCCACCGTATTATCGAAAAGTGTAGGCGCAGTACTTAGGTGTACAGAAACTTCGAGCCGCCAACTGTCTCGCTGCTAGATGCTGGCGGTATCTAGGTTCCTGCGCCAGACAACCAATCCTTGCCTCCTTGCGGAGGAAGTCCAGCCCAAGCTCTACAGGCATCCTGAAGCATGAAAACTTCAGGGTTCTTGTACACCGGATTGAGCTTCAATCCCGCCAGGATTTCCAATGCCACAGCACCACTAGTGGCACATTCGTAGGAGTTGAAAGCGACAAGGGGGACCAAATCATCCTCCAGAAGGTGTTTGCTCACCGGGTGATCCGTTTGAGGAATGCAACAACGGTAGCGATCGTCCTGTGAGAGCGAGTCGTGAACCTTGAGCGCAGTCTTTTCAGTGAGTCCAAACACCGAAATGACGTAGACCACTTGACGCTGCCACCAACCAGAGGCTACGGACTTTGGGGCCTTGCTCCGCCATGGGTTTTCGGTATCCAAAAGGTGCAAGAACTGCGGAAGGCTGAGTTCATCTCCGAGCAATCTGGTAGGTGTAATTGGCCCTCCTTTAACGTAGATGGCGCCAACAGAAGATGGCTTGATCAGCTTTGTTCCTAGCACGGCGACAATACCGCTGTTGACATCGACCGAATGCGGGTCATCGTCCGGAGTTGAAAAGATGTAGCTAAAGCGCCTCATGTATGGATCCTCAAACTTAGGCGCTGGCTGTCCATTTGATACTAACGCCCGGGATTCTCGAGATTCCTTCTTTACCGCACCATCACTTCAGATTGCCTAGCTGGCAGTTACAACCAGCCCGTCGTTTTAGGCCATGGACCCTAAAATTAGGGTCCATCCACTAATTCAGTCCTAAAACCGCTCTTCAGGCTTTGGCGGCGACGTCTTTGTCGCGGCTCCGTGAGCCTCGATTCGGCTTCTTGGCAGCAGCATTTCGCACCTTTGGTGCATCCTTGCTGTGCTGGCGAATGGCCGCTTCCAAAGCCGCGGGCAGATCCTGAAGTTTGGCCAATTGCTTCTCCAGGGCGTCAGCACGGGCGCGCTGGATCCCCGCGTCCCGGTGTGCTTCCGCGGCCGCAGCCTTGGCCTGTTCGGCAACCTGAAGTAGCGATCTCTGGGCGTCCGCATGCTCCTTGGTAGTCGCAGCCAGTCGAAATTGCAGGTCTTTCGTCTCTAGACGAGCGCGATCGATTTCCGAGTTGGCACGATCTTCGACAGCGCGGACATGATGCGCCAGAGCTTCCCGCTCAGTGTTGGCGGTGTCCTGCAGTGCCTGATTGCGCGCATCGGCCGCCTGCCGTGCGGATTCGGCTTCCGTAGTTCTCGAGAGCGCTGCATCGCGCTGCCGGGCCAATTCCTTGAGTTGCGCCTCGAGCTGGCTGGCCAGCCGCTGCAGCTCGCCGGCCTGGGTTGCGGCTAGACGCTCGGCGTGGACCGCAGCGTCCACTTGGTCACGTAACGCTGCGGCTTCGGTGGCAAAGCTCGCCCGATGCTGCTGGAGCGCCTCCCGTTCCGCTTGCAGGGTGGCCCGATCGACGGCGAGCCCCTCGAGGGCAGCCGCACGGGCATGTTCAAGCGCGAGGCCCCACCACTCCCCTGCCAGCGTAGCGACCGCCTCCGGCGCGTCCGGCACCGCGAGGCGATCTTGCTGCGCCTCTAGCCGATTGCCCAAGCCCCGCCACCAGGTGTCCAGCCACCGCGTGACCGTGTTCGGTGAACCGGTGCCCAGGTGCGCACGGATGCGCTCGACGGTCGGGCGCTCGCCGGCAACGACGATCTCGTCGGCGGCGGTGTGGACATCGGATTCGGTGATGCCTCTGGCCATTGAAGTGTCTCCTACGCGGGCGCCCTACTCTGTTGATTCCGTACTCGCGATAAGTGATGATTATCGCTAGTAGACGCCCTATTTCATAACGTACATTACATAGTATGAAGCGAAATAGCACATTGCCGACCATTCCCGCGACGGCCGCCAGCCTGGTACTGCCCGAGCAACTAGCCCAGCAGGCCGCAGACGCTGTCCGGGAGCTGCTCGCCGAAGCCGCAGCCGCTAACACCACCCGTAGCTATGCCACCGCCCTGCGCTACTGGGCTGGCTGGCACCAAGCCCGGTATGGGATCGAGCTAGCCTTGCCGGCGAGCGAGGCCGTGGTGATCCAGTTCCTGGTCGACCACATCCAGCGCAAGAACAAGACTGGCCTAGTCAGCGAACTACCGGCGGCGATCGATCAGGCGCTGGTCGCCGCCGGCCTCAAGGCCAAACTCGGACCGCTAAAGCTGTCTACGGTGGTCCAGCGCGTGGCAGTCCTGTCCACGGCGCACAAGCTTAAGCGCTTGGCCAACCCGTGCGAGCTGCCCAGCGTGCGCACCTTGTTGAGCCGCGCCCGGCGCGCCGCAGTCAAACGCGGCGAGCGGCCTACCAAGAAGACCGCCATAACCCGCGCCGAGCTTGAGGCCATGCTGGCGACCTGCAATGACAGTCTGGAAGGCCTGCGCGACCGCGCCCTGCTCTGCTTCGGGTTCGCCAGTGGCGGGCGCCGGCGCAGCGAGATCGCGGCCGCGGACATGCGCGACCTGCGCAAGGTCGGCGACGACGGCTACATCTATCGGCTTGAGTATTCGAAGACGCAGCAAGCCGGGGCGAAGGCTGATTCCACGCCGGACAAGCCAATCCTGGGGCGTAGCGCCGAAGCGCTAGCGGCCTGGCTTGAGGCGGCGCAGATCCGCAAAGGGGCGATCTTCCGGCGGGTCTGGAAGAACCGAGTCGGTCCTGCCCTCCTCCCTGGCTCGATCGCGACGATCGTGAAGCGCCGGGCGCGGCTAGCAGGGTTGGAGGGGGACTTTGGAGCCCACAGCTTAAGGTCGGGGTTTGTCACTGAGGCGGGCAAGCAAGGGGTGCCGCTGCCGGCGGTGATGGCCATGACGGAGCACCGATCGGTGGCGAGTGTGGTTGGCTACTTTCAAGCCGGGGCAGCCGAAGACAATCCGGCAGCTCGCCTGTTGAAATGAGGTTTGGAAATCCTTGCTCCAGCAGAAAACGGCTAGTCTCTGACATTCACATCCGCCGCGGGTCGGGTCTTCAAGTTCCTCCACCTGCATCATGTTGTTCGCGCTGCATTCGCTATTCTTGGAGGCACCATGGCCAAATCCGAAAAAACCTCCTCCCGAGTCGCCGCCCAGTCCGCAAAAACACTCAAGAACCCGCGCGCCAGTGATCGAGCAAAGTCCCTGGCCGGCAGTGCCTTGTCTCAGGCCGGCACGAAGAAAAAAACCTCTCCCGGCGTGGCGAGAAAGGCCGGAGCCCTGTTAGCCGATTCGCGTGCTCGCCCGGCGACGCGTTCCCTGGCCGGCAGCGTCTTGACGCAAAAGCCAGGCAAGCCCAAGACCTCAGCCGCGCCCCCCAAACGCGGCGCCTCGAAAACCTCGGCGAAGAGTCTGGCCGGATCGGCGCTGACGCAGCATGTCAGCACGCGCCGCACCTCCGATGGCCGGACCCTGCGGGTGGTGCTCAAGCCTATCAGTAGTGGCACCCTGACGCCCCGGCGCGTGGAGCAAGCAGTCAGCCGCGTACTGACGGACAGAAAGTCAAAGAAATGAGCCGGGTGCACACCATGAAAGCGTCCTACGCGGCTAGCGTATTCATCAACTGCCCGTTCGATGATCAGTACCGCCCGATGCTATTCGCAGCCGTGTTCGCCATCTTGGACTGCGGCTATCAGCCCCGCTGCGCACAAGAAGTCGAGGATGGCGGCGATGTGCGGATCGAGAAGATTCGACGCATTATCGAGGCCTGCAAGTTCGGAATCCACGACATCTCCCGGACCGAGCTAAGCGAGGGAAATGCGTTACCGCGATTCAACATGCCGTTCGAACTAGGCATCTTCTTGGGTGCGCGTTATTTCGGCCAAGGCGACCAGGCCAAGAAATTCACCCTGATTGTCGATCGCGAACGCTTTCGCTACCAACAGTTTCTGTCCGATATTGCCGGCCAAGACATCCAGGCGCACAACGATGATCCGATCGTGTTGATTGCTCGGGTTCGCAACTGGTTGGCCAATGCGACCAAGCGAACTACTATTCCCGGCGCAGCGCGCGTCCAGGCCCGCTATCGACAATTTCAGGCGGATTTGCCGGCATTGTGCGAGGAAATGGCTCTGGACCAGGGCGACCTGCTCTTCAATGAGTACGCGACCGTCACTTCGATCTGGTTGCGCCAAGCCGATGCGCTAACGGTCTGAAGCGCCGGAGAGGATTGTCGTTGCTACGCCGTCCGCTCGCTTCACGGGCCGCGTCGAGCAGCCTTCTGGCAAACCGGCGCCGTAGCCGAGCTCTTAGGAGACCCTAGGCGGCGCCAACGCCAGGCAACCGAACCAGAGCACTCTTCTGCTCGCAGGCCGCGAGGTTGCCCATTAGAGCTGCTTCCATGGTGTCGACGTCTTAAAGAGTCAGGCGATGCCTAGACCGTCCGTCTGCAGCGGGTGCGGGGGCCCATCAGGCACGCCAGCATGCCGCGCTCCCCTACCCCTGATAAATGAAGAACGGTGCCGGGAGGGCCAGCAAGCCACCTATGCTTGAGCATAACAACGAAATGCCGCCGCTGCACTACTTTGTCGGTTGACCCAACAGATGGAGGCGCGGGTGGATCACGCGGAATTCGAACGCATCCTGGCGGCGGTCGATGCCGCGCTGCGGGCCACCTTCCCTGACGACTACGATGCCCGCTGCATGTATGCCACCTTCGGGGTGCGCGACCTGCTTCGCGCGGCCGGGTTGCCCGCGGAGATCGTTGCCGGCGACTTCGTCTGCTGCAGCGTCTCGAAGGATGGACGCGAGACACTGATGGAGGGGTTTGGTGCGCAAGCTGCAACGACGCCGTCGCACTTCTGGGTGGAGGCCGCCGGACGGCGACTGGATCTGGGCCCCCACTACCTGCCGCGCCGCTCCCGCTTGGACGCCGCGGCGATCCCACCGCTCAACTGGGGTCTTTCGGCGCCGCTGCCACACTACCTCCGGTACCGGGAGCGCCAACGGTGGCATCCCGACGTCGAACTGGCCCCGGGCGATCCCCTGGCTGAGCGGGTAGGCCGGTTTCGTTCGATACTCGCCCGGGTAGCGAGCGCTGCCCCGGGGCCCAGTTGGCCTTGAATGCTGCATGGTCCGGGCGCGGTGACCCGGGCGGCGCGTGGCGGCGATCCCTGGGCACTGGGTGCGCTGCGGTTCTTAAAGGCCGCTGATCGGCGAACTCTGCCCTTTTAGGGGCGAGCCACTTGGCGCCTCACTAACTACGGTATTTGAGCACTATTACACTTAGTGTAATAGGGTCATTGACAACGCTCTTATCGTAGGCTAGGCTGCCGCTCCATGGATGTGGACTTCGAAGATGCCTCCCTGCAGAGGCTGGAGGCGGACCCGGGATTCACAGCCGGCTACGACGCCGCCATTGTCAAGGCGTTTCGGAAGAGGATGCAGCTGATTCGGGCGTCGCTCGACGAGCGTGCGTTCTACGCCATGAAGTCCCTGCATTACGAGAAGCTGAAAGGAGACCGGGACGGTCAAAGTTCGATGCGACTGAACGATCAGTGGCGGCTGCTCTTGCGGATCCGACAAGACAAGGACGGCAAGACAGTCGTGGTCATCTCCATCGCCGACTACCACTAACCTTTCCCAGGACGACCCCCATGAACACTGTTGCCGAAGTCTTCCCGCCTGGTGAGTTCCTTCGCGAGGAGCTGGAAGCGCGCGGCTGGTCGCAGACTGAACTAGCGGAGATCATCGGCCGCCCGGTGCGCCTTATCAATGAGCTGATCGCCGGCAAGAAGGCGATCACTCCGGAAACGGCGATCCAGCTTGGCGACTCGCTGGGCACCGGCCCGGAGTTGTGGATGAACCTGGAGAGCCAGTACCAGCTCTCTAAGGTGCGCTCCACCGATGGCCTGATTGCCCGTCGCGCCAAGCTGTATGAGCGATTCCCCGTGCGCGAAATGATCAAGCGCGGCTGGATCGAAGCCAGTAAGAGCATTGAAGTGCTCGAGCAGCAGTTCCTGACCTTCTTCGGCGTCGACAGTCTGGGTGCGGAGATCCCGTTCTGCCACGCCGCCAAGAAGACCGATCCGCAGGACCTTCCTAGCATGTTGCAACTGGCCTGGCTGTGTCGCGCTCGTCGCATTGCGTCAGAGTTGGTGATCGCTTCGTACGCCGAGGCGCAGTTGCGCCAGGCCTTGCCGCGGCTATCGGCGTTGCTGTCGGCCCCGGAGGAAACACGGCATGTTCCGCGGATACTGGCGGAATGCGGTGTGCGCTTTGTCGTGGTCGAGCCGATCCCTGGCGCCAAGATCGATGGTGCCTGCTTCTGGCTGACGGACACCCAGCCGGTGGTGGCTCTGTCGTTGCGACTCGATCGCATCGACAACTTTTGGTTCGTCTTGCGTCACGAGCTCGAGCATGTATTGCAGCGACATGGCCAAGATCGCGGTTACATCCTCGACCAAGACATTGAGGGTGGTGCAATGGCCGACCAGATCAGTGATGAGGAAGCTGTAGCCAATGCCGCCGCCGCCAACTACTGCGTGGCATCGGAGGAGATCGCCGGCTTCATTGCGCGGGTGGCGCCGTTCTTCAAGGAAGAACGCGTACTTCTATTTGCCCAACGCCTTAATGTCCATCCAGGCATCGTGGTGGGTCAGCTGCAACGTCGCCTGGGTCGTTACGACTTGTTTCGCAAGCACCAGGTCAAGATTCGACAATTCGTCACATCCTCCGCCCTGACGGACGGCTGGGGCGTGGTTCACACGGCGTAACAGGAGTACCAAGTCATGTCGGGTTATTCAAATGCAGTCAAAGAGTACATCGAGCGCTACAAGGCGGAGGTTGGATCTGACGGGCTGCTCGATCCGCATGCGGTCGCCGAGTGGGCGTATCGCAAGGGCTTGCACAAGCCCAACCTGACTACTGTCATCGACGCGATCGCCAGCGACATTGCGCAGGTCTTCCGTGAAGAATACCGAGTCGACAGGCATGGGCGTCGCTACCGCGCCAAGCATGCGGCTTTGGAGAAGCGCGGCACTAGATCCATCTCCCTGTGGGCCGACATGGACGACCCCAACGCACCCCATTCGCATTTTCAGAAATCGTTTGCGCAGCGCCGCCACCAGATCGTCGACGACTGTGTGCAGCTCAAGACCGATGTCGACGTCTATAACGATAAGCGAAACCCGGCCGAGCCAATCCAGATTCCGCTCGATTTCACCCTCGACGTAGCCGAACTGCAGCAGGTGCCGCGCAAGGTGGCATGACACCCAGTGTCGACCAGGGTCCGCCGTGGGACCCGAGTCGATTTCTCCTTACCACGGTAGGAGAGTCATCATGGCCAAGAACGAATCTTCCGGCCCCAAGGTCACCAAGACTGCGGCCTCCGTGCTGCGTGATCCGGGCGCGAGTAAGACGGCAAAATCGTTGGCGGGCAGTACCTTGGCGCAGGCCAATACGGCCAAACAGTCGTCATCGGCGACGGCACGCACTGCCGCCAAGGCGTTGAACGATGGACGCACCAGTTCGACAACCAAGTCTTTGGCTGGCAGCGTGCTGACCCAGAAATCGAGAACGAAGTAGGTCGCACCGATCCCTGCCTTGGTGACGTTTCTGCGACACAGCCCAAGGGCCCGGAAGTTCGCAGCGAGTGAGCTCTTCGCATGTAGCTCATGTCATATTCCGCACGATCTTGATCTCTTCGCCGAGCAATGATGCGAGGCCCGTGATCCAGAGGACCTTTGTATGAAGAGAGGCGACTCTAATGAGGCCGCCGGCACCTGCGGCTGGTCGCTAATCACTCTCCCCTACTCCCGATAAATCCATCTAATCGTACTCTTCCCCCGGATGTTTCATCCCAACAGAGAGGCGCAGATCATCCGTCACGAGTTGCTCTGGAACCGTCGCCGAAGCGTGTGGTGGCTCATGTTCGACTATTGCGACAGCGGCAGGTGCGACTGGTCATTGATGCCCGCGTGCGCGAACTTTCCATCAATCCTGCACCCCTGGTCACGTCAATAGCTGGTGACATGTTGATCTGGGTATTACTAAGCCGCGACGATATCTTTTCTGACTGAGTGTGATGTTTCGTCCCTGCTTAGCGAATAACGGTTCAGGGCCAGGCACTGGCTCATCCTTGAGTCGGAGTTCGCCATGCCCTACCCCAACACCTCGGAGCGCCTGCACGGCCTCGACGCCCTGCGTGGCTTTGCCCTGCTGCTGGGCGTCGCACTACATGCCGCCATGGCCTATTTGCCGGGGTCGGAAGCCTTCTGGGTCGTCAGCGACAGCGAGCGCTCGCGCGTGTTGTCCGGAGGATTCCACTGGATCCACAGCTTCCGGATGACGTTATTCTTCCTGCTCGCAGGCTTCTTCGGCCGGATGCTCCTGCACCGACTGGGTTCTTGGCGCTTCGCCAGGGATCGTTTCAAGCGCATCACGCTGCCACTGCTCAGTCTGTGGTTACCGATCTTCGTTACGGTCGTTGCCGTGGCGATCTGGAATACATGGTTGAAGAACGGTGGAAGCTTCCCAGACAACCCCGAGCCGATGCCGGCGATGACAGCGACCAACTTTCCGCTGATGCACCTGTGGTTCCTGTACCTGCTGACGATCTTCTATACGGCTACGCTAGCGGTGCGGGCGCTGTTCCGGGGCGTGGATCGCGGTGGCCACATGCAGACCATACTGGATCGCGTGCTGCGCATCGTCGGCGGGCCGCTGGCTCCGCTGCTGCTGTCGGTTCCGGCAGCATTGGCGCTGCTGTCGATACCGACATGGTGGCACTGGTTCGGCATCCCGACGCCCGACATGAGCCTGATCCCGAACCCGACGGCGTGTATCGCCTACGGCATGGCCTTCCTTGGTGGCTGGGCGCTGCAGCGGCTTCCGGATCTACTCGACGCACTGCCGCGTCGCTGGCCGCTCAACCTGGCGATCGCCTTGCTGTCGTCGGGCATCTGCTTCTACCAGTTGGGACTGGTATCGCCCTCCGTCGCAGCGGCGCCCGGAACGGCGACCACCCTCTACGCCTTCGCCTATGTCACCGCGAGCTGGACGTGGAGCCTGGCCCTGATCGGCCTGGCATTGCGCTTCCTTGACGGCCACAGCCCGGTGCGTCGCTATCTGGCCGATGCCTCGTACTGGATCTACATCGTGCATCTGCCACTGGCGATGGCTGCGCAGGTGCTGGCCAGCCGCTATCAGGCGCCCTGGTGGGTCGAGTATCCGCTGGTGCTGGCGGCGGTGCTGGCGGTGTGCCTGCTGAGTTACCAACTGCTTGTCCGCCATACCTGGATCGGTGGCTGGCTCAACGGCCGGCGGGTGCCGCGGTCGCAGATGTCGGCGCAAGTCGGACGGGCGGCTCTCTGACGAAACCAGATCGCGTCGAACGGCATGTCCAGCATCATCATCAGCCCCTATTCCAAGGAATGGCCCGGACTCTTTCATCGGGTTCGTCAAGAGTTGCTGTGCGTGTTTCCTTCTGACGCTGTCGCCATCGAGCATATCGGCAGCACGTCAGTGCCTGGGCTTGCGGCAAAGCCGGTCATCGATGTGCTTCTCGGGGCAGGCACATTGGCCGACATCGAGTCACAAATACAACCGCTGGACAGGCTTGGATACCGATACGTATCCAAGTACGAAAGAGAACTGCCAATGAGAAGGTATTTCGTGAAGGCTCCGGTGTTCTCGCTTCGAATACATCTGCATGCTGTGGAACGTGCATCGCTGTTCTGGCAAGAACATCTGGCGTTCAGGGACTTGTTGCGCGCGAACGCCGAACTTCGCCTGGATTACCAGTCGTTGAAGCGGGCACTCGCGCGTGAGCACGCGCACGACAAGGCGGCCTATTCCTCCCTCAAAGGAACATTCATTCAAGTCGCATTGGCTGCGGCCACGGATGGTGGGAATGCCATCGGGTTACGTGATCGGGTTGCACGCCCATGACCCGCGACCAGCATGAGGCCTTCCTGGCCCATCTCGATCGGCACAAGGCCGTGCTGTACAAGGTGGCGAACGCCTATTGCTCTCGCCGCGAGGATCGCGGCGACTTGATTCAGGACATCGTGCTGGAGCTGTGGCGTGCCTGGCCGCGCTACGACGGTCGTGCGGCGGTCTCGACCTGGATGTATCGGATCGCCGTCAACGTGGCGATCTCTGCGTTCCGTAGTGAAGGTCGGCGGCTCCGCGATGGCTTGTCGATCGAGGAGTTCGGCTTGGACTTGGCTGCTGCCGACCGTGTCCTCGATGCCGAGGGTGACGACTTGCGTGCCCTGCACCAGTTGATCGCGCGGCTGGACGAGGTCAGCCGCGCACTGATCCTTCTCTACATGGAGGGCTACGGCCAGGACGAGATCGCCGACATGCTCGGCATCAGCGCCAGCAACGTCGCCACCCGTGTCAATCGCATCAAGCAAAGGCTGCAGCGTGATCATGCGGCCTCGGAGAAAACCACGTGAACGCCCTGGATCTGGACCAACTGCGCGCCCGCTGGGCCGAACAGAACCGCAGTATCGATGACAGCCTGGTGCTGGACGTGGACGCCGTGCGCGCGATGCTGGATCGACGAGCCTCGGTGGCCTTCACCTGGTACCGGCGGCGGCAGGTGATCGGCCTCGCGGTTGGCGGCGGCTGTGTCGCCGCGTTGCTGGCCTTCATCGCGCTGCATTGGGGGCAATGGGACTGGGTGGCGATGGCCGGCCTGCTGCTGCCGCTGCTGCTGGCGGAAGTCGTGATCGACCTGCGCGAATGGCGGACGCTGCGCGAGCTGGATCTGGGCGCACCGGTGACCCGGGTCCGTAACGTGCTCCACGCGCTACGCTGGCGTCGACTGCGCCTGGCCAAGGGTTATCTGCTGTTCTCGGTGCTGCTGTGGTGGCCGTTCGTGCTGGTGCTGTTCAAGGCGCTGCTCGGCGCCGACCTGCTGCGCTGGCTTCCCCCCGTCGTGCTGCTGGCAAACCTGGCGGTGGGGCTGGCCTTCATTCCGCTGGCGTTACTGGTCTCCTGGAGCCTGACACGCTGGTTCGGTCACAGGCCGGGGTGGCAGCGGTTCATGGACGACTCGGCGGGCATGACCTGGCGCAGGACTAGCGACGAAATCGCGGCGCGCGAGGCCTTCGAGGCGTCGGTGGCGGATGGCAGCGTGCAGGAAGCCTTCGCTTCCAGCCTGTTGCCCGAGGATATCCAACACGCGTTGCGCGCGTTGCGGCAGCGCCTGCTGGCCGGCATCTTGGGTTGCGCGGCGCTGATGGTGCTGCTCAGCCTGTTCAACCTCGGCCACGGCGGCCAAGCTGTTTTTCTTGTGCCCGGGCTGGTGCTGTTCTGGAGCGTGCTGGCGCACATGGCGGTGCAGATCCTGAACCGCACAGGCTTGTCCCATGTCGCTGGTGGCACAGCCATGCTGCGGGAGCGTTTGGCGGGCATGCTGGCGCTGCGCCGGCAAGTGGCCGTTGTGACCTTGGTGCTGTCTCCGATCGGAGCGATGCTGCTGGCGGTAGTGCTGGGCAAGGTCGCCTTCGGTGCGGACATCATCCAGCACACGCCACCTCCCGTACTTGGAAGCATCTTCCTGCTCGCATTGTCGGCCAGTGCATTGCTCGCCTGGCGCGCGTATTGCAAGGCTGTCGATTTCGCGCCACGCCTGCTTGATGCAATCAGTTTGGGCTTCATCGGCCGTGCGCGCCGGTTGTTGTCGAAATTGCCTGATGTCGACCCGGCCCAGCGCCGCACAAGGAGCATCGATTGATGCGCTTCCAGGAGCCGACGGGCGAAGTGCCCTACTGCGTTGTGGACGTCGTATTGACCAACCCGTCGGACGGAACGTCGTTGGCCGGTACGCTGACGTTACCGGACTCCCGATCACAACCATCTCCTGCCGTCCTGCTGATTCCCGGTTCGGGAAAGCAGGATCGTGACGAAAGCGTATGCGGTCATCGTCCATTCCTCGTTTGGGCGGACACGTTGACCCGTTCCGGGGTAGGGGTGCTCAGGCTCGACGACCGGGGCGTCGGCGGGTCTTCGGGCGACAAGGACGCCGCCACACATGCGACGCTGCTTTCGGATATCCAGACGGCGCTCGATTTTCTGACGAACCACGCGCACGTCGATGCGGATCGGCTTGGGGTAATCGGGCACAGTGAAGGCGCTTTGCTTGCGGCGGCAACCGCCACCGTCCCGGCCGGCGTTTCGCTTGCGGTACTGCTCGCATGCCCGGGGCTTCCCGGCGAGCGCCTGCTGCACGCGCAGGCTGAGGCTATCTCCCGGTCTGCTGGGGCCTGCGATGATGTCATCGCCCACGAGCGAGCGATGAATACAGCCGTCTTCGCCCTGCTGCAAAGAGACACCGCCGATGAGGAGGTTCGACAACTCGTGACCCGGACGTTGCGCGAGCACCTGCTGTCATGGCCGGGCTTGGCATACACCGCCACCGCCGCCGCTGCGGATGCGCAACTCATGGCCGATGTCGTCCTGGCCCCTGCGTTCGGTGCTTTCCTCCGTTCCGACGTATCTCGTCACCTGCGACGGATCACTTGCCCCACGCTTGTATTGATCGGTGAGAAAGACATTCAGGTGGATGCACACTCCAACCTGGCGGCGATTCGAGCCGCCCTGGACGTCGCGCCGTGCGGGCAGGCAACGGCGGAACTGGTTCCGGGCGTGAACCACCTGCTCCAGGACTGCGTGACCGGTGCAATTGAGGAATACGAAATGCTGGAACAGACCATTTCCCCCCGAGTTCTGACGCGAGTCGGCGACTGGATCGCCCGAACATGGGCTACCGAGGAAGAGGGAGCCTGACGATGGGCAGCTACGCATTCCTGATGTCTCATTGGCCGCATCGCGAAACAGTTCAACTCAGGCGCCAACCACCAGTTCTTACGAGCCGTTGAAGGAGCCACGGAATGAACAATTTTCTGATCAGGCAAGTGCAATTCATCCCGCTGCCAATCATGATCATCACGATCATTGCCGGCTTCGCAGTGCCCGGGTATTCCTCTGTCGCGCAACACGTCAGCGAGCTCGGAATCATTGACCATCCGGCTGCGGCCGTCATGCCAATCGCGGCTATGGTTTCCGGCATTTCTGTCTGTTTGTTCGGTCTTGGCTTACTTCTCCATCCATCCAAGGAGTTTTGTTTCACTGCCATATCCGCAATAATTTTTGGCATTAGCTACTTTTCCGCAGGCATCTTCCCAACCGGCACTGCTCTACATGGCTTATATGGCCTCACTATGTTTTACGTTCTCGTGCCAGCTTGCTTTGCAGCGGAGCTGCCATCTGCAAATCGTTCCGAACTTCTCGTCAAGGTTTCGCTGCTGGCAGCACTTCTTTCACTCATATACATGTGGATATTGCTGTCAGGTCTAGACCCTCATCCGACGCGCGGAGTGACTCAGCGCCTTGCCATTCTGGTCATCTTCGGCTGGTACCCCATCGCAAGTTATTTGTTTCTTCGCAACCAGACTCCCGACGAGCCGTTCGGCACCACGGTCGCCAATGAGGGCAACTATTCATCCAAGCCGATGCCGCTTCGCGGGCCGCAATAATTCAGGGGTTAGGCCGCTATGGACAAATCTCAGTTGCCACAGGAAGTGCTAGCCCATCTGCCGGATGGCTACGAACCGGATGACGGTCTTCGACTTGTCCTGCCATTGGATGACGGGAGTGAACTCTGCATTGCTTCTGTCAATCGTTGGATTCGTACAGAACCGCCTTATCCAGCAGAGTTTGAGCCCGTCATCTGGTTCGGTGCTGATGGCGTCGGCAATTGGCTTGGTTGGGATACTTCACAACTTCACGCAATTTTGTGGAATCCACACGATGAGGGCCCGTTCTGGAGCGGTGGCGTCACTGATCTCTGGCGGTTCATTCTTGGTGGTTATGGGCAAGCGGACTAAAAATTCACTCGAGCCGACGTTGCTTCGCGGCGCGGCTTGGTTCAGGCGTCGGTTTGCTATGAACAAATCTTCCCACGTACTAAACGAACTGAATGACATCATGCTCAGGCACGACCTTGTAGGCATCGTTGTAGCTGACGCTTGTTCCGGCAATGTTCTCTATCGAGCAGAATCGTTCTCGTATCCGGAGTTCAAGTGTCTCAACATCGCGCCTGAAGGCTATCGCCCTTGCATACCACAAACACCTGAGCATTTTGTGGCTGCCAACATGGTCCTTGACGGTGGAATCCTCCCGAGCATGTACAACGGGGGCCGGGCTCTCGGCAACTACAGCAGGTAAATCGAAAGACATATGGGTTAGGCATCAGATTGAGGGTTATCGTCCGTGACCGCGAACGCAACTATTTACTTTCCTTGCAATTCTGTTGATCTGGCGGCCGTACTGCCCAGCGTGAAATCGAACGGGGGCATCTTCAAGGCAGCCAGCTATTTTGAGGTTCTCTTAGACAACCACACCGTTCGTTTCAATGTAATGCCCCGCGAGCGGATCGGAGCCCATGTGGCTGGATTTCTTGGCTACATTGATTCTTTGCTAGACCAGCAGAGCCGCAAGGACGACGCTAAGTTAGCAATCGCGCAGACCAAGACAGTCCTTGGCATGGTTTCACCCTGCAACTTTGATGAGAATCACTCCATCTGGCCTGCGTTGTTCAAGATTGCTGATGCGTACGATGGCTATGTGTTCGCATACGACAGCGTTTTTCTGCCAAGCGGCAGCGTCATTGTCGGGCCACTCCAGGCTGATGCCGTAACGTCGTCTCGCAGCACGGCTTAGCTCGGCGTTAGGGGCAGTGGCCAACGGGCTCTAACAATTCGGTAAGGATCTTCCCGTCAACGCCGCTTCGCGGCGCGGCTTGATTCAGGCGTCAGACCATATGACCAGTACATTGGTGGATCCAACAAGTACCAGTGCGAGTGCCCTCGCGTTCCGGGTTGCCCGGGACGATGACTTGCCAGAGCTTGTGCGGATGCTCGCAGACGACGCTCTTGGAGCTCGACGTGAGGTCTTCTCAACTCCACTCGCATCCGGCTACGAGGCAGCATTTGCAGCGATCGACGCGGATCCGAACAACGAGCTGATCCTGGCTGTTCTTGCTGGCGCTCCCGTGGGCATGCTCCAACTCACCTTCATTCCCGGCCTCACTTACCAGGGCCGGTGGCGGGCGCTCATTGAAGGGGTTCGAGTTTCTTCCTCTGCGCGATCCCTCGGCATTGGAGGAGCGATGCTGCAATGGGCCATTGAGCGTGCGCGACGCCGGGGCTGCGTGATGGTTCAACTGACTACGGACACAGCAAGAAAAGATGTACTTCGGTTCTACGAGCGTTTGGGGTTCGTTGCGTCCCATCACGGCATGAAGCTCCACCTCTAGGCATGCATGAAAAAACTCGTCGTAGAAGGGACAAACCGACTGTCAAGCAAGCTTGACACTACGCAATTCTTATGTAAAGCGACCTTTCCAATAAGGAAAGGTCGCTTGTCATGACAGACCGCCGAACCATACCTGTTTCTCGTCGCTATGCCATCCGCGTGGCCGTCGCCACCGTCGCGTACCTGATCAGCCTCGCATTGGCTGTCCGCTACCTTGAAAGCGGTATGACGGTGAAACCCTTGGGCTATCTGCTCGCCATTGCACCCGGTACTGCGGTAGTTGGGATCCTCTGGGCCTTCGGCCTCTTGCTCATCGAGGAGAAGGACGAGTACCGCCGCATGCTCCTTGTGCGCCAATCGTTGGTTGCAACAGGCTTCACCCTCTCTGTCATTACCGTCTGGGGGTTTCTCAACAACTTCGGGATGGTTCCAGGCGTTAGCGCCTTTTGCGTTGTGGTCCTGTGGTTCGTCGGCCTTGGCGTGGGTGGTTTTCTCAACTGCTTGGCGGAGTCTCGCCATGAAGACCAATGAGAAACCGAGTCACTTGCCGCAGACTTACGGGTCACTGCCCAGGCAGTCTTCGAGAACATGACCACAGATGTCCGGCCCGAATTGCCATCCATCATGGCGCCGATCACCGTTGTCTATCCGTGGAACGAGCAGGGACAGCTCAAGGATAGAATCGACGCATTCTACCGACGTCAGTTTACGGGCGCGAAAAACGTCACCTTCATCAACATCGGCAATGCCGCGCATTTCGTCATGCTCGACCAGCCGGATGCGTTTCTGGAGCAAGTGCGCACGCTCCTCCATGACTGAGTCGCCACTTCATCGTGAGTGCAAAATGAAAGAAGTTGATAGCCCAGTAAAGAGCGACCTCCATGAAGCCAATCGACGATCATGGAATTCAGCTACGGTAGCCCACAACAGCCACAAGTTGGATCAGGCTACTTTTCTCCGGGGCGGGGGTAGCACCCTGTTCCAGGAAGAAATGGAGTTGCTCGGAAAAGTGCTGGTCCCGCAATCGGGAAAGACCTTGGATCGATCAGCGGCGAAGCATATGCGGAACTTAATTTCCTCCGTCCCGTCTAGCTGTCCGTTTGTCTCGCCAGGCTTCTCGGCATCCCGCATCGAGCGCCATATCCGATACTGATCAACGCCTGCCTGTCCGGGCCTTTCGTACCCCTGCAACCAGAAGCGAAACCAGTCGAGGTTGCGCTCGTAGGCAGCCAACTGGTGCTTCGGTCCAAACTTGATATGCGGTTGATCCGCAAACACATAGATGTCAGCCTTATTCTCCTGCAACATTGGCAGCGCATACTCGAGCGATAGCAGGTACTCCTGCTCGGACATCTGGAAGAGGACCGGAGCATTGATTCGGTGCCGATTGAAGACAGGCGACATGGTGCGCCATCGTGCTGGCGTGTCTTCTACAGACCCCACCTGCCAGCGGTCCATCACCATTTCCGCGAATCCTTCGCGCAGGCTGTTGAACAGGTACCAGTTGGGCGTGATGGTCGGTGTACTGACCGAGGCTGCTGACAGTACATCGGAGTACATGAGCGTCCACATCGTCACCTCGCTTCCATAGCTCAGCCCGCCCATGCCTACCCTGCCGGGGTCGACTGCGCCTTGCCCGGCCAGATGACGCACAACGCTCTCCACCGCACGCGCACCTTGCGCGTGGCTTTCGACGCCATCCAGATAGGATGGGTTCGTGTTGATGCAAAGTGCGGAGATTCCATGCGCGGCCATTGTCGTCAACGGCCACTCGTCGCCCAGACCTCCCCTGAGGAATCCGTTGCAGCTGTAGTAGTTCACGAACAGCGGTGGCGGTGGCGCCCCCTCCTTCACGATGGCGCCGAAGAGCCAGCCGCTGAACTCATCGCCGCGCTCATCGGTCCACCTGATCAGTCTCGCGGGAACGGATGCCGCGATCTCCCGTGCCAATCCGAGATTCGGGTCGAACAACACTCGTCGACGCCCGTCCTGGAGATCGATGGCTTCCAGCCGTGGCGGTCGGTCCGCTTCGGTCGTCACGCATACCATCGTGGCGAAGGACAGTGCACACGGAACATCGAAGAACCGCCGGCTGCTGCCACGCAGTTGGCCTCGGCTCCGCACCAGCGTAGATACGACTCCATTCACCACGTCCCATCGGAAGATCGATTGCGCCCTGCCCTCACGGCGATCGGTCACAGTGAAGAGGATGGCGTCACTGCCCGGTTGCCACTGGATGTCGGTAATCTCCTGGCCAGTACAAAGGTCTGCGTTGCATCTGACAGCGGACTCAGCACCGGCAGAGGTAGTCATCGACAACTCTACATACGGCTTTTGCCGACGCTCCGCCGCATCGCCGACTCGCGTCAGCCTTGCGATGCGGCCATCCACCGGATGCATCGCCTGCTTGAAGGCTGCGGCGTCGTCACCCTGGTCTGGCTTGCTGTCATGGGGCGCTGATGTATCGGCAGGATCCGCACCCTGCGCGTCCACATCCAGGCGCTTCCAGCGATCCGGCAACTGGGAAAGCAGCGGCCCCGGCGTGAACCATCCGCTCGCGAGTCGTTGAGTTATGGCCCGCCCACCGGTCTGCCCCGAACGGAACAGGCCGGCGCCAATGTAGGTTGTCCCATCAATGCGAACTCCCCTGGCGTGCTCCGCGCGTTCCGCAACGAGTACCTGTTCCCGGGTCGCACCAACGCTGTAGTCAAGAGCCCGGCCATCAGGACTGAGCACAAAATCGCGAACATCAGCGGCGTCAGCCGTCACCGATTCTGCGCCCGAGCCATCGGTGGCCGCCCGCCAGACGGCGACCTTCCCGTCCAGCAGTGCGCGATAGTAGATCCAACGCCCGTCTGGCGACCAGATTGCTGGGGCCGACTCTACGACGCCCGTTGCAAGCGACCGAAGCGGGACTCCGCCATCAGCAACACGGCGGGGTGGGGCGCTTCCGTCCAGAGCCTGGACATACCACACTGTGTCATAGGTTTCCCGTTCCACATTCGCTTGTTCCTGCCGGAAGGCCACCCGGCTGCCGTCCGGCGAGATCACGGGATTGCCCAGATCCACCACCTCGACCAGTTGTCTGGGCGAAATCGGTCCGGCGCCCGCCATGCCGTGGACCGCACTCACCAGCACCAGCAAGACAATTACCCTCCCTCGCGCTCCCCACGACGGGCCTGTGGTCCTATCTCCGGTCATGGCCATCGCCTTGCCCCTTACCAGTGCTTGGCTATCGAGATGCTCAGGAAGCGCCCCACGGCCGTGTAGTTGGTAGAGTCGAATGGCACGTTGTTCACCGCGGCTGGCACATACAACGGCGGCGCGCGGTTTAGCAGGTTCTGTCCAGCAAGCACAAACTCCCAACCGCTCCCTGCACCGACGTCCTCGCCGAGCGCGTAGCGCAACGTGGCATCAAATGTCGTGAAGGACCCGCCCTTACGCCCTGCAAGGTGGTCCGTAACGCCGCTGGTGTAGTTGGCAAATGCCGACGCGGTGATGCCACCCGTGGCCCACACCGCGCCAACCCTCCCCTTGACCTTCGCCGGATAGAAGATCGTGCCGGACAGATCGAATTCGCTCTGGCCAGGGGTGTTCTGCTGCGTGCTGTCGAGCAGACTCGCCGCGCCCCGTAGTGTCAGCCGGCCGGGCCCGACGTCGAACCGGTACGATCCAGACAGGTCCACGCCCCTGAGCCGCTGCCGCAGCGCATTGGTGTTGTGGTTGTAGGCAATGGCCACCACGTTCGCCGGATCGTAGGGGGCGCCGGTGATGTTCTCGATGTCACGCTCGTAGTCCGCAAGCACTGCCGCCTGCCGCTCGGCGCTGGGCGAGTACTCGACGAAGTCGGCGAAGGCCGGGTTGCCCAGAGCCTGGCTGATCACCGCCAGCGGCGCCAGCACCCGATCGCGATAGTCGATATCGAACAGCGTCAGCTCTGCCTCGAGGCCGGGCAGTGCCTGCGGATGGAACGCCAGCGACGCGGTCATGGTCCGTGCGCGCTCCGGCTGCAGGTCCGGGTTGGCGCCCCAGGTGATCAGCGCGGTCGCATCGCCGGGATAGCCCGCTCCGCCCGCCTGCGCCGCGGGCACCAGGTAGACGAAGCGACTGCCGAAGCGGCGGCTCAGCATCGGCGCCTTGAACGATCGTCCCCAGGAAGCCTTGGTCGTCCAACTGGCATTCGGCTTGTAGATCACGCCCGCCTTGGGGGTAATGACGCTGCCGAAGTTGTCGTAGTCCTCGCCGCGCACGGCGGCGGTCACCGAGAGCCCCTGCCCCGTCGCCTCGGTCGAATGCGCCCCGCGCAACGGCAGGTTCAACTCGGCGTAGCCGAAACGGCTGACCTCATCACCGCCGTAGGCAATGCCCTCGGCGCGGAACTGATTGAGGAAGCGGTTGGTGCGGGAGCCCGCACCAACCGCCAGGCGTGCTTCACCGCCGCCAATGGAGAACAGCGGGCCCTCGCCGCTGACCTCGTACAGCCGACTCTCATTGCAGTTGCAGGCCGTTCGCCCAAGCGTGGCGACACCCGAAGCGGCCGTGACCGTCCAGATCTCGTACTCGTTCTCGTCCTTGCTCCGGGCTCCACCCACGGAGAGCCCCCACCCCCCCGGCAAGGCGAACTCCACCGTGGGCGACAGGGTGAAGGTGGTATTCCTGTACCGGTTGTCATACCAGAACGCTGGATGCCGCTGGTAGTACGTCTGCTGACGCCTGCTCCGGAGCACATCGACGCGAAGTTCGGCGACACTGCCCAGTGACTGGTGGCCACTGACGACCCCGGCTTGCAGGGTGAAGCCAGGAGACAACGAGTGCGGCCCCGCCATCGCGTCCGTGTATGCCCGCTGGCCGACGTCCACGGGATCGGCGACAACCCGTTTGATGGACGCAATGAACCCGCCGCTGTCCCACGCCGCCCCCGTGGTGCCGCTGTACTCGCGCGTGGCGAGGCCACCGTCCGTAGCGGCGCCATAGCGGGTGCCCACGCGCACGCCATCGAAGTCGCGGCGCAGGATGACGTTGCCGACACCGGCGACCGCGTCCGATCCGTAGATGGCCGAGGCGCCGTCGGCCACGATCTCGATGCGATCCACCGCTTCCACCGGGATCGCACTGATGTCGACCGAATCGTAGATGCCGCCATAAGACCGGCGCCTGCCGTTGAGCAAGGTCAGCGTGGCGTCCGCGCCCGCACCCCGCAGGTTCAGGCTCGATCCGCCGGTAACGTTCTGGTTGGCCGTGTTGCCGGAACCGGTGGCAGACACGACCCCCGGGTTCTGCCCGCCCGAGAAGTTCTGCGGCACGCTGCGGATCACCTCGCCCAGGTCGGCGAAGCCTTCCTCGCGGATGTGCTCGGCGCCGATGGTGATCACCGGTGAGGGCGAGGTGCCGCCGCGGATGCGCGTTCCCGTCACGGTCACCGTTTCAAGCTCTTGCGCCCTCCCGCTTCTTTCCGATACCGGTTGCTGCTGGGTTTCAGTTGTGCGCGCTTCGGCACCAATCGAAATCGTGTAGTCGTTGATTCGTTGGATCGTCAGCCCGGTGCCTTCCAGCAACGTCTGCAAGGCGGCCGTGGTGGTGTAGATGCCTTCCAGCGGGCGTGTCGCGATGCCTGCCACCAGATCCTGCGAGAATACCAAGGTGATGTCGGCCTGCTCGGCAAAAGCGTTCAGCGCGGAAGCGGCGGATTGCGCCGGCACGTCGAAGTTCTTTCGCTCGCTCGTATCCTGCGCATGGGCGCTCGTGATCGAGCCAACGACGTCGATGGCGACAACCAACGCGCTACAAAGGATGTGGCAAAAATTATTCATCGTAGGACGGTCTCGCATGGCTGCATTCTCTCCCCGGAGATGGATTCAGGCTCCCGGCGTTGTCGCCGGACTGTCATGTGAGACGGGTGGCAGGTGCATTTCCGCCACCCGTGCCCGTCTTCGTGTTTCGGTCGGCCGATGGCGCGGCGTCCGCTGCCGGCGGTGGCCCGCAGGCCTCCCGTTGGCAGATGAGGTAGGTGCCGTCCATCGCCTGCCGGTAGGCCAGCCGGGTGCCCTGCAGCAGGCGGGTCAGACCGTGATCCACGGTGTACCTGCCCTTCAACTCGCGCGTGCGGTCGCCCGCCACCAGGTCGTACGAAAAGATCAGCGTGATGTCGGCTTGGCGGGCGAACTCGTTCAATGCCTGTCCGGCCGGCTGGGCGGGCACGTCGAACCGCTTCAGGGTGGCATCGGCCTGTACGCATGCCGATACGGCAAGCAGCGCCGGCAAGAGTGCCAGCAACAGCAAGGTGCGCGAAATCCCGGTGGCGTTCCCCATCCGACCTGCTTGTCATGGTGAGGGCGCTGCGGCGCCCGGTCACTGATAGACGGGGGTGCGCCCGATTTCCGCTATTGGCTTTCTGCGAGGCCTGCCCTCTCCTCCCCCTCCCGCTTGCGGGAGAGGGAGGGGGTTGTCACTGGTGCGTGGATGATGCGGGCACTCGTGCGTGGATGTAGACCAGGTGATCCGATGTGCGGCGCGTGGTGACTGGGAACGCCTTGGTCAGCGCCTCCAGGAATCCGTCGACGTCGCCGGTGCGGAAGCGCCCGCCCACACGCAGGTCGTGGATGCTGGCGTCGGCTACCACCAGCCGCGTGTCGGTATAGCGGTTCAGTTCCGCGATGGCCTTTACCAACGGCTCGCCGTCGAAGACGATGGCCCCTTCGCGCCAGGCCAACGTGTTGGAAACGGCAGCGGGCGTGATCCGGGCCACTGGCGATGCGCCGGTCGGTTCGAAGCGCTGCCCGGCCGTCAGCTCGGCGCACGCCGGCGCGGCCGTCGTGGGCGGTACGACGGCATCGAGGCGCTGTGCCGCCCCGCCCGCCTGCGGCACGACTTCGACCTTGCCTTCGGTCACGATGACTTCCACGTCCTGCGTTTCGCGGATCCGCACGTTGAACTCCGTGCCGATCGCGCGCACGACCATGTTGCCGGCATGCACCACGAACGGGCGTTCCGGGTTGCGCGCCACAGTGAAGGTGGCCTCACCCTTCTCCAGATGGATCGTGCGCTCTCCGCGGGTGAACCGTGTTTCCAGGATCGTGTTGGTATTGAGCTGCACCACCGAGCCGTCGGCCAGCGTGGCGCTGCGCTGCTGCCCTACTGCGGTCGCCAAGGTCTGCGTCTCGTTGCCGCGCTGGTACCACGACAGGCCGCCGACCACGACCGCAAGCGATGCGGCCATCGCCCACGGCAGCCAGCGGCTCAGGCTCCCACCGCTTGGCTTTTGCGCAGGCTTGGTGGACAGGCGCTGCTCTTCGGCAACGAAGGTGGCGACTTTCTCGTCGCGCTTGGCTTCGGCCAGTTCGTCCAGGGCCTGCCAGACACCGCCCAGTTCCTCGAAGGCGCGGCGATGGCGCGGATCGCGCCGCAGCCACTGCTCGAACTCGGCGCGCATCTCCGCGGAAACGTTGTCGACATCCAGCCGCCAGACCCAAGCCGCGGCTTCCTCTTCCAGTTCGGCAAGGCTGCGGAACTTCAGCACGTCGCTCATCGGGCGTCTCCTTCGTCCTTGAGCCTGTGCACGTTTCCACTGGCATCAGTCGAGTTGGTTCCGCCCGTCAGGTCATGGTCGCGCAGGTGATCCCGACAGCGCACCAGGCCCTTGGCGACATGCTTTTCGATGGTGCTTTCCGCGATGCCCAGCACCGCGCTGATCTCCGCCTGCGACAATTTGTAGACCTTCCTCAGAACGAACACGCGCCGGCAGATCGGCGGCAGGCTGTCCACGGCCGAACAGAACGCCTCGAACCGGCGGCGCGCATCGAACTGCTCTTCGAGTTGGGGGTTGCCTGAAGAGACGCCCAACGCATCGAAATCCGCCACTGCGTCCGTAGCGCGGCTGACACGGCGCCGCCCCAGTTCCACCGCCAGGTTGTGGGCGATGGTGACCAGCAGCGCCTTGGGCGATTCGACCGTGGTGTAGTCCTGGATGCCGTAGATGCGCAGGTAGGTGTCCTGGATGACGTCCTCGATGTCCTCGTCGGAGTTCAGGTAGGTGCGCAGGTACTTCTGCAGCATCGGTCGATGGCAGAAGACCTGGTTGAGGAACCATTCCTGGCGGTCAGGCGGCATGGTGGCGGGACACTTCCGGGTGAAACTGTAACGTTTCTATAACGCCCGGGTATCGGGCTTGTAAAGCGTGACAGGTCCGATAAGTGGCTGATTTCAAGAGAAACTTACGGGAGTGGCGGAAATCGGATCGTCGCCCGTCTCTATGTGGTTTCTCTGTCTTCTACTCGCACATAACCCGTCCCCGAGTTGAGAATCCATTTGCTTTCAGTCAGTACTGCTTCTGCTGTCCTGCAATTGAAATCGCGAGAAGTCTTCTGGATTGAGCGGCTTGAGATCACCACGGGACCTGGGCGTCTCGTCTTCGAAGATCAAATGACCAGCGTCATCTCTATGAATATCGAGATGCAAGTCGTACCATGCCATCAATCTATACCAAAGGTCACTGATATTCGCTGGGCTTGCAATGTTATGTCCCTCACCCCAGTAGCGAACGAACTTTGCATCGCGACCTTGACGGAACAAAGCAGAGAACATCTTTTCGCTATTGCTCATGGAGATCAAGTCCAAGTCACCATGGAACAACAATAGCGGGGTATGTACCTTATGTGCATTGAAGTACCCACTATTGCGCACATAGCGCCCAGGGTCTTCCCAAGGCGGCGAACCCATCCTGCCCTGCCCACCCTCTGTCCATCCCTGCTGCATCATCACGTAGTCCAGATTCTCCGCTGCGAACACTCGCAAACTGGATCCAAATTCTCCGAATTCGCCCGCAAGATCAGCGAATCCAGATCCAACTGCTGCGGCTGCAAATCGATCCGTTTCCACGAGAACACCAAGGCCCGTGAACATTCCGAAGCTATGTCCATACAGCGCCAATCTCGATGGATCAACAAAACCTTCCGCAACTGCCGCGTCTACAGCTGCCAGCACATCATTAGATATACCTACGCGCGGGTCGCTCGGCTTACCCATTGGCTCCAATGGGATACTTGGGAACAAAGAGGCATAACCAAATGCAGCATACAAATGGGGATTGAAGTTGCGGCTGTCTAGAGGGACATTGAAACTCTCGGATTCGCCAATGAGTGATCCGCCATACACATGCACAATCAACGGATACCTGCGCCCAGGCTCATAGTCCGGCGGCAGAACAAGCCATGCATGTAGTGGGTTGCCTTGCTTGCCAACAAAAGCAAGCTTACGTAGTGCGCTCCTGCGCACATTCTTCAGATGGTCATTGAAAGACCGAACAGGCCTAAGTTCGCCCTTGGCCGAAGCCAGATAAAGGTCTCCATGCGGAGGTTCGTCAACCACCGCTACCCGATTGCCATCATTTGATAAAGCAACAACTCGACTACGCGACGATGGCCGCGGTATCATCAGCGACTCCTCCGAAAACACATCCAGAACAATCAGCATTGGCTGCTCAGTGCTGATCGTCTCTGCGAGGAGGTGCCTAGTTCGAGGCGCGCGCGTCCATTGTTTCAGACTGTAGCCCGCAGATTCCCATATCGGCCGCACGCCTCCATTGATGTCGGCCGTCAAATTTATCGGTTTTCCCCGCGCCTTCACCGGTATCTTCCATACCCCTCCTCCGGAAGACACAAAAACGGAATCATGAGTGCTTGTGATAATGCTAAACGGGGCCGCATCAGAAGGCAGCGGGAGTTGCTCCTGCAACCCGTCACTCCGTATCACATAAAGCGCCTTTCCACCGGATCCATCGGCAACCGATGAACTTTCGGCAATCGACCTCGTTCTTGCCGAAAGGACGACGTCTGAACCCACCCACATAGCTTGCAATGACTCGCGTATTGGATCCATGTCATATCCAATACGGATATCTTCCGAACCTACCTCCCGAAGTTCGAATGCGCCCAACGCCAAGCGGTATGCCCGTGCCTCCCTTCGCCAAAGATCAGCGCTTCGTCGAGCAACAAATAGAACAGACTCACCATCAGGCGACCACTGAATAGAGTATGGGGCCACATCATAGTGATGATCCAGAACCCACTCCGACCACTGACCCCCACGTTCGAATATCCTGAGCTGCAGACGACCACTTCCACTGAAATAGTCAACAGGAACGCCTTCTGCGCGCGCCGGTCTGTTCTGCCGAGATAGCGCAGCAATAGCGCCACCGTCTGGAGATAGCACAAGAGCACTGAAGTTGCCCTCACCCAAAGTTCTCTTAATCCCAGTCTCAATATTGACTTCAACCAGACGTCCCACGACTTCAGGATCTGAAGAACGCACATCACCGCTCGTCAATTCACTAGCAGTGGAAACCTTTCCGTCCCAGGCGTTCCTCCATAGCTGTGGCAAATACTCAGCTGAGTAGCGACTATCAGCCAGCGCCCACGGCCATCGATTCTCAGGAAGCTCCGCATACACCAAAGTAGTATTCGATGTCCAAATAGGCGACTGCTCTCCGAGCAATGAATCTGGGCGGATATTTAAAGGCGTCTCCTCTCCAGTACCTATGTGGAATACGCTTGTTTGGACATTCAATCCGCTGAGAGAGTTGAGGACAAGCCTCGTTCCATCGGGCGAAACAGGGCCCATCCATGTTCCGGGCTGCACCCTCTTCTCAGTTAAGGCAGAAACCTTGCCGCTGGCCACATCAAGCGACATCAGCCGCGACCGTTCCTTACCCACTTGACCAATCTGCCGGCCGACAACGTATTGAGTTGCCTCATCGTATGGTACGAGTTCGGCAAAAATTACTCTTTTGTCACCCGGCAGGAAAACTGCCTCTGCGACACCTTCAGTGCTTGCCAAGACGTCAGCGATGCGCAATGAGCGCGCATCATTGGCGCTCAAATTGAACACGAGCAAGTAAATGATGACCGCTAGAAAGCACCATTTTTTCGAATACATAACCTGTCCCCGCATAGCATCGGAACTTTCTCCCAACGACGCAAGAGTGACCCGCCCGGGGCCGAAGTAACTAGCAAAATTGCCTGAGGAAGGGATGGAACGGAGCGGGTTCGCATGCAGCCCACCAACAACCACTAGATCGACGCGTCGAGACGATAGAAATCTTCGCTTTCGAAGACCTGACTCAATCTCGACGCCTCGCTCGCAGCATTACCAGTGCTTCGACACCGAAAGACTCAGGAACCGACCGATTGCCGAATAGTTGGTTGAATCGTAGGGTGGGCGATTGAGCACGGCTCTGTAGAGTGGCGGTTCGCGATTGAAGAGGTTTTGCGCCGATAACGCGAACTCCAGGCCCGACAAGGCGCCGGCACGCTGCGCGATGGCGTAGCGCAAAGTGGCGTCGAAAGTAGTGAACGACGCCAACTTCTCGTTATTCACTGTATCCGTGACGCCACCCGTATAGTTGATGAAAGTCGATGCGGCAAAACCACCTTGGCTCCAGACAGCCCCGACGCGGCTATTGACTTTGGCTGGGTTAAAAATGGTGCCCGCTATATCGTAGGAAGTTTGTACTGCAAAGTTCTGCTGCGTGCTATCCAGATAACTGGCCGATCCGCGCACCGTCATCCGCCCATCACCCAGATCAAAGGCGTATGAGCCAGAGAGGTCGAGGCCTCTGATCCGCTGCCGAGCCACATTGACGTTCTGCGCAGAGATGATCGCGACCACGTTATTAGGATCATAGGCCGCGCCCGAAGCATTTATAACGGACGGATAGCGAGCGATGATTTCTACCAGCCTACCTTCTGTAGGATAGAGTTCGATGAACTCTACGTAGTTCGGATTATTCAGCGCATTGCTAAAGTCTGTAATCGGTGCCACCACACGATCGGTGTAGTCAATATCAAACCACGTTAGCTCTGCTTCAAGTCCAGTCAACGATTGCGGATGGAAAGCTATCGACGCCGCCCATGACGTTGCGCGTTCCGCCTGCAGATCGGGGTCGCCTCCCCAAGTTGACAATGCCGTAGCATTGGCGGGATATCCCGTACCGCCAAAAAATGCCGCTGAATACAGTACGGCTTGCGCGATGTAGTATCTTTGGAAAAGTGTGGGTGCTTTGAACGACTTCCCCCAGGATGCCTTGAATGTCACGTCAGCGTTGGGGCCATAAATAAGTCCGAGCTTTGGCGTTGAGACGCTGCCAAAGCTGTCGTAGTCTTCACCGCGCACCGCGGCGGCCAGCGCCAACCGACGCACACCGGCAATGCTCGACTCTGGCCCCACAAAAGGCAGATTCAACTCTGCATATGCGAAGCGGCTACTCTCATCACCCTCCAGGGACAGCGTATTGAAATTGCCTTCGATGTAGTTGATCTGCCGGAACTCATTTTCCCGATATCCTGCGCCTACCGCCAGGCGGGCATCGCCCCCCGGCAGTGCAAACAAGCGACCTTCGGCACCGACCTCATACGAGGTGGCTTTGTTGCATCCCCAACAAGCGTAAATGTAGGGCTGCGACGTCGCTGTCGCTACGGTCACCCGCGAGTGATCTTGGACGTGCTCATCCTCACCCAGTGTTGCTCCAAGCGAAAGCGTCCAGTCGTTCCTTAGCGAAAACTCGAGCGTTGAAGACACTATCGACGTCGTGGTCTCCGGCGTAATCTTGTTGAGAAGGGACGAGTTACTGCCGAGATAGTAATAGTAGAGTTGCTCTCGCTTGGTTCTGAGCGCATCCACACGTAGTTCGGCGATATCGCCAAAAGATTGGTAGGCACTGAACAGGCCACTGCGCAGATCGCTCCCTGGATAGATCGTGGTCGGATCTATCAGGAAGTTTGTGTAATCGCGATCAGCGGCGTAGATGGGATCCACAGCGACATCTTTGTAGGTCGCGATCAAACCACCGCTTGACCAGGTGGTGCCGGCCGTGATGGTGTATTCGCGAGTAGTCAGCCCTCCGTCGGTGGTACCACCGTAACGCGCGCCAACTGTGACACCGTCATAGTCACGCTTGAGAATGACGTTACCGACACCCCCGACCGCGTCTGAGCCGTAAATGGCTGAAGCCCCATCGACGACGATCTCGATGCGCTCCACTGCCTCAACCGGGATCGCGCTGATATCGACCGCCTGTACGAATCCCCCATACGACAGGCGGCGGCCATTGAGCAACGTCAGCGTCGCATCCGCCCCCAGCCCGCGTAGATTGAGGGACGATCCGCCTGTGATGTTTTGGTTCGCAGAGCCACCCGCACTCGACCCGCCCACAGCAACTCCCGGGTTCTGTCCACCGCTGAAGTTCTGCGGAACACTGCGGATTACTTCACCAAAATTGGTGAAGCCTTCCTCTTGAATCCGCTCCGATCCGATCGTGATGACAGGCGACGGCGTAGCGCCGCCACGGATGCGCGTGCCCGTAACAGTGATCTTCTCAAGGTCCTGTGCTCGATCGCTGCTTGCCGATGGAAGTTGCGGCTGATCCTGTCCAGTCGGCACGGGCGGCACGGCGGCGTGTTCTCCATCTGCGATGGGAACTGTGCCTGCAGCACTCAAACCCCCTGCCTCTGCCGATTGCTCGGGTATGGAGGCATCAACCGGCGACAGCGTCACCGTCTGCGAATCCAGAAACTCGTACTTGAGCCCACTGCCTCTCAGCAGTTGGTTCAAGGCATCCGTCGCCGTCAGCGAACCTTTGAGCGCCGGCGCCCGCTTCCCCTGCACCAGATCGGCCGAATACACGATCTGCAGCTTCGTCTGCTGCGCTAGTAGCTTGAGCGCCGTGCCCAGATCCTGCGCCTGAAGCTCGACGACGTGCTGGTCTTCGGATTGCGCCAACACGGGCGAGGTGCCGGCCAACGCCAGCATCAGGGCCGCGCACAGACAGGAACGCTTGATCATGGAACCTTACTCCCCAGGTAATGCCGCAGGCAGGCGCGCGGCGTGTCGTTGTTGTGTCACTTGGAGTAAGAGCGTTCGTGCGGGAAAAGTGGGTACCTCACTGTTTGCTGGTGATGCGGATTTCACGGGGAGTGCGTTCCACATGCACGTCCTCCATGCGGCTGACAAAGCGCAGCAGCGGCTCGGGGCCGGTGGTGTTGAACACGGCGTTGACGCGCAACTCGCCCAGCGCGGGATCGTCGACGACGATGGGGATGCGCTGGTAGCGGTTGAATTCCTCTACTACCGCGCTCAGCGGCTGCCCCTCGAACACCAATTCCTGCTGCAGCCAGCGGGTGGCGGCGTTGACGTTGGCATCCCTTTTCTGCTCGATGGCACCGGTGCGGCCCACGATGACCTGTTCGCCAGCCCTGACGGACATCGGCGCCACCAACTCCCCAGCGCTGACCTCGGACTTCAGGATTTTCGGTTCGGTACGCACCTCCACCTGCCCTTCCACCACCGTGACCACGGTGCCGGTGGGTTTGCGGTAGACGTCGAACTGGGTGCCGACTGCGCGCGCGGTGACGTTGCCGCTGCGGACGATGAACGGGCGTTGCGGATCCTTGGCCACCTCGAACAGGGCTTGGCCGTCGACCAGTTCGATCAGGCGCTGCTCCGGGAGCATCCGCACCTTGACCTCGGAACGGGAGTTCAGCCGGACGATCGAACCATCTTCCAGGGTGATAACGCGCTGTTCACCGACTTCAGTGACGTAGGTCGGCAGCTGATGCAACTGCCACCAAGCGCCGGTGCCCACCAGTCCCGCCAAGAGTACGACGGAGGCGGCGATGGCATAGAGGCGACGGCCTGTCTTTCGTTGCGGTGCCGCGGAGGCAGGTTCGCCGCCGACCGTGGCGGCACCCTTGCGCAGCTGCGCCGCTTCGGGCATCGGCAGCACGTTGGCGGCGGCCAGTTCGGAATCCTCGGCCACCGGCAATTCCGGATCAAGCTGCGCGGCGTCGCCCCAGAGTCGGGTCACGTCGAGGTAGGCGCGCACGTGGACGGGTGACGCCTGCAGCCAAGCGGCGAACCCGGCGCGATCGGCTTCGGACACCACGGGCTCACGCATGATGATGAACCACTCCGCCGCGGCTTGGCTGATCTGCGGCGCGATGGCGTGCGGGTCACGCGACACGGTCGGGCCCTCCCCGCTCGGCGCCCAGGCGCTGATGACAGTGCGCCATCGCCTGGGACAGGTATTTCTTGACCATGTTGGTGGAGATGCCCAGCCGTGCGCCGATCTCCTTGTAGGTGAGGCCGTCGCGGCGGTGCCAGACCAGGCAGGCGCGGGCCTTGGGCGAGAGCTGCATCAGCACGGCCTGCAGCCGCTGCAGGCGATCCGCGCTCAGGGCGGCGCTTTCCGGCGTGGCGATGGCGAACGGATCCGCGTCGGCCGGCAACGCTTCGGCCGGGGCGTCGTCCAGTGCGATGTGCGGGGCGCGGGTCACGGACTTCAGCCGCTGCTCCCGGGCGATATTAGCGGCGATGGTGTACAGGTAAGCCTCCGGGGACTGGATCAGGTCGGGCCGGTTGAGCCGCAGCAGACGCAGGTAGACCTCCTGCACCATATCCGGGGCCTCGGCAGCATCCGGCAGCCGGGAGACGAAGAACCGTAGCAGCGGGCGCCCGTGCAGGGCGGCCATCGTGGTCAGGAACCTGTGTTTCCAACTCTGGGGCATGTCGATCGCTGAGTGAAACGGTGGTCATCCCTGGTGGCCGCCCGCCACGCCCAAGGATGCTCCTCATGAACAAGAGCGTCCAATGGGAAAATGTGGGTACCGGGGCGTGCCCTGCTCCTTCTTGGTGGAAAACCCTTCCATCGACGGAAGCACGGACATGCCGTGTGAACTGATCGGCTCGCGCCTACTCGCCGTGGGTGGGAAGTGGGAACGAGTCGACGAGGTCGGGCACCTGATCGCCAGCCTCTGCATGACATGACGTCACTGCTCGGCATACTGGAGACTAGGTCGCGCGATTCTCGCTAGCGCGAAGAGATGGCCACCAGCTGATCCGGGAGGAACGGACCTCCTGCCGGCCATAAGTTCCGGCTAATTTTCACTAGGCATCCGGTCGGTTGAATCCGAGGCCAAAAAGCAAGCATTGCTTACCCACGATAAACATCCCTAACCGTTACAACTCAATAATTCCTCGTCGCGCTGCAACGGTCACCGCATGGGTGCGATCTGCGACAAGCAACTTCGCGAATATGCTCTTCAGATGGCCTTTGACGGTCTCTTCCGATACGCCCAGCTCAGAAGCCACCTGCTTGTTCGCGTAGCCGACGGCCACCAGCCGCAGGACTGCGATCTCACGCTCGGTCAGCGCATCGTCGACGACATGCTGTGCGATCTTCCCGGCAACGTCCCGGTGGACGTGGCGCTGCCCTCCATGCACGTTGCGGATCGCATCGATCATTTCGGTGCGTAGGCTGCTCTTCAGGAGGTAGCCCGAGGCTCCCGCTTTCAGCGCCCGGACGGCGTGCGCGTCGCCTGCGTACGTCGTCAGCACGATGATGCGGGCCGCGGGATCGGTCTCCCGAATCCCGATGATCGCTTCCACGCCGCCCATGCGTGGCATCTGCAGGTCCATCAGGGTCACGTCGGGATGCAGGACCCGGTACTGTTCGATGGCCTCGATGCCATCGCACGCCACCCCGACCATCTCGATGTCGGTCTGGTTCGCCAGAATGGCGGTCACGCCATCGCGGAGCACGGGATGGTCGTCGACCACCAGGACGCGGATCACGGGCCTGTCCATCTTTCGAACTCCCTCTCAGGAAACACGGGATCGGGACGCGCCGGGACATCCACCTGGAGAACGCCGATCCGCTCGGCGCGCTCGCGCATGCCGATCAGACATGCCGATCATACCGGAGTGTCCATTCTTCTCACCGCGCCCCGATCGGGTGGGAGAAGACCGACCCGTTTGGGGCTTCCGTGTGCATCTAGCTGGCCGCAGCCTTGTATGGCGCGGCGCGCCCGCCGCCAACCGGGACATGCACACAACCCGCTCCATTCAGGCCCATGCCTCGATCCACTTCACAACAGGAACACAACATGAGCACTCCAGATCAAAACGTCGTCAGGCAGGCGGAGAGTTTCGGCGTGCCCTGGGAGGCCGCGTTCGGATACGAACAGGCGGTCGAGCAGGATGGCGTCGTCTACCTCTCCGGTCAGCTCAGCCACGACATGGACGGTGCGCTGGTCGCGCCCGCCTCGCTGGACGCTGCAGGCGTTCCGGTCGACTTTTCGAGCACCGAGGCGCAGATCCGACGCACCTACGAGAATGCAATCGATCTGCTCGCGAGGTTCGACGCCACCCTGGACGATGTCGTCGAGGAAACGGTCTTCGTGATCGACATGGACAGCGCATTCCCGGCCGCGGCCAAGGTGCGCAAGGAGATGTACGGAACCGCCAGGCCGCAGGTCGCAAGCAGCATCGTCGCCGTTTCGCGCCTGGCGCTGCCGGAGCAACTGGTGGAGATTTCGTTCCGCGCTGTTCCAGGCCGTGGGCGTGGCGATTGATCGACGCCTTGTCTACGTCTCCGCGCTGCCCCGGACGCCGACGAAACCCTTGAGGAGAATTCCCATGCCGACACTCTATACGATGCCCGAAACCTGTTCGCTGTCGCCCAACATCGCCGTGGCCTGGCTTGACGCGCCGATCGAGGTTCACAACATCGCCTACGGCGATCAGAAGAAGGACGAGTATCTCGCCATCAACCCCAAGGGCCAGGTTCCGGCCGTGCGGTTCGATGAGGGCGACGTACTGACCGAAGCGGCAGCAATCCTGGCGTGGCTCGGCTCAGCCTATGGAAGCGAAGGCCACGCCGGTGACACGCGACTCGTGCGCAGGGAAGCCGAAGCCTTGGCCTACATGACCTCGGAAGTGCACGCAGCCTATGGCGGTCACTTCAATACCAGGAAGTTCGCCGAGAGCGCGGCAGCGCAGAAGGAAGTCAAGGTCAAGACCTACGAGAAGCTCGCCGGTCATTACCGGAGGATGGATGAAACGCTTGGTGAAAACGGCGGCGAATGGTACCTGGGCCAGCGTTCCCTTGCCGACACTTTCCTGTACGTGTTGACGCGCTGGATCGGGAAGACTCCGCTGTCGATCGACACCTACCCGGCGTTGAAGGCGTACCGCGCACGAATGGAAGCCGATGAAGGCGTGAAGCAGGCACTCGCGCGCCAATCGATGGTGCCGATCGGATGATTGACGATACCTGGTGAAAGCTGCGGTCCGGGCCATCGCGCTATGCTCGGCGAACCGCTCGGCACCTGCCCCAGGGGGCGCCATGCCAGGACAGAAGGCTTGGAGGACATGCCGGGATGGTCCGGAAAGCGCCCTGTGCCGCGTCGCCGCGATGGTCCTGGCGTGGCTTGTGTTCCTGCTGCCGCCCCTCGCCCTGGCCAATGACGACCGCGACCTGTCCCGCTTCGAGCATACGAGCTGGACGGCCAAGGAAGGCGTCCCGGGCCAGGTTTCCGGCCTGGCCCAGACGGCGGATGGCTACCTGTGGCTGGCGACGGGCCGGACGCTGTTCCGGTTCGACGGTTTCGTGTTCGAACGCTTCCAGACTGCCGAAGGCGATCCCTTTCCAGAAGTCTCGGCACTGGCTGCGCATCCCGACGGTTCACTCTGGGTCGGCTTGCGCGATGGCAGCCTGGTACGGCTGTCGAATGGCCAGGCGCGTCCATTCGGCGTCGCCCAGGGCGTACCCACGGGTGCTCCCTACGACCTGGCAATCGACCGCAGCGGAAACGTGGTGGCCGCGATAGGCGATTACCTGGTGACGGGCGGCGAAGACGGCTGGCGGATCCATCTGCTTTCGGGCGCAGAGGACAATCCAAGAATCCGGAGCGTCCTGGTGGATCGCGATGGCGGAGCGTGGGCGGGTGGTGCCAGGCTCTGGCACCGGCCCCCCGGCCATTCCGATTTCGCCGTTTCCGCCCTCCCCGTTCATGGCGTCAGCGCATTGGCACAGGCCCCGGATGGGACGGTCTGGGCCGCCGATTCGACATCGGGGACGATCCTCCCGGTGACGTCCTCCGGAGCGGAGGCGGTGTCGGAGCAGGGGCACTCCCATCTCACCTCCGCCCTGGTCTTCGACGAGGAGGGCGGACTCTGGATTGGCACGACGGGGGATGGCATCCACCATGCACCCTCCCCCGACTGGAGCTCCGATCTGGATCCGTCCAGTTCTGCTGCCGCCGATGGCCTCAGCGGAAAGATCGTTGGAAGCGCGCTCAGGGATCGCGAAGGCAACCTGTGGTTCGGCACCAACGCGGGGTTGGACAGGTTTCGCGAATCCCATCTGGTCAAGGCCGGATTCCCGGATGCCGCTTACAACTTTGCACTGGCCATTGACTCCGACCGTGCGGTCTGGGCCGGATCAATGAATCGGAATGCAATGCGCCTCGAGGACGGAAGCCTGACCACATCGCAGGTGCCCTATCCGGTCACGGCTGCCCATCGCAATCCCGGTGGCCAGGTATGGCTTGCGGGGACGAGCGGGTTCTGGCGAAGCCGCGGCGCGGACATCGAACACGTCATGGACCTCCCGGAAGGCGTCGACCCTTCCGCCGTGGTGCGCGCAATCGTGGAGGATGGCGAGGGAAGACTATGGGCGTCCATCGACCAGCGCGGACTGTACCTGTGGGATGGCGGCGCCTGGTCGCTGGAGCCTGTTCAAGGCGCTCTGCCCTCGCAGAGGATGCCGGTGCGCGCCGAGCTGGACCGCGAGGGGCGACCATGGTTCGGTTATCGGGACAATCTCCTGGTCAGTGTGCAGGACGGACAGGTCCTCCGCTGGGGGCCGTCGGATGGCTTGGCCGTCGGCCATGTCACCGCGCTGCTTTTCACGGAATCCGGGTTCTGGGTTGGCGGCTCCCATGGCCTGAACCTGTTCAACGGCAGCTCTTTTGTTCCCATGCAGTTTGCCGGCGGATTTCGCCCCAGCGGGCTCCATGGCCTGGTGGAGACAAGCACCGGCGAACTGTGGCTGCATGGGAACGAGGGACTGATCCGCATCGAAGCCGACCAGATCGCCAGGTTCCTCAAAGGCCCCACGTATCAGGTGGAACCCAAAGTGCTGGGGCCGCTGGCGCCGCTGGCCGATGACATCTGGCAACTCCGGCCACTTCCGACCGCCCTGGCCAGTGAGGACGGAAGCATATGGATCGCGACCAGCGTCGGGGTTCGCCGCGTGGATCCCCGGCGCGTTGCCACTCCCGAGCCACCACCGCCTGCTCACGTCATCTCGGTACGCGCCGATGATGGCCCGATCCAGGCGGAGCCGGGTGCAGTATTGCCCGAGCTGGCGCGCCGGGTCGTCATCTCCTATACCGCCACGGGGCTCAAGTCACCGGAGAGGCTGCGGTTCCGGTACCGCCTTCGCGGCTATGAGGATGGATGGCACCAACCGGTCAGCACGCGCGAGGCCTCGTACATCGGGCTTTCACCTGGCCGCTATGTTTTCGAGCTGTCCGCGGCCTACGGCGATGGATCATGGAGCCCTCCTGATTCGATGCAGTTCGAAATACCTCCAGCGCTGCATCAAACAAAGGTGTTCCTGGCAACCTGCGCAAGCTTCGTGATCCTGCTGCTGTGGATCGCGTTCCGCCTGAGGGATCGGCACATTGCCAAAGGATTGCTTGCACGCCTTGAAGAGCGACATCGCGAACGCGACCGCATTGCCCGTGAACTCCACGACACCCTGTTGCAGAGCGTGCAGGGACTGATGCTTCGGTTCCAAGCCGCGTCCGATACGCTTCCCGCGGACGAACCAGCTCGCAAAGCCCTCGAACTTGCTTTGGACCAGGCCGATGACGTCATGGTCGAAGGCAGGGATCGGGTGATCGATCTCCGGGTTCACCATCATCAGCCGGGCGGAATCCTCGAGGCGCTGGCAGCGGTCGGCACGGAACTGGCGGCCGTCCATGGGGCGCAGTTCCGGACCTTCTCGCAGGGCACGCTTCCACCGTTGCCCGCGAGGGTCGAGGAGGAACTCTTCCGGATCGCGCGGGAAGCGCTCATCAATGCCTTCCGGCATGCCAATGCGAGTCGAATCGAGGTTGAGGTGGGCAGCGACCATGACGGAGTGCGCCTGCGCATTCGTGACGATGGCGAAGGCGTGCCAGCCGCTGTGATCCGGCGCAGCGGGCGTGCCGGACACTGGGGGGTCACCGGCATGCGGGAGAGGGCCGAGGAAATCGATGCGCACCTCGAGATCCGCAGCCGCCAGGGTTCAGGCACGGAAGTCGATATCCATCTCCCCCAGGAGAACCTTCCCGGCCACATCCGGGCCAGTCGTGGCTGGCGCCGCTGGTTCAGGTGGAAAAGCTAGAAAAGGCGTGAAATCCAGTTGCGACGCCGCATCGGCGCGGAGAAGGCCAGCTCGGCCGGCAGGGTCAGGGTGATTTCGGTACCTTCGCTCGGGCCGCTGTCGACCGTCAGATCGCCACCAATCCGTTCCGCGCGCTCGCGCATGGCGGTCATGCCGGAATGGCCGTCCTTCCCGCCCTGCGCCAGGACGTGCCCCGCGATCCCGACGCCGTAATCACGCACCTGGACGGCCAGGTGGCTGCTTTCGAAGCCGACCGTGATGCCCGCGGCGGGCGTTCGCGCGTGCTGGGCAATATTGAAGAGCGCTTCGCTGACGATCCGGGCAATCTCCGGCGCAACCACCGGGTCCAGAGTCCGGGGCTTTCCTTCCACCACGAGGCGGATCTGAATGGACGGGTCGAACGGGGTGGTCGCGACAATCTCCGCCAAGGCCGCAACCAGGTCACCCATGTCTTCGGCACGCAGGCCGTAGGCCTGGTCGCGGGCCTGGGTGATCACGTCGTCGGCCGCAAGCAGCGCCGCCTCGATCTCCGCCCTCGCCCCCTGTTCGGCGGGAATTCGCTCGGCGGCCGCCTGGAAGCGGAGGATGAGTCCCTGCAGGTCCTGGAGCAGGGTGTCGTGAAGCTCACGGGCAATACGTTCGTGCCTCCTTGCCCGCTCCTCCGAACGACTGCGCACTCGGCGGGCAAGTTGTGCTGCCCGCAGCCGGCACAGCATCCACAGCCCCAGGCCCGCCATCGCTGCAATCAGGAAGATGCCGAATCTCTGCACTGCATGCGTTCCTGCGCTGTCCGCTTTGCTCGAACGTCAGGTTTCCAGTCTGCACCGGGCGCCGGTCTCCCACACCCCCCGATCGGGGAGCAGAAGGCGGCCCCGTACGGGGATTCCGCATCGCCCGGGGATAACCCATCTTCGATACGACCGTAGGCCCCCTGCCCCCCTTTTACTCAAACCACGGTCCGGAGCTCGAGATGAAACAGCAAGGCACTTTCACAACCAGCGTCGCGGTCGCCGACGGCAGCCATGTGACCGCCCCCGACGGCGTGAAGCTCTACTACAAGGACTGGGGACCGAGGGACGGTCGGGTCGTCACCTTCAGCCATGGCTGGCCGCTGAACTCGGACAGCTGGGAAGCGCAGATGATGTTCCTCGGCGCCGCGGGCTACCGCGTGGTCGCCCACGACCGCCGTGGCCACGGCCGATCGAGCCAGCCATGGGATGGCAACGACATGGACCACTATGCCGACGACCTGGCCGCCGTGATCGATGCACTGGAGCTGGCCGATGTCACCCTGGTGGGATTCTCTACCGGCGGGGGCGAGGTGGCGCGATACATCGGCCGTCACGGCACCGATAAAGTCAGGAAGGCCGCTCTGGTCAGTGCGGTGCCTCCGCTGATGTTGAGGACCTCCGACAATCCTGACGGCCTGCCAGTGGAGGTGTTCGATGGGATGCGGAAGAGCTCGCTCGAAAACCGGTCGCAGTTGTACCTGGACATCGCCTCCGGCCCGTTCTTCGGCTTCAACCGCGCCGGCGCCACGCCCAACCCGGGCCTGATCCAGTCGTTCTGGATGCAGGGCGTACAGGCCGGACACAAGAACACCTACGATTCGATCGCCGCCTTCTCGGCCACCGACTTCCGCGGAGACCTAGCGAAGTTCGACGTACCCACGCTGGTCATCCATGGCGACGACGACCAGATCGTACCGATCGATATCTCCGCGCGCGCTTCGGCAGCGCTGATCAAGGACGCTCGACTGATCGTCTATCCCGGCGCCCCCCATGGCCTGGCCGATACGCACAGGGACCGACTGAACCAGGATCTCCTGGAGTTCCTGCGGGACTGACGGTCGGCCCTCGGCAGAGAGGGACGCAGGGAAAGCTCTCCCATGAACCAGCCCGCCCACCGGCACGTCGCCCTCCTCCTGCTCCCACTGCTGGCAGCTGGCGGCGCCAGGGCCGAGCTCCTCCAATTGCGGTACACGGAGGACTTCGTTGCCCAGCGAGAAGCCTGTGGCGATGGACACCAGATGGCGTGCTGGAAGGCTCGCCCGATTGCGGCCGACATGTCGCTGAGCGTTGGTGGTGACCTGCGCTGGCGTTACGAGTACACCCTGAACCCGGGGTATGGCGGAGAACCCCAGGATCGCTGGGGCGCCTGGCTGCAGCGTCATTCGCTGTTTGGCGACCTGCGCATGGGCGAGCACTGGCGTGCGTTCGCGCAGGTGGGCATGTCACTGGCCAACGGGCGCGCTGGCGGACCTGCGCCAGTGGACGAGAATCGACTGGATCCGGTGAACCTCTTCGTCGAGTGGCAAGGCGCATTGAAAGGCGAAGGACGTATCGGCTTGCGCACAGGCATCCAGGAAATGCGCTTCGGCTCGGCACGCATGATCGACATGCGCGACGGCACCAACGTCCGGCGCAGCTTCAATGCGGTGCGCGTCTATGCGGACGTCGCCAGCTGGCGCATCGATGCATTCTCCGCGGAACCGCGCCTGACCCGCCCTGGCAGCTTCGACGACGGCCGTGACCGGTCCCAGGCATTGCATGGACTGTATGCCGTTCGAACGGTCGCGGGCCATGCGCTGGATTTCTATCTGCTGCACTATGAAGACCAGTCTGCGGAGTATGTGCAGGGTACCGGGCACGAGCGGCGCTGGACCCTCGGCCTGCGCACATCCGGAGCACGGGGAAACCGGGACTGGAACTTGGAATCCGCAATCCAGTGGGGCCGCTTCGGAGACCGCAGCATCCGGGCATGGACGATTGCCACCGAATCCGGCTATGAGTTCAGCAAAAGGACCTGGCGGCCACGGCTGGCGCTGCTGGCAGCGGTCGCCAGCGGTGACCGCGATCCGGCGGATGGACGCCTCGGCAGCTTCAACCCGATGTACCCGCGCGGCAACTACTTTGGCGAAGAGGCCAGCCTGGGACCACGCAATTTCTTCAATATCCAGCCCACGCTCTCACTTCACCCAACCGGGTCCGTCGAGCTCAGTGCAAGCCTCGACCTGTTCTGGCGCCACAGCACCGCCGATGGCGTCTATGCACCCAACGGCCAGCTGGTGCGATCGCCTGGAAACAGCACCGCAAGGCACGTTGCGACGATCGTCTCCCTTGGCGCGACATGGACGCCATCACCCGGATGGACCACGGCCGCTGTCTTCGCATGGTCCGAGCCGGGCCGCTTCCTGCGGGAAACCGGCCCCCACGAAACCCTGCGCTACCTGGAGTTGACCCTTCAGTACCAATTCTGACCTACATACAGGAGAGAATCATGATTGAACGACGCCCCTTCGAAACGCTCGGCGGAGCAAACCACGGTTGGCTCGACGCCAAGCACCATTTTTCCTTCGCCGAATATGACGATCCGCAGCGTGTCCACTGGGGCGCGATCCGGGTCTGGAACGACGACACCATCCAGGCCGGTACCGGCTTTCCGCCACATCCGCACTCCGACATGGAGATCATCACCTACGTCCGCGAAGGTGCGATCACCCACGAGGACAGCCTGGGCAACAAGGGCCGTACGGAGGCGGGCGATGTCCAGGTGATGAGCGCCGGCAGCGGCGTGCGCCATTCGGAGTACAACCTGGAGCCCGGCGTGACCCGGATTTTCCAGATATGGATCTTCCCCGACCAGAAGGGCGGTACGCCGTCGTGGGGCGCCAAGCCGTTTCCCAAGGGTAGGCGCTCGGGCCGATTCGTCACGCTCGCCAGCGGCCTGGAGGGCGATGACGACGCGCTGCCGATCCGCACCAATGCGCGAGTCCTTGGCGCCACCCTCAGGGCGGGCGAGACGGCCGAATACCACTTCGCGGGCAGCGGCCGTTACGGCTACCTGGTGCCTGCCAAGGGCAAGGTGGACGTTGACGGCGTTACGTTCAACGCACGGGACGGTGCCGCGATCAGCAAGGTCACAAGCATCCGGGTGACCGCGATCGAGGACTGTGAACTCGTACTCGTCGATACCGCTGGCATCTAGCTGCCGCCAGATCCCCCCATCGAGGACTCCAGATGAATACCCAAAAAAGCCGCCGGATCCGCACACTGCGCGCCGCGCTTGTCGCCAGCCTGTTGCTGGCCAGCGGAGTGGCATTGGCGCAGGAGGTCGCGGACCTCATCATCCACAACGCCAGGATCACCACCCAGACGGGGCACATCAACCCGGTCAGCGCAGTGGCGGTCAAGGGCGGGCATATCCTGGAAGTCGGCAACGATGACAAGGTGCTGACCCTGCGCGGGCCGGCGACCCTTGTCGTCGACGCACGCGACAGGCGACTCATCCCGGGTCTGAATGACTCCCATATCCATCCGACCCGGGAGGCGCGCTACTACTCGGTCGAACTGCGCTGGGATGGCGTGCCGACCCTGGCCCAGGCGCTCGACATGGTGCACGAGGCGGCGAAGGTCACGCCTGAGGGTGAGTGGGTGCGCGTGGTCGGGGGCTGGTCGCCGCACCAGTTCGCCGAGAAGCGCATGCCAACGCCCGATGAGCTCTCGGCGGCGGCTCCGGACACCCCGGTCTTCGTCCTGCACCTGTATACCTCCGGCCTCTACAACCGGAAAGGTCTCGAGGCCGCAGGCATCACTGCCGACACGGTTCCTCCCGAGGGCGGGACCATAGAAATGGATGCTTCGGGCCAGCCGACGGGGCGGATCATGGCCATGCCACGGCCGACCATCCTGTACCAGGCCGTGGCCGGCCTGGGCGAGATCTCCCCGCAAGAGCAAATGTCTTCGACGCGCCACTTCTATCGGGAGCTCAACCGCTTTGGGCTGACCTCCGTGATCGATGCGGGCGGCGGCGGGCATTCCTACCCGCACGACTATGGCGCCTCGTTCGAACTGGCACGGGAGGAAGGCCTGCCGCTCAGGATTTCCTACCACCTGTTCGCACAGCAGGCCGGCCGGGAACTTGAGGACTACGAAGAATGGATCAGGGCCAGCCGTCTTGACTACAACGTCGATGCCCACCACGACCATGGTTTCGTACTTGAAGGTGCGGGAGAGAATTTGGTTGCCTCTGCGAGCGACTTCGAGAACTTCAGGGCCGAACGCCCCGAACTCGGTGCTGCATGGCGCGAGGAGTTGACCGCGACCACCCGCATCCTGGTGCAGAATCGCTGGCCGATCCGTATCCACGCCACCTATGACGAGACGATCGACAGCATCCTCTCTGTCTTCGAGGCCGTGGACCGCGAGGAGAAGAACGCGGGCAGGCCCGGATTCGACAACCTGCGCTGGGCGATCGACCATGCTGAAACCATCGCCCCGGCCCGGATTGCGCGCATCAAGGCACTCGGCGGTGGCGTGATGGTGCAGAGCCGCATGGCGTTTGCCGGCGAGGATTTCGTTGAACGCTACGGCCCGGAGGCCACCGGCCGCGCACCACCGATCGGCGAACTCCTGGCGGCAGGCGTCCCGCTGGGTGCAGGGACTGACGGTACCCGCGTGTCCAGCTACAACCCGTGGATCGCCCTGTACTGGATGGTCACGGGCAAGAGCGTGGGCGGCACGCCTCTGCTGGCGCGGGAGAACCGTGTCGATCGCGCCAAGGCACTGGAGCTGTACACGCTCGGAAGCGCCTGGTTCAGCGGCGAGGAGCAACTGAAGGGTCGCATCGCCCCGGGGCAGTACGCCGACATGGCCCTGCTCAGCGCCGACTACTTCAGTGTGCCGGAGGAGGACATCCGCCACATCGAGTCGGTGCTGACGGTGACGGGTGGTGCCGTGGTATACGGCGCCGGAGAATACGAGGTCCTGGCACCTGCCCTGGAGCCGATCCTGCCGGCCTGGTCGCCCATCCGCCTGTTTGGCGGCTACCACAATCAATGATCCGTTACGCATGCCGTTATCCCGACGGCGCCACTGGCATCGCACTGCTGCTCCTGCGCCTGTGCTGTGCCTGCGCCGCGATCGGGGTGGCGGCGATTCTCGCCGGAACCATCGAGCCGGGCCACGCCTATCCGGCCGCTGCGCTCCTCGGGCTGCTGCTGGCGCTGGGGCTGCTGACCAGGGTTACCGCGCTGCTGCTCGGCACTGCCGTGGCTGTTGCCCTGCCTATGGGGAGTGCAGTGCATCAGCTGCTGCTCGCAGGCGTAGTGGGGTGTTGTGCAGCGCTCGCAATCCTGGGAGCAGGCGCCTTTTCCGTCGATGCACGACGTCATGGACGGCACGTCATCCAGCTCGGGAAGCGCCCCCACGATCGGGGAGACAGCGACTGACCCGAATGGGGATTTGCCGCGGTTCCAACTTGGGGAATGCTTGCTACTGCGCCACCCACTTACCCATTCGCCAGAGACACAACCATGAAACAGTCAAGGTTCTTCAACGCTGTCCTCCACGCGATGACCGCCGTTGCACTGATGTCCGTCCAGTTTGCCTACACGCCTGTGGCGTACGCCCAGCAGGCGCGGGCCCAGACTCCGATCGAGGGACTCACGCGCCAGCCAACCGAAGCAGCTCGCGCTGCACTTTATGATCCGAACGACGCAGTCCTCCTGTTGCTCGACCACCAGACGGGACTTTTCCAGACCGTCAAGGATGTTCCACTGGCCGATCTGCGTGCCAACACGGTTGCGTTGGCCAAGATTGCGGAGCAGGCCGGCATCCCGGTGATCTACACCGCGTCCGAACCTGACGGACCCAACGGCCCGATCATGGAAGAGCTGCTCGAAGCCATGCCAAACGCGACCTACGTCGGTCGCAAGGGCGAGGTCAGCTCCTGGGACAACGCGGACTTCGTGTCGGCCGTCGAGAGGACTGGTCGCAAGACCCTGATCATGGCGGGGGTGTGGACCAGTGTCTGCGTTGCCTTCCCTGCGCTCCAAGCACACGCCGATGGGTACAACGTGCTCGCCGTGATGGATGCTTCGGGCGACGTCAGCAAAATGGCGTCTGACGCTGCCATGTTGCGTATGGCGGACGCCGGCATCGCCACGGTCACCACCAACACCGTCCTCAGCGAAACCCATCGCACCTGGAATCGCCCGGATGCGGCGGCATGGGGTGCGCTGTACTCCGAACTGGTGCCGCACTACCGCGCAGTTGCCGAGAGCTACCAGCGTGCTCAGGACGCTGCGGGCGGAAACTGACTGCCAGGTTTCGACCCGGCTTGAAGCTTCGCGAATCCGGGGGAGGCAAGTCAGCCTGCCCCCGGGTTGGCAGTGCCCTGGACGTCACCCGTGGAAACGTCGAAGTTCACGAATGAACCAGCTGCACCCTCCCTGCCCTTGGAGTCACCATGAGCCCATACCTTCCACTGCTGCTTCTCGCCATACTGGCAGGTTGCGCTACTGCAAAGCCGACCGTCGCACCCGATGGTCGTCACGCCTTGTCCATCGACTGTACCGGTCATAGTTCCTGGAGCAGCTGCTATCAAAAGGCTGGAAAGGTGTGTCCGAAGGGCTACGACGTGCTCATCAAGGACGGCGACGATGGCAACAAGGTAGCAGTGGGCAACAAGGAAGGTTTCAGTTCAACCCAAATTTCCACGCGCGCAATGCTGGTGGCATGCACGCTCTGAGGCTGGTACCCATATCTTTACTCAAGACTTCTCCACCGTCACACGTCAGAGGATCGACGACAGGCCTGACGTCTCCGATCTGGATAGGACACCCCCGATAACGGCCCCTTATCTGGACACTCCGCCCTGGTAGGCCAAACCTTGGCTATGGTTGCCCTGCCCTATCCTCGATAAACAGCCCTGATCCTAAAGAGCGCCGTGCTCCCGCAGAATGGCCGAATCCACTCGTAATGACGTGATACCGAATAGGCTCACAGCCACGCGTGCCTATTGCACGAAACTTGAATAGACCCCCTGCCCCGTTCCGGGTAACTCTCGTGCACGTGCTCATACACCACCGCGCACTTGTCGCGGTACACCTTCGGTGTGTAGGCGTGCGGCAAGCCCAGGTCCAAGGTCTCCTCAATGGTCAGCTTCATGGACGAGCGCGCCGTGACCTTCTGCCGCCAATTGAGCGTCAGCAGCTGGTTGAGACGCGCCAGCAACTCGCGGGGACCTTCTTGACCTTGGCACGTTCCTCGCCGCTAAGCTCGGACGCGGGCTGGGTGAGGATGTCGAGGATCACCAGTTCCTCTTCGCTCCGGTTCTCGCGGACGTGGCGCTGATCTTCGTCGTTCAGGTTGGCTGAGAGTTGCAGCATCTCGTCAAGCAGCTGCTCGATGCGCAGTGGTCTGTCGTCGGGTGTTCTCGCCTGCCGTTGCGGGGCAGTGTCGGCATTAGACCGACTCCCCGTTTCACTCTGCCCGCCGGGATGGCGGCAGAGCACCTTTGGCGGCGCCGGTCTAGGCCTGGCTGCTTGGTCGGACACGCTGCACCGCGGAATACCTGCCCCGTTACACCTTGCTATCGTTCGTCGAAAGCCGCTTCCAGCCGGAAACTGGTACCCCGGAAACATACAATGAAGAACCCTTGGCTCGACGTTCCACTGGACGACTATGAATCGCACATGGCCCTGCCGCATGTCGGTCAATCACAGCTCCTGTCTCGACTTCTTGGCGAGGCCATCGAGAACCACAGGCCTTCGTCAATTGCCCTGCTTGGTTGCGCAGGCGGCAATGGCCTGGAGCGGATCCCGTCCACTTCGGTCGAACGTGTCGTAGGCATCGATATCAACCAGCAGTATCTGGAACATGCAGCGGCTCGTTACAAGGATCAAATACCTCACCTCGAGCTTCTCGCAGGCGACCTTGCAGTGGATCGGTTCTCGTTCGATCCGGTCGAACTCGTGTTTGCCGGGCTGATCTTCGAATATGTAGAGGCCAGGACGCTTCTCAAGCAAGCATTGTCCATGCTCGTGGAAGGAGGCAGGTTGGTTTCGGTGATACAACTGCCGAGCGCGATAGAAGACGTGACGCCTTCTCCCTATACAACGTTGAAGAGTGTTTCCTCCGTGCTGCGCGTGGTGCCGCATAACGAACTGGCCGCACTCGCCAGGGACGCAGGATTCGGGAATGAATCGGAGCGTGTCGTGGCCGCGACCGGTGGAAAGACCTTTCAAGTCAACACGTTTCGGATGGTGGTGGCCTGACAATTAGCGCCTGCTCCCGACCGGGAGGCAATGCTGGTGCTGCCAGATGTTCTCCTGCTTGCACAATTCGTATTGCGCCCGCTCTGGAGTCGAGCCAGCCGATCATCTCGTGCGCCGACAGGTCACGGTGCCCCTCGAAGACGCACACACCATGTATTGAGAACGCATCTCATTAGCATTAGAATGCCCCACTGCCTGACCGCCCGCCGATTGTGGGCGCACACAGGTGATCCGAATCCGTTCGCCTCCAGCAATCGCCAGAGAGCGCTGTTCCCTCCTCACCGAGAGGCACCGCCATGGCCCGCGTCGTCCGTTCCTCCTCCCGTCCCCCTGTCCATCGTTCGCTTCCGGCCGTGTCGCTGCTGGCCGGCGCCATCGTCCTCGCCCTCCCCGGGATCGCTCTGGCGCAGGAGGAAGAAGGCGGGATCGCGAACGAGGTCCGGTCCGATGCGACCACGCTCGATACGGTGCACGTCACCGCCGAGGCGATCGCCCGGCAGGCGCTGGGCTCCTCGGTCATCACCGCCGAGGACATCGAGCGCCGGCCACCGGCCAACGACCTGTCGGAATTGATCCGCACCATGCCGGGCGTCAACCTGACCGGCAACACCTCGTCCGGCCAGTACGGCAACAACCGCCAGATCGACCTGCGCGGCATGGGCCCGGAGAACACGCTGATCCTGGTCGACGGTAAGCCGGTCGGCTCGCGAGACTCGATCCGCATGGGTCGCAGCGGCGAGCGCAACACCCGCGGCGACAGCAACTGGGTCCCCGCCGAGGCGGTCGAGCGCATCGAGGTGCTGCGCGGCCCGGCCGCGGCGCGCTACGGCTCCGGCGCCTCGGGCGGCGTGGTCAACATCATCACCAAGCGCCCTGAGCCGGTGTTCGGCGGTTCGCTCAACCTGTTCGGGCTGGTGCCGGTGCACGGCGAGGAAGGCGGCAGCCAGCGCGCCGGCCTGCAGCTGAGCGGGCCGCTTTCGGACAATCTCTCGTTCCGGCTGTACGGCAACGCCAACAAGACCGACGCAGACTCGCTCGACCTCAACGCCGACTACGCCTCGGGAGTCACGCCGCCGGCGGGCCGCGAGGGCGTGCGCAACCGCGACCTCAACGGCCTGCTGCGCTGGGACCTCAACGACGACCACGTGGTCGAGTTCGAGGCCGGGTTCAGCCGTCAGGGCAGCATCTACGCCGGCGACCGCGCGGTCAGCGGCGCCGGCAGCCCGCTGCTCAACGAACTGGCCGACGCCGGGTTCGAGACCAACCGCATGTACCGCAACAGCGGCGCGGTCACGCACCGCGGCGCCTGGGGCGACAACAGTTCGCGCCTGTCGCTGTCGTACGAGGGGACGCGCAACAAGCGCCTCAACGAAGGCCTGGCCGGCGGCGCGGAAGGCAGCATCACCGACGACGTCAGCTACTCGACCTCGCGGCTGGACAACCTAGCGCTCAACGGCGAGATCAACGTGCCCATCAGCGCCGGCGCCGACCACGTGCTGACCGCAGGCTTCGAATACCGCGACAGCCGCCTCGAGGACCCCTATTCGGTGCAGGGCGCGGTCAACTGGGGCGCCGCGGTCCCGGGCGTCGATCCGTCCAACCAGGACGGCAAGGCCGACGCGCAGCTCGCGGCCCTGTTCGTCGAGGACAACATCTATCTCGGCGAGCGCTGGGTGCTGACCCCCGGCCTGCGCTTCGACCACCACAGCCAGTTCGGCAGCAACCTCAGCCCCAGCCTCAACGCCCAGTACGCGATCACCGACAGCGTGAAGCTCAAGGGCGGCGTGGCGCGCGCGTTCAAGGCGCCGAACCTGTACCAGTCGAATCCAAACTACCTGTACTTCACGATGGGCAACGGCTGCCCGTTCGGCTACGCCGGCAACCAGGGCGGCGGCTGCTACGTCCTGGGCAACGCCGATCTCGAACCCGAGACCAGCCTCAACAAGGAAATCGGCATCGAATGGGCGCCGGCGTCGGGCCATCACGCGTCGCTGACGTACTTCCACAACGACTACGAGGACCGCATCCAAGCCGGCCTCAACGAGATCGGCCGCACCGTCGCCGACAACGGCGGCGTGTTCCAGTGGCAGAACACGCCGGAAGCCGTGGTCAGCGGTTTCGAGGGCAACCTGAAGATCCCGCTGCTCGGCGACCGTGGCAGCGTGCTGAGCTGGAACACCAATCTGACCTGGATGATCGAGAACAAGAACAAGGAGGACGACCAGCCCCTGTCGATCATCCCGGAATACACGCTCAACACTGCGCTGGACTGGCAGGCCACCGAGAATCTGTCGCTGCTGCTGGGCGGCACGTTCTACGGCAAGCAGGAATCGGCGAGCAGGCAGTCGACCACCAACGCGCCGATGTCGCCGGACGTGCGCGAGGCCTACAGCCTCTGGAGCGTGAGCGGCCGCTACCGGATCACGCCGAAGGTCTCGCTGGGCGCAGGCGTCAACAACCTGCTCGACAAGCGCCTGTTCCGCGAATCCAACAGCAACACGGCGGCGGGGACGGGTAACGCGACGGCGGCGACCTACAACGAACCCGGCCGCACCTACTTCGTGTCGATGAATGTCGGGTTCTGACCAGCGGGGGATTCCCACCATGCGCCAGCGCAAGCCAGCCCATCCGTCCGCCGCGACCGCACGCCTGCTGCGCGCGGTCGCGGTCGCGTTGCTCGTGTGCGTCCTCGCGTTCGACGCGCAGGCGCAGCAGCGCAACCCCGACCAGCGCATGGGCCGCACCGTGCTCGACGAGGCTTCGCCGCACTACCGCTTCGAGTCCTTCGCGGTGGACAGTCCCGACGGGCGGCGGCGCTGGCTCGTTCGCGTCGGCATTCCCACCGGCAAGCCTCCCACCGACGGGTTCCCCGCATTCTGGATGCTCGACGGCAACGCCGCGCTGATGAACTTCGATCGGGAGCTGCTGGCCGACCTCGCGCGCAACACTACGCCGGTGTTGGTGTTCGTCGGCTATGACAACGACCTGCGCATCGACTCGCCGGCGCGTACCCGCGATTACACCTTCCTGGCCGATACGCGCGAGGGATCAGGGGATCCGGGCGAGCGCATCGGTGGCGGTGCCGACGCCTTTCTCGACGTCATCGAACGCCGGATCCGGCCCCAGGTCGCCGCGCATGCGCCCATCGATCCGCGACGGCAGACGCTGTGGGCACATTCGCTCGGCGGTCTGTTCGTGCTGCATGCGCTGTACACGCGCACCGGCGCGTTCGACACCTATGCCGCCGGCAGCCCGTCGCTGTGGTGGCGGGGCGGCGCCATGCTCGGCGAATCCGAACAGCAGTTCGTGGCCCACAACGCGGGCCGGCAGGCACGCGTGCTGCTGATGCTTGGCGGCGGCGAGCGCCAGCGCGACACCAGCAACCGCGACATGAACAATCCGCGCGTGGTCGAGCACCTGCGCCGCGTGTCCGGCGCGCCACCGGGCGCCGCCGCCGCGCTCGCCGAACGACTCAAGCAGGTCCCCGGGCTCGACGTGAGCTACCGCGAGTTCCCGGGGCTGGGCCATGGGCCGATGTTCCGCGCTTCGCTGATGGCCACCCTGCACGCAGTCGCGGGCGTGACCGACCGCAGCCAATCCCCTGCCCCCAGCGCCGCGCCGTGAACGCGACGCGCGACGGCTATGTCGTCGACGTGGCCTACCCCGGCCATTTCCACCGCGAGACGATGCCCCTGTGGCTGCACGCGACGGCGACAGCGCTCGGATTCGGGGCGCCCGATCCCGCGCGCTCCTACCGCTGGTGCGAACTGGGCTGCGGCGGCGGATTGAACACCTTGCTGGCGGCCGCGACCAATCCGCTCGGCGAGTTCGTCGGCGTGGATTTCAACGCCGCGCAACTCGAACCTGCGCGCAACGCCGCCAGCGATGCCCGACTGGCCAACGTCGAGTTCGTCGCGGCGGATGTCGACATGTTCGCGCGCGGGCAGCCCGCCGCCGGCTTCGACTTCATCGTCCTGCACGGCATCTGGTCGTGGGTATCGCGCGAGACGCAGCTTGCGCTGCGCAACGCCGTCGCCCGCCTGCTCAGGCCCGGCGGCATCGCCTATGTCGGCTACATGTGCCATCCGGGCGCGTCGTCGATGGCCGCGATCGGCAAGCTGTTGCGCGAACACGCGCGCCACCTCCCGGGAAGCTCGGCCGACAAGGTCCGCGCCGGCCTGCGCCTGCTGCGCGATCTCGCCGATGCCGGAAGCGGCTTCGTCGCCGAGCATCCCGGCATCGCCCGCCAGATCGAGGCGATGGAGCGCGAACCGGCCGGATACCTCGCCCACGAGTTCCTGTCCGATCACTGGCAGCCTCAGCATGCCGCCGACACGATCCGCGATTTCGCGGCCGCCGGCTGCGGCTGGATCGGCAGCGCGGTGCCACTGGAGAACATCGACGCGCTGTCGGTGCCGGGCAACGTGCAGCCGCTGCTGCGGGGGCTGCCGTCCGCGCCGCTCGCGGAAACAGTGAGGGACCTGGCCCGCAACCAGAGCCAGCGCCGCGACCTGTTCCAGCGCGATCCCGCGCCGTTGTCACCGCAACGGCACATCGCCGCACTCGATGCGATCGCCTTCGCGGCCCTGCCCGGCGCACCGCGCGCAGGCGGATTGACCTTCGACACCCGCATCGGTCCCGTGCCCGGTCCCGCCGAGATCTTCGATCCGCTGCTGCGCGCTTTGGCCGAAGGTCCACGGCGTTTCGGCGAACTGCGCCGGCTGCCCGCATTCACGGACGCCCCCGGCCTGCTCAACCAGGCGTTGCAGGCGCTGACCTGGTCGGGTTGCGCGCATCCGCTGCGCGGCGACGACGCTCCCGCACCGTCGTGCGACGCCATCGATGCCCTGCTGCGCGAGTCCGCCGCCGTCGCCCCCCGCGGACGCTGGCGAACGGCGCCCACGTTCGGCACCGCGTTGCCGGCGACGACGCCATGAAATTCCCGCGACCACCCGTACCCAGGCGCGCGCCGCGAGTCCGCGGCGCGGAGACCGGCCGATGCCGAGATGCGCCCAGGCATTCCCTTCCCCCGCGGTCCGCCGCGGAACCTCGATCGAAAAAGGAACGCCCATGAGCATCCGCAATTGCGCTACCACGCATTCCCGGCCCTTCCGCCTCGCGGCACTGGCGGCCGCCCTGTCGGCCATGGCCGTTTCCACGGCCGGCGCGCAGCAGGCCTTCGGCCGGCCGGACACCGCGTTCGAGGGCACGGTGCGCGCCACCTCGCCGCTGGTGCTGCCCGGCGGCGAGGTGGAACTGGCCGGCCGCGGCTTCAAGCCCGGGCAATCGGTCACGCTGTCGCGCGGAGGCACCGTGCTCAACCCGACGCCCTACGTCGCCGGCGACGACGGCAGCTTCACCGCGAAGCTGCAATTGCCTGCCGATGCCGTGCCGGGTCGCCATCCCGTCGTCGTCGTCGCCGACAATCCCGACGCGGCGCTGGTCTTCGAGCTGAAGATCTCGCCTCAAATCCCGCTGTCCGGGCAAGACGGATTCGCCATCGCAGGCGAGAAGCGGGGACAGGGCCTGTACCAGTCCGCGTACAGCGCGAAGAACGACGCCTTGTTCGTGACCTCCGCCATCGGACGTCCGCCGGTCACGCAATCCGAGTTGCTCAAGGTCGATCCGCAGACTCTGGAGATCCTTGCGCGCACCAGCCCCGCGAAGGTGCCCGGACGCGACGACGGCCGGGTGTACGCGGTGTACGGCGTCGGCGTGGACGACGCCAACGGCAACGTCTGGGTCACCAATACCCGCGACGACACCGTCGCGGTCTATCGCCAGTCCGACCTGTCGCTGCTCAAGCAGTTCGATGCGGGCACCGTGCCGCATTCGCGCGACGTCATCGTAGACCAGCGCCGCGGCAAGGCCTACGCCAGCGCGACCGGCGAGAATTTCATCTCCGTGTTCGATGCCAGAACCCTGGCATTCGTGAAGAACATCGAGATCGCATCCACCGTGCGCGGCGAGAAGTTCGTTCCGATGAGCCTGGAACTCGATGAAACGTCGGGCAAGCTGTTCACTGTGAGCATTGGTACGCCCGAAGCGGCGGTCATCGACACTGCGAAGGACACGGTGGACAACGTCTTCAAGCTGTCCAACGCCAGCAGCGCCTCCGGCGTCGCCTACGACGCGGCGAACGCACGGCTGCTGGTCGTCTCACAGGGCAGCGACAACCTGCTGTTCGTCGACGTCGCATCGGGCAATACGATCTTCGACGTCCCGGTCGGCGCCGGCCCCCTCAATGTCGCATTCGACCCGGTGGCGAAACTGACCTACGTCAGCAATCGTGCGTCGGGCACCGTTACCGTCGTCGACGGCAGCGGCCGGATCGTCGGCAACCTCGACGGCGGCACCTTCCCCAACCACGTGCACGAAGACGGAAAGGGCAACGTGTTCGCCATCAACAAGGCACGCGGCGAGGACGACGCCGAAGGCGACCGCATCACCCGCATTGCGCCGAAACAACGCTGATTCCCGCGACGCCCCGGATCAGGGGGACCGGCACATGGACGTGCCTTTCCCGATCGCGCCAACCCCCCGGAACGAACATGACACGAACCAGACGACTCCTGCCCATTGCCGCGTTGTGCTTCGCAGTGGCGATGATGGCCGGTTGCGATCGCCAGCCATCGCCATCCGATGCCGTCGCAACGAATGCCGATGCGCCGGTCTCCTCGCCTGTGGACACCCCGCTGCCGCAAGGCTGGCTCCGCATCGCTGGAACCGACGTGCCATCGGTCGAACCGGCGACGCAGCGCCTGCCGGCGACCGTCGCTTCCGACGATGGCGTCGAAGTCTCGGTCGCCGACAGCAGCCGCACCATCGCCGGCGGCGATGATGTGATCGCGGTGATGGAAGCGCTGGGACTTGGCGAACAGGTCTATGCCGCACCATTGCGTTCGGCGACCGCGGCCGGACGCAACGCGCCGAAGCAGTTCCTGTTCAACCGCAACACCGGTGTCGAAGGCGTACTGGGCCTCGATGCCACGCTGTTCATCGGCAACAGCCTGCGGCGACACGCACACAGCGGTCTGGCCCGGAAACTGCGCGACGCGGGCCTGGCCGCGGTCGTCGTCGACGACCTGCAGCCCGCGCCCAACAAGGTGCGCAAGGTCGCCGCGATCTTCGGACTGACTGCGCAGGGAGAAACCCTCGCGACCGAGGTGCAACAGCAGCTCGACCAGGCGGCCGCCATCGGCAGCCGCCATCCGCGCAAGCCGCGGGTGATCCATGTCTCCGCCAGCGGCGCCGGCGGCAAGCCGACCGTCGGCGGCAGGGACAGCGCCGCCGCGGACATCATCCGCATCGCGGGAGGCATCAACATCGGCGACGAGGCTGGCGTCGACAATTATTCGCAGCTGAGCAACGAGGGCATCGTCGCCGCGGAACCGGACGTGATCATGCTCACCGACAACGACCTGCAGTTGTTCGGAGGCGAGACCGGCCTGTGGAAAAGCTACCCTTCGCTGAGACAAACGCCCGCCGGAGAGGCCAACCGCGTCTGGGTGATGCCCGACGTGCAGCTGAAATCGGCCAGCGTCGCGTCCGGCACCGGTGCGGTGGCGTTGGCCGAGGCGCTGGCGGCGCTCGCGACCGAATGATCGGATGACTCCTTCGCGCACAAGCCTTTTGCATCCGGGCACCGTGCGGCGGCCGAACGGCGTCTGGCTATTGGTGGTCGCGCTCGGGCTGCTGGCGTGCGCGATCGTGCTGTCGTTCGGCATCGGCCCGCTGAAGCTCCCCGCCGGCGACGTCGTGCATGCGATCGCAGCGCAGCTCGGCTTCGTCGATGCCGGCCACCTGAGCCAACGCGACCTGTCGGTGGTCTGGAACCTGCGGGTGCCGCGCGCGTTGCTCGGTGCGCTGGTCGGCGCGTCGCTGGCGATGGCCGGCGCCGGCCTGCAGGGACTGTTCGGCAATCCGCTGGCGGATCCCGGGATCGTCGGCGTGACCAACGGCGCGGCGCTTGGCGCGGTGGCGGCGATCGTTCTGGGCTTCACCGGCTTCGGTGGCTGGACGATCCCGGTCGCGGCCTTCGCCGGCGGCGCCCTGTCGACCACGCTGATCTACCTGCTGGCGCGTCCTGGCCGGGGGTCCGGAACCGCCACGCTGCTGCTGGTCGGCATCGCCGTAGGCGCCGCCTGTTCGGCCGCAATCGGCTTCTTCACCTACGTCGCCAGCGAAAGCGAACTGCAGTCCCTGGTGTTCTGGCAGATGGGATCGCTCGCGTACGCAGACTGGTCTGACCTGCAGGCGGCGCTGCCGGTCTTCACTGTCGGCACCTTCGCCCTGCTCCGACTGTCCAGACCGCTGGACATGCTGGCGCTCGGCGAACGGCAGGCGCAGCACATCGGCCTGGACGTGAAGCGCACGCGGGTGCTGCTGATCACATTCAGCGCGCTGCTGGTGGGCAGCGCGGTCGCGTTCGCAGGATCGGTCGGCTTCGTCGGACTGGTGGTGCCGCACTTCGTACGTCTGCTGATCGGCCCGGGGCATCGCTGGCTGTTGCCGCTTTCGGCGGTGACGGGGGCGCTGCTGATCGTCGTCGCCGATACCGCGGCGCGCTCGCTCGATCCACCGTCGGAAATTCCGCTCGGCCTGTTCTCCGCCGCGCTTGGTGCGCCCTTCTTCCTGTGGCTGGTACTGAAGCAAAAGCCGGGTGGCGCGCGATGACGCATGCCGCGCGCCACGATGCGATGCTCGTGCTCGAGAACGTCGGCATGCGGATCGACGGACATGTCATCCTCGATGATGTGACACTCCAGTTCGCCCTCGGCACGATCACGGCGATGGTCGGCCCGAACGGCGCCGGAAAATCCACGCTGCTTGGCATCGCCGCCGGCGACGCCGCGCCGACGTCCGGCAGCGTACTTCTGGACGGGAAGCCGATGCCGTCATGGCGGGCGAAGGCGCTGGCGCGGCAGCGTGCAGTCCTGCCGCAGGACCACGCCGTACGTTTCGCCTTCAGTGTGCGCGAAGTTGTGGCGATGGGGCGGCTCCCGCATCCGCCCGATCCGGAACGCGACGACGCCATCATCGACGCGGCGCTGCGGGATGCCGACATCATCGCCCTTGCCGACCGCGACGTGCAGACCTTGTCCGGTGGCGAATCCGCGCGCACCGCCTTCGCGCGTGTGCTCGCGCAGCGGACGCCTTTGCTGCTGCTCGACGAACCCACTGCCGCGCTCGACCTGCACCATCAGGAAACACTGTTGCGCAAGATCCGCGCCCTTGCCAATGACGGCGCATGCGTCGTCGTCGTGCTGCACGACCTTAACCTCGCATCGGCCTATGCCGATCGTATCGTCATGCTCGACAGGGGTCGAATCGTCGCAGATGGCGCGCCACGCGAGGTGCTGACATCGGAGATCGTCGGCCGCATCTACAGACAGGCAGTGCGCGTAATCGAACACCCGACGCGCGGCGTACCTTTGGTCGTAGTCGACTGATCGGCCTGGGTTATGCGAGTGGCCTCTAGCGGCCGAACCCGCCTGGTTTCGTCGTCCGCAGCGTATTGCCGGACAACGTAGGCGGTCATCGTGACAGATGCGGCCGTCTTGGCGACCCTCATCGTTGACCAGTATCTGCGTCATGCGCACACCGACGAATCTGACCGCCAGTACCGACCCGCTTTGATCGGCATGGCGACGTCAACGATCAGACGCCCGTTCGTGCCCAGGTGGCATCAGCTTTCTTTTTTCCCGTTGGTAACCTGCTCCAGCGAGTGCTGTGCGTTTGCCTGATCTTCAATTGGCCACGCAACCAAAGAGCTGACCTCGTCACCTGGTCAGCGGGACTCGCTGTTCCGCGGATTGGTCGCTCCGGTCTTGCAGGACAGCTTACTTGTCGCGCTCCTGCGTGAACCTGGCAAAGATCTCCAATGTCTCGGGACTGACGTGGTGCTCGATGCCCTCCGAGTCACGGCGGGCGATGTCTGCAGGCACGCCGAGGGCGAGCAGGAATTCCTCGACCGTCCGGTGCCGTTCGCGGCTGGCGGCCGCCAGCGCCTCTCCGGCCTCGGTCAGGAACACGCCGCGGTAGCGGCGCTGCGCCGCAAAACCTTCGCGCACCAGCCGCTTGAGCATCTTGGCCACCGTCGGTTGGGCCACGCCCAGGCGCTCGGCGATGTCCACCTGCCGGGCCTCGCCCTCGTGCGCGATCAGGTCCGAGATCAGTTCGACGTAGTCCTCGATGAGTTCCAGCCGGTGCGCCTCGCGAACCTGCCGGAAGCTCTCGACCTGCACGCTGGCGTCAAGCAGCCCGGAAACGTCGGCAGCGGCGGCAGGCGGGGCGGACTTGCGAGGCATTGACGCGAAGCCAGTGGCGGCCAAGGGGCCGGATGCGGCCATTGTCACCATTCCAGAGGTCGGGGAGAAATCATAGTGCCCGCTCGTTCCTGAAGTTATTGCTACATATAATAGCAATTGCTATATTCCTGCGTAGCCACTCCTCCGACCTGCTTCGCGTTGGACAGCCCCCTTCCCCCTTTCCATCCTGTCCTTGGCCGTGCCCCTGATGTCCCTTTCTGGATTCCGCGATCCGAGCCGTTTGCGCCATGCGGCGCCCCTGCTCCTGTTGGTGCCATCACTGGCCCTTGCCGCCGACCGCCCGCCGGTCGCGACCGATCTCGATACGGTCGAGGTGACCGTCAGCACCGCCACCCGCACCGAGCGCCTGCTGTCCGATGTGCCGATCCGCACCGAAGTGCTGCGCGGCGAGGACATCGCCCTGCGCGCGGTCACCGACTTCTCGCGCGTGGCCGAGCTGGTCAACGGCCTGCGCGTGGAAAGCAACTGCCAGAACTGCAACACCTCCGAGGTGCAGTTGCTGGGCCTGGGTGGCGCCTACAACCAGTTGCTGTTCGATGGCGCGCCGCTGTTGTCCACGCTGGGCGGGGTGTACGGCCTGGAGCAGATCCCCGCGGCGTTCGTCAACCGTGTCGAAGTGGTCAAGGGCGGCGGTTCGTCGCTGTACGGGCCGGGCGCGGTGGCCGGCGTGGTCAACCTGATCCCGCAGCAGCCGACCCGCAACGGCGGCTTCGTGCAACTGGGAACCGACGTGCAGGACGGGGAACCGGCGTGGAGCATCGACGGCCGCGGCGACCTGGTGTCGGCCGATGGACGCGGCGGCCTGTCGGTGGTCGGCCAGTGGTCGACCACCGACGCCATCGATTTCAACGGCGACGGCTACAGCGAGATCGTCGAGAAAGACCAGCAGGTCGCCGGCGCACAAGGCTGGTATGCACCGGGCGAGGACACCCTGCTGCGCGCCAACTACCTGTTCACCCACGAGGAACGCCGCGGCGGCAACCGTCTCGACCAGCCCGAATGGCTGGCCAACATCGCCGAGTCGCTGGAGACCGACTACCACCGTGGTGGCGTGCATCTGGATCACGCGATCGGCGACGGTGCCGACTTCACCATCGGCTACTCGTTCGCCTTCATCAAGCGCAAGAGTTTCTACGGCGGTCTCGGGGAGGTCGCGACCGATCCGGCCGATCCGGACTTCAACCCAGGCGAACTCGACCCGGGCGTGCCCGGCAGCGCCGCGCAAACCTCGTTCAACCAGTACGGCTACACCGAGAATCCGCTGCACTACCTCGACAGCCAGTTCAACCTGCGCCGCGGCGCGCACGCGCTGGCGTTGGGCCTGCAGTACAAGCGCGAATCGGTGCGCGAGGACCAGCGCAACGGCGACGGCGAGACCGTGCTGCGGGGTGAGCGCGAGACGTTCAGCAACCTCGGCGTTTTCGTCCAGGATGAGTGGACGGTCAGCGATGCGGTGGATCTGGTGCTGGGCGTGCGTGTGGACAAGCATTCGGGGCTAGACGATGCGATCGTCTCGCCGCGCCTCGCGCTGGCCTGGCAGGCCAGCGAAGCGCTGAAGGTCCGCGCCGGCATCTCGACCGGCTTCCGCGCCCCGGAAGTGTTCAGCGAAGACCTGCACGTGGATACGCTGGGCGCCGACCCGATCCGCATCCGCAATGCCGACGGTCTGACCGAAGAGCGCGCGACCACCGCGATGCTTGGCGTCGATTGGCGTCCCGGCACGGAGAGCCGCCTGAGCTGGGATGCCACGGTATCGCTGACCGAACTGCGCGATACCTTCGTGCTCAGCGAGATCCGCGGGGACGCCGGCGGCCTGTACCAGGTCCGCGAGAACGCCTCCGGCTCGCAGGTGGCCGGCTTCGAGAGCAACCTCGGCTGGCAGGCGACCGACACCGTGCGCGTCAGCACCGGCGTGGCCTGGTACCGCTCGCGCTTCGACGAGGCGCAGGTGGTGCTCGACGACACCGGGGACGGCGGCGAGACGGTGATCGAGACGCGCGACTACCTCAAGACCCCGCACTGGAGCGGGCAGGCACAGCTGACCTGGTCGCCATCGCCGTTGCTCGATGCCTATGCGGGGCTGAAGTACACCGGCCACATGTGGGTGCTCAACAACAACGCCGCCAGCCTCAACCGCAGTCGCGAGTTCTGGGTGGTCGATGCCGGCACCACCTGGCACCTGGGCCAGGGCGACCGCCATTGGGATCTGGCACTGGGCGTGCGCAACCTGTTCGATCAACGGCAGAAGGATCTGGAAACCGGCGCCGGCCGCGACAGCGACTACGTCTATGGCCCGCGTTTCGCGCGGTCGGTCTATGCGAGCGCACGGTTCAACTTCTAGGCATTCGCGCTTCGTCGCGGCGCTGGCCGGCCTGTTCGCCGTGCTCGTGTCGCTGGCGGCCGTCGCCGACGACGTTTCGTCGCCCCTACCCGGCCTGCGCGACAGCATTGTCCGGCATCTCGTCCGTCCCGAGGGCGCACGCTTCGTCCTGTTCCGCTGGGAGCGCCAGCCGGACATCGTCGCTCTCTATTTCGGGGCCGACTGGTGCGGCCCCTGCCATGCCTTCGTACCGACCCTGCGCGAAGTCCGCGACGCGTTGCGCGCGGCCGGCGCCGATACCGAAGTGGTCTACGTCAGCCTCGACAGCAGCGAGGCCGACATGCGCCGCTACATGCGATTGCAGGACATGCCGTGGCCGGCCATCGACCACCGTCGCCTGCGCTCCCTGCCTGCGATCCGTTCGCTCGGCGGCATGGCGCCGCCCAACCTCGTCCTGATCGACCGCGATGGCCGCGTGCTGACCAGTGGCTGGGACGGGCGGCGCTACACCGGGCTGCAACCGGTACTGGATACGTGGATGCAGCGATCCGCCGCATCGTTTGTCGGCGAGAGCCGTCCGGCCAACGCAATGTCTTCCCCGAGGCAACCTTCCCGATGATTCCGTCACGAAACCACTCAATGCACTGGACGTCCGCCTTCGCGCTCGCCTGCCTGCTGCTGGCCGCATGCAGCCCTTCTCCCCCGCCCGCGGACGGCCACGTTGCCGATCCGGACGTAAAGTTCAAGGTCGTCACCACCTTCACCGTCATTGCCGACATGGCCCGCAACGTCGCCGGCGACGCGGCGGTGGTCGAGTCGATCACCCGCCCCGATGCCGAGATCCACAACTACCAGCCCACGCCCGGCGACCTGGCCCGGGCGCGTGGTGCACGGCTGATCCTGTGGAACGGCCTGAACCTGGAACTGTGGTTCGAGAAGTTCTTCGCCCGCATGGACGGCGTGCCGGGCGTCGTGGTCAGCGACGGCGTCGAACCCCTGGGGATTGCCGAAGGGCCGTACACCGGCAAGCCCAACCCGCACGCCTGGATGTCGCCCGAGGCGGCGCGCGTGTACGTGGACAACATCCGCGACGCGCTGGTCGCGCACGATCCGGCCAATGCCGACACCTACCGGACCAACGCGGAGGCCTACAAGGCGCGCATCGACGAGGCCTTCGTGCCGATCCGTGCACGCTTCGCCGCCCTGCCCGAGGATCGCCGCTGGCTGGTGACCAGCGAGGGCGCCTTCAGTTACCTGGCCCGCGACTTCGGGCTGAAGGAACTGTACCTGTGGCCGATCAACGCCGACCAGCAGGGCACGCCGCAGCAGGTGCGCAAGGTGATCGATGGCGTACGCGCGCACGCCATCCCGGTGGTCTTCAGCGAGAGCACGGTGTCGCCGGCGCCGGCGCAGCAGGTCGCACGCGAGAGCGGTGCGCGCTACGGCGGCGTGCTCTACGTCGACTCGCTCAGCGGCCCGGACGGCGAGGTGCCGACCTATCTCGACCTGCTGCGGGTGACCGCCGACCGCATCGCCACGGAACTGTCGCAATGAGCGCAGGCACGCGGGCGGATGATGGCGCGCCCGGGCTGGAGGTCGATGATGTCAGCGTCGTCTATCGCAACGGCCACGTCGCGCTGGAGCGGGCCTCGTTCTCGATCCCGGCCGGCTCGATCGCCGCGCTGGTCGGCATCAACGGCAGCGGCAAGTCGACGCTGTTCAAGGCGGTGATGGGGCTGGTCCCCATGGCCTCGGGGCGGATCCGCATCCTCGGCCACGGCGTGCGCGCGGCGCTGAAGGCCGGCGAGGTCGCCTACGTGCCGCAGAGCGAGGAAGTGGACTGGAACTTCCCGGTGCTGGTCGAGGACGTGACGATGATGGGCCGCTATGGCCACATGAACACGTTCCGGATCGCCTCGCGCGAGGATCGCCGCCGCGTGGATGCCGCACTCGAGCGCGTGGGCATGTCGACGTTGCGCAAGCGCCAGATCGGCGAATTGTCCGGCGGGCAGAAGAAGCGCGCGTTCCTGGCCCGCGCACTGGCCCAGGACGGGCGCGTCATCCTGCTCGACGAGCCGTTCACCGGCGTGGACGTGACCACCGAGGATGCCATCGTCGCCCTGCTGCGGGAGCTTCGCGAGGAGGGCCGGATCCTGCTGGTCTCCACCCACAACCTCGGCAGCGTGCCGGAATTCTGCGACCGTACCGTGCTGCTCGCACGCACCGTGCTGGCCAGCGGCCCGACCGCCGAGGTGTTCACCCGCGAGAACCTCGAACGTACCTTCGGCGGCGTGCTGCGCCACTTCGTGTTCGCCGACGGCGAGCAGCGCGCCGCGGGACTGGGCATCCTGACCGACGACGAGCGCCCCCTGGTGCTGGTCGAGGGCAAGCCGACCGCGCGCGGGCCGCAGGAAACGCCATGAATGAGGTGATCGGCTGGCTGCTCGAACCCTTCGCCTACGGCTACATGCGCAACGCGGTCTGGGTATGTGCGCTGGTCGGAGCGGTGTGCGCGTTCCTGTCGGCCTACCTGATGCTCAAGGGCTGGTCGCTGATCGGCGATGCGCTGTCGCATTCGATCGTGCCCGGCGTGGCCGGCGCATGGATGCTGGGGTTGCCATTCTCGCTGGGCGCATTCTTCGCCGGCGGGCTGGCCGCGGCGACGATGCTGTTCCTGCGCCAGCGCACCCGGCTGCGCGAGGACGTGGTGATCGGCTTGATCTTCACCAGCTTCTTCGGCCTCGGTTTGTTCATGGTCTCGCTGTCGCCGATGCCGATCAACGTGCAGACCATCGTGATGGGGAACGTGCTGGCGATCACCCGCAAGGACACGCTGCAACTCGCGGTCATCGGCGTGGTCTCGCTGGCACTGCTGCTGTGGAAATGGCGCGACCTGCTGGCGGTGTTCTTCGACGAGCAGCACGCGCATTCGATCGGCCTGAACCCGCTGCGGCTCAAGGTGCTGTTCTTCGCCCTGCTGTCGGCGTGCACGGTGGCGGCGATGATGACCGTCGGCGCGTTCCTGGTGATCGCGATGGTGGTCACGCCGGGCGCCACCGCCTACCTGCTGGCCGACCGCTTTCCGAAGCTGCTGGCGATCAGTGTTTGCATAGGCGCATTGACCGGCGCACTCGGGGCGTACGTCAGCTACTACCTGGACGGCGCCACCGGCGGGATCATCGTGCTGCTGCAGACCGGCCTGTTCCTGCTCGCCTTCGTGTTCGCGCCCACCCACGGACGACTGGCAGCGCGCCGCCGGATCCGCGATGCGCAGGCGGCACGGATGTCGGAGGCCGAAGCATGATCGACCTGCTGCTGGAACCTCTGCGGCTGGACTTCATGCGCGATGCCCTGCTGGTGGCGGCGCTGGTGTCGCTGCCGGCCGCACTGCTGTCGTGTTTCCTGGTGCTGCGGGGCTGGGCGTTGATGGGCGATGCCATCGCCCATGCGGTACTGCCGGGCGTGGTGCTGTCCTACCTGTTTGGACTCCCCTACGTGGTCGGTGCGTTCGCCGCGGGCATGGGCTGCGCCCTGGCCATCGGCTACCTCAAGGAACACAGCCGGGTGCGCCATGACACCCTGATGGGCGTGGTGTTCTCGGGCATGTTCGCACTCGGCCTGGTGCTGTACGTGGCGATCCACAGCGACGTGCACCTGGACCACATCCTGTTCGGCGACATGCTCGGCATCGTGCCGGCCGACCTGTGGCTGGCCGGCGGCATCGCGCTGCTGGTCATCCTGGCGGTGGGCTGGCGCTGGCGCGACCTGCTGCTGCACGCCTTCGACCCGGTCCATGCGGCCAGCATCGGCTTGCCGGTGCGGGCGCTGCACTATGGCCTGCTGGCGCTGCTGTCGCTGGCCATCGTCGGCACGCTGAAGTCGGTCGGCCTGGTCCTGGCCATTGCCCTGTTGATCGCCCCGGGCGCGATTGCGTTCCTGCTGGTACGCACTTTCCCCGCGATGCTGCTGGCTGCGGCCGCGGTCTCGCTGTTCGCCAGTCTGGCAGGGGTCTACCTGAGCTTCCTGATCGACAGCGCGCCGGCGCCGACCATCGTGGTGCTTCTGAGCATCATGTTCGTACTGACATTCCTTCTTCATCAGAAGCTTGGAAGCACAAGCACCTCCACTCCTCCACAAGCATGAGGGAAGCTGACCGAGCACATCAGGCGTGGCCGCCGTCGGCAAGCTAATCACGATAACCAGCCCCACGGTGGGATATCCCGATTGCCGAGAAGCCCTTGGCCGCGGTGGACTAACCAGACTTACGTTGATACCCAGCACCATCGGGAAAAAACAGGCACCCGACCCACGTTGGCTTTGGGTCGAAGGCTACCTTCCCTACCCCCGATAACGACCCCTAATCGACGCGCTACTCAAAACCGGGAGGACGCCGGCGCCCGCATGTCGCGCTAGGCGTTGTGTTTATGGAGCAGGCAGTCGCCCCTTTCGCGGCACGCCTGTCTTCTCCCGTGCGGCCGACGGTGAAGGACATCTGGGCGGATGGCGACCACGTCGTCGTGCATTGGGACGGCACCGCAACTGCCGCCGACGGAGCGCCCTACAGCAACAGCTACGTGTGGATTTTCCGAATGACGAATCTGCACGCAAGCGAAGTCACTGCCTTTCTCGACCTGGTGCCCTACGACGACGACGTCAGGCGGATTCCGATCAATCAGCAAGGAGCCACGCAAGTGAACCAGAGACCCTACGTCGGGATGTTGGTGACCGATGACGGGCGCATCCAACACGAGCTTCTTTCCAGCGGTCGCTATGATGAGGCGCGCGGCACCCGGGAGAGCGCCTAACAAGATCGCTACGAGGTGAAGGGCAACCAAATCGACTATTGGGACGACACCGGATTCACCGCCGACGGCGTGTTCGTCGACGAGAACACGCTCTATCACGGCGGAATGATCTTCCGCCATCTATGACAACGACCTACTTCCTGGTGGGGGTATGTCGCCCCGGACAACATCTGCTGGTCGAATGACCCGCAGGAGACGACACCATCGCCGATCGCCCAGGACGATGCCCAGTTCGCGTTCGGCCACCTTGGGCATGGCGCGCTGCAGGGCGCAGTCGTGGTCCAGCAGGGTGTAGCGGTCGGCAAACGGGCGCAGGGACGGACACGATGCCCCTAAGATGCCGCGCCACACCTTGGTGGAGGGGCGGATTCCTGGGCAGATCGCGTCAAGCGAACTCGCGGGCCGCCCAGTCGATGAACGCGCGCAGGCGAGGCGATGGAAGGCGCGTGCGCGTATACACGATGCTGACCGGGCTGGGCTTCGGTGGAAATGCCTCTAGCAACGGCGTGAGCCGCCCCGAGGCGAAGTACTCGTCCAGTCGATAGCGCGGCGCCTGGATGATGCCGAAGCCGGCGAATGCGGCTCCCACATACGAATCCGCGCCGCTTACCCGTACGCGCGTGGGCAAGGTGACTTCACGCACCCGTCCCTCCTGCTGGAACTCCAGCGGGATCAGCGCCCCGGTGGCGGTTGAATTGAAACCCACCATCAAGTGCCCGTCCTGCAGGGCATCGATGGCGGGTGGTGTGCCATGGCGCTTGCAGTAGTCCGGCGATGCCGCCGTGGCTTCGGCCAGGACGGTGAGTCGGCGAGCGGCTAGGTCGCTGTCGCGCAGTTCGCCCACGCGCACCGCGCAATCCACGCCTTCACGCACCAGGTCGACATACCGATCTCCTTCGCTCACGTCGAGCTCGATGTCCGGATAGTCCGCCAGGAACCTCGGCAACCGCGGGAACAGCAGGTGGCGTGCCAAGGTGCCGTGCACGTCGATGCGCAGGGGGCCGCTGGGCCGCGATGACCGGAAGGCGGCCTCCGCATCCTCCACGTCGGCGATCAGGCGCAGGCAGCGGCCATAGAACACCTCGCCTTCCAGCGTGGGGGAGACTTGGCGCGTGGTCCGCTGCAGCAGGCGCACGCCCACGCGTGCCTCCAGCGCCTTGATGGCATCGGTGACGGTTGTCCGTGGCAGGTCCAGGTCGTCCGCGGCGCGGGTGAAGCTGCGGCGCTCCACGATCCGCGCAAAGACTCGCATGGCGTCGAAGCGATCCATTGTCCGAACATCCGAATAGTGTTGCCGGAATATAGCTGATTATCCGGCTGAAACGGACGGCTAGAGTGCAGTTACGCCAATCCGGCGGACTCCCGCGAGCCGCACATGGACACCCGAACCCCTCCCCGCCCTGTCGCGATCGTCACCGGCGGCTCCCGCGGTATCGGCGCCGCCATCGCCGAACGCCTCGCCGCGGACGGCCATGCCGTGGTCGTCAACTATGCCGGCCGCCGGCAGGATGCCGAACAAGTCGTCGAGCGCATCCTCGCTGGCGGCGGCGAGGCCATAGCCCTGCAGGCCGATGTGGCCGACCCCGCCGCGGTGCAGCGCCTGTTCGAGGCGGCCGAGGCACGCTTCGGCGGCATCGACGTGCTGATCAACAACGCCGGGGTGATGAGCCTCAAGCCGGTCGCCGAGACCGATGACGACCAGTTCGACCGCATGGTCGACATCAACCTCAAAGGCAGCTTCAACGCCATGCGCGAGGCAGCGCGGCGCGTGCGCGACGGCGGCCGCATCGTGAACGTGTCGACGAGCGTCGTCGGCGTGAAGCTGGAAACCTACGGCGTCTACGCCGCCACCAAGGCCGCCGTGGAGCTGCTGACCGCGATCTTGTCCAAGGAACTGCGTGGCAGGTCGATCACGGTCAATGCGGTGGCGCCCGGCCCGACCGGGACCGACCTGTTCCTCGAAGGCAAGTCGCCGGAGCTCATCGAGCGCATGGCGAGGATGAATCCGCTCGAACGCCTCGGCACGCCCGACGACATTGCTGCCGTCGTGTCCTTCCTCGCCGGCCCACAGGGCGGCTGGATCAACGGGCAGATCGTGCGCGCCAACGGCGGCATGGTCTGACGCCATCCACAGGAACCAAGACAGTGAACAAGATCATCCTGGTAACAGGCGCCTCGTCGGGTTTCGGCGCCCTCACCGCACGCCGCCTGGCCGCTGGCGGCAATACCGTCTACGCGAGCATGCGCGACATCGACGGACGCAATGCCCGGCAGGCGGCCGCAACCGCACGCCATGCGGTCGAACATCGCGTCGACCTGCGCACCGTCGAACTGGACGTGCTCTCGCAGACCTCGGCCGATGCCGCGGTGCAGCGCATCCTCGACGAGGCCGGACGCCTCGACGTGGTGGTGCACAACGCCGGCCACATGGTGTTCGGCCCCACCGAGGCGTTCACGCCGGAGCAGTTCGTCGAGCTGTACGAGGTGAACGTGGTCGGCACGCAGCGGGTCAACCGCGCCGCGCTGCCGCATCTGCGCCGACAGCGCACGGGGCTGTTGGTCTGGGTCGGTTCCAGCAGCACGCGCGGCGGCACGCCACCGTATCTCGCGCCCTACTTCGCCGCCAAGGCAGCGATGGATTCGGTCGCCGTTTCGTACTCGACGGAACTGTCGCGCTGGGGCATCGAGACCACCATCGTGCTGCCCGGCGCCTATACCCAGGGAACCAACCACTTCGTGCACGCAGGCACGCCCGCCGATACAGAACGTGCGCGCGAATACGACGAGGGGCCCTACGCCGGGCTGCCGGACCAGATCCTGGAACGGTTGAAAAGCCTGGAGCCGGCCGACGCCGACGTCGGCGATGTCGCCGAGGCGATCGCGCGCGTGGTCGACCTGCCACACGGCGAGCGCCCCTTCCGCGTGCACGTGGATCCGTCCGAAGACGGCTGCGAGGCGGTGAATGCCGTGGGCGACCGCGTGCGGCGCGAGATGTATCGCAACCTCGGGCTGGAAAGCCTGCTCAGGCCGGTCGACCCGACGTGACCCCGTTGACGCTGACGCGGCGCCGGTCACTGGCCGCGCTGCGTCCGTCCTCTCTCTCTTCTTGTTCCAGGAGATACCGATGAGCCCTCCACAGACATCCCCCCGTGTTTTCTTCCTCACCACGCTCATTGCCGCCGTGACCGCGTCGGCAGCGGCCGCGCTGAGCCTCGCAGTCGGACTCCCGGTCTGGGCAATGTTCGTCGGCTGGATCGCCTTCTACACCCGCGGCCTCACCACCCGCAGCACGTTCGAGAATCTGGGCTGTGTCGGCCTGGGCCTGGCGATCGGCTTGCTGGCCTCGCTCGCCTTGCCGCGGGTGGCTGCGATGACCGGGCCAGGCATCGCGCTGCCGATCGTGGTGTTCGTCGTCGCGTTCCAGGTGGTGAGCCTGCGTGGCCTGCCGGCGATGAACAACCTGCTGGCTTACTTCCTCGGCCTGGTGGCGTGGTTCGCCGCACACCTCGAGCCATCCATCGCAAGCCTGGCGCACCTGTTCTCCGCGACCGCCATCGGATCGGCGGCCGGATGGATCGCCCACCGCCTGCCGGCATTGATCGTGAAGCCGCACTGAGCATGCCAATCGCCAATGCGGGCACCGGCGCGCATCCGGCGCCCGCGGCCTCACTGGAAATCCACCCGCACCAAAAGGAGAACCACCATGCGAACGACCTATGCCGCACTTGTCCTGGCCACCACACTGGGCAGCCTTCCGGTTGCCGCACAGACCCTGCACGGATCGCAACCCGAGACCTGCGCCGCCAGCGGTCCGGCGAGCCCGGGCGAGTTGCATCGCGAATGGATCATGGTCGGCTGGGAAAAGCGTCGCGGCGATCCCCCGTTCGACTTTCGCCTGAGGCTGGGCCACCTTTATCACTGGGACTCCAGTGACGTCAGGCTCTACGACAACTTCGATCCCCAGCACCGGGTGGCGCGCAGCGCGAACGAATGGGCCTCGATCTGGACGGAACCCTTCACCGCGTTGCGGGCCGCCAGGCACAGCGTCATGGATGGTCCGGACGTCATCGACGGTGGCCTTCTTTCTGCGTCCACCCTCGAATTCGCGGCACGCCTCGATACGGCGGAAGGCGAGATCATCGGCAACAGGGCACGGTCTTCGCTGGTCTGGCAGTGCACATCGGACGGATGGAAGATCGTTCGAGAACACACCTCCGTCCGACTCGTGCCGCGGGAGGAGATCGACGCAATCGTCACCGCACGGGACTGAGCTCGAAGCGACACAGGGCGGTCGCCCGGGTGCAAACCCGGGCGACCGAACCGGTCCGCAATCGATCGGGGAAGCGGCCCGTCGGCGGGCGCACGACACACACCGAGGTTGGCGTGGAATCAGCTGCGCCGGCGGCGCTCCATCGAACTCAACCCGCAGCGTGCCCGGGTGGCGGCCGCACGCGGCCAACAGATGGGGCAGTCCCTCGTGATCGAGGTTGTTCGCCCACGCTGGTTCGCCTCATCGCGTCCGGCGAACGCTTCATCCCCATGCAGGTTGGATGGATGAACATCCATCCGTCGGCGTGCTCGCTGATGACGACGAACCGAGCCTCCACCGGCAAGCCGAAACCATCGACGAGGACTGCGCCATCGAGTACGCGATCTTCTTCCGCTCCTCGTGCGAGTATCTGTCCGCAAGCTCATGGATGTGGTTGAAGAGTGGCAATTTCCGCTCCTCCGGTGGGCGCCCGACAGCGTTGGCTCCCGGGCGCCCGTCTGCTCTCAGAGGTTCGGGTGCAGCCCGCGAACCGGGCTCACGCTTTCCAGGAGCGAGGCGACGTTGAGGATCGTGGACTCGGCCAGCCAACTGCCGACGATCTGAATATTGATCGGAAGCCCGTCCTTGCTGGTGCCGAAGCGCATCGAAATGCCCGGCAGGCCCGTGATGTTGAGAGGGACCGTCGCGCCCTGCAGATAGGTCGCGTCGACCTTCTGGCCATTGATGACGAACTCTTCCTGTCCATGCTTGTGTGCAGGCAGCGGCAACACGGGAGTGACCAGCGCGTCGAAGTTCTGGAAGTATTCGGCATAGCCGTCCCGGAGGCGCTCGGCGGCCTGTTCGGCGGCAATGAAGTCCTTCAACGACGTGTCGGGAAGCGAGAGCATCGTCTTCGACATCTTGTACATCTGGGCTTCATGGCCGGCAGTCACCGCGGCAAACTCCGGCTTCATCTCCATCACGTGCAGCCGGTTGAAGACGTCGAGCGCAAAGTCCTTCTCGAGCGCAGGGATGCGGACGGGCTCAACGTGGAGGCCGAGGCACTTGAGCGCTTCAGCCGCTGCCTCGACCGTCCTGGCGACTTCGGGGTCGATCGGACCAAAGCCCGGCTCCACCAGCCAGCCGACACGGAGCTGCCGATAGGTCTGACGCCCGATACCCGCGTCGAACTGTACGGTGCTCGTGGCGAAGGCGTCCTTTCCATCCGGGCCTGCAAGCTGCGAAAAGGCCAGAGCGAGGTCGCGAATGCTGCGGGCCATCGGGCCCACGTGCCAGAAGCGGCGCGGCGCGCGAGGATAGATGCCAGTCATCGGCACCCGCCCATGGGTCGCCTTGAGCGAGACGATGCCGGTCTGCGCGGCCGGACCGCGAACAGAAATGGCAAGGTCCGTGCCGAGACCGATCGGCGACATGCCGGCTGCGATCGCGGCCGACTCACCACCGCTCGATCCGCCGGGCGTGCGGGTGACATCCCAGGGGTTGTTCGACCGGCCGGAAAGAAGGTTGTCGCTCTCGATCCAGTAGGAGAATTCGGGAAGGTTGGTCTTGGCGAGCAGGATGCCGCCCGCTTTCTTCATTCGAGCGACGCTCGTGGCATCGGCATCCGGAATGCGCCCCCTGAAGATCGGGGAGCCGCGTTGCGTGAGGACACCCGCTGTATCGATCGAGTCCTTGACCGTGAACGGGACGCCGTGGAGCGGTCCGACGTCTTCACCGGCCATGATCGCGGCCTCCGCCTTCTTCGCTTCCTCGACGGCTCCATCAGCGAGCGTGACAATCGCATTGATCTTGGGGTCGACCGCGCGGATGCGATCGAGATGCGCCTTCACGACCTCGACCGGAGACACCTCCTTGGTGCGGATACGTTCGGCCAGCTCGGTGGCGTCGGAAAAAATCATGTCTTCGCTCATCTCTGCTTCTCCTGTCTGTTGTCTGAAGTGGCTGCAAGCCACCTGTCAGTAGGCAGAGCGAATCCCCTACCTAACGATTGGTAGGATGAATTTAGGGATTTCTTTTGTCCTCGTCAAGCCCTATCTAACAGATGGTAGGCTTACGGCCGATTGAGTCAGGAGGTTCGAAATGAGCACGAATTCGAAGGAAGCGATTTTGGGGGCAGCCAGAGAAATGGCGCAGGCGCACGGCTATGGCGGGTTGAACTTCCGCGATCTTGGCGATGCCGTCGGGATCAAAGCCGCCAGCATCTATCATCACTTCGCGAGCAAGGCAGATCTGGGTGCAGCCGTAGCACGGCGCTATTGGGAGGATACGGCCGGCGATCTCGATGCGTTGTTGGCGCAAGCGCCCGATCCAGTCACGGCGCTGAAGCAGTACCCGCAGATTTTTCGAAGGTCGCTTGAAAGCGAAAACAGGCTTTGTCTAGGCAGTTTCATGTCCGCCGAGTACGACGACCTTCCCGAGTCCGTCACGAAGGAGGTCCAAGCCTTCGCCGATGTGAACATCGCCTGGCTGAGCAAAGTGCTGTCCGCGGCGGGTCTGGTCGAGCCCGAGAAGAGCGAGGATCGAGCTCGCGCGATCTTTGCGGCCGTAGCAGGCGCTCAGCTCTTGGCCCGCAGCCGTTCCGACATCCGTCTGTTTGATACGTTGATGGGCAGCTATCAAGCAACGGGGCTCCTACCCAGCTGAATTCGACAGCGGCCTTCGCTATCCGAATCTGAAGCGGGGGGACAGCCTGTCCCGACAGGCTGTCCCCCCTTCTGCAAAGCACCGCACCGATGCAGCCACAGACAGGGGCTCACCTCCTGGAGTGAGGGCATGTCGCCCCTGCGACTGTCCGCTGCCTGATCTAAGGGGCAGCGCCAGGCAAGGATTCAAATTCCCTCCATCTCCGTGGATGAAACTGATGGTGAAGGTGACTCACGAAAGAGGGCCGGCTCGTGCAACCAACCACCAGCCCGCCGTGTCAAGGCGTTATCCGCAAGGCCCGCACCGGGAGGGGAGTGCACTGTGGACCCTCACACCGGTGTCAAGGTCAAGCGGCTGCGTGCTAGATACGCTCGACCGCACCCAGGACCACATCGAGACGGAGATGCATACCGAAGTCCGCGCGCTGCGGGACGAGATCCGCGGTTTGCGCTCGCTGCTGAAAACGCGCGGTTGAAGCAGTCAATCAAGGGAACGAAGACAGTTAAGAGAATTACCTCTGCCCCCTTGGGCGAAAACAATGGTGAAGGTGGACTAATTTCCTCCCCCCTTTATCCAGCCCCCTTATCCAAAGAGCGGCCATCGCGCGAAGCTGGCGCCGACCTGGAGATGAATTCATTGCCTTTGTCCGCTTTAGCCTTCTTCAGATACTTGTAAAGCGATGCTCGAGAGATGCCGAGTCGAGCTGCCACCGCCGGCGCCGCGTTCCTGACATCGAGAATCCTCGCCTCGTCGATCCGCTGGAGAAGGACTGTCCTGCCCGCCGCATTGAGGGACGGCGCGGGACGGCCCTCCTCGGCCTCGTAGGTCTCGACGATCTGCTCCAGCGTCTGTCGCCACGTGTCGTGGAAGAAGGTGCGCGGCTCGGCGAATCCCGGCAGGAACGCCAATGAGGCTAGGCTTGCCTGCATGTCCTCCAGCAAGGACACGTCGAAGTTGATGCACATCATCCCGTGAGGGCTGTCCTGGTCCTTGCGCAGAACCGCAGTGATCGAGCGGAGATTGCGACCGGCACGACCGCGCATGCGGTATGGACCGATCACCGCCTGTTCCAGCGTCGTATCTGGAAAGCGATCTGGGGCGGAACTGTCGCCCGGTTGCCGCCCGGACAGCGGATTGGCGATGTGAGCGATCGTCAATGTGGAAAGGTCGTGGATCACCACTTCCACATGTGGGCGGAACAATGCAGCGATCGCGTCCGCGACGGGGTAGTACACGGACAGGTCGATCCCGCCAGCCTGGTTCTTCGGCATTCACATGACTTCTCGGTGAGCCCCGCAAGCTTACGTGACCGCTCGTAATATTTACAATTTGTATCGAGTAGACAGATTGTCCATCCATAGCTAGCATGCCGCCTCCAGTACGCGGTAGATCAGCAATCAAGGGCGCCGAAGCATGACCATTCCACACGACTCGATCCGCGGATCGGTGCTCTGGTGCGCGCTTGTTTGGCTCCTGCTCATGCTCGGACCCGCTCATGCCTTTGCACGACAGCCGCAGCCGCTGTCCTACGCGAGCTCAGTCGCGACGCCACAGGACCGCCCCTTCGAAGGCGAGATGTTGCTCGAGGTAGATGCGACGGATGTCCAGCATCGTCTCTTGCGCGTGCATCAGGTGATCCCGGTCCAGAACACCGGTCCGGTCACGTTGCTGTACCCGGAATGGGAGCCGGCAAGCCATGCCAGAACGGTGTCGGCGGCTAACCTAGCGGGACTTTTCATCCGGGCGGGTTCCACCCGGCTTGCGTGGCGTCGTGACGAACTCGACCCGCATGCGTTTCACATCGAGGTCCCGGAGGGCGCCACCGCCATCGAGATCGAGTTCCAGTACGTCACCCGTCCTGCCGATCTGGCGATACAGCCGGACATGGTGGTCCTGCAGTGGCACAAGGTGCTTCTCTACCCGGCGGGCTGGTTCGCCAGAAACATTCCCGTCCGTGCCAGGGCCCGCTTTCCCGAGGGGCTGATGCTGACCAGCGCTCTGGGACTGGACGGCGTGCAAGGGGATGTCGCGACCTTCAGGGCGACCTCACTGGAGGCACTGTCCGACGCTCCCGTCTTTGCATCGCGTCACGGCCAGCGCATTCCATTGGGTCTGCCGGATGAGCCGCCCGTCTGGCTCAATGTGCTTGCCGACTCTCCCAAAGGACTTGATGTCACCGCCGAAGACATCGGCATGCTGCGCCGAATGATCGCGGAGACTTCCGCACTGCTCGGCCCCGCGCCTTACCGCCGCTTCGATGCCATCGTCGTGTTGAGCGATGCCTTTCCCGTGGGCGGTGTGGAGCATGCGGACTCGGCGGAGATCTACCTGCCGGCGGCATATTTTCTCGAGCAATCGGCGCAGCTGAACAATCTCGACCTCATCGCGCACGAGTATGTTCATGCGTGGAACGGCCGCGCGCGGCAACCACGGGATCTCTGGGCCCCGACACTCAATGTTCCCGTCAGAAATAGCCTGCTGTGGGTATACGAGGGGCAAACGGAGTTCTGGGGCCGCGTTCTCGCCGCCCGCAGCGGGCTGAGAACACGAGCGGAGACGCTCGAGAAGCTTGCGCTCGATGCCGCAGAGGTTTCGGCCAGAAGCGGGCGCGCGTGGAAGCCGCTCCGCGACACCTTCAACGATCCTTTGTACATGTCGGCCCGGTCGACCGCGTGGCCCGATTGGCAGCGCAGGAAGGACTACTACACGGAGGGCGTCCTGCTCTGGCTGGATATCGACATGACGCTCCGTGAACGCTCGGCGGGCCGCGTGGGGCTGGACGACTTCGCACGCGATTTCTTCGCCTCCGATGGACATGGCGAGGTCACGACCTACGGTTTCGAGGACGTTTGCGACGCGCTTGGTCGTCTGGTGCCGATGGACTGGGCGTCCTACCTCGATGAAAGGTTGGATGCGCACGAGCCCGTCGTACTGGAGGCCCTGACGCGTGCGGGTTGGTCACTTGCATTCGGCCGGGAGCGCAGCAGGACTTTCCAGCAGCACGAGGCCGAACTGGGGGCGAGCGATCTCACCTACTCCATCGGGATGACCGTCACGCAGGCAGGCCTCGTGCGATCCATTGCATGGGAAGGTCCAGCGTTCCGCGTGGGCCTTGTTCCAGGGGCGAAGTTGCTGACGGTCAATGGCGCAGCGTTCTCGTTGGACGGGCTGCTCGCGGCCATCGATGATTCGGAGGAACGCACGCTTTCGCTGGGCTATGACGTCGAAGGCGTACAGTCGACGGGCGCGTTGGACTACCGTGGCGGCCTTCGCTATCCGCATCTGAAGCGTGTGGACAATCTGCCTGACAGGCTGTCCAGCCTTCTCGAAAGCACAGCGCCGATGCACTGGTAGCGCGACGAACGCGACCAGCTGCCCCTGCCACCTCGAACTCAACCGCTGAGTCAACGCGCAGCGCATCGAGGTGTCTGGCGGGCAAGCGATCTGAGGAGTTGCCGGGCAGCGCGCGCGTCCTCGGTCCGTCACGTTGCTGCGGTGGGGTGCGCCCATTGGGCAGCTGGCCGATCGCGTGCAGGACGCGGCAACGCGGTACCCGTCATCGACCTTGCCGAGGCCGTTTCAAGGCGAAGGACTTCCAACAAGAAGTCCAGCACCTGAGCGCCATTGCCCGTTCCGACAAGATCGGCCGCGGTCCTGCCATCAAGCGATGCGATGGGCTCTTCGTGGTACCACCGACATGCCTCGGACCCATCGGCGGAAACCAGGGCAGCAGCCGACAACACAAGTCTTTCGAAGCCCTGGCTGATCATGACGCATGCACCTGGCTTGCAGGAATCGATACCATGAATCGGGCACCACCTCCCTCAGCGTCCTCGACCGATATCGCCCACTGGTGGGCGAGGCAGATCTCATTGACGATGGCAAGCCCGAGGCCGGCACCATTGGTGGTGGTTGAAGCTCTCCAGAAGCGATCGAACAGGCGCTTCCGATCTCCGGCGGCTATCCCCGTGCCTTGATCAGCCACTGCAAAGCCCTGGGGTGAGACCTCGAGCGTGACGTTCCTGCCCCTTGGCGTATGACTTATGGCGTTCTCGAGCAGGTTCTTGAGCATTACGAAGACCGCGCCATTGTCTGCGTCCACCCAGGCTTCCAGTCCCCGGCGCTCGACGAGCAGGAGCACCCCGTCCTTCTCGGCCACACGCCCCGCGTATCCGCTCGCTTCCTGTGCGATCGCCCACATTGACAGCCTCGAGAATCGATAATTGCGATCCTCGCTGACCTCGGCCAGATGGAGCAACTGATTGACCTGCCGCGCCATCAATTGCGTGTCGCGAAGCATGTCGTCCTTGTTCATGTCCTTCCCGAGCTCGATCTCCGCCCGCAACAACGTCAACGGCGTCTTGAGCTCGTGCGCGGCCGTTGCCAGGAAGTCCTGCTGCACCCGGAAGCCGTGTTCCAGGCGCTCCAGTGCCTGGTTCAAGGCCTCGATCAGCGGGATCATCTCGGACGGCATGCCGTCATCCCGCAGTCGTGCCGACACGGTGCGCGGCCCGATCCGTGCCGCCATCTCCGACGCCTGCTGCAGCGGCCCGACGGCGCGGCGGACCGTGGCGTAGATGACGATCGCGAACACCGCGAGCGCGCCCAGCGCGGCGACGATCGCCGAATCCAGGTAGAGCCCACGGGCATGCTCGGCCAGTCGCTCTTCCATGCGCTCGCTTCGTGCGACCTGGATGACGTAGTCCATGCCGCCGCTCGCTACCTGGCGTTGGCCCACCCGCAACACGACCGGCAGGCCATCCCCGCGTACCTCCACGATATCGCCGCCTTGCGGCATGCGTTCCAGTGCGTCCACGGCGGGCCCGGCCGGACTACGCATGACCACGCGACCCGTCGCATCCACTACCCGAAAGGCGGTATCGCGCCTGAGCGCGTCGTAGTCGCCCGCAAACCAGTGCCGTCCAATCCTGCGTTGATCGAATTGTCCGGCGCGCACTTCCTGCTCGATGATGGCCAGGTCGTCCTGGATCTCCTTGCGTACCTCGTAGTCGGTGCCGCGCAGGTGTTCGACCGAAGCGAAGATGGCGAAGGCGACCGCACCTGCGGCGAGCATGCCGACCAGCACCGACACCAGCAGTCGACCAACCAGGCTAGGCGGCCACATCACGGCTCCCCAGGGCAAATCCATGCCCCCTGGTATTGATCAGCACCAGCTCGGATCCGATGGCAGCCAGTTTCCTGCGCAGGCGATGCACGGCGACGTCCAGCGCATTGGGCGTCACCGCATCCGTGAGCCCCCAGGCCGCCTGCTCGAGGCTACTGCGTCGCACCGTCCGTCCTTTCGCCTGCATCAGGCACACCAAGACCTGCAGCTCTGCAGGTGACAGGGTCACGACTTCGTCTGCGCAGCACAGGCACCCGGCCTGGGGCAGGACGCGGAGCCCACCGTAGACGACCTCGCTGGGTTGGAGCGATGGCGTCCTGCGCAGCAGGGCCCTGACCCTCGCCACCAGTTCCTCCATTGCGAATGGCTTGGGAAGATAGTCGTCGGCCCCGGCCTCCAACCCATCGACCCGATCCCTCAGCGCATCGCGTGCAGTCAGGACCAGGCAGGGTATCGCCTTGTCCGCGGCGCGCAGGCGCCTCACGAGATCCAGGCCGTCCCCGCCAGGCAGGCCCCGGTCCACGATCAACGCGCCGTAATCCAGCTCGTTGAGGAGCCGCCACGCGGACTCCAAGGTTCGAAAAATGTCGGACGGGATCCCTGCGGACAGCAGCCCTCGCGCAATCAGCCCGGCGATGCGTTCGTGGTCCTCGACGATTGCAACTCGATTCATCGCTGGATCCGGGTCAGAAGCCACGCGCCACGATAACGATTGCCTGCCCTGTCGAATTCCGTTCCAGCAAAGGGCTGTCGGCAAGTTCGTCGGGCAAGCGCTGATACTGCAACCGGCCGATCAACCTCCACTTGCCGGCAAGTGGCCGCACGAACAAGACGCTCGCGCTGGGCACGAGGGCGGAGCCGGGTCGGTAGGCCGTACCGCTGAACGTCTCCGTCGACCGCACGCCATAGTAGTAATCGGCCAGGTTGTCCGACATCCATCTCATGCCGATGCCTGGAATTATCGTGCTTTTGCCAATACTCATGCGACGGCCGTAGTCCAAGGCCAGTTCGTACCCCTCGCTCGTACCGGTTACATCGGCGACCGCTCGCAACTGAAGCGTGTTCCGTCCCCAGCCCCAGCGGGCGGCGAGGCCGGCGTCCGCACCATCGTCGCGATCGGCGAGTCGATCGATATCCACGCCATTGCGTGCAAGTGCGGAGCGGCCCAGGTCGTCCTTGTCCACGCCATCGAAACGTCCGGACACGATGGCGTCGAGCATGAAACCTTCTGTCTTGACCAGGTGGACGCCCAGCGTATCGGCACGCCAGAAGATCCGCTCTCCCTCGTACGTCACATAGGGCAACGGCCGCGTGCGGAGTCCTTCGCCCGCGTAGGGGCTGTCCGTGACCGAGGTCGCCAGGCCCAGGGTCCATCGATCGTTTCCCTGCGCCTCGGCGATTGCGCGTTCACCGCGCGCCGGCGCCTGCGCCAACACGGTCGCGGGGAAAAGAAGGACGAGTGCCAACGCGATACGGGACATATGCAGGAACCTGTGGGGGATGCTGACCATGCTCGCCGGTGCGACTTACACAGGACTTACGAGCCGCTGCCATTCCCCGGGTTTCGAATGGATCTTTGGCGAACGCGGCTCGGGAAAAACCGCTTGCGCGCATCCGGCCTTCCGTTTACGACCGGGTGAAAGCCGGCCGCGCGCGGCGGGTCACTTCAGTACGATCATGGCGACGGTTCGCCGGGCAACGACGAAAACCGGCCGGCGCGCCAGAGCGCCATCCCGCTCGCGAGGCCCACGGCCAGGATCAACCCCGTGCGCAGCAGGTCCACGTGGAACTGGGGAACGGCCAGCTGCAGGTTGTCGATCAGCCCCTGCTGGACCGAGTTCACGGTGCCATGGGCCAGCGCCGCCGGCCAGAAACTGCCCGCCTTGATGGTGAGCCAGCCCAGGAACAGCGACGCGCCGATCATCTGCAGCGGAAACAGCACGAATGCGCCGAGGTACGGGTGTTCCGGGAAGTTGTAGCCGGCCAGCAGGCCGGGCAGGTGCCACGCCCACCAGACGCCCGCGAGCACCAGGATGCCGGGCAGGATGCCGAACCGGCCGATGAGCTGGCCTTGCAGGAATCCGCACCACGCGAATTCCTCGCCGGTCGCGGCGACCAGGTTGAAGGTCGAGTAGACGAGACTGGTCGCCAGCACGTTGAGCAGGAACAGCGGCCAGCCCTGGACGCCCTGGCCGAGCAACCAGGGGCCGCCCGAGATCGCGACGCCGATCGCGCCGAAATCGAACCAGCCCGATGTCGCCAGTCCCGCGGCCACCAGGATGGCGACCACGGCGAATCCGATCGCCGCCTGTACCACACGATGCCCAGTGGCAGGTAGGCGGGCCTGCCGAGCCGCCACAGGACCTGCGCGCGCACGGCCGGATGGCGCAGGATGAAGACCAGCGCAAGCAGGGTCGGCGACCACATCACGAAGACGAACGCCGCCGCCGTCGCCGTGCTCTCGTGGCCGAACCGCGTGATGGCGGCGATCTGCAGGCCCCAGCTCACGGCCAGTGCCAGCACCACGTAGCGCACGATCGCGCGACGGCTCACGGCTGCGACGATCCGATGTCCTTGGCCAATGCAGCGACGCTGTCGCCGATCGCCATCCCGCCGCCGGTCAGCTCAAGGATCAACCGGTTCAGGCCAGGCGCCCGCAGCAACGCGACGATGGTTGCGGCCACGTCGTCGCGGGCGATCACGGTGTGCACCTTGGCCAAGCCCAGGTCGACATGGCCGCTGCCCGGCGCGTCGGTCAGTGCCGATGGGCGTACGATCAACCAGTCGAGGTCGGTCAGCACCAACTGCGTTTCGGCCTTCTTCTTTTCGACCATGTAGTGCTCGAATGACGGATCCATGCGTCGCTCGCGCCAGGCCTCGGGAAACACCGAGACCAAGACGAAGCGACGCACCCCGGCGCGCGTGGCTGCCGCGGCCAGCTTGCCCGGCCCGTCGCCGTCGACGTGCGTGGTCGCGCCGTCGCTCTCCCTGCCGCCGGCGCCAGCGCTGAACACGATTGCGTCGCAGCCGCGCATGGCTGCAGCCAGTACGTCGACCGGCATCGCCACGAGGTCGCCCGGCACGGTCCGGATGCCGTGCGAGGTCAGCGCCTGCGCCTGATCCGATCGCCGCACCAGGCCGACGGCTTCGTCGCCCGCCTCGGCAAGCCGTTGCGCAACCCGGCGGCCGACGCCGCCGGCGATTCCGATGATGAAGACCTTCATCGCGACGATTCTTGTCCCGCCTGCTGGACATCGGCGACCAGGCGCCGGGCGGCGTCAGCCGACGAAGCCGGGTTCTGGCCGGTGATCAGCAGGCCGTCCTGCACGACATGGGCTCCCCAGTCCGGGCCACTGGAATAGAGGCCGCCCTTGGCCTTGAGTTCGTCCTCCACCAGGAACGGCACCACCTCAGTCAGGCCAACAGCCGCTTCCTCGGTGTTGGTGAAGCCGGTGACCTTCCTGCCCTCGACCAGCGGGCGGCCCTCCGCGGTTTTCACGTGGCGCAGCACGCCGGGCGCGTGGCAGACCAGGGCGACTGGCTTGTCCGCCGCGAGGAAGCTTTCGATCAGGCGCGCCGAGTCCGGGCTTTCGGCCAGGTCCCACATCGGGCCGTGGCCGCCCGGGTAGAACACCGTGTCGAAGTCGGCCTGGTCCACGCTGTCCAGGCGCACGGTTGCGGCCAGTTGCGCGATCGCCTGCGCATCGGCCTCGAAGCGACGGGTATCGTCGGTCTGGAACGCCGGCTCGTTGCTCTTGGGATCGAGCGGCGGCTGGCCACCCTTGGGCGAGGCCAGCACGATCTGCGCGCCGGCATCCTTGAATACGTAGTACGGAGCGGCAAGCTCTTCGAGCCAGAAGCCGGTCTTGCGGCCGGTGTCGCCGAGTTGGTCGTACGAGGTCAGAACCATCAGAACTTTCATCTGCGTTCTCCTTTGGGGGTGGGTGAGACGGGCTGGCAGCGGCCCGTCGAAGGATCCGGGGCACGGCGCAGGACCATGCCTCCGTGATGGAGCGCGCCATCGATGAACTCGCCGTAGCCGAAGAAGCCGCCATCGTCGAGGTAATCGATGCGCGCTTCGCGCAGCGCATAGCGGCCGCGGTAGACGCCGGCGCGGCTGCCGTGCGACTCCTCGTAGCGGCCGTTGGCCAGCAGCGCATGGCGAACGAAGCCGTCGGCACTGGTCCAGGTGCCGACGACGTCGCTGGTGGCCATGCCATCGCCCGCGGCAGTGCCGGCCGTGTCGGGACGCGAAGGGCCGGGCCGCGGTCGAATCGCTCTCCGCGGCATCGGCATGTCGGTACCGCGAGAATGACGATCGACGATCACGTCCGGATGAAACCGAGCAGGTCCGCGTTGAAGCGTTGCGGATCGAGCTGCGCCAGGCCATGGCTGCCGCCCGCGTAGACCTTGAGGATTGCACCTCGCACCAGTTTCGCCGCCTTCTCCGCGGACGCCTTGATCGGCACGATCTGGTCGTCGTCACCGTGGATGATCAGGGTCGGCCTGTCGATCGCCTTCAGGTCCTCGCTGTAATCGACCTCCGAGAACTCGTGGATGCAGTCGTACTGGCCCTTGATGCCGCCGGCGAGCCCCTGCAGGCGGAAGCTCTCGCGCAGGCCTTCGTTGCTGTCCACGCCGTCACGATTGAAGCCATAGAAGGGAATGGTCAGGTCGTAATAGAACTGCGAACGGTTGGATGCCACGCCGGCGCGGATGCCGTCGAAGACCTCGATCGGCGTGCCATGCGGACTGGCCGGCGTCTGCAGCATCAGCGGCGGCACTGCGCCGACCAGGACCACCTTGGCCACGCGCTCCGAACCATGGCGCCCGACGTAGCGCACCACCTCGCCGCCGCCGGTCGAATGGCCGACCAGCACGGCATTGGCCAGATCAAGCGTGTTGACGAGATCGGCCAGGTCGTCGGCGTAACGATCCATATCGTTGCCCTGCCAGGTCTGGTCGGAGCGGCCGTGGCCGCGCCGGTCATGGGCGATGACCCGGTAGCCCTCGGCGCCGAAGAACAGCATCTGCGCGTCCCAGGCGTCCGAGGACAATGGCCAGCCATGGGAGAAGACGATGGGCTGGCCGTCGCGCGGACCCCAGTCCTTGTAGAAGATCCGCGTGCCGTCACTGGTGATGATGATGCTCATGCGATGTTTCCTCGTGCGGTGGGGAGAGATGCGCCGCCGCACGCTTCGTGCGCAACCACCGAGGTGCCATCATCACGAATGGATTCGCTGGACATGGGTATTCCTTAGGTTGTCGATGAGGGCGGGGGTGGTCTGCAAAACCGGTTGCCGGCGAGTTGCTGCAAGTGTTGGCGTCCAGGCCTTACAGGCTTCTTACCGACCGACTGGATAACAGTTGGTGGGTCCGGAGTGCCGACCTTTTGCCGCCCCGGGCGCGACGCTCGCTCCCATGCTGCTCCGGAACGCGGGAGACATCCGAGGCCGTCAGGCGTTGAAGCCCGCGTCCACGGTGACCACCGACCCGGTCATGAAACTGGCAGCCGGGCTTGCCAGGAACGTCACCGCTGCGGCGATATCGGCAGGAGTGCCGTAGCGGCCCAGTGCCGTGAACTGCCGGTTGACGTCGGCCCAGGCGCCATCGGCCGGGTTCTGGTCGGTGTCGATCGGACCGGGCTGGACGAGATTGACGGTGATGCCCTGCGGGCCGAGGTCGCGTGCGAGCCCGCGGGTGAGTGCGAGCATCGCCGACTTGGTCATCGAGTACACGGTCAGTCCGGAAAACGGCACGCGCTCGGCCACGCACGACCCGATGGTGATGATGCGGCCGCCCTCCCCCAGATGCGGCAGCGCCGCCTGGGACGCGAGCACCGCGGCGCGCGTGTTGACGTGCAGTAGCGCATCAATGTCCTCGAGGCTCATCTGCGCGAACGCACCGTCGCGCGAGATGCCGACGTTGTTGACGAGGATGTCGAGCCCGCCCAGCCCCGCCACCGTCTCGGCGACCGATCGCCGCACGGCCGCGGAATCGGCGCTGTCGGCGCGGATGGCGACGGCACGGCGGCCCTTGGCCTCGACCATGCGCACCACGTCGGCGGCACGATCGGGCGAGTTGAGGTAGGTAATCGCGACATCGGCCCCCTTGTCTGCGAGTGCCAATGCGATTCCTGCGCCGATGCCCCGGGATGCCCCCGTGACCAAGGCGCGCCTGCCCTGCAGGTCGCCCGGGTTACGGGCGCCTTCGGGTTGCCCGGTCACACCGGTACTGGGCGTGGCAATGGCCAGACCGGAGGCGGTGACCGCGGCGAGGCCTGCGGCCGCGGTCGTCAGGACCTTGCGTCGGGTCATGGTGCTGGATGTCGTCTCGTTCATGTGAGTTCTCCTCATGCGGGCCGATATCTCGGCCATGGTCGATCGCGATTCGGGACGTTGCGTTGAAAGTGCACAGGCGAGGCCGCGTGATGCATTACGCGTTGAAACCACCGTCCACAGTCAGCAAGGATCCGGTGACATAGCTAGCCGCAGGGCTCGCCAGAAATGCCACCACCGCCGCCACTTCGGATGGCCTGGCGTAGCGTTTGAGCGCGATGTAGGGAAGATTGAAATCCGACCGGTTGCCGTCGGCTGGATTCAGTCCGGTGTCGACAGGCCCGGGCTGGACCAGATTCGCGGTGATGGCTTGCGCGCCCACTTCGCGGGCGAGACTGCGCGTGGCCGCAATCACGATCTGCCTGTTCGAGTTGCTTGTCATCCGATCACTCCTCTCGTTGGTGGTGGCCGCTCATGCAGCGAGCGCGGTATGCGCGTCACCGGCGATCCGCTGGCGCTGTCCGGTCTGCGCCGCCAGTTCCACCGCCGCGATCAGCCGGCTGTTGTGCGCCGCGTGGGCGAAGCCCGGGGTGCGCCGGGTGCCCGACGCGATATCGCGCGCGAGGCTGGCGTAGACCTCGCCGACATTGATCGACGCGCCGGTCCAGAAGTCCGCGGCGGTCGGGCCCACGGCCCCCGTTGCGACGGGTGCGTCCGGTGCCTCGAACGGCACGCTGGCCGACAGCGTCAGGTCGCCGACCTGCACGCCCGCCAGGTGATGGCCGCGCAGCGTGAGCGTGCCTTCCGACCCGCGGACCTGCATGACGAAGTGCGGGTCGTGCTCGATGCCGGCCAGCACCTGGACGGCCACGGATGCGCCATGGCGCGTTTCGGCGATCAGATCGAGGTGGTCGGGGATTTCGCGGTGGGAAGTTTCGCCGGTATCGATCACCGCGACCGTCGGCCAGATGCGCTTGGTCCGCGCATCGACCTCGGTGATGGGGCCCAGCACGGCCTCGACGACGTCGAGCACGTGCGCGGCCGTGATGGCCAGGAAGCTCGCCCCAGATGCGACCTTGTTGAAGTAGTCGTAGCCGCTGAGCGTGGTCGGGCCATAGCCGAACGTGGTGGCCCTGACGTTCGCCGACAGCAGCGTGCCGAGCCGGCCCGACGCGACGATCTCGATGGCACGCCGCACCGAAGGATTGTGCCGTCCCTGCAGGCCGATCGCGGTGTGCAGCGATCCGGTGGCGGCGGCCATCTCTTCGGTTTCCGCCAGGGTCGCGCCGAGCGGGGATTCGCTGTACACCGCCTTGCCGGCCTTCAACGCGGCCAGGACTAGATCACGGTGCGCGGGCACCTTCACCGCGACGGTCACCAGATCGATGCGGTTGTCGTGGATGAGGTCATACGGATTCGCGTACCAGCGCTCCGCGCCGAAGGCCTCGGCCGCGGCCTTGGCGCTTTCCTCGCGCCGCGTGGCCACGGCCGCAAGCACCAGCCCTGGCTGCGCCTGGATGGCGGGAATGTGGGACGCGCCCGCCCAGCTTGCCTTGGTATCGGCGCCGATGATGCCCACGCGCAGTGGTTCGATTGACATGTTGTTGCTCCAGGATGATGGGGTTGGGAAGCGAACCGAAGGTCGGGGCCGGGAGGGTCTCGACTTTCAGCAGCGATCCGGGTCAGGCGCGCCGGTCGTCCGGACGGTCCAGCAGCCACCCGGGGTATTCGACCGGCAGCCTGCTTCCGGCATCCAACTGCGCCAGTTCGTCATCGGCCAGCTGGATGTCGGTCGCCCGCACGTTTTCGGCGAGCTGCTCTACGCGTTTCGCGCCAAGGAGCACCGTGGTCACGACCGGCTGGTGCAGCAGCCAGGCGATGGCAATCCGGCCTGGCGTGGCATCGTGGTGTTGCGCGACGGTCCGGAGGACTTCGATCAAGGGCTCGCCACGCACGCGGTCGATCGGCGGGAAGTCCAGGTCCTTGAGCCTGCCGTTGGCACCGTCGCTGCCGCCGGAATACTTCCCGGTCAGGTAACCGCCGGCCAGCGGACTCCACACCATCAGGCCTACCCGCTCGGAGGCCAGCATCGGCGCGATCTCGCGCTCCAGGTCGCGGCCGACCAGCGAGTAGTACGCCTGCAGCGAGACGATCGGCGCCAGGTTCCGTGCCCTGCCGATCCCGAGTGCCTTCATGACCTGCCAGGAGGCCCAGTTCGACAGGCCGATGTAACGGACGTCGCCGGCGCGAACCAGTGCGTCGAGCGCCTCGAGGGTTTCCTCGGTCGGCGTGGCCGGATCGAAGGCGTGGATCTGGTACAGGTCGATATGCTGCAGGCCGAGCCGCTGCAAGCTTGCCCGGCACTGGGCCAGGACATGGCGACGCGAGGCGCCGCGCTGGTTCGGACCCCCGCCCATCGCCGAGGCCACCTTCGTGGCGATCACCACGTCGTCCCTCGATACGCCGAGGTTGCGCAGCGACCGACCGAGCATCATTTCGCTGCGGCCGTTGGCGTAGACGTTCGCCGTGTCGAAGAAGTTGATGCCGGAGTCCAGCGCCGATCTGACCAGGGCATCGGCCTCGTCTTGTCCGAGTTGGCCGACCTGCCCCCAGATCCCGTCGCTGCCGCCGAAGGTCATGGCGCCGAAGCAGAGTTCGGACACGAACAGTCCGCTGTTGCCCAGTGTGCGCATGCGCATGGCCTGTCCTCCGGAAATGTTGATGAGAGGGTGTGGCGAAGTGCGGATCGGGCCCGGGAACACCCGGCAAGTCCTGCTTCGATCACCATGCCGCCAAAGCTACGCCCCGGATTGAGCAGGAGTAAGGCGGTAATCAGGACATCAGTGGTAACCACGGGTTTACAATCAGGCCATGGACCCCTCACTTCTCCCGTCCTTGGCGTGGTTCGCCCACGTGGCCCACCACCGGAGCTTTACCCGCGCGGCCGAGGAGATGGGGGTGTCTCGCGCGGCGCTGTCGCAGAACCTCAAGTCCCTGGAAAGCCAGCTGGGCGTGCGCCTGCTCTACCGCACCACCCGGCACATGTCGCTGACCGAGGCGGGCCAGAAATTGTTCGACACGTTGCGGCCCACCCTGGGGGAAATCGAGCAGACACTGCTGACCTTGGGCGATACGCGCGATGCGCCTTCCGGCGTGCTCCGCGTCAACACCTCACGGCTGGCCGCGCGGGCATTGATCGAGCCCCACCTGGCCGAGTTCTGCGAACGCCACCCGCAGGTCACGCTGGAGCTGGTCATGTCCGACTCGCTGTCGAACATCATTGCCGATGGCTGCGATGCCGGCATACGCCTGGGACGCAGCCTTGCCGAGCACATGGTCGCCGTCCCCATCAGCCCGCCCCTGTCCATGGCGGTGGCAGGCTCTCCGGCTTACCTGCAGCGCAACGGCGTGCCCAAGGTTCCCGAAGACCTCGCCCGGCACAACTGCATCAACTTCCGCTTCTCCGGCAGCGGTGCCCTGCACGACTGGGACTTCAACGAACCGGGGAAGGCTGCGAGGCACTTCACTCAGGCGGTGACCGGCAGCCTCATCACCAACGACGACCAGAGCATGACCCGGGCGGCATTGCAGGGGCTGGGCCTGATCCAGACCGTCGACATCGCGCTCCAGGAGCACTTCTCCGACGGCCGCCTGGTCCGCGTCCTGCGCGACTGGACCCATGGCCATGCCGGCTTCTACCTGTACGCGCCGTCCCGTGAACACATGCCGGCCAAGTTGCGTGCGTTGATCGATTTCCTGATGAAGAAACGGGAGGCAATCCAACTGGTGTAGGCACGTGTGCTCGACTGCCTGGGCGCCGCAGCGACCGTGAATGACGCCAGCAGCCGCAGCCCACCGACGGCCAGCTGGATCGCACTGCCGTAATCGCCTCCCCAAGCGCCGCCTGAGCTTCGGCCTGCAGCTGTGGGACCCTCCAGCGGCCATCGCGCGGAAGCTACGGGCGCGGGTTGGCTCAGTCGTCGATCGGCAACGGCGCTTCCGGATGCACCAGCCCGGCCTCCCGCAACTCGCGCCAGAAGTCCGCGGGCGCCTGTGCGTGCGCGCCGCAGTTGATACCCCACCGAATCATTCGCCGACCAGATCCTCGCGGTGCTTGGCGATCAGGATCCGTCAGCCTTACGTAATCAGGACCTTTGTTGGGTCGAAATCGGCCTCCCCTACCCCCGATAACGGCCCCCAATCCCCCGCCCTATCGACGTCACCTGTAGACCATAAGAAGAAATTCGACTCTTCGATTGAAGCAGCGCCGCTCGTCAGCTGTTCGCCGAAAACCGCCGCGCCAGATCCTGTTCGAGGAACGCGCCAGTGACATGGTCGATGAATACGCGGGTCCTGGCCGGCAGCAGTTTCTGGCTGTTGAAGTAGAGCGAGATCGCGCCCAGGTCCGAATGCCAGTCGGGCAGTACACGCTGCAGTTTGCCGCTTTGCAGATGCGGCAGTACGAACGGTACGGCGATGAGGGCCACGCCCAGGCCCATCAACGCGACGCGGCACAGCGCTTCGGGGTCGTTGGCCACGATGCGCGCCTTCTGTTCCAGCACCGCTTCGGTGCCATCATGATGTCGCATCTTCCAGACCCGCACGCGACCACTGTGGGCCGAACGCATGACGATGCCATCCAGCGCCGCGAGATCATCGGGATGCTGCGGCAATGGCCGATCCCGCAGATAGTGCGGTGAAGCGACGGCGATGATGTGCAGCGGCGCCAGTTGCCGCGCCACCACACCAGCCGCTAGTTCCATGCCCCCACCGATGGCGGCGTCGAAACCATCGGCGATCAGGTCGACCTGTCGATTCTCGAAGCTCCAGTCCGGCACCACGTCGGGATAGCGCTGCATGAAGGACGGCAGCAACGGCAATACGTAGTCCAGGCCGAAACCGAACGCCATGCTCACCTTCAGCGCACCAGCAGGCTTGCCGGCATGCGTGGCCACGCCGGCAATGGCGGCCTGGATGGATTCCACCCCGCCCGCCACCGAAGCCAGGAAGCGCTCGCCTTCCTCGGTCAGGGTCAGGCTCCGGGTGCTGCGCTGGAACAGTCGCACGCCCAGGTTGCGTTCGAGCATAGCCACGTTGCGGCTGACCGCGGCCGGGGTCAGACCCAGCCGTCGCGCAGCCGCGGAGAAGCCGCCGCATTCGGCGCTGCGGATGAAGGACTCCAGATTGGCGAGGGTCTCCATTCGCTGATCTTAAATGAATCATTGAAGCTGATTCCAGCCATTACCGGCTTATCACACGCCAATCCCGGCGCCAAGCTGCCTCCTCGCCTACGGAGCCGCCGCATGTCCATCTCATCCGACACTCCCATCGACTACGACGGCCTGATGCAGGCAAACCTCGCGCGCGTGTTCGGCGAGCGCGATGCGGAGCGGCGTCTCGAGGCGATCCGCGAGCTTTACGCCGAAGACGCCGTGCTGAACGAGCCCCACGCCACCGCCAGAGGGCATATCGCGATTCGCGATGCCGTCACTGCGCTGCTCGCCAGCCTGCCGTCCGACTTCGTTTTCACCGCGATTCGTCCGGCCATTGGCCACCACGGCATCGGGCGTCTGCAGTGGCGCTCCGGCCCAGCAGACGGCCCCGCCGTCGTCACCGGCATGGATATCGCGCATTTCGAAGGCGGCCGCATCCACTCCCTCACCGTCTTCCTCGATCCCCCTGCGGCCTGACGCGCCACTCACCCAAGGAGTCCTCTCTCCATGTCCAAGCCAGCCAAAACCGGCCTCGATGCCCTGCTCCGTCCCGAGGACAGCGTTCTCGTGCTGATCGACCACCAGCCTTACCAACTCGCGAACCTCAACAGCCACGAGCCGCAGATGGTGATCAACAACACGGTGGGCCTGGCAAAGGCAGCCAAGGCATTCGGCGTTCCCACTATTCTGACGACCGTGGTCGCCGAGCGTGGCGGCTATATTTTCCCCCAGATCACCGATGTGTTCCCAGGTCAGGAGGTGATCGACCGCACGCTCATCAATACCTGGGAAGATCCGAAGGTGGTAGACGTGGTCAAGGCGACCGGCCGCAAACGGCTGATCATCGCCGGACTGTGGACCGAGGTGTGCGTTGCGATGCCGACGATCCAGGCGCTCGGCGAAGGCTGGGATGTGACGGTGATTACCGATGCGTCCGGCGGCGTTTCGGTCGAGGCCCACCAGGTCGCCATCCAGCGCATGATCGCGGCTGGCGCCAACGTGATGACCTGGGCGGCGCTCGCGGCCGAATGGCAACGCGACTGGGCGCGGGCGGAACAGGCCGTCAAGCTGACGGAGGTGATCACGCAGCACGCCGGTGGTAGCGGTATCGCCTATCTATGGGAGCAGCAACTGCTCAACACGCCGGTGCCGAAGAGCGCAGGCTGATCCGCGAGGGGATGGCGGCACTCCTGAAGGACGGGTCGCGAAAACCGGACCGTCGTTCAGGCTTCTTCGTCCCCGTTCTTTAGCGGTTCCGTACAAGACCAGGCTGCAGGTCCTGGTTGACTCTCGGCCGGAAGCCGTGCTGCTTTCGCCGCGAGCAGGTTGGACGCAGGAGCATCCTTGTGCAGGCCAGTGGGCTGTTCTTGCGCCCGATTGCGGTGCGCTCGAAGCATGCACCATCGGCGCAGTCCCTGCAGCCGGCATCCGCGACCACAGGCGGAAACGCCTGGTTGTTCACCATCTACGAAGGATGAGCCATAAAGATGTCGATGGACGGTTTCCCCGTTGGCCTGGAACTGGATGTCTCCTATCCGGCTTTCCAGGTCAGTCTGACGCTGCTGTCGGTCACGCAATTGCAGTTCGAGATCAAGGAGGGGCCGTTTGCCCGGACCGAGATCGTCGATATTCAAGTCATCCCCCTCGGCGACAGCCTCTTCGCCGTCAGCTGGCAGGAGAAGGACGGTGCGACGGTGACCAATGTCCAGGACTACGACCGCGGGCTGGTGCACTCATTTGCGACCTTGCCGGACGGTCGGTTTCTGCGGATGACCGGGACGTTTGCGATCACCAGGCCCGCGGATGTCGTCTCCGATGATCGTCCCCGGCGCAACAAGGCGCTGGTACTCGAGGCGATGACTGCACTGTTCCAGCGTCATGATGCGTCGGTGGTCGAACGCCTCTACGCTGCGGATTACATCCAGCACAATCCAGGGATCCCCCAGGGGCGCGACGCGTTGCAGGCGCTGGTCGCCGCGATGTCGCAGGACGTCTACTACGAGCCCGGCCTGATGGTCGCCGAAGGTGACCTCGTCGCCATCCATGGCCGCATCCGTGGCTGGTCGGACGCCCCACAGGTGGTGGTCGATCTCTTCCGGATCGAGGATGGCAAGCTGGCCGAGCATTGGGACGTGTTGCAGAACGAGGTGCCGGTCACGACGGCCTTTGGCGGCATCGCGATGTTCGATCCCGGGGAAGGCGCGCGCCATCGCCCAGGTCCGGCCATTGCCGGCGGCTTGCCCCAACCAGGCGGGATCGCATGATCGAAATGGTCATCGAACAGCGCCGTCGCGACCTGGGTGGCGGAATGGAGGTCGGTCGCGTGCTGCCCTTCGCGAAGCGCCGCATGGTCGGCCCCTACATCTTCTTCGACCACATGGGGCCGTTCGATCTCCCGCCCGGCGTGGATCGCCGTGTTCTCGGCCACCGACTTCCGCGAGGATCTGGCGAAGTTCGACGTGCGCACCCTGGTCATCCACGGCGACGATGATCAGATCGTGCCGATCGATGCCTCCGCACGCGCCTCTGCCGCGCTGATCAAAGGCGCACGACTGATCGTCTACCCGGGCGCACCGCATGGTCTGGCCGATACGCACAAGGATCGACTGAACCGGGATCTGCTGGAGTTCCTGCAGCAGTGACGGGTGTTGTGTCCGCCAGCACGACTGGCCGATGAAGCATGTCGCGGTGGACGCCGACCGGGTGTGCAACGTACCCGTCGGCGCCACAAGCCCGACCGATATGTTCGCCAAGACCGTTGGCCTGTGTGGCGACGCGCTCACGGCGGAACAACGGGCGCGCTTGATGGCGATCGCCGGCACGTCGCGACCGAGGACCCTGCGATTGGGATCGGCGTAGCAGGCGATCCGGGTGCACGGGATAGTGAATCCCCAAATGAGGCATTTGTTCCACTGTTGGCATACCCACCTTCTGTGTACCGCAACGGTCCCCCGACTTCTGGTCAGGATCCGCTGCCGGGCCGGCCGCCGTGTCCGCTCTCTACCCGATGCGGCAGCCCTCTCCCACATCCCCCACAGGAGTGCATGTCACATGATCAGGTACAAGCTTTCGGCCCTCGCCCTCTCCGCCGCGCTGCTGGGCACCGCTTTCGCCGCACAATCCGCGGACCGGGGCTTCTATGCCGGTGTCGGTGCCGGCCAGTCCTCTGTCGACGAGCGCGGTTACGACGACGAGGACACCGCCTTCTCCGCATTCGGCGGCTATCAGTTCAACCGCTACTTCGGCCTGGAAGCCGGCTACGCCGACTTTGGCAAGCTCGAACCGCGCGCCGTCGGCGAGCGCGTGGATGCCAACTCGGCATACTTCACCGCGATCGGCACGCTGCCGTTCACCGACCGCTTCTCCGGTTATGCCCGGGCCGGTGTCCAGCGCTGGGATCTGGATCGCGCCGTGCCCGGATTGACCGGCAGTAACGACGACAACGGCAACGACCCGGTCTACGGCGTGGGGCTGCAGTACCGCTTCAACGACCACGTGGCGCTGCGCGGCGAATACACCCGCTTCGAGATCGAGGACGCCGATCTGGACATGTCTCAGATCCAGGTGCGCTTCGATTTCTGACGCTTCGCATCGGCAACCGCGACCGCGACCGCCGGCTCGCCCGGCGGCTCCGGTACCGCTGCGCGGCTGACATGAATGCCGATGTCGACCGATGGCCGATTCCGCCCGCACGATCGATGCACTGTTCCAGCCGGAGCGGCTCTCGCTTGGACTGGGCCTGCCGCTGGTCGCGCGCGGGCAGCGCCATGTCGACGATGCGCGGCAGCTGGAGTACGCACGGCAGGCCGATGCGCGCGGCTTCGCCGCGCTGTGGGTGCGCGACGTCCCGCTGCACCATGCCGACTACCCGGATCCGGTCGCGCACCTGGACCCGTGGGCGTTCCTGGGCGCGCTCGCCGCGCGCACGCGGAGGATCGCGCTGGCCAGCGGCGCCATCGTGCTGACGCTGCGCCACCCGCTGCACGTCGCCAAGGGCGCGGTGTCGCTGGCGCGCCTGTCGCAGGGGCGCTTCGTGCTCGGCCTCGGCTCCGGCGACCGCCCGCCGGAATACGCCGCCTTCGGCCGCCAAGGCGACCAGCGCCGCGAACTGTACCGTCGGCACTGGGAGCAACTGGCGGCCGCGCTCGCGGTGCCGCCGCGGGTGATTCCGGATCGCGAGGACGAGCCGCCCGTCGCCTTCGAATTGCTGCCGCGCCCACCCGCGCCGGTGCCGATGCTGGCGATCGGCTCCGATGGACAAAGCCTCGACTGGATCGCGCGCCATGCCGCCGGCTGGATCACCTACCATCGCGAGCCCGCGGTGCAGCGCGATCGCCACCGCCTCTGGCGCGAAGCGGTGCGCCGCGCCGCGCCCGGCGCGTTCCGCGCCTTCGGCGTGGCGATGCGCGTGGACCTGCTGCCGCGGCGCGACGCCCCGGCCACGCCCATCGAACTCGGCTACCGCACCGGCATGCACGGCCTGCGCGGAATTCTCGAACGCATGCGCGAGGACGGCACCCACCATGTCGCATTGAACCTGTCCGACGGCGACGTCCCCGCCGCCGAAGCGATCGACGCGCTCGCCGACGATCTGCTGCCCGCGCTGCGGCCTTGACCCGGGCGCGACACCGGCCGTGCGACCATCGCCGCCGGCACGGAACCCAGTCCGCCGGCCGGTAGCGCAAGCTCAGGCCGCGTATGGCGAACAGGCAATCCTCGAACGTCCGTTCAACGTGCGCCGGCAGCTGTTTGCCGTTGTCCGCCAGGTGCGCCATGAAGGCCGGACAGTGGCGCTCGATCACCTGCTAAAGCAAAGTGCGTTCAGGCCGGTGACTCCGGCAGCGTTGGGCAGCCTGCCTTGCCGCATGTGTGCATTCCATCCAGTACGAAGCATCCAGGAGCCGAAAGATGGCCCAGAACGTCGCCGCACCACACGCCCCCAACCGTCTATCGGAACGGGAACTGCGTCGAATCGACGCCCACTGGCGCGCGGCCAATTACCTCACCGTCGGCCAGATCTACCTGCTCGACAATCCTTTGCTGCGCGAGCCGTTGCGGATCGAGCACGTCAAGCCCAGGCTGTTGGGTCACTGGGGAACGTCGCCGGGCCTGAGCTTCATCTACGCGCATCTCAACCGGGCGATCCGGACGCTGGATGCGAACATCATCTACGTGTGCGGGCCGGGACACGGCGGTCCCGCGATGGTCGCAAACACCTACCTCGAAGGAACCTACAGCGAACTGTACCCGGACGTTTCCCTGGATGAGGACGGGATGCGCAAGCTGTTCCGGCAATTCTCGTTCCCGGGCGGCATCCCCAGCCACGCTGCGCCGGACGTGCCGGGTTCCATCCATGAAGGCGGGGAACTGGGATACGCGCTTTCGCACGCGTATGGAGCGGCCTTCGACAATCCTGACCTGATCGTCGCCTGCGTGGTCGGCGACGGCGAAGCCGAGACCGGTCCGCTGGCCGCGGCCTGGCATTCGAACAAGTTCCTGAATCCGCAGCACGACGGGGCGGTACTGCCCATTCTCCATCTCAACGGCTACAAGATCGCCAATCCGACGATCCTGGCGCGGATTCCCGGCGATGAACTGCGCGCGCTTTTCGTCGGCTATGGCTACGAACCGCTGCTGGTCGAGGGCGACGAGCCGGACGCGATGCATGAGCGCATGGCGGTGGTCATGGACGACGCCATGGAGCGAATCCGCGCCATTCAAGCGCAGGCGCGCGCCGACCCGTCCGGCGTGCGGGCGCGCCCGCGCTGGCCGATGATCATCCTGCGCAGCCCGAAGGGCTGGACCGGGCCCAAGCAGGTCGATGGGCTGAAGACGGAAGGGTTCTGGCGATCGCACCAGGTACCGTTGTCCGGCCTGGCTGGAAACCCCGAGCACCTGCAGCTGCTGGAGGACTGGCTGCGCAGCTATCGGCCGGAGGAATTGTTCGACGCTGTCGGCGCACCGGTCGCGGACATCCTCGCCACCTCGCCTGCGGGCACGCGGCGCATGAGCGCGAATCCGCACGCCAATGGCGGCAGGTTGCGCAAGCCGCTGGAAATGCCGGACGCAGGCCGGCACGCGGTTGCGTTCACGCGGCCCGGCACGGTCAAGGCGGAAGCCACCCGCGCGATGGGCGATTTCCTGCGCGCGGTGATGCAGGCCAATGCCGATGCACGCAACTTCCGCATCGTCGGCCCCGACGAGACCGCCTCGAACCGGTTGCAGAACGTCTTCGAGGTGACCGGACGCGCCTGGATGGAAACGATCCTGGCCGAGGACACCGACCTTGGCCGCGACGGCCGCGTGCTCGAAATCCTGTCCGAGCATACCTGCCAGGGCTGGCTGGAAGGCTATCTGCTCACAGGACGGCACGGCTTGTTCTCCTGTTACGAAGCCTTCATCCACATCGTCGACTCGATGTTCAACCAGCACGCAAAATGGCTGGACGCCAGCCGCGATATTCCCTGGCGGCAGCCGGTTTCCTCGCTGAACTACCTGCTCACCAGCCATGTCTGGCACCAGGACCACAACGGCTTCAGCCATCAGGATCCCGGCTTCATCGATGTCGCGCTGAACAAGAAGGCGGACATCGTCCGGGTCTATCTGCCGCCGGACGCCAACACGCTGCTGTGCGTGACCGATCATGTGCTCAGGACCTGGGATCGCATCAACATCATCGTCGCCGGCAAGCCGCCGCTGTGGCAGTGGCTGCCGATGGAGCAGGCGGCGATCCACTGCAGCACCGGGATCGGCGTCTGGGACTGGGCTTCCCACCAGGGCGGCGGCGAGCCAGACGTCGTCATGGCGTGCGCCGGCGATGTGCCGACGCTGGAAACGCTGGCCGCGGTCGGCATCCTGCGCGAGCACCTGCCCGAGCTGAAGATCCGCGTCGTCAATGTGGTCGATCTGATGACGCTGCAGCCCAAGGAACACCATCCGCACGGTCTTTCCGATGCCGAATTCGACGCGCTGTTCACGACCGGCAAGCCGGTGATCTTCGCCTATCACGGCTATCCGTGGACGATCCACCGGCTGACCTATCGCAGGCGCAATCACGGCAACCTGCATGTGCGCGGCTACAACGAGGAGGGCACGACGACCACGCCGTTCGACATGACCGTGCTGAACGGGCTGGACCGTTTCCACCTGGTGCAGAGCGTGGTGGACTGGGTACCCGGTACGGGGACGGCGGGCGCCGCGCTGAAACGGCTGGTGCAGGGCAAGCTCATCGAGCACGATGCGTATATCCGGACGCACGGAGAGGACATGCCGGAAGTCCGGGACTGGCGATGGACGGGGGTTGGCGAAAGCGCCGCGGAGTAAGTATCCCCGACAAAGCCGTGGGCTTTACGATTGCTGGCCCCTAAATACTTCTGGACCAAAAATGGGGTGAGTGGATAGCGGAGTATCGCGTACAAGCTTGTATAGCAGTGTTTGCAGGTCCGTCTTATCGGAAAGTTCCAGCCCGGCGGACGACCGGGGCGGAGGAACTCTGATTCTCCATTGGTCCGCCTCTCACAAGAGATCCCCGCAAGCAACAACGCAGGGACTTTGGTGGCTGCGGCGCCCGCGAACGATCCACCACCGCAGTGATCGGCATTCACATTGCTGACCCGAAGGCCTGCAGGCCTCGAATCGCATTACGAATGCGGATACGCGAGCCGTTCGGGCCTGAGGATCGAATCCAGCGATTCCTGGGACAGCAGTCCGCGCCTGAGCACGATCTGTCCGACGTTCTCCCCGGTGACCTGTGCTTCCACGGCCACTTCCGTCGCCGCGACGTAGCCGATGTGCGGATTCAGCGCGGTGGCGATTCCGATCGAACGATCCACCTGCTCGCGGAGATGGCCGGCGTTGGCGGTGATGCCCGCGACGCAGTTCGTGGCCAGTGTCTCGCAGCCCCTGCGCAGGTGGGACAGGCTGCGGAAGAGGCTCGTCGCGATGATGGGTTCGAAGGCGTTGAGCTGCAGTTGTCCCGACTGCGCCGCTAGGGTCACGACCAGGTCGTTGCCGATCACCTCGAAGGCGATCTGGTTGACGACCTCGGGGATGACCGGGTTGACCTTGCCCGGCATGATGGATGAACCGGACTGCCGCGCCGGCAGGTTGATCTCGCCCAGTCCCGCGCGGGGTCCGGACGACAGGAGGCGCAGGTCGTTGCAGATCTTCCCGAGTTTCACGGCGACGCGCTTCAGCGCGCCGGAAAGATGGACGAAGACTCCGCAGTCCTGGGTGGATTCGATCAGGTTCGGTGCGGTCACGAGATCCAGTCCCGTCAGCGCCGACAGCTTGTCGCGGACGAGTGCGGCGTACCTCGGGTGGGCGTTGATGCCGGTCCCGATCGCGGTCGCGCCGAGGTTGATCTCGCACAGCAGCGCCATCGCCTCGCGCAGCCGCTGCATGTCCTCGTCCAGCATCACGACGTAGGTGGTGAACTCCTGGCCGAGGGTCATCGGCACGGCGTCCTGCAGTTGCGTCCGGCCGACCTTGAGGATGCCGGCGAACTCCCCGCTCTTCGCCGCGAACGCGTCGCGCAGCAGCGCCATCGAGTCCAGCAGCTCGCTCGACGCCCGCCATGCGGCCAGCTTCAGGGCGGTCGGATAGACGTCGTTCGTGCTCTGCCCTAGGTTGACGTGTTCGTTGGGATGGAGGACGCGGTACTCCCCCTTCGGGTGCCCCATCAGCTCGAGCGCGCGATTGGCGATGACCTCGTTGGCGTTCATGTTGGTCGAGGTCCCTGCCCCGCCCTGGATCACGTCGACGACGAACTGTTCGTGCAGGGCGCCGTAGCGGACCTCCCTGCAGGCGCGCGCGATGGCGTCGACGCGCCCGGCGTCGAGCAGCCCCAGCTCTCCGTTGGCCAGCGCCGCGGCCCACTTGATCTGCGCCAGCGACTCGACCAGCGCCGGGTACTGGCCGATGGCGACGCCGCTGATGGGAAAGTTCTCCACGGCCCGCAGCGTATGCACGCCCCAGTAGGCGTCGGCCGGGACCTCGCGGTCGCCCAGCAGGTCGTGTTCGATTCTCGTGCTCATGCGTGGCGCCTCGACGCCGCTGTATCGGTATTGGGGCGGAGCGGATCCGCCCGCTGCCGGTTGCGTCCCCTGTTCAGTCCAGCCCGCCCTGGCACAGGTACTTGAAGTGCATGTACTCGTCGAGGCCATGGCGCGAGCCTTCGCGGCCGTAGCCGGAGGCCTTGACGCCGCCGAACGGCGCGGCCTCGGCGGCCACCGCGCCCTCGTTGATGCCGACCAGCCCTGATTCCAGCGCCGCGGACACGCGCGCGATGCGGCGCACGTTGCGGGTGTAGAAGTACGAGGCCAGCCCGTAGGGCGTGCCGTTGGCCTCGGCCAGCACCGCGGCTTCGTCGCGGAAGCGGAAGACCGGCACCATCGGGCCGAAGGTTTCCTCGCACGCGAAATCCATGTCGTTGCCGACGTCCGTCAGCACGGTAGGCTGGTAGAAGTTCGCGCCCAGGTCCGGAAGCCGGTTGCCGCCGGTGGCCAGGCGCGCACCCTTGGACAGGGCGTCGCGCACGTGGCGTTCGACCTTGTCCACCGCGCGCGCGTTGATCAGCGGGCCGATCTGGGCCTGCGGATCGGTCGCGGGCGCGACCCGCAGCGCGGACACGCGCGCGACCAGGCGTGCGACGAAATCCTCGTGCACGGCCTCGTGCACGTAGACGCGGTTCGGGCACACGCAGGTCTGGCCGGCGTTGCGGAACTTCGCCGCCATCAGGCCGTCCACCGCGGCGTCGAGGTCGGCGTCCTCGAACACGATGAACGGCGCGTTGCCGCCCAGTTCCAGCGACAGCTTCTTCAGCGTGTCGGCGCTGGCGCGCGCCAGATGCCGTCCCACCGGCGTGGAGCCGGTGAAGGTCAGCTTGCGCACGCGCGCATCGGCCAGCCAGACGTCGACCACGCCGGCGGCGTTGGCGCGCGAGGCGGTGACCAGGTTCAGCACGCCCGCGGGCACGCCGGCCTCCTCGGCCAGCGCCGCCAGCGCCAGCGAGGTCAACGGCGTGTCCTCGGCCGGCTTGGCGACCACGGTGCAGCCGGCGGCCAGTGCCGGTGCGATCTTGCGCGCGATCATCGCGGCCGGGAAGTTCCAGGGCGTGATGGCCGCGACGACGCCGACCGGCTCCTTCACCGCGAGCATCTGCCGGCCGCGCACCGGCGGCGGGATCACGTCGCCGTGGCTGCGCACCGCTTCGCCCGCGAACCACTCCACGTAGCTGGCGGCGTAGGCGATCTCGCCGACCGCTTCGGCCAGCGGCTTGCCCTGCTCCCGCGAGATCAGTTTGCCGAGGTCCTGCCGGTGTTCCAACAGCAGGTCGTTCCAGCGCGCGAGGATGCGCGAACGATCGCGCGCCGGCACCGCGCGCCAGGCGGGAAACGCGGAGTGCGCGGCCTCGAGCGCGGCCCGCGCGTCGCGCGCATCGCCATCGGGCACGCTGGCGAACGCCTGCGCCGACGCCGGGTCCTCGACGTCGTAGCGCGCGCCCGAGGCCGCTTCGCACCAGCGGCCGCCGACGGGAAAGGTGGCGCGAAGCAGATCGGAACGCTGCAGGGTCAGGGGCATGACGGGCACCACGGGAAGAAGGTCATGGGATCGACGACGCGTTGTCGCCTCGGTCGCCGGCCACCAGGCGGGCGATCGCCTCGCCGACCTCGCGCGTGCCGGCGTCGCCGCCGAGGTCGGGGGTGCGGGGTCCGTCGCGCAGCACGCGCTCGATCGCGCCGAGGATGGCGTCGTGCGCCGCGCGCCCGGCCCCCTGTCCGCCTTCGAGGAAGTCCAGCATCAGCGCGCCGGACCAGATCATCGCGATCGGGTTGGCGATGCCCTTGCCGTAGATGTCCGGCGCCGAGCCGTGCACCGGCTCGAACAGCGACGGGAATGCGCGTTCGGGATTGAGGTTGGCCGACGGCGCCAGGCCGATCGTGCCGGTGGTCGCCGGACCGAGGTCGGACAGGATGTCGCCGAACAGGTTGGACGCCACCACCACGTCGAAGCGCCCGGGCTGCAGCACGAAGCGCGCGGACAGGATGTCGATGTGCTGCTTGTCCACCCGCACGTCCGGGTAGCCCGCGCCGATGGCGTCGGCGCGCCCGTCCCACCAGGGCATGCTGATGGCGATGCCGTTGCTCTTGGTGGCCACCGTCAGCTGCCTGCGCGGGCGCGCGTTGGCCAGCTCGAAGGCATAGCGCAGCACGCGGTCGGCGCCGAAGCGCGAGTACACCGATTCCTGGATGACGATCTCGCGGTCGGTGCCTTCGTACATCACGCCGCCGAGCGAGGTGTATTCGCCCTCGGTGTTCTCGCGCACCACGTAGTAGTCGATGTCGCCGGGCTTGCGGCCGGCCAGCGGACACGGCACACCGTCGAACAGGCGCACCGGCCGCAGGTTGATGTACTGGTCGAACTCGCGGCGGAACTTCAGCAGCGAACCCCACAGCGAGACATGGTCGGGCACGGTGGCCGGCCAGCCGACGGCGCCGAAGTACAGCGCGTCCATGCCCTGCAGCTGCGCCTTCCAGTCGTCGGGCATCATCTGCCCGTGGCGCGCGTGGTAGTCGCAGTGGGCCCAGTCGAAATGGACCGGTTCCAGCGCGATGCCGAAACGGCGCGCGGCCGCTTCCAGCACGCGCAGGCCCTCGGGCATGACTTCCCTGCCGATGCCGTCGCCCGGCAGGACGGCGATGCGATGCTTGCTCACGGTGTCTCTCCGATCGTCGGCGACGGCGTCCCGCGTCCGGACGCCACGAGCACGTCGTCCAGCCAGCCGGGCCGCAGTTCGGGAACCGAACGCGCCAGTTGTTCGTAATAGGGATGGTGTGGACCGCGCGCGTAGTCGGCGCGCGCGATCTCGTCGAGCTTGCGGCCATGGCGCATCACCACGATGCGGTCGCAGACCGCGCGCACGCTGTGCATGTCGTGGCTGATGAACAGGTACGAGGCGTTCACCTCGCGCCGCAGGTCCGCGATCAGGTCCAGGATCGCGGCGGCGACCACCGGATCCAGCGCCGAGGTGACTTCGTCGCAGAGGATCAGGTCCGGCTGCGCCGCCAGCGCGCGCGCCAGGTTCACCCGCTGCTTCTGGCCGCCGGACAGGCCCGCGCAGGTCCGCTCGGCCACCGAGGACGGCAACTGCACCAGGTCCAGCAGCTCGGCCACGCGCCGGCGCCGGCCCGCGGCGTCCATGCCGTGGAAGAACGCCAGCGGGCGTTCGAGGATGCGGCCGACGGCGTGCATCGGGTTCATCGCGGTGTCGGCATGCTGGAACACGATCTGCACGCGCCGCAGGGATTCGCGGTCGCGCGCGGCCAGCGTGCCCGGCAAGGCCTGCCCGTCGAAGCGGATCTCGCCCGACGCCGGCGCGATCAGCCCGGCGATGCAGCGCGCCAGGGTGGACTTGCCCGAGCCCGACTCGCCGATCACGCCGACCGCCTGGCCGCGATGCAGCGTGAGCGCGACCTCGCAGAGCACCGGATGCTCGGGCCGGCCATCGCGCACGCGGCCGTAGCCGGCGGACAGGGCGCGGACTTCCAGCAGCGGCTCGCCGTCGGTCGGCGCCGGCACGTCCACGGTCCGCTCGCCGACCTTCGCCGCCGCGAGCAGGTCGCGGGTGTAGTCGTCGGCGGGCGAGGCCAGGAGTTGCGAGGTGCCGGCGCATTCGCGCATGTGTCCGTGGCGCAGCACGAGGATGCGGTCGGCCATCTGCGCGACGACGGCCAGGTCGTGGCTGACGTAGATGGCGCTGACGCCGTGTTCGCGGATGACCCGGCGGAAGGCCGCCAGCACCTCGATCTGGGTGGTCACGTCCAGCGCGGTCGTGGGTTCGTCGAAGATCACCACGTCCGGATCGGCGATCAGCGCCATGGCCGCCATCAGGCGCTGCAGCTGGCCGCCGGAGACTTCGTGCGGATACCGCTGGCCGATGGTGTCTGGCTCGGGCAGCGCCAGTTCGCGGAACAGCGCCAGCGCCTTGCGTTCGGCCGCCTCGCGCGGCATCACGCCGTGCAGCAGCGCCGGTTCGATCACCTGGTCGAGCAGGCGGCGCGACGGGTTGAACGAGGCCGCCGCGCTCTGCGCGATGTAGGCGATCCTGCGGCCGCGCAGCGCGCGCTTGCCAGACTCCGGGAGGTCCAGCACCTGCACGTCGCCGACCTGCACGCGGCCGCCGGCGATCCGGCAGCCGCGGCGCGCGTAGCCCATCAGCGCCAGCGCGATGGTGGTCTTGCCGGAGCCGGATTCGCCGATCAGCGCCAGCACCTCGCCGGGTTCGACCACGAAGCCGATGTCGTGCACCAGCACCTGCCCGCCGGCCGCCACGCGCAGCCCGTCGACCTGGATGCGCGCGCCCATCAGCGCACCGCCCTGCGCGCGGCGCGGCCGGGCAGCGCGTCGACCACCAGGTTGACCGCCATCGTCAGGCTGGCGATGGCGAGCGCGGGCGCGACCACCGCCATGCCGCTCTGCCACAGCACGCCCAGGTTCTCGCGCACCAGCGTGCCCCAGTCGGCCGCCGACGGCGGCGCGCCGAGGCCGAGGAAGCTGAGGCTGGCCAGCAGCAGCACCACGTAGACGAAGCGCAGGCCGAGGTCGACCAGCATCGGCGAGAGGATGTTGGGCAGCACTTCGTGCAGCATCAGGTAGACGCGCGATTCGCCGCGGGTGCGCGCCACCACCACGTAGTCGAGCGTGGCGATGTTGATCGCGAGCGCGCGCGCGATGCGGTAGGCGCCCGGCACGTAGATCAGCGCCGCGGTCACCACCAGCAGCGGCACCGACGCGCCGAAGGCCGCCACCATGATCAGCGCGAAGAGCTTGCTGGGGATCGAGATGAGCGTGTCCATGCCACGGCTGAGCACCGCGTCCAGCAGGCCGCCGCTGACCGCCGCCAGCAGCGCCAGCGCCGTGCCGATGGCGCTGGCCAGGACGGCGGCCACCAGCGCGACGCCGACGGTGTAGCGCGCGCCGGTCAGCACCCGGGCCAGCATGTCGCGGCCCAGGTAGTCCGCGCCCAGCCAGTGCCCGGCCTGCGGCGGCGCGAACACCGGAAGCGCGCCGATGTCGAGCGCACTCGACGGCACGCACCACGGCGCGACCGCCGCGACGACCAGCCACGCCAGCAGGACCAGCAGGCCCAGCGTTCCCGGCACGCCCAGCCCCAGCCACGGCCGGCGCTTCGGCACAGCCGTCCCGGTGGTGGTGGCGTCCACCGCGTTCATCGCGCGCTCCGCAGGCGCGGGTTGGCGAGCACGCCGATCATGTCCGCCATCAGCACCAGCAGCAGGTAGCCCGCGCAGAAGATCATCGTGCACGTCTGCACCAGCGGGATGTCGCGCTGGCTCACGCCGTCCACCATCAGCTTGGCCACGCCCGGATAGTGGAAGATGGTCTCGACGATGATCACGCCGCCGAGCAGGTACGAGGTGCTCAGCGCCACCGCATTGGCGATGGGGCCGATCGCGTTCGGCATCGCGTGCTGCAGCACGATGCGCACGGGCGGGACGCCTTTGAGCCGCGCCATCTCGACGTAGGGCGCGTCCAGCTGGTCGGCCAGCGCCGCGCGCGTCATGCGCATCATCTGCGCCACGGTCACGCAGCACAGGGTCAGCACCGGCATCACGAACACGCGCGCGGCGCCGGACAGCGAATCGATGTCGCTGGCATAGGACAGCGCGGGCAGCCAGCCCAGCTGCACGGCCAGCACCAGCACCGCGATCGTGGCGATCAGGAACTCCGGCACCGACACCAGCGCAACCGCGCCGCTGTTGAGCAGGCGGTCCAGCCAGCCGCCGCGGAACACGGCGGCCAGCGTGCCCAGCAGCAGCGCGAGCGGCACCGCGATCGCCGCGGTGATCGCGGCCAGCAGCAGCGAGTTGGGCAGGCGGTTCCCGATCAGCTCCATGACCGACGCGTCGCTGACCAGCGAGCGCCCCGGGTTGCCGGTGACCAGGCCGCCCAGCCAGTGCAGGTAGCGCAGCACCAGCGGCTGGTCCAGCCCCATCTGCAGCCGCAGCGCGGCCAGGGTCTCGGGCGTGGCGTCCTGGCCCAGCAGTTCCTCGGCCGCGTCGCCGGGCAGTACCGCGGTGATCAGGAACACGACCATCGACACGAGCAGCAGCGACAGCAGCGACAGCCCCAGCCGCTGCAGCAGCATGCGCGGCAGCGGGCTCATGCGTCCCACCACACGTGTTCGGCGAACTCGTAGCCCATCAGGCCGCCGACCGGGATCGGCGAAAGGCCCTTCAGCCGCGCGCTGTGCGCGTCGAGCGAGGAGATGAACAGCGGAATCGCCACCCCGCCCCGCTCGTGGATCATCACCTGCAGGTCCGCGTACAGGGCCTTGCGGCGGACTTCGTCCACCTCCGAACGCGCGGCCAGCAGCAGCTGGTCGAAGCGCGGATCCTTCCAGCGCGCATCGTTGTTGGCCGAATCTGACTTGAAGAACTGGGTCAGCACCGCGTCGGCGTTGGGACGCGCGTTGACGTTGCCCCACCCCACCGGACTCTTGCCCCAGTGGTTGGACCAGTAGCCGTCCGGGGGCATGCGCTGCAGCTGCAGGTCCATGCCGATGCGGCGCGCGGACTGCTCCAGCGCGAGCGTCATCTCCACGCTGTAGGTCGCCGCCGGCGACGCCACCACGGGTATCGGCGTCCTGCCGATGCCGCTGCGCTCGAAGTGATGGCGCGCGCGGTCCAGGTCCAGCTCGCGCTGCGGCAGTCCGGCGAACCAGAACCGGCTGCCCGGCGGAACCGGATGGTCGTTCGCGACCACCGCGTTGCCCAGCGCCACGGATTCGACGATGCGGGCGCGGTCGAACAGCAGCTTGATCGCCTGCGTGAAGTCGGGGTTGCGTCCCGGCGACAGGTCCTGGCGCATCGCCAGGTTGCTGTACTGGCCGGACGCCTGCCGGAACACCGCGAAGCCGCGCGAGTCCTCCACGCGCCGCACCGAGCGCGGATCGATCGCCGCCACCAGGTCGAGGTCGCCGGCCAGCAGCGCGTTGACGCGCGCGCCCTCGTCGCCCAGCCCGGAGAACACCACTTCGTCCACGTAGGGCCGGCCGTCCCGCCAGTAGTCCGGGTTGCGGACCACGACCGAGCGCAGCCCGCGCTTGAATTCCTTCAGCCGGAACGGCCCGGTGCCGATGCCGCGGCTGAAGTCGCCGGTGCCGGCCGGGACGATCGCGAACCAGAACGTCGCCAGCGTCACCGGCAGGTCGGCGTTGGCCTGGTGCAGGCGCACCTCGACCTCGCCCTGCCCCACCGCGCGGACGCTCTCGATCTGGTCGGCGAAGATCTTGGCCTTGGAGATCGTGGCCGGATCCTTGTGCCGCATCAGCGAGAACACCACGTCCTCGGCGCGCAGCGCGCGTCCGTCGTGGAAGTGCACCCCGCGCCGCAGGCGGAAGCGCCAGGTCCGGGCGTCCTGCGTCTCGAAATGCTCAGCCAGCGCCGGCCGCGGCGTCAGCTGCCCGTCGAACGAGGTCAGGCAGCTGTAGAGCATGCGCGAACGCGCGTAGTCGGTCTGGTTGGCCAGCTTGGCCGGGTCGAGCGTGTCGGCGATCGACGAGGTGGCGCCGGCCACGCGCACGCGGCCGCCGTAGCGCGGCGTGGATGCGGCCGTGGCCCGGGCCAGCGCGGCCGCGCCGTTGGCCGACGCCAGCGCCATGCCCGCGCCGAGCAGCAGCTTCAGCACGTCGCGACGGCTCGCGCCGCGGTCGAGCGCCTCCAGGATCCGGACGCTGTCGTCCGCTCCCAGCAGGTCGCGCAGTCCCGGGCCGCCGCTCATCCGCGTGGGCCGGTCAGAGTCCGACCAGCGCGGCCAGTCCGCCGGCGTCGGCGATCTCGGTGTAGCCGTACTCCGAATTGCCGGGGCCGTGGCCGCGGTTGATCCAGGCCTTGTCGCGGATGCCGATGTCGTGCGCGGTCATCAGGTCGTAGCGCAGGCTGGAGGACACGTGCAGCAGGTCCTCCGGACTGCAGCCCAGCGCGTCGATCATGTACTCGAACGGGCGCATGCGCGGCTTGTAGGCCTGCGCCTGCTCGGCCGTGTAGACGCGGTGGAACGGCACGCCCAGCAGCTCGACGTTCTTCAGGATGTCCCTGTCGTCGGCGTTGGACAGGATCACCAGCGGGATCCTGTCCGCGATCTTCGCCAGCCCCGCGGTGACGTCCGGATGCGGCCCCCACGTCGGCACCGCGTCGCAGATGCGCTGCGCCTCGGCGTCGATGTACTGGAACTTCCAGCGGCGGGCGAGCCTGCGCACGGCATTCCTGATCACGTCGCCCAGCGGCTGCCACGGCCCCAGCACCTCGTCCAGCCGGTAGGCGGTGAAGTCGGCGAGGAACTGCGCCATCCGCTCCGGCGCGACCCGGTCGGCGAAGATCTCGCGCGCCATGTCGTTGGGCTTGTAGTTGATCAGCGTGCCGTAGCAGTCGAACGAGATGTACTTGGGACGGAAGGTCATCGCAGCGCGCCTGTCGCAAGGAACGGAAGTCGGACGGAGGGATCGGCCCGCTTGTCCCGGGCCTGCAGGGGATTGAAGCATGCGCCCGCCGCGGCGTTGTCGCGTAGTCGGCTCCGCGCCCGCTCGAAACTGCGGTTTGCCGCGTGCCGCCCAGCAGATTGTGTGCGGCCCGGAACGACGGGCGCCCGCGGGAACGGGCTCAGCCGAAACCGACGACGGCCTTGGTCTCGAGGAACTCCAGCAGCCCGTGTTCGCCGTATTCGCGGCCGTTGCCCGAGCGCTTGTAGCCGCCGAAGGGGGCGAACGGATCCCATGCCGGATGGTTGATGTGGACCTGGCCGGACCGGATGCGCAGCGCGGCGGCGCGCGCCTGTTCCACGTCCGCGCCCTGCACGTGTCCGCCCAGTCCGTACGGCGTTCCGTTGGCGATCTCGATGGCCTCGTCCACGCTCTCGTACGGCAGGATGCAGAGCACGGGTCCGAAGATCTCCTCCTGCGCGATCCGCATGCCGCACGCCACCTCCGAGAAGATCGTCGGCCTGGCGTAGAAGCCCTGCGCGAGGCCGTCGGGCCGCCCCGGGCCACCGCACAGGAGCTTCGCGCCCTCGTCGACGCCGACCGCGATCATCGCCTGCACGCGCTCGAACTGCGCGCGGTTCGCCAGTGGGCCCAGCACCGTCGCCTCGTCGCACGGATCGCCGACGACGATGGCCTCCGCCGTTGCCGCCGCGATCCGCTCCACCTCGCGCAGGCGCGCCCTGGGCACCAGCATCCGGGTCGGGGCGCTGCAGGACTGGCCGACGTTGCGGAACGCGGTCATCACGCCCAGCGGGACGGCCCGCGCCAGGTCGGCGTCGGGCAACAGCAGGTTGGGCGATTTCCCGCCCAGTTCCTGGGTCACGCGCTTGACCGTCGGCGCGGCCGCCCGGGCGACGAGCATGCCGGCGCGATTGGAGCCCGTGATCGAGATCATGTCGACCTCGGGATGGGTCGCCATCGCCTCGCCGACCTCCGGGCCGGTGCCGTTGACGAGGTTGAAGACGCCGGGCGGCAGTCCGGCGTCGTGGACCGCCTGCGCGAACAGCAGCGCGCTGAGCGGCGACAGTTCGCTGGGCTTGAGCACGATCGTGCAGCCGGCGGCGATGGCCGGCGCGACCTTGGCGGTGATCTGGTAGAGCGGCCAGTTCCAGGGCGTGATCAGGCCGCACACGCCGATGGGTTCGCGCACGATGGCGGTGGTGCCCTTCACCTCGACGAAGGGAAAGTGCGCGAGCAGGTCGCGCGCGACGCGCAGGTGTTCGGCGGCGAGCGGCACCTGCGCGCTTCGCGCGTAACCGATCGCCGCGCCCATCTCGCGCGAGATGGCCTGCGCGAACTCCTCGGCCCGTTCCAGCACCAGCGCCCGGATCCGGTCGAGGAATTCGGCGCGGGCGCTGGCCGGCGTCGCGGAGAAGGACGGGAACGCGGCCCGCGCCGCCGCGACCGCGCGATCGACGTCGGCCGCGCTGCCCGCCGCGACGGCAGTCACCGCCTGTTCGGTCGCCGGATCCACGACGGGCAGCATCTCCCCCTGCAGGGAAGCCCATTCTCCGCCGATGTAGGCGCCGTTGCGGATCTCGCGGTCCGCCATGAGGGTGTCGAAAAGATCCGTCATCGTCGTACGAAGGCCTCTGCGGCTCGAAGGGAATGTTGCGGCTCGTCCACGCCTATCAATGCACGCCTACCACCCGCCCATGCGCTGCCAGGTCGCGGCGATTCCTCGCTGGCCCGCGCGCACGACCCGGTATTCCCCGTGCTGCGCGGCGGTGGCGCAGGCGTGGTTGGGCAGGATGCGTATGCGCTCGCCGATCGCGAGCGCCGGCAGCGACGCCGCGCTACCCGGCCGTATCGCGACGATGCCGTGTTCCTGACTGGCATCGACGACGATCAGGTCGGGATGGACGACGCCGTCGAGATCGCAGACGACGCCGTAGCCCTGGTCGACCGGGTGGCGCGCCGTCCCACGGTCGCGCGACATCGCCATCCAGCCGGCATCGACGAGGATCCAGCCCTTTTCCGGCTTGTGTCCGACCACCGTCGCCAGCACCGACAGCGCGATGTCGTCCAGCGTGCAGACGCCGATGCCGTTCATCACCAGGTCGAAGAACATGAAGACGCCCGCGCGGACCTCGGTCACGCCGGCCAGGTCGCGGGCGAAATGCGCCGTCGGCGTGGAGCCGACGCTGACGACGGGAGCTTCGTGCCCACGGCGGCGCAGGAGTTCGGCAGCGGCCACGGCAGCGGCGCGTTCGGCCTCGGCCGCTTCGGGAAGGCCATCGCCATCGCGGCAGGCGTAGGACTCGCCCGCATGGGTCAGCACGCCGCGGAGCGGTACGCCTGCGCCGCGGAGGATGTCCGCGATCGCCACGATCCGGGAATCGTCCGGCCGCAGGCCGCCGCGATGGCCGTCGCAGTCGATCTCGATCAGGACGCCCGGCAGGTTCCCGGAAGGCGCCGCTTCCGCCAGCGCGCGGGCCTGTTCGGCGGTGTCGATCACGACCGTCGCGTCGACGCCGCGCGCCACCAGCGCCTGCGCGCGGGTGATCTTGTCGGGCGCGAGCCCGACCGCATAGGTCATGTCGGTGAACCCCGCGTCGGCGAAGTATTCCGCCTCCTTGAGCGTCGACACCGTGATCGGTCCCCGGCCGCCGGAAAAGAGCCGTTCGGCCACGTCGACCGACTTGGCGGTCTTCAGGTGCGGGCGGAAGCCGACGCCTTGCGATTCCAGGCGCTGCGCCAGGCGCGCGACGTTGCGTTCGAAGCGCGTCAGGTCGAGGACCAGCGCCGGCGTCCCGATCGACTCGATCGTCTCCGCCGCCGAAGCCTGCGCATGTACCGCGTCGGTCATCCTCGTTCCATCTTTCGGGGCGGCATCGACGCCGCTGTCGGCCGGCCCCGGTCCGTGGCGTCCGGGCACGGTCTAGAAATACTTGACCCAGCCGATGCTGGTCCTGCGCTTGAACGCGCCGAACCACCTGGTCGGGTAGTACAGCAGGAACCACATGCCCACCGTGACCACCCACACCACCCAGAAGTGCTCCGGCCCCACGCCGAAGCGCTCCATCCCGGTCGGGCCGACCTGGTTGGGTCCGAACAGCGACAGCAGCAGCTTGTAGCCGAAGACCAGCACCGCCAGGTGCAGGATGTAGTAGAACATCGGCGCGCCGCCGAAGGTCGACATGAAGCGGGTGAACGCATTGTCGGACCGGTCCATCAGCGCCAGCACGAAGAAGCCGCCGCCCAGGGTCATCAGCAGGAAATCCAGCGACGGCGGGTACTTGGTGTAGTTGAGGAAATCCATCGCCGTCAGCAGCGCGGTGTCCTGGATCGCCCAGGGCGCGTTCTCGCCGTAGATGTTGAAGCCGCGCAGCACCAGCAACGCGGCCCAGCAGGCCGCGCCCAGCGCCAGCAGCAGCCGGCGCCGGCGGGCGCCGTCGAAGTCGCGCGAGAACATCGGCCCCGCGCACCAGCCCAGCAGGATCACGCCCACCCAGGGCAGCGCCGGATAGGTCACGCGGATCTGCGGCATGGTGTCCTCGAACAGCCAGCCGCGGTGCAGGAACAGCGTCCACAGTTCGTACAGCGGATGCGAGCGCGGCAGGTCGATCCAAGCGAGCGCGTTGTGCCCGCACACGATCGCCAGGCCCGCGACCAGCAGCGCCTTGCGCGGCAGCGACGAGGCGAACGCGAGCACCACCATCGAGAAGCCGATCGCCCACATCACCTGCAGGTAGATCACCTTGGGCAGCTCGCCCACCCACAGGAAGCTGATCAGCGTGACTTCCAGGAAGATCAGCAGCGCGCCGCGCTTGAACAGGAACTCGCGGGCAGAGCGTGGCATCGCGCCGGGCGGATGCGCGTACAGCCAGGCGCCCATGCCGGTCAGGAACACGAACACCGGCGCGCAGAAATGGGCCGCCAGCCGGCTGAAGAACAGGTTCGCGGGGGTATCGCCGATCGTCATCGGATCGGTGACCTGGTAATGCAGGTACAGCGTTTCCCGCACGTGGTCCATCATCATCACGCACATGACCAGGCCGCGCAGCGCATCGATGGAGTTGATGCGCTTGCTGTGCGCAACCACGGCAGGCGCCGCGGCCGGTTCCGGCGCCTGTGCGATTCCGGGCAAGGAAGGAGTGCTGGTGGACATGGATGGACCTTTGTCGGAGGTGGCGCCTGCGGACGCGATCATCGATTCGAAAAAAAAAAGCCGCTTCCCGGTTCAGGGGAAAAGCCGGGAAGCGGCGCACCGCATCAGCGATGTTTCGGAGGCGTGATGCCCATGTCCTTGAGGACGGATGCCGGCAGCGTCTTCTCCGCGACCGGCAGCGGTTCGAGCCCTTCCGCGACCCGGAACGACAGCGTCGTGTTGTAGCCCTCCAGCTGGTAGGCCTCGTCAGCCTGGCCCTCCAGCTTGCGGACGCCTTCCACCTCGTCGATGAAGTAGAGGTTGATGCTGTAGTCGCCCTGCCACGGCAGGGTCACGTGGAACTTGCCGTCGACGTCGCTGGTGGCGATGCGCGTCCAGCCGGACGCCACCGACACCTTGATCGGCTCGCCGGCGAGCGGCTCGCCCAGATAGGTCACCTGGAATTCCACCGCGTCGCCGTGGCGCTCGCCGGTCGGCACGATGTCGAGCGTCAGCACAGGCTCGCGCTTGCTGAAGTCGCCGACCCAGCGCGTCGCGGGCACCCAGTAGGTGCGCAGCGACTGGCCGTCGCGGGCGGTGTCGAACATCGGGTACTCGAGGTCGACCGACACCAGCGAATCGGCGGCGCCCGGCGCCACGCCCGCGGGCAGGTCCAGGCGGTCGGGACGCTTCTCCAGGGTCAGCGCCTTCTCCCCACCGGGGCTGTACCACGTGGTCTCCAGCCTGGCGATGCGGTCGATCCCTCCCGGCGAGACCTCGTGCAGGTTCTGGTCCAGTTCGCCGTAGCGGAAGGTCAGGCCGTCGCCGGCCTTTTCGTACCAGAACTGGTGGGCCTGGGCCGCGCTCGCCGACAACAGCAGGGCTGGGACGACGATGCGGACCAGGGTTCGGGTGAATGTCTTCATGGGACTCCTCTTTCTCATTCCTGTATGGCCTCTTGCGCGATGCGGGCGGTCAGAACCCGATCCGGGCGGTCAGCGTGACCCGGCGCTCGGTGCCCGGCATCACCCAGTACGAACTGTAGGAACTGGCGTAGTACTCCCTGTCGAACAGGTTGTCGACGTCCAGCGACAGCTTCAGCTTCTCGCTGACGTCGTAGGACGCCATCGCGCTCCAGACCACGTATGAAGGCAGCTTGAAGAAATCCGTCTCGCTGAAGGCCGCCGCAGCGCCCTCGCGTTCGCCCACGTACTGCGGTCCGCCGCCGATCGAGACCTTGCGCCCGCCGAGGGCGAGGTCCTTGAACAACAGGACGCTGGCCGCATGCTTGGGCACGTTGGCGTTCTGCCGGCCGATCAGGCTCAGGCCGGCCGCGCCCGCGAGGTCCTTGGTCACGTGCGCGTCGGTATAGGCATAGGACGCGTACAGGCGCAGCCCTTCCGCGATCTGTCCGGCCACGTCCAGTTCCACGCCCCGGCTCTCCATTTCACCGATGGCCTGGTTGTAGAGGTTGGGGTCGACCGGATCGGCCGTCAGCACGTTTTCCTTGGTGATGTGGTAGACCGCCAGCGTGCTGCTGACGCGGCCGGTGTCCCACTTGGCGCCGACCTCGTAGGAGGTGCCCTCCTCCGGATCGAACGCATGGCTGACGCCATTGGCGTCGGGGCGGCTGACGCCGGTGTTGGGGCGGAAGCTGGAGGCGCTGACGGCATAGAGCGACCACTTCTCGCTGGGCTGGTAGACCAGGCCCACGCGCGGGCTGGTGGCGCTGGGCTCCTGCCGCACGACGCTGTCGTTGCGGAGGTTGACGGCCTCCTGGCGCGACCGGTCGTGGCGCACGCCGACCAGCGCCTTCCAGCGTTCGCCCAGGTCGATCTGGTCCTGCGCGTAGACGGCGTAGGCCTTGTGGTCCTCGTCGCTCATGATGGCCGGCGTCTTGATCGGCTTCTCCGCGCCGTACACCGGATTCCACAGGTCGATGCCGTAGATGGTGCCGGCCGGGTCGGCCGCGTTCTGGCGGCGGTGGTCCTCGTACTTGTAGCCGTCCACGCCGAACAGCAGGTTGTGGGTGACCGCGCCGGTGGCGATCTTGCCGATCACCTCGAAACGGGCGGACAGGTCGGTGGCCTCGTTGTCGCGGTCGCGGTAGCGGCGGCGCAGGGTGTCGCCTGGCTGCAGCGCGCCGTAGGGGCGCACTTCGCTGCTGGCACCCCGCAGCGAACTCTTGCGGTAGCTCACGCCGGTCTGGATCGACCAGTCGTCGTTGAACCAGTGCTGCAGGAACACCTGGTGGCCCAGCGAGTTGGCCTCGTGCTTGCCGTCGTTGGGTTCGCCGTAGAAGTTGCTGATCGGCACCACGCCCAGTTCGCCGTTCACCGCCACCACGCCGCGGTCGAACGGGGCGTGCTGCTTCACCGCCTCGATCTCGTACGACAGCGTGGTGTCCGGCGAGATCATCCACAGGAACGAAGGCGCGACCAGCAGGCGGTCGTACTCGATGGTGTCGCGGAAGCTGCGGCCGTCCTCGTAGGCGGCGTTGACGCGGTAGGCGACGTTCTCGGTCATAGGTCCGGTGGAATCGATCGCCACCCGGTAGACGTCGAAGCTTCCCGCGCTCAGTTCCAGGGTGTTGGCCGCCTTGAACAGCGGCTTCTTGGTGGAGATGTTGATCGTGCCGCCGGGCTCGCCGCGCCCGTACAGCGCCGACGATGGTCCTTTCAGGATTTCCACGCTGTTGGTGTTGGCACCATCGCGCACGCCGTTGTAGCCACGGCTGGAACTGAAGCCGTTGACCAGGTAGTCCGAACCGAAGTCTGGGTGTCCGGCGAAGCCGCGGATCGAGTAGCTGTTCCAGAGGCCGCCGAAATCGCTCTGTCGCGAGATGGTGGCGGACAAGTCCAGCGCGCCGTTGAGATCGGTCACGCCGGCATCGCGCAACAGGCCCGCATCCAGCACCTGGATGCTCTGCGGCAGGTCGCGGATCAGCGCATCGGTCTTGGTGGCGCCGGTCACGCTGAGGTTGCGGTAGGGTCTGCGCTCGTCGCGCACGTAGACGGTATCGAGGGCCGTGGCGGTGGCATCGGCGTCCTGGGACGCGGATTGGGGCGGTTGCTGCTGGGTGGCATCCTGGGCGAGGGCCAACTGGGTACAGAGGGCGAGACAGGACGGGACAAGGATGGGCAGAGTGCGGCGGCGGCGGGACATGGCGGTTCCTGTAGCGAAGGGTGGGCACAGGGAAAACGGGGCTGCGTCGATCGAGCGCGGTCCAAGCATCTGGCCATCCTTTCGCGAGCGTCTTGTACGAATCTTGGCGTCGTCACGAAAACGACACGACACGCCGCTAGGGGCGGCAATGCCCATCATTTATACCGACCCCGCCGCCGCCATCGGCACATCCCGCTGCCGGAGACGCCAGGCTACCCCGCTGCGGCCAGGGTCCAGCGACGCCACGGGCTTTCGCGATCGCAGCAGACCACGGAAACGAAGGGCCGGCGCTTCGCGGAAGATGCAGGGAGACACGCGGTTGCCCTTCGGTCGACAGCCGCTGAGACCGCCAGACCCGTAGGGCGGCGGGCATGGATGTCCGCCGTTTTCCGCCACGGCAGGATGCCGTGTCGGAAAATCCGCAAGAATGGCGCAGTAGAAGGCTCTTGATCTTGCAGGGAAAGCGTTTTTCTTTGGTTCGTTTCTTTGACTCGCCCCTGTGGGGCTCGCCCTTCGGGCCAGCTTCGCTGTTCGCGTGCGCTTTGCGCATGCAGTGGCGCTTTCCAAAAGAAATGATCTCGGCCGCCGCAGGCGGACGGAACGCTCTTGCATTTGCAGGGCGAAAAACAAAATGGATCCCCGCTTGACCAGCCTTCGGCTGTTGTAAAGCGCTTCGCGGGCTTGACAACTTCGATTTATTAGGCGACGGCTTCTGTTCAGATGACGAATTCGATTCCGGAGGATGATTTCGATTTCGTTCGACGCCAGCATCATCGGCGGAAAGCGAAGCCGACAGGACGAAACCGCCCGCGAATACCTGCCCGCAGGCGGCGGAAGCGCCCATTCGATCCGCGGCAGCGTCAGGGAATGGCGTAGCGCACCGAGATCGTCTGCTGCGAAGGCAGCACCACGACCACGACCACGCGATCGCCCGCCTCGGGATTGGCGCCCTCGGCCACCAGCTTCTCGCCGTCGGCCTTGAGCGTCGCTTCCTTGCGGCCGGACTTGCTCACGATGGTCAGCTTGCCGGTGATGCCGGTGGTCGACATCAGCTCGCCATGGTCGTCCATGTAGATCCGGGCCCCGCCTTCGGCGCCGGCCACGAGTTCGAACGAGATCTCCTGCGCAGCCTTGACGATGCCGCCGAAGCGCGGCTTGGCTTCGCCGTGCGCCAGCGCGACCGCGGCGACCGACAGGCCCAGCGCGACGGCCAGCACCCTGGCCCACAGTGAACGGAAGGGGGAATGTCGCATGGGTTCTTCTCCACAGTAAGGAAATGTGCGGCGCGCTTGAGGCGGTGCCGCGGACGCCTGCGTCGTCGACGCCGGTTCAGAACGCATCCTGCAATGCTCCGGCATGCATTGCCGGGCTGCCCTCCCCGCTTTCATCGGTGTCCAGCAGACGCTGCGTGGGCTTCTCGCCGTACAGCCAGTACAGCATCGGCGTGAGCAACGTATCCAGAACGGTGGAACTCATGAGGCCGCCGAAGATCACCACCGCCACCGGATGCAGGATTTCCTTGCCGGGCGCGCCGCCGGACAGCAGCAGCGGCGTCAGCGCCAGTGCCGCGGTCAGCGCCGTCATCAGCACCGGCGTCAGCCGCTCCAGCGAGCCGCGCACGATCATCGCCGTGCCGAAGCGCTCGCCCTCGAACTTGCACAGGTTGATGTAGTGGCTGATCTTCAGGATGCCGTTGCGGGTCGCGATGCCGGCCAAGGTGATGAAGCCCACCATCGACGCCACCGACAGCTGCACGCCGGCGATCCACATCGCGATCACGCTGCCGATCAGCGCCAGCGGGATGTTGGCCATGATGATGCCGGTCAGCACCACCGAACGGTAGCGGCTGTACAGCAGCAGGAAGATGAGGACCAGCGACACCAGACTCAGGCCCGAGATCAGGCGCGTGGCCTGCTCCTGCGCCTGGAACTGGCCTTCGAGGGTGATGAAGTTGCCGGTGGGGACCTCGGCTTCCTCGATGGCCTTGCGCACGTCGGCGATCACCCGCGCCATGTCCGAGCCGTCGGTGTTGGCGTACACCACGATGCGGCGCCGGCCGTTCTCGCGGCCGATCTGGTTGGGGCCGTCGGTTTCGGCCACCTCGGCGATGGAGGACACCGGCACGCGTCCCACCGGCGTATCGATGAGCGTGCGCATCAGGTCCTGCGGCCCGCGCGCGTCGTCGGGCAGCCGCACCACCAGTTCGTAGCGGCGCGAGCCGTCGACGATGTCGGCGCCGTGCGCGCCGTCGGTGAGCGCCTGCAGCAGGCGGATTGCCTCTCCCGGCGCCAGGCCCGCCTGCGCCGCGCGCTGCTGGTCGATGCGCACGGTGATCTGCGGGATGAGGACCTGCTTCTCGACCGTCAGGTCGACCAGCCCGGGAATGCCCTGCATGCGCGCACGCATCTGCTCGCCCAGCCCGCGCAGGGTATCCAGGTCGTCGCCGAAGATCTTGACCGCGATCTGCGCGCGCACGCCCGACAGCAGGTGGTCGAGCCGGTGCGCGATCGGCGCGCCGATCGCGATCTGCGCCGGCAGCACCGAGAGCTTTTCGCGCAGGTCGGCCAGCACTTCCTCATGGCTGCGGTCCGACGGTCTCAGGTCGACGTCGATCTCCGAGGAATGCACGCCCTCGGCGTGCTCGTCGAGTTCCGCGCGTCCGGTGCGCCGCCCGACGTGCGCCACTTCCGGCACCTGCAGGATCAGCTCCTCCGCCGCGGTGCCGATGCGGTTGGCCTCCTCCAGCGAGGTGCCGGGCGCCAGCAGCATGCCCAGCACCAGCGATCCCTCGTTGAACGGCGGCAGGAACGCGCGCGCGAGGAACGGCACGCTGCCCACCGCGAGCAGCACCGCGACGACAGCCGCCGCGACCAGCATGCGCGCGCGCGGGAACGACCAGTCCAGCAGCCGCCCGTCCTGGCGCTTGAGCCAGCGCACCAGCGGACCGTCGCCGTGGCTGAGCCGCTTCATGCCGGGCAGCAGGTAGCTCGACAGCACCGGGGTGACGGTGATCGACACCAGCAGCGAGGCCAGGATAGACACGATGTAGGCGATGCCCAGCGGCACGAACAGGCGCCCCTCGATGCCCGGCAGCGCGAACAGCGGCACGAACACCAGCACCACGATGGCGGTGGCGTAGACGATGCCCGAGCGCACCTCCAGGCTCGCCTGCCGGACCACCTGCAGCGTCGACAGCGGGTGTCCGGCCTCGCGGTTGAGCTTGAGCCTGCGCTGGATGTTCTCCACGTCCACCACCGCGTCATCGACCAGTTCGCCGATGGCGATGGCGAGGCCGCCCATCGTCATGACGTTCATCGACAGGCCCAGCCAGTGGAACACCAGGGCCGCCACCGCCAGCGACAGCGGGATCGCCAGCAGCGAGATCGCGGTGGTCCGCACCGACAGCAGGAAGGCGAACAGCACGATCGCCACGATCACGGCGCCGTCGCGCAGCGCCTCGGCCACGTTGCCGGTCGAGGCGGTGATGAAGTCGGCCTGGCGGAACAGCACCACCGGCTTTTCCACGCCGTGCGGCAAGCCGCGCTCGAGTTCGGCCAGCGCCTCGTCGATGTCGCGCATCACGCTGACGGTATCCGCGCCGGGCTGCTTCTGCACGCTGGCGATCACCGCCGGCTGGCCGCCGTAGCTGGCGTCGCCGCGCTTGTTGGCCGGCGCGAAGCGCACGCTGGCCACCTGCGAGAGGTGGATCGGGTTGCCGGCGCGGAAACTCACCGGCACCCGCTGCAGGTCCTCGATCTGCAGGCTGCGGCCGATGTGGCGGATCAGGTATTCGCGGCTGTTGAGGTCGATGAAGCCGCCGCCGGCGTTGCTGGCGAAACCCTTGAGCGCATTCTCTATCTCGGTCAGCGACACGCCGGCCTGCGCCATGCGCGCGGTATCGGGCTCCACGCGCAGGGTGCGCACGTCGCCGCCGATCGGAATCACCTGGGACACGCCGTTGATCGAGAGCAGCCGCGGACGCACCACGTAGTCGACGTATTCGCGCACCTGCATCTCGTGCCCGTCGCCGTCCTGGGTGATGGGGAACGCGATCAGGGTGATCTCGCCCATGATCGAACTGACCGGCCCCATCACCGGCAGGATGCCCGCGGGCAGTTCCTCCCGCACCAGCTGCAGCCGCTCGCCGACCATCTGCCGGTTGCGGTAGACGTCGGTGCCCCAGTCGAACTCCGCGTACACGATCGACAGGCCGATGCCGGAGGTCGAACGCACCCGGGTCACGCCCGGCATGCCGTTGAGGCTGGTCTCGATCGGGAAGGTGATGGTCTGCTCGACTTCCTCCGGCGCCATGCCGCCGGCTTCGGTCAGCACCGTGACCACCGGCTTGTCCAGCGAGGGGAACACGTCGACCGGCGTACGCACCGCGGTCAGCGTGCCGTAGACGAGCAGCAGCGCCGCGAACGCCACGATCATCAGGCGGTTGCGCAGGCTGAATCTGACGATGGCGTCAAACATCGGTACTTGCTCCGTTCGGCATCAGCGGATCTGGGCGATCAGGGCGGCTCCCTGCACCACCACCCGGTTGTCGTCGCCCAGGCCCTGGGTGACGAGCACGCGGCGCGCGTCGAGCATCTGCATCTGCACGGGCTGCGGCAGGTAGCGTTCGGCGCCGGACTTGATCCACACGATCGGCTCGTTGGCCGCGTTGCGCACCACCGCCTCGCGCGGCAGCACCACGCCCTGCGTGCGTTCGCGCAGCTGGACCACCACCGTGACCGGCTGGCCGACCGCAAGCGACAGGCGGTCGCCGGGGGCGTCCCCGGCGGTCGCCAGCGTCACCCGGAAGCTGACCGGAATCATGCCGTCGCGCAGGCTGCCGCCGGCGCCGATCATCGCCAGCTCGGCGTCGTCCACGCCGACCAGGCCGGCCTGCGCGATCCGCGCCGCCAGCGTCGGGTCGGCCGTGCTCGCCTCGACCTGCAGGCGCGCCGGATCCACGATCTGGAAGAGCACGTCGCGCGCCTCCACCACCTGTCCGCTGATCACGCTGGCCTGGGCGATGACGCCGGTCACCGGGGCGACCAGCGGTTCGCGCCCGTCGAGGCCGGCACCCACGCTGCGCGTCGCCGTGCCCAGCGCCGAGAGTTCGGCGCGCGCGGCTTCGATCTCCTTGCGCGGCACGGTGTCGGCGAGGGACTCGAGGCGGGCGACCTTCTGCCGCGCCAGCTCCAGGTTGCTGCGCAACTGGGCGAGTTCCGCCTGCTGGTTGGCGCGGGCGTACGGGTCGGCGTTGTAGCGCACGTAGCCCAGCACCTGTCCCTTGCGCACGGACTGGCCGATGCTGGGCAGGCCGTCGCTGCCGGCTTCGATGCGGCCGCTGCTCATCGCCTGCACCAGGCCGCCCGCGTTGGGATCGTTGATCACCCTGCCCAGCAGTTCCACGCTGGCGGCGGCCTCCTCGGCCTTCGAGAAGCGCGTGCGCACCGCCATGCGGCGCTGCGCCGCCATCGGCACGTTCACGCTGCCGTCGGGCAGGCGCGACAGGCCGGCGACGCCGCCGGTGGAGGTGGGGCCGTCGAGATGCTCGCCATTGGGGCCGTGCGCGCCGGGCGCGGCGCCCGCGTCGCCGGTCGTCGCCAGCACCAGGCCGAGCGCGGCCACGAGCACGGCCATGAGGGTTGCGGTCATCGGCAAACGATTCATCGACGGGCTCCGGGAACGCGTGCGCCGATGGGGCGACGACGCAGGAAGAAAAGGACCACAACGGCCACCACCACCAGGCCCAGCGCCAGGAGCCACCAGCGCAGCCCCCCCGATGCGTGCGCGTGGCTGTCGTCGGCGACGTCGAGCGCGCCGGCGACGATGTCGAACTCGTCGCCGGCGGTCACGGTGAACGCGAGCGAGTGCTTGCCCGGCCGGGAAATCGACGCCAGCAGCGCCGGATCGGCGAAGCGGTAGACGCCCGTGGTCGCATTGAACTCGGCCGTGCTGGTGAGGCCGTCGCTTTCGACCTCGACCTCAGCGCCGTCCACCGGCGCATTGGTTTCGTAGACGTTGATCATCGCGGTCAGCGCGCCTTGTTCCAGGTGCGCGACCAGTTCGAACAGTTCCGTGAACGCCTCTATGCGCGGGCGCCCGTCGGACACGGCGACGCCGGCGGCGGGGCCGTCGAGGTGCTCGCCATTGGGGCCGTGCGCGCCCGGCGCCGCGTGCAGCGGTAGCGCCAGCGTGAGGAGGAGGAAGGAAGCGAGGCGGACGAGCGGCTTCATGGCAGCATTCCAATGACCTGCAGGAGTCGGGCGTGGGCCAGGCCGTGTTCGGCGTGGCGGCGGGCGAGATCGGCTTCGGCTTCGGCCGAATAGCGATTGGTGAGCAGCAGTTGGGCGAGGTCGATCTCGCCGGCGGAGAAGGCGCGCTGCATGAGCTGGACGCGCTCGGACAGCAGCTTCGCGCGCTCCGTCTCCGCGTCCAGCTGCTGGTCGGCCAGGGAAATCGCCAATCGCGCGTCCTCGAGGTCGGCCGCATGGCGGCTGCGCACGAGCGTCAGTTCGGCTTGCGCCATGTCCAGGTCGGTCTGCGCCCGGGCACGCACGAGGTCGCGGCGGGCGCCCGTGCCCAGCGGAATGCTCAGCTCGACGGTCAGGCTGCGTTCGCCCAGCGCGCCGGGTCCCTCGGCTTCCTCCTTGGCGCCGATGGTCAGCTCCGGCGGCGCACCGAGCGAACGGCGCACGGAGGCCAGGTTGCCTTCCGCGCGGCGCACGGCCAGTTCGGCGGCCTGCAGCACCGGCGGTTCGCCCGCGGCGGCGATCAGCGTGTCCGTGTCCGCGTGGGCTTCGTTTTCGATCTCGTTGGTATCGGGCAGCGTGTCCAGGCCGGTCAGTACGCGCCATTGCGCATGGCTGGCGTGCAACTGCCGCTGCGCGTCGGCCGCTTCGGCCTCGGCCGCCAGCAGGTCGGCGCGCGCGGACAGCGCGTCGATGCGGGCCAGATCCCCGGCCGCCACCCGCCGCTCAACATCGTCGGCCAGTTTCTTGAGGAAGCCCACGCGCGCTTGCACCAAATCCAGTTCGGCCTGGCGCGAGGCCACGTCCCACGCCGCCTCGCGGACCGCTCCGGCCACCGCCAACCGCGCCACGGCGAGATTGGCCTGCGCCCAGCCGACGTCGGCATGCGCGGCGTCGCGCGCGGCACGACGCTGGCCGGGCATCCACAGCGGCCAGCTGACGCCGACTTCGGTTTCGGTACCGGCTCCCGCACGCGCCCCGCCATACCACTCGCCTTCGTTGCGCGACAGCGACAGCGACGGCGCATCGGCCACGAGGCTGCGCGCGATCCGGCGTCCGGCGTCCGCGCGCGTGGACTCGCCTTCCGCCTGCCGCGCTTCGACCGAGCGCTGCCAGGCCGCTTCCACGGCGCGGGACAGTCCGGGGGTCTGCCCTTCGATGGCGGAAGCCAGGGGCACGATGCCCAGCAGGCACAGCGCGAACCAGCGCGCGCGCCCGGCGGCGCGTCCGGAGGAGGAAACAGTCATGAGAAACGGTCCTTGGTGCGGTAGTAGGCGCCGACCAGCGGCAGGAACCACGGCGGGCCGAAATGACCGGGAATCGCCGGCCATGCGCGGCCGCCCCAGGGGTTGTCCTGCGGTTCGCCCGCGATCAGGCGCGCCATCACCTGGCCCATGTGCACCGACATCTGCGTGCCGTGCCCGCTGTAGCCGGTGCTGTACCAGATGCCATCGCGCTGGCCGGCCTGCGGCAGGCGGTCGCGGGTCATGTCGACGACGCCGCCCCAGCAGTAGTCGATGTCGTCGTCGGCCAGCTGCGGGAAGATCCCGAGCATGCCCTCGCGCAGGATCGGCGCGCTGCGCGCATCCGACGTGGGAGAGGACACGCCGAAGTGCGCGCGCCCGCCGAGGATGAGGCGGTCGTCGTCGCTGAGACGGAAATAGTGGTGGATGTTGGCGACCGTGGTGCAGGTGCGGCGCCTGGCGATCAACTGCTGCGCGCGTTCGCGGCCCAGCGGCGCGGTGGCGACGATGAAGCTGCCCACCGGCACCATGCGCCGGCGCAGCCAGCCGAACGCGCGATAGCTGCCGTGGCGGCCGGCACCGTTGGCCAGCAGCACCTGCTGCGCGGCCAGCGCGCCGCGCGCGGTGCGCAGCACGAAGGGCTTGCCCGATCCACCGCGATCGATGCCGTCGACGCAGGCCTGCAGGAAGATCCGCCCGCCCCTGCGCTCGACCGCGTCCGCCAGGCCATTGGCGAAGCGGCCCATGTGCATCTGCGCGCTGCGCCGGTAGACTAGGCCGCCGGCGAAGCGTCGGCTGGCGATCTCCTCCGAGCGCACGCGCGCGGCGTCCAGCAGTTCGAGATCGGTATCCACGCCGTCGGCGATCAGGCGCTCGGCGCTGCGCGCCAGCGCGTCGTAGTGCGCCGGGCGCGTCGCCAGCTTCAGCTTGCCGTTGCGCGCGAAGCCGCAGTCGATCGCTTCTTCGCGCACGATGCGTTCCACCGTGTCCACGGCATCGTCGTAGGCGCGGTACCACGCGGCGGCCTGCGCGGCGCCGACCTGGTCGGCAAGCGCGCCATAGTCCTGGGCCAGGCCGTTGTTGACGTGGCCGCCGTTGCGACCCGAGGCCTCCGAAGCGATGCGCTCGCCCGCGTCCAGCACGACGACGCGCGCGCCGCGTGCGGCCAGCGCCAACGCCGCCGACAGTCCGGTGAAGCCCGCGCCGACCACGGCCACGTCGACCGCGTCGGCGGGCAGTTCGCCCGCCTGCGGCGCGTAGCGCGGCACGGTGTCGGTCCAATAGGACTGCAGGTTCATCCGGCGGCCTTCGATGGTTCCGCATGCGGACGGACGTCCGGTCCGATGGCGCCGGACGGAGACGCAGGGGCGATCCGCACCGGCGCTCCAGGAGCGGAGGCGACGGCGACGGAAGCGATGCGCGATGCGCGCCCGGTCGCGCGCGGCATCCGTCGCAACGAAGCCACGGACGAGGTGCGCGCGGACAAGGACGCATCCTGCGCCACAGCGGCGCGCAGACGCGCGGCGACCCGCAGGCGTTTCGGGACGGCACCGCGGGCTCCGGCACAGGCCGGACCCGGGAAACGGCAGGAACTCACGGACTCTCTCCGATCGATGGACGGACAGCGTGGCTGGCTGCGACGCAGGCAGCCGTCAACGTGTCGTCAGGCGATCGGTGGACGGAACGGCGAGGAAGCGCGCTGCGGAGGCGCGGACGCCCACGCGCTCGAGGGCAGCATCACGGCGATGCCGAAGGCGTCCGGGACACGCACGGGGGCCGGAACCGCAGCCGAGCAGCCGGCATCGGCATGGTGGTGCAGCAGGCCGTGGGGGCCCCGGGCGTGGTCCGGGTCGGCGTCATCGGCGGCGTGCATGGAATCGGAGTCCGCGTGGACGTCGACCAGGTCGCGCGCGCCTTCGGGATCGGCGTGTTCGTGGGCGTGCGCGCCGGCATGCGAGTGCGCCGCGGCATCGTGCGCATAGGCTTCGTCCTGCACGGCGGGAGCGTGCGCGTGTCCGGTCACGTGCGCATGCCCGTGCCCGCCGTCGGCGGCCGCGTGCTCGATCGCATGCAGTTCGCCCGCCAGCGCCAGCGTCGGCCGGATCACGATCCCGACGACCAGCAATACGAGCAGGCCGACGCGGAATACGAACGTCGCGGTGGCGGAGGGAACAGTCACGGACCGAATTGAAACACGATTCCGTCGCAATGCAAGCCGGAGTGGACCGCGCGCTTCCGCATCCACATGCTTTATTTTCCGTGATTGCGGCATAGTCTGCGGTCGCTCGCCTGACTCCCTTTTCCCGCTTGCGGGACTACGTACCCTCCGGGGTAGAAGAGCCTGTCTCCGTGAAAAGGGGGAGCGCGAAGCGCCGGATGAGGATGCTTTTCGCGCCTTCGGCGCGCCCCCATCCGCCCTTCGGGCACCTTCCACCCGTAAAGGGCGCAATGCCCCGCAAGCGGGGGAAGGGAACATCGGATTGCGATCCGGTCGCGGCCGAAATCGGGCATGGACTGGTTCCGGCACGACGGATGCCGATCGATCACGCCATGCAGCATGCGACAGGATTTGCTTCGCTTCGCCATCGCCCGGCAGACAGCAAATCCCGGGGCGTCCGCCGCTCGCAGCCGATACTGCTGCTTTTCCGGGTTCGCATTGCTGCGACAAGAATATCCTATTAGGGTGCGCCGACCGCCGAGTAAGGTAGCTGCCCTCCGATCCGCGATGGACGCACGATGAGCACGATCCGCAGGGAAACGCCCCGACCGGGGGACGGCATCGATTACCGGGCCATGGGGGCGGGCGATCTGGAGGCGGCCTGGCAGCTGTCGATGGACCAGCACTGGCCGCACCGGCCGGTCGACTGGGAAGACGCGTTCGCCCTGGGCGAGGGCATCGTCGCCGAAGCGGACGAACAACTGGTCGGAACCGCGATGCGCTGGCGCTGGGGCTCCGCGCATGCGACGGTCGGGCTGGTGATCGTGTCGGAACTGATGCGCGGGCGCCGGATCGGCAGCGTGCTGATGGAGCGCGTGCTCGACGGACTGCAGGACCGCAGCGTCTCGCTGCACGCGACCGAGGTCGGACGAGGGCTTTACGAGCGCCTGGGTTTCGTGCGGACGGGCGAAATCCGCCAGCACCAGGGCATCGCCGCGTCCGCGCCGCTGATCGCGCTCGACGATGGCTGGCGCCTGCGCCCGTTCGACCGCAGCGACGAACCCGCCCTGTTCGCACTGGACGAGGCGGCCCGCGGCTGGTCCCGCACGACGATGCTGCGCATGTGGCTGGACAGCGCCGAACAGATCGTGGCGCTCGACCACGACGGACGACTGGACGGCTACGCGATGCTGCGGCGCTTCGGCCGCGGCGTGGAGATCGGGCCGGTGATCGCGTCGGACGACATCGGCGCGCGCGCTCTGATCGCGCACCTGGTCAGTCTGGCGGCCGGACGCTTCGTGCGCCTGGACATGGACTTCAGCTCCGGCCTCACCGGCTGGATCGAGGAACTGCAGCTGCAGCGCGTCGGCACGGTGACCGCGATGACGCGGGGGGAGCTGAAGGTCGCACCGGACGGTCCGCGCCTGTTCTCGTTGGCGACGCAGGCGTACGGCTGAGTTGCTTGCCGTCATCCCCGCGAAGGCGGGGATCCAGTGTCTTCAACAAAATGGATCCTCGCTTGACCAGCCTTCGGCCGTTGTAAAGCGCTTCGAGGGGATGACGAGCGAGAAACTCCAACGCGCCTTCGTGGGAGCGGCCTTGGCCGCGATCGGAACTCGACAGCTGTCCCGAAAGCATCGCGCGCAAGCGCGCTCCCACGCCTGATTCCCGGGTAACGGGGCCTGTCGATGCCGCGGGCGCGGCCACGCCGCATCTTCTCCCGGCAGCCCGGCAACAACGGCAGGTCCGCGCAGGCGCTGCCGTGCGGACGGCATCTAACACTTGCACCGCGGGCCTACGCTTGCCGGCACGTCCCCTCAGGTTCCGCGCCATGCAACACGCCGTTCCCGTTCAGCCGGCCACCGACCACGCGCACGCCCCGACCTTGGATGCCCCGGCGCAGGCCTCGCTTCGCGACCTCGACCGCGACCACCTGATCCACCCCGTCACGGCCTGGCGCGCGCACGAAGGCCGCGGCGTGACGGTGCTCGAATCCGGCCACGGCTGCACGCTGCGCGACAGCGACGGCCACGAGCTGCTGGACGCCTTCGCCGGCCTGTGGTGCGTCAACGTGGGCTACGGCCAGCAAAGCGTCATCGATGCCGCCACGGAACAGTTGCGCAAGCTGCCCTACGCCACCGGCTATTTCTCCTTCGGCAGCGAGCCGGCCATCCGCCTGGCCGACACGCTGGTCCGGATCAGTCCGGACTCGCTGCGCCACGTCTATTTCAGCGGCGGCGGTTCCGACGCCGTGGACGCGGCGGTGCGCCTGATCGTGCAGTACTGGAACAGCGTCGGCCGTCCGGAGAAGAAGCACTTCATCACGCTCGAGCGCGGTTACCACGGATCCTCGTCCACGGGCGCGGGACTGACCGCGCTGCCCGTGTTCCATCGCGGCTTCGACCTGCCGCTGCCCACCCAGCACTACCTGCCCTCGCCCAATCCCTATCGCAGCGCCGACGCCGACCCGCAGGCGGTGATCGCGGCGTCCGTCGCGGCACTGCGCGCCAAGGTGGCCGAACTCGGCGCCGAGCGCGTGGCCGCATTCTTCTGCGAACCCATCCAGGGGTCCGGCGGCGTGATCATTCCGCCGAAGGGCTGGCTGAAGGCGATGCAGCAGGCCGCGAACGAGCTGGACATCCTGTTCGTCGTCGACGAGGTCATCACCGGCTTCGGCCGCACCGGCTCCATGTTCGCCTGCGACGACGAAGGCGTGCAGCCGGACCTGATGACGCTGGCCAAGGGCCTGACCGCCGGCTACGTGCCGATGGGCGCCACGCTGCTGTCGGACAAGGTGTATGCCGGCATCGCCGACAACACCACGGGCAAGGTGATCGGTCATGGCGCCACGTATTCCGGCCATCCGGTCGCGGCCGCCGTCGCGCTGGAGGTGATCCGCCTGTACGAGGACGGACTGATCGCGCACGGCCAGCGCGTCGCGCAGCATTTCGGGCGCATGCTGGACGGCTTCGCCGACCATCCGCTGGTGGGCGACGTGCGCCATCGCGGCCTGCTGGGCGCGATCGAGCTGGTCAGCGACAAGGCGAGCAAGCGCGGTTTCGATCCGGCGCTAGGGCTGGCCGACGCCATCGGCGCGATCGCCTACCGCAACCAGTTGGTGTTCCGTTCGTTCGCCGACCAGATCCTCGGTTTCGCACCGGCGCTGTGCATCACCGAGCAGGAGTGCGAACTGCTGGGCGCGCGACTGCGCCGCACGCTGGACGAAGTCCTGGCGCTGCCCCAGGTGCGCGCCGCACTGGCGTGACGCGTGCGATCGGACGATATTGACGCATGCCGGGCGCTTAAACAGAATCGGGCAGGCCTTTCTATTTCTGGGGAATCGCTGTGGTCACACCCTTCAAGCTCGACCGCATCGACCTGCGCATCCTGGCCCATCTGCAGAAGAACGGCCGCATCACCAACGTCGAGCTGTCCAATGCCGTGTGCCTGTCGCCGAGTCCTTGCCTGGTGCGCGTCAAGCGGCTGGAACAGGCCGGCTACATCACCAGCTATTCGGCGCACGTCGACCTGGCCAAGCTCGGCGACGTGCTGACCGTGTTCACCGAGGTCACGCTGTCGGACCACCACGTCGAGGACTTCAGCCGTTTCGAGAAGGCGATCCGGCAGGTGGACGAGGTCATCGAGTGCCACCTGGTCAGCGGCGGCTACGACTACCTGCTCAAGTTCGTGTGCCGCGGCGTCAACCACTACCAGTCGCTGGTCGAGGGACTGCTGGAGCGCAACATCGGCATCGCCAAGTACTTCAGCTACATCGTCATCAAGACGCCCTTCGTCAAGTCGCACCTGCCGATCGAGCAGTTGTTCAGCCAGCACCTGTAGCCAGCGCATTCGTCCCGCATGTCCCCTCCCGGTCCGCACGCCAAGGCGCGCTTCGTCCGCCTCTCCGAAACCGGGCGCCCCGCCCTTGCGTTCACGATCGACGGCGAGGCGGCCAATGCCCTGCAGGGCGACACCCTGCTGGTGGCGGTGCTGCAGCAGCGCGGCGCGCTGCGGCAGTCGGAATTCGGCGACGGCCCGCGCGCGGGCTTCTGCCTGATGGGCGCCTGCCAGGACTGCTGGATGTGGACCGCCGAGGGCGACCGCGTGCGCGCGTGTTCGACGCCGGTGGCCGCGGGCATGGCGGTGTACTCGCAGCAGCCGCGCGACGACTGGAGCCGCGTGGCGGCGTTCTCGGCGCGACTGCAGTCGCAGGACGAAGGCGAGACGAGGTGAGCGCCGCACCCCGCATCATCGTGGTCGGCGCCGGCCCGGCCGGAGTGCGCGCCAGTCAGGCGCTGGTGGAAGCCGGTGTCCGCCCGATCGTGGTCGACGAAGGCCTGCGCGACGGCGGGCAGATCTACCGGCGCCAGCCGGAAGGCTTCCGGCGCGGCTACGCCAAGCTGTACGGCAGCGAGGCCGGCAAGGCCGCGGCGCTGCACCGCGATTTCGACGCGCTGCGCGCGCACGTGGACTATCGCCCGCGCACGCTTGCGTGGAATCTTTCCAGCGGCGTGCTGCACGTCGTGCAGGACGGCCAGGCCGCCAACCTGCCCTTCGACGCGCTGCTGCTCTGCTCCGGCGCCACCGACCGGCTGATGCCGGTGCCGGGCTGGAACCGGGCCGGCTGCTACAGCCTGGGCGCGGCGCAGATCGCGCTGAAGTCGCAGGCCTGCGCGATCGGAGCGCGCGTGGTCTTCATGGGCAGCGGGCCGCTGCTGTACCTCGTCGCCAGCCAGTACGTCGCCGCCGGCGCGCGGGTCGCGGCCGTGCTCGACACCGCGCCGCGGCGGCCTTCGCTGGCGGCCCTGCGCGGCCTGCTCGCGCGTCCGCGACTGGCCTTGCGCGGCGTCGGGCTGATCCGCGGCCTGAGGCGCGCCGGCGTGGTCCTGCGCAAGGCGGTGGTGCCGCTGCGCATCGAAGGCGCGGACGAGGTCGGCGTCAACGCCGTCGTCGTGCGCACCGACGCGGGCGAGGAGCGTTTCGACTGCGACGCGGTCGGCATGGGCTGGCACCTGCGCAGCGAATCGCAGCTGGCCGATCTCGGCCGCTGCGACTTCGCCTTCGACGCCCCCAGCCGGCAGTGGCTGCCGGCCATCGACGAGGACGGGCGCAGCAGCGTGCCCGGCCTCTACCTGGCCGGCGACGGCGCGCGCATCCTCGGCGCGGACGGCGCGGAAGCCGCCGGACGACTGGCGGCGCTGGCGGCGCTGGCCGACCTGCGGCACGACGGCGCCGAAGCGCGCCACGCCGCCGAGGCGCCCATGCTGCGCCGCACGCTGCGGACCATGGCGAGCTTCAGCACCGGACTGACACGAGCCTTCCCGTGGCCGCATGAACACGCCGCCAACCTGCCCGATGACACCGTGGTGTGCCGCTGCGAAGTCATCACCGCGGGCGAACTGCGCGACTGCGTGCGCGGCAGGGAGGCGCACGAGGTGAACCGCGCCAAGGCCTTCAGCCGCGTCGGCATGGGCCGCTGCCAGGGGCGCTACTGCGGCCATGCCGCGGCCGAGATCATCGCCGTCGCCAGCGGTACGCCGATCGCCGAGGTCGGCCGCATCCGCACGCAGGCGCCGGTCAAGCCGCTGCAGATGGACGTGCTGCAGGCGGAGCCGGACGCATGAGCGGCCCCGCGCGCAGCGACGTGCTGGTGCTCGGCGGCGGCCTGGTCGGCACCGCCACCGCCTTTTTCCTGCGCCATGCGCACGGGCTGTCGGTGACCGTGCTCGAGCGCGAACTGGTCGGGCGACAGGCCAGCGGCACCAATTTCGGCGGCGTGCGCCGGCAGGGCCGCACGCCGCAGCAGATGCCGATCGCCCATCGCGCGCTGCGCACCTGGTCGCGCGTGCGCGAACTGCTGGGGGAGGACCTGGAGTTCCGGCCCTACGGCCATCTGCGCGTGTGCTACTCGCAGGAGCGCGCCGACATGATGGCCGAGTACGCGCACGACATCCGCCAGGCCGGGCTGGACCTGCAGTTGCTCACCCGCGAGCAGCTGCGCCAGAAGCTCGGCATCTTCAGCGACGAGATCCTGATGGGTTCGCTGTCGCCGCACGACGGCCACGCCAACCCGCGCATCGCCGGCCCGGCGTTCGCGCGCGCGGCGCGGCGGCTGGGTGCGCAGGTGGTCGAACACACCGAGGTCGTACACGTCGAACGCACCGGCGACGGATTCCGCGTCGAGAGCACCGACGGCCGGCAATGGCAGGCCGAACAGCTGGCGGTCTGCTGCGGCGCGTGGTCGGGCAGGATCAGTGCGCAGTTCGGCGAGCCGGTGCCGCTGGAATTCCGCGCGCCGTCGATGGCGGTGACCGAACCCCTGCCCTATCGCGCCGGCCCGTTCGTCGCGATGAACTCGGGACTGATCGACGAGGTGATGTACTTCCGCCAGATCGAACGCGGCAACATCGTGATCGGCGGCGGCCGCCGCGCCGAGGTGGATCTCGACAAGGCGCGCGCCTACGTCCATCCGGACAACATCCTGCGCCAGTTCCGCGAGCTGCGCCGCTTCGTGCCGGCCTTCGCCCGCGTGCAGCTGATCCGAGTATGGAGCGGCGTGGAAAGCTACACGCCCGACAGCCGGCCGGTGATGGGTCCCAGCTCACGCGTGGAGGGACTGCACTACGCCTTCGGCTTCTGCGGCGAAGGCTTCGCCATCGGCCCAGGCGTGGGCGAAGTGATGGCCGACGCCATCGCCACCGGCCGCAGCGACCTGGACCTGACGCCCTACGCCGTGTCCCGTTTCGCCACGACGGCCTGATCGATCGCGCCGACAGAATCATCTGCCGTCGTCCCCGCGACAACCCCATCATCTGCCGCCGCGGCCCGCGCACGCGGCATCGTGAACGCGCGCCGGGCGCTTACGCTCAAGGCATGGACACCGCCCGCCAGCACGAACCGCACGCTTCCCGCGCGCTGGCGCGCGCGGTGGACTACGCCCACGAGCACCTGGCCGAACGCATCCCGCTGCAGACGCTGGCCCACCTGGCGGGATTGAGTCCATGGCGGTTCTCGATCGTGTTCCGGCAGCAGATGGGCGTCCCGCCGCATCGCTACATCAGCCAGCTGCGCATCGCGCGCGCCTGCGAACTGCTGCAGCAGGGCATGTCGGCCGCGGCGGTGGCGGATGCCTGCGGCTTCTACGACCAGAGCCATTTCTCGCGCCACTTCAAGCACCAGTGCGGCGTCACCCCGGGGCAGTATGCTGCCGCCTGCAGTTGCACGGCCGGCTGCGATGCCGTCGCAATGCGACCGGCCTGACGCATCGCGCCGGGCAATTCCTTCCGCCCATGCCACGACCTTTCCCGTGAACGCCCAGCCCGCTCCCTTCGCCGACCTGCTCCCCGACCTGCGCACGCTCCGGCACGACCTGCACGCGCATCCGGAACTCGGCTTCGCCGAGCACCGCACCTCCGCGCGGGTCGCGTACGCCATGCAGGCGCTCGGGCTGGAGGTCGCCACCGGTATCGGCGGGACCGGCGTGGTGGCGACCCTGCGCTGCGGAACCGGCACCCGCAGCATCGGCCTTCGCGCCGACATGGACGCGCTACCCATCGTCGAGACCAGCGGACTGCCGCACGCCAGCGTGCATCCCGGCGTCCACCACGGCTGCGGCCACGACGGCCACACCACCATGCTGATCGGCGCCGCGCGGCAGCTGGCGCGCACCCGCCGCTTCGACGGCACCGTGCACTTCATCTTCCAGCCCGCCGAGGAGGGCCAGGGCGGCGCCGACGCGATGATCCGCGACGGACTGTTCGAGCGCTTTCCCTGCGACGCCGTCTACGCCCTGCACAACTGGCCCGGGCTGCCGCTGGGCACGGCGCAGACCCGTCCCGGCCCGATCATGGCCGCCGCCGACCGCTTCGAACTGAGCGTGCGTGGGCGCGGCGGGCACGCGGCGCTGCCGCACACCACGCCCGATGCCGTCCTCGCCGCCAGCCATTTGGTCGTGCAGCTCAACACGATCGTCTCGCGCAACATCGATCCGACCGAATCGGCGGTGCTGTCGGTCACCAGGATCGAGGGCGGCCATGCCCACAACGTGCTGCCCGCCGTGGTGACCGTGGTCGGCACCGTGCGCAGTTTCAATCCCGACGTACAGGACCGCATCGAAGCGCGCCTGCGCGAGGTCGCCGCGGGCGTAGCGGCCTCCACCGGAACCGAAGTCTCGGTCGACTACCTGCGCTACTACCCCGCCACGATCAACACGGCCGACGAGGCGCGAAAGGCGCTGGAGGCCGCGGCGACGGCGGGGCTCGACGCCACGCTCGCCCCGGCGGCCGCGTTCACGTCGGAGGATTTCGCCTTCATGCTGCACGCGCGCCCCGGCGCCTACCTGTGGCTCGGCCAGGGGCGCCCCGGAAGCGCGGACGAGCGCCCGCTGCATCACCCCAGCTACGACTTCAACGACGACGCCCTGCCGCTGGGCATCGGCTGGTTCGTGGCGCTGGTGGAACAGGAACTGGCGCCGGCCGGCTGACGGCCGCCTCCTCCTGCGCGGCGGGAAGAAAGAGGGGTCGCGGCTCAGGCCGGCCGCCAGATGGCGTACACCTTCCTGACGTACACCTTGCTGTCCCAGCTGCACTCCGCGTCCTTCTCCACGAGGAAGATGTCGTCGCCGGCGAAGGTGCCTTGCCGGCCGGCCGCGTCGACGAACGTCACTTCGCCGTCCAGCAAGTGCATCAGTTCGAAGTGCCGGTAGCGCATGGCCTTGCGTGCGTACGGCGTCGAATCCCAGACGCCGCACACGAATTCGCCGTCTTCGGAACGGTAGTCCGTATGATTCCTGCACGACGGGATCGGCGTGACCAGCAGTTCGGCGGCCGGAGATCCCGAGGCCGCCAGTTCGGCGCCGCGATCGATCCCGACGATGCCGGGCTCGGCAGCCGACGCGGTGCGATACCGCATGAATATGAGGGTCGCGGAGTCCCGCACCTCCCATCGCAACGCCGTTCCCGACCGGACCACGAAGGATTCGCCCGCATCGATCCTCGTCCCGACGCCATCGCACTCGATCGTCACGGATCCCGCGTGGACGACGAAGAACTCGTCCGCCTCGGCCACGTCCGGATGCCGGCCCTGCGGCAGGACGAGGACGCCGACCGAAACCGGTCCCGGCGGCAGCGGCAGTTCCCGCCGCACGATCTTTCCCGGCATCGGCACGGACGATAAAAAGTCCCTCGCGAAAAGGCGCAGGTCTGTGAACGACGCAACGAATCCGGCTCTGCCCATCTCATCACTCGATACCGCTTCGACTTCCTTCAGGCTAAGTGAGAACGGCCCGGAAAACCTGCCGAAATTGCGATGCGAAACAGCATCAGATTCCAACTCGACGCTGGTGAACTTCTCCAGTTCGGCCCGTGCTTGATCTCGCCTTCCGCAACAGCCCCAAGATCGTACCGGCGAGCCTTGGCCCGTTGGTGCAACTCGTAGCCACGACTGGCGCGACGTTTGCGGGTCACTGGCTGTCTGGTGCCGCGTGCCACCGGACGGCTGCCACGCAGTGGACACCGTGAACGCGGTGAAATGATCATCACGGTGTCACGCCGGTAGCGTGCGGCACCATCTTTCGACTTGGACGACTGGAGGGGGGCCGATGCTCGGGATTCTTCGCCACACCGACTTCCGGCGGCTCTTCCTCGCGCAGATGTCGGCGCTGGCCGGTACCGGGCTGGCCACGGTGGCGCTCGCCCTGCTGGCCTATGGGCTGGCCGGTGCCAGAGCCGGGGCGGTGCTGGGGACAGCGCTTGCGATCAAGATGGCGATCTACGTGACATTGGCTCCTGTGGCGGGCGCCCTGATACCGCGGGCCAGGCGGAAGGTGGTGCTGATCTGGCTCGACGTCATCCGTGCCGGCGTGGTGCTGGCGTTGCCCTTCGTGACCGAAGTCTGGCAGGTCTATCTGCTGATCGCGGTGCTGCAGGCGGCCTCGGCATGTTTCACTCCGCTGTTCCAGTCGCTGATCCCCGAAGTGCTTCCCGAGGAACGCGACTACACGCGTGCGCTGTCCCTGTCGCGCATCGCCTATGACCTGGAAAGTCTGTTCAGTCCGGCCCTCGCGGCGCTCCTGCTGGCCTGGATCACTTTCCATGGCCTGTTCGTCGGCACGGCCTTCGGCTTCGCGCTGTCGGCAGGGTTGATCCTGGCGACGGCGTTCCCGACGGCCGTGGCCATGAGCCGCGGCGAACATCTGGGCGAACGGATCCTGCGCGGGATGCACATCTACCTGCGCACACCGCGACTGCGCGGTCTGCTCGCCTTGAATCTGTGCGCTGCCGCCGGTGGAGCGATGGTGTTCGTCAACACCGTGGTGATCGTCCGCGAATTGCTGGGCGGGGACGAACAGCAACTCGCGTTGGCGTTGGCGGCGTTCGGCGGTGGTTCGATGTTGACGGCGCTGCTGTTGCCCAGGCTGCTCGAGCGGCGACCGGACCGTCAGGTCATGCTGTCGGCAGCGATCGCGATGGCCGTCGTGCTCCTGGCCATCACGGTGGTCTGGACCGCACTGCCAGGCTGGCGTGGATGGCCGACGCTGTTGCCGGCCTGGGGGCTGATGGGCATGGCCTACGCCGGCCTGGTGACGCCGGGGGGGCGGTTGATCCGCCGCTCCGCCCACAATGAGGATCTGCCGGCCGTGTTCGCCGCGCAGTTCTCCCTGTCGCACGCCTGCTGGCTGGTGGCGTATCCGCTGGCGGGCTGGGTCGGCCTGAAGTTCGGCCTCGGGGTTGCGCTTGCCGCCCTGAGCGTTCTTGCGATAACGGGATTGTTCGCGGCGGCGCGCAACTGGCCGCGGGACGATCGGGACGTCCTCGCCCACGACCATCCGGAGCTGCCGCGCGACCATCCGCACCTCAAATCGCATGGGGTGGCGCCGCATGCACATCCATTCGTCATCGACACACTGCATCGGCGATGGCCGGGATGACAGCGTAGCGAGCCTTTGGGGATCTCCACCGGATGACACCGGGACATGCGCCAGCGGCGAAATGGCGTCTAGACGTAGGCGATCATCCGGCCAGCCACGAACACTGCGGTCCAAAGCATGATCGAGCAGGTCGCGGAGGCACGCGCCAGCCCCGGTGCATCCCGGTCCCAGCGCGGGAGGTAGCGTGCGAAGGCCAGGCGGAACCACAGTGCATTCGCCACGGCCAAGGCAACCGCCAAGGCCTTGAGCTGCATAACGCGGTTCTGGAGCAGGGCGCTGGCATCGGCCGCGAACAGCATCACACCCGTCGTCAGCAGCAACGCCAGCCCCGCCACCGCCAGCGGCGTCAGTACGCGGCTGACTGCACTCGCGTCGAATGCGCGGCCAGCGCCGAGCAACCGCAGGTCCAGCAGCAGGATCGGACCCACGAGCAGGACCAGGCCGGCCAGGTGCAGCACATTGACCAGCGGATAACCCCAGGCGCCGCGCATCCACGTGCCCAGCGCGGACCCCTCCAGCGCCTGGGCCAGCAGCGCGGCGTCCACGTCTGCTCAGCGCAGCTCGATGGTGGTGTCGTCCACGACAATGCGTTCGGCACGCATTTCGCGGGTGCCGTCCAGGCGCGGATAGGCCACGATGGTGATCGTCTTGCCGACGACCAGTTGGCCATCCTGCAGCCCGCGCGAGGTCATGCGGCTGACCGGCGCCAGCACGATCTCCCAGCGCTCGCCTTCGTACTCCACGACGGCGTCGGCATGGGGGTTGCGCATGCGGACTTCCTGCAGCGGCGCGTCAAAGGTCAGCGTCTTGTTGGCGTCGTAGCTGCTCCACCCGTGGTGGGCGAAGGCGGGACCTGCAAGCAGCGTGGCGAGACCGAAGGCAAACAACAGTGTGCGAAACATGGCGGATGCTCCCGAGGAAGGAGACGTTGTCTATACCACATGACGTCGTGATGTTCCGTCATGCGAAAGACGGCACGAATGGGGACAGCGGCATGATTTACTCGACGGAGGAATCCCGTGACCATCGTGTCAGCGATCGATGTAGAAGTCCGGCCACCGGGAACAAGGAAGCCGATAGCGAAGCGTGACGCCGAAGCGTCCAAGGCCCTGGCAGGGCTACGCGCAGATGAGGCATGCGCCCGCTGGTTACACCGGCTGGAACCCGCACGCGGCTCTTGTCTGGACGCGGTGCCGATCAAGCCGAAGCTGCGGGCGGCCGCCGTGACCTCACCAACCCACCGCCCTTTCAAGGTGGCCATGGCGCTTCATATGGTTGGTTGGCGATGTCTTCCGCATGCTCGACGTCAATCCGAATCGCGAAAGAAATCCTGACAGGTCGCCTGGACGGTTCGCGCGGACCTCGATCTCCTACGACGCGAGGCATTGCAAACGCGCAACTTGCGCCCGCAGTGCTTCGCGCAGCGCCTCGGGGTGACGGATCTCGAAGTCGAATGGCAGCCGCGAGAGCTCACGCGCGAACCACGCGAGGTCGTCGGCCTGGGCAAACAGCAGTGTGCCCTCGCCCGCAGGCTCGAGTACGCCAATGGTGTCGAACGTTTCGCGCTGCGCGGTGGCGAGGTCGGTGCGCAGCAGCACTTCGATGGCGTAGGTGCGCGATAGCGTGGCAACCGAGAAGACGAGGTGGGCGAGAATGTCGAAGCCTTCCGGGCGGCCGAAGCTCGCCGGCACATCGTGCACATGCTCGATGCGGTCGAGCCGGAACGAGCGCATGCCGCCGCGCAGGTGGCAATGGCCGACGGCGTACCAGCGTCCGCCACGCCATGCCAGTCCCCAGGGATCGAAGTCGCGCTCGCTGGTACCGCTTGCGGTGCGATAGCGCAGGCGCACGCGCTGGCGTGCCTGCGCAGCCTGACTGAGCACTACCAGCGCGGCGTTGTCGGCACCCGTGCCGCCGCTCGCGTCGGTGCGGGCGAGATCCAATGCAACCGTGTCGTCAATCGCGCGAACGCGCCGCTTGAGAGCCTCCGGCATCACACGTTCAAGCTTGGCCTGCGCGCTGGCGACTGCGGGCACCGCTCCCGCCAGGCCCAGGCCGCGCGCGGCAAGAAGGCCGAGCGCCAGCGCAAGCGCCTCATCGTTGGTGAAGACCATCGGCGGCAGCTTGAAATCCGGCACCAGGGCATAGCCGCCATGGCGGCCACGCTCGGCGGTGACCGGCACGCCGATCTCCTCGAGCGAAGCGACGTAACGACGCAGAGTGCGGCCATCGACGCCCACGCGCCGCGCCAGCTCCGGGCCGCTCATGCGGCCGTGGGCCTGCAACAGTTCAAGGACCGCCAGAACGCGCGTGGTCGGGAGGCTCATGACCATGATTGTAGTTCGAATCAGGGCGTATTCCGCCCTGATTGATTTCTATGCTGGGCACTCGCCCGGCCGGTGATTCCGAGACCGCCCCGTCGGCCGATCCATCCATTCAGCCTGGAAACCTGCGATGACACCTGCCACCCACCTCATGCTGTCCGCCAGCCTTTGCTCCCTCGCCCTCGCGGCGCAAGCGCCAATCCCATCCACTGACTGGCTTTCGCTGGAGACGGTGGCGCACCTGCAGGACTACCAGGTCATCGAGTTCCGGCGCTACGCCACCAGCCCCGGCAGGCGCGGCGACTTCGTGCGTTATTTCGACGCCTATTTTCCGGAGGCGTTCGAGCAGTTGGGAGCCATGGTGTTCGGCCAGTTCGCCGAGCGCGACGATCCAAACCGCTTCACCTGGCTGCGCGGGTTCAAGGACATCCAGGCGCGGCCGGTGGTCAACGCCGCCTTCTACTACGGACCGCTGTGGCGCGAGCACCGCACCAAGGTCAACGCGATCCTGCCCGACAGCGACAACGTGATGCTGATGCGCCCGCTGCATCCCGGACGCGGCGTTACCGTGCTGCCGGCGATCGATCCGGTGCTCGAGCCGGACGGCGCCCGCGGCGTGGTGGTGGCACAGGTATTCCCGGTGGAGAAGGACGGCGTAGAGGCGTTTGCCGCGCGTACCGAACACGCATTCGCAGCGTACGACGGCCAAGGCGTGCGCACCGCTGGCGTACTGGTGTCGTTGGACCTGCCCAACAACTTCCCGCAGTTGCCGATCCGCGAGGACGGCCCTTGGCTGGTGTGGCTGGGCGTATGTCGGGACGACGCGGCGCTGCAGGCGCTGTCACGGCAGATGGACACGGTCGAGCGCGAACTGACCGACGGCGGCGCACTGCGCGGCCCGGTCGAACGCATCGTGATGGACCCCACTCCGCGCTCGCGGCTGCGCTGGCCTGCCCCCGATGTCGCCGGCGAACAGGGTGCGCCATGACCGAGACCGCACATCTGTGGCTGTTCTTCGCCATGGTGCTGGGCGTAGTGCTGCTGCCCGGGCTGGACATGGCCTACGTCTTGGCCAGTTCCCTGGTCGGCGGCCAGCGCTCGGGGCTGTTGGCGACCGCCGGCGTGATCGCCGGCGGCGCGTGCCATGTGTTGATGGGCGCGTTGGGCATCATGGCGGTACTGAAGCTGGTGCCAGCAGCGTTCAACCTCATGCTGGTGGCTGGCGCGCTCTACATCGCCTGGATCGGCTGGTCCTTGTTGCGCAGCCAGGCAGCCTTCGGCGTGTTGCCATCGATGCCCGCGCGCAGCGGCACGGCAACCTTCGGCCAAGGCATGGCGACTTGCCTGCTCAACCCCAAGGCCTATCTGTTCATGCTGGCGGTGTTCCCGCAGTTCCTGAAGCCCTCCTACGGCCCACTGTGGCTGCAGGCGCTGGTGCTGTGGGCAATCACCGCCGCCTGCCAAGGCGGCGTATACGGCGGCATGGCGCTGGCAGGGGATCGTGTACGAGCCTGGCTCGGATCGCGGCCTGCGGCGAACCTGCTGGTCGCGCGCGGCGTCGGCGCGATGCTGCTTGCCGCAGCGGCGTTCACGGCCCGGGAGGGCTGGCGCCTGGCCTGAGCGCATACCTGCGGCTGACCTTTCGAACGAGGCGCAAGTTGCCGGAATTTCAGGAAAATCGCCGGAATTGACGTTTTTTTACAGCATCGACCGGTACCATGCGCGGGTAATCCGCAATGCATGAAGTCCCCATGGCACCCAGCAAAAGCAACAACACCGTCCTCCGCAAGTCCGGCAGGTCCGGCAGCAAGCAGACCGCCACCCTGACCCGCGAGCAGATCGAGGACGATCTGGCGGCCTTCCGCAAGGCCGGCGGCAAGGTCGAGAAGCTCGGCAATACCAATACCTTCAAGAAGATCGGCTGACGCCCTTCCCGGCGGTCCGCGTCAGCGGATCGGGATGTCGTGGAAGGCGTCCGGTGGCGGCTGCAGCCGGAAGGTGTAGTGCCACCATTCCATCTCGTAGTTCGCGAAGCCGTGGCGCTCCATGGCGTCGCGCAGCAGCGTGCGGTTTTCGCGCTGCCCGGCGGTGATGCCCGGGTGGTCGGTGTTGGCGCGCGGGTCGAAGAAGTCGAACGCGGTGCCCATGTCGAGGTCCTCGCACACGTCAGATCCCGGTCCGCAGCGCAGCAGCGTGAGGTCGATGGTGGCGCCCTTGCTGTGTCCCGAGCGATCGGAAATGTAGCCGGGAATCAGGCTGGTCTTGTCGAGGGCCGGGTAGAACTCGGCCTTCGTCCGCCGGTCGTCCGGATCGGCGGCCCAGCGCACGAACTGCTGCACGGCGCGCACCGGTCGGTAGCAGTCGAAGATGCGCAGCCTCAGCCCCTGCCCGCGCAGGTCCAGCTCGACGGCGCGCAGCGCGTCGGCCGCGGGACGCAGCAGGTAGCACTTCGCCGCTTCGTAGCCGTCGACGCGCGTGCCGGTGAAGTTGTGTTCGCCGGCATAGCGGATGTCCAGGTCGATGTCCGGTACCAACGTGGTGATGTCGACCAGGTCCGCGGCTTCGAAGGTTGCGGCCGGCGCGCCTGGCTCGGGCGGAGGCGCCTGTGACGCACACGATGCGCCAAGCAGCAGCGACAGCGCCACCGGCAGCGCGATACCGGTCCGATCAGGGCGCCGGGCAGTCGCCGATGCGCTCGAACGCGAGGTCTTCGTAGTCATAGCTGAAATCCGCTTCGGGATCGACCTTTGCCATCGTCAATCGGGTTGGTCCGGCCCCGGGCGGCGCGAACGACAGCCAGGCCTCGGCGTCTTCGCCCAGGTCATGCCACTCCACCAGCAGGCGCTCGCCGCTGCGCACGACCATCCCGTGCAGTTTCGGCGATTTCGCTGCACGGAACCCGATCCCCTCTCCCTCCGCGCAGATCGAGACTTCACCGAACCATGGATCGCGATAGCGGCCGATGAAACCCGCTGCATCGCGGACGGAGGCGGGAGTGCGCGCGTCCGTCGGCGCCGCTGATTGCGTCGCATCGCCGGGCTCCGCGCGTTCGGCGGCAAGCAGCGCCGCGTAATGCGCGACCGTGAGCGAAGGGTCGTCCGGCCGGGTGAAGCGCTTGACCAGGACCTGCGTCAGCACGGTGCGCAGTTCGTCGGCGTTGCCGTTGATCAATATGATGAAGCCGGTGTCCTTCTGCGGCAGCAGTGTCACCGCCGAGTACATGCCCGACAGCGTTCCGGTATGCGAAACCTTCCAGGTACCGTCCACATCGGCCAGGCGCCAGCCGTAGCCGTAGGCGGAGAAATGACTGTCGTCCCATTCGCGCATGCGCCGCGGCAGCGGCATCGGCATGTGCGTCTTCCAGACTTCCTCGCGCTGGCGTTGCGACAGCCACGGCTTGCCGTCCGCGTCGAGGCCGAAGCGCTCGGGCTGCAGCCACATGCGGACCCATGCCAGCATGTCGTCGAGGCTGCAGCGGATCCCGCCAGCGGCCATCATCGGCACGTCATGAACCACCTCCTCGTCCCCGCGCACCACCACCTGCCGCCCGCCCCCTCCGCGCGCGTGCGGTTGCGCGATGTTGCCGACGTCGTCGCGCCGCCATTCGCCCACCTGGCAGCGCGACAGGCCGAGCGGCTCGAACAGTTCGCGCCGGACGAGGACGTCGTACGGTGCGCCGCCCGCGGCGGCGGCCACTTCGCCGGCGACGATGTACAGCGTGTTGTCGTATGCGTAGCGCGAGCGGAAGCTGTACACCGGCTTCAGGTAGCGCAACCCATGGATCACGTCGGCGCGCGTGAACAGGTTCGGCTCGGGCCACAGCATCAGGTCCCCTGCCCCGGCCCCCAGTCCGCTGTTGTGGATCAGCAGGTCGCGCACCTGCAGCTCGCGCGTCACCCAATCGTCGTGCATGCGGAAATCAGGGAGGTGCTTCGTCACCGGATCGGTCCAGTCCAGATGGCCCTTGTCGACCAGGCGCGCAAGCAGTGCGGTCGTCATCGCCTTGCTGTTGGAGGCGATCTTGAACAGGGTCGCCCCGTCGATCCCCTGCCCCGTCCCGGCGACCAGTTCGCCGCGCGTGCGCGCGTACAGCACCTCGCCGTCGACGATGACGCCGACGGCGAGACCGGGTGGCGCGTAGCGCGCGAACGCGTCGTCGAAGGCGACATCAAGCGCCTCGACGACATCGTCGCCGGCGCCGGCCGCCGACGCTTGCATCGGAAAGCTTGCGGCTGCGCACAGGCAGGCCGCCGTCGCGCATGCAAGCATCCGCCGCGGGTTCAGGTCGTGCCGGCCAGACAGCTTGCCGCCGTTCGGACTCACCGGAAGGCGTACTCGAGCGTGAGGTTGAAGGACCGGCCGCGCGGGTCGGCAACGCGCGACTCCCATGCGGCGCCGTCGCCATCGTCGAGATAGCGCAACGTGAACGGCGGATCCGTGTCGAGCAGGTTGCGGACGCCGAAGGTCGCCCTCAGCCCTTCCATGCCCGTCCAGGTCAGGCTGTAGTTGTAGGTGATGTACTCGTCGACCTCCGTCTCCCATCCGGGCGGCGCGTAGTTGCCGTTGCGCATGCCCGGCGGCACGTAGTCCTCGTAGCCGTCGCGATAGACCTGCGTGAGGGTGTGCATCCAGTCGCCCCGGGTCCAGCCGAAGTTGAGGGTGTGCTTCCACTTCAGCGGAAGATTGAGGTAGCGCTCGAACTTGCCGACGATGTCGTCGCCGTAGGGCTGCGACGCCAGGCTCTTGATGCGGAAGGAATCGAGATAGCTGCCGTTGAGGTTGACGAGGAAGCTGCCGCCCGCCAGTTCCGTCCGGAAGTTGACGTCCAGTTCGACGCCCCGGCTGAAGGTGCCGCCGGAATTGATGAAGCGCTGGTCGATGGCAACCACCGTGCCGCTCGAATCGCGGATCCAGTTGCCGGCGAACAGGTCGTACTCGTCGATCAGCGTCTGCAGCCCCGGCGAGCGGATCGTGCTGATGCGCTCGATCTCCCACCAGTCGATGCTGAAGTTGAAGTTGTCGGTCGGCGCCACCACCACGCCGAAACTCGACTGCTTCGATTCCTCGGGATCGAGATCGGGCTTGCCGCCGGACAGGATGATCGGCCGGATCTGTTCGCAGCCGGGGGTGCCGGGATTGTAGACGCCGCTGGGGCAAGTGGCGGGATCGGCGAGATCCAGGCCGGTGTAGGGGGTTTCGGCGATGCCGCGGAACAGCTTCGCGAAGTCGGGCACCTTGAAGCCGGTGCTGTAGGCGCCGCGGAATGCGAGCCATTCGACCGGCTGGTACTTGAAGGAATACTTGGGATTGGTCGTGGCGCCGAAGCCGCTGTAATGGTCGTATCGCCCGGCGAGCGTGACCTCCAGCGAATCGAACAGCGGCAGGTAGACCTCGGCGAACACGGCCTTGATGTCGCGGTGCACGGGATCGATGTAGTTCTGCCCGTCGCCGGGGGCGCCGAAGATCCAGGCGTTGCCGAGGATCGCCTCCGGCGGCCCGTAGAACTCGTACTCCTCGCGGCGCAGGTCCACGCCGGCGGCGGCCTGCACCTCGCCTCCGGGCAGGCTGAATCCAAGTCCGCCGGAAAAACTCGCGTCGAGGATCGTGCTGCTGGACTCGCCGCCGTACAGCATCACGTCGCGGGCGGACGCGGCCTCCAGCGCGCTCATCGCCTCGGCGCTCTGCGACTGCCCTGGCATCAGGAACGGGTTGAGCAGGCCGCTTCCGAGGATCTGCTTGAGCTGCGGCGTGTAGTAATAGCCGTTGCCGAGCACGGATTCGGCGCGGCTGCTGGCATGCGAGAACCCGGTGCTGTAGTCCCAGCTGCCCAGCGTGCCCTCGAACGCGACCAGCATGCGCATGGCCCGGGTGGTCGTCTCGATCTCGCGCGGGCCGCAGGCCAGGCAACGCCAGCGATAGGTGATCGGGTTGCCGTAGACCAGGTTGGCCGTGCCGAAGTAGTCGGCCAGCGCGCCGTACACCATGTCGTAGGTGTCGCGCGTGAGGTCGTTGAGCGGGTACGCATCGAGCGCGGTCGCGCCTTCCGCCGCGGACGACGAAATCTGCTGTGCCTCGAACTGGCGCTTGGATTCGACTTCCGAGACCATCAGTTCGGCGACGATCTGGTGGTCGTCGTTGATCCGGAACGTGCCGCGGCCGACCATCTGCACAGTGTCCACCGGCTGCTGGATCACGCGCGCCCGGCCGTAGTCCCAGGCACAAGCGTAGCGGGATGCGTCCGAGGCCCAGACGCGATGGTCGTAGGGCCCCATCAGTTCGCCGCCGGCCTCGCATCCGGCCCCGCCGGGCAACAGCAGCGTGTTGATCGCGGTCATGCCGACGCCGTCCAGCGGGTCGACCAGGGCGCCGTCGACGAGGCCGCCGGCGAGGTTGAACACGGTCGCGAACGGCGTGCCGCGCGTGTCCGGGGACAGGCCGCGCTCGGGCTGGAAGCTGTCGGCGAAATCGCGGTCGACGCCGCGCAGGATCCGGTTGCGCTTGACGCTGAGCGCTGCCCAGGCGTTCCAGCGGTCGGTGTCGATGTCGCCGACGCCGCCGAGCAGGCTCGCCTGGTAGATGTTGCCGCCGCCGTCCTCGGTGACGTCCACACCGGTCGTGGCGGACAGCCCCTGGTAGTCGGTGCGGGTGATGAAATTGATCACGCCGCCGATCGCGTCGGTGCCGTAGACCGCCGACGCACCGTCGCGCAGGACCTCGACGCGATCGATCGCGGCGAAGGGAATCGAGTTCAGGTCGGCGACCATGCCGGCCAGCCCGTGCGTGGCGACGCGGCGGCCGTTGAGCAGCACCAGCGTCGCATCGGCACCCTGACCGCGCAGGTTCGCGCCGGAGACGCCGTTGTTGCCGCGGGTGCCGGGCGGCGCGATGCCGCTGTTGGCGGCAAGGCTGTCGGCGCTGTTGCTGGCGATGTTCAGGAACTGCATCAGCTGCTCGGCCGAGGTGATGCCCTGGGCATCGATCTCCTGCCTTTGGATGATCGTGACCGGCAGCGCCGCCTCGATGTCCGTGCGCTTGATGCGCGAGCCGGTCACGCTGATGCGGTCGAGCGTTCGCGTTGCATCGCTTTGCGCCGCGCCTGCCGGTTCATCCTGCGCGACGGCGGTTCCCGCCAATGCCAACGTGATCGCGATCGCCAGCATCGATCCTGGAACCAACGTGTTGCCGCTTCGCACTGCTGCCATGAGACCCCCGAATGATCTGCAATTGGCAGCTTCGCGGGAACACACGCATCCCGTCCTTCGCCCGCTGCCGACGCCCTGTTTCAGGCTGCTTAACATGCAATCGAGAACACTGTCAATTTACTTTCATCTGCATCCGGTACTGCGCATCGCCACGACGGTGATCGCATGCCCGGCGGGAATCGGCGGCGCACCACCAATACTTCGCTCGCAATGTCCTTGCCTGGCGCGATGGAGCGCACAGGCGCCCTCACGCTAAAAAAGACGGCCACCGGAGTGGCCGTGCAAGGGAGACGTGTCACGGAGTTCGGCAGTAGTCGGAGCCGGCTTCAGAAGTTCCAGGTCACGACCATCTGCATGTAGCGCGGCGACTGCCACACGGTACCCTCGCCAAAGTACGGGCGCTGCACACCTGGTTGCGCTTCATAGCGGCTGTGCACGTTTATGACCGTCTGCCTGTTGAGCAGGTTGTACACGGAGAAGCGGGCCTTCAGGTCGATCCCTTCGACCGGCAGCGTCCAGGTCACGTTGGCGCCCAGGTTGTAGACCCAGGGCATGCGGCCGAACGCGCCACGTGCCGTCGGCTCCAGCACCCGCTGGTCGTAGCCGAGATCGCACCTGTCCACGCACAACCAGCCCGTGCCGCCGTTGCCGAACTCGTTGGTGAAACTGCCTCCGGCACGGTCGTCGTTGGGCCACACCACGCCGAACGCCGTGATGGGACCACCGGAACGCACGCTCAGGGTCGAACCGAAGGACCACATCTCGTTGAGCTTGTAGCTGCCGCGCAGCTTGATCTGGTGGCGATAGTCGTTGAACAGCACGCCATAGCGCTCGACGCCCGCCGGATGATCGAAGTACTGCACCATGCCGGTATCGGCGTAGCCCAGGTCGGAATTGACCGGTCCTTCGACGTTGCCTTCGGTCTTGGACCACAGGTAGCTGGCATTGAAAGCCCACTTGTCGTCCCAGGCGCGGTCGAGCTGGAACTCGACGGCCCTGTAGACGCGCTTGGGCTTGGGATACCCAACCACCTGGCCACTGCCCAACATGCGGTAGCCCTCCCGCGAGGTGTCGATCTCGAACCATTCCTCGGTCGTGGGGCACCACAGGGTCGCGGTTTCACCCGGGTTGATGATCGGCCAGTCGCCGGAATACCACGGACACGCATCGGGAGAGGAGTTGATCAACGCGTCCTCGATGGCGCGGCCCACCTTGCGATAGGTGGCATTGACGCCCCACGACCACGCCTGGTTGAGGGCCTGCTGGAAGCCCAGGATGAACTCGTCCTGGTACACCTGCTTGAGGTCGCGATCGACGATGGTGCGGAAATCGCCGCCGCCGGCATTGAACGAACTGTCGACCGGCCCGATCTGCGCGCCGATGATCGGCGCGATGTAGGGATTCCCGGTCACCGGATGCGCCAGCGTTTGCCAGCCGTCGATCACGTAGAACGTGTGCTCGTCGATGGCGCCGCCGCCGAAGTACTCGGGGATCCGGTTGGTCATCGGGATGTAGTAGCGGCCGGCGTTGCCGAACAGCTTGGTGGTGCCGTCGCCCTTCATGTCCCAGCTGAAGCCGAACCGCGGCGCCATCATGTCGCCGAAATCCGACTTGGTGAAAAGGTCTCCGCCGACCTTGGATTCGAACCTGTCGAAGCGCAGACCCAGGTTCAACAGCAGGTTGGGCGTGACGTTCCAGTTGTCCTCGATGTAGAACGCCTGCGACGTGGACTCGACGTGGGCGCCCTGGATGTAGCGGCGGGCGTCGAGGATGCCGGTGACGCCGGGCGGCACGACGGAGCCGTTCGAGAGGGGTCCGCCAGGCACGACCGCTACCGCCGAGTATCGCTGTCCATCGCCCGGATACACGTTTGAAGTGACCGACTCCAGCACTTCCTGGTCCAGGCCGAAGCGCAGCTGGTGGCTGCCCAGCGTCCACTCGAAGTCGAGGCGGGCCGCGTCGCGCGTGTCCTCACGGCTGGTCACCGAGTTGTTGGTCGGATGGCAGCCCACGGGCAGGGTCGGAACGCCGTTCTGCTGGTTGTATTCCGCGGTCCGGACAAACACGGTGCAGACCGGGTCCAACGGAGAGCCGGTGACGGTGTTGCGCTCGTTGATGCCGTACATCGCCTTGGCGACGAAATTGTCGGTGAAATGACCGGTGTAGGTCAGCGAATAATTGTCGCCGCCGCTTTCGGAGAAGCCGTTGCCGTTCCAACCGCCCAGTTCATTGGTGTCCCAGTTGTAGGCATAGCGATCGGTGACTCCGTCGGTCTTGTCGGAGAAGCCCAGCAGTTCAACCAGGTGGTTGTCGGCGATCTGCCAGTCCAGCTTGACGCCCCAGAAATCATTGGGGTTGTCGGCGAAACTGGCCGTCGTCAGGCCATAACCCTTCGATTTGCTCTCGCGCCGTTCGTACATGGCGAAGAAGAAAAGCCTGTCCTTCAGGATCGGACCGGACGCCCAGACGTTGGTCTTGTACCAGGAACTGCTGTCGCGACTGTATACCTCGTGCACGGTGTCGTCGTGGTGATAACGATCGGTGCGTGTGGATTGCCATGCCGCCGGCTCGAGGGTGACTTCGGCACCTCCCTGGAACTCGTTGCTGCCGGAACGGGTGACGGCGTTGATCACGCCACCGGTGCTGCGGCCAAACTCCGCCGAGTAGCCGCCGGTCTTGACCTGGAACTCCTCGTAGAAGCCGAACGGTACGGTCGAGAAACCCTGGCGACGGAACGGGTCGGTGACGTTGAGGCCATTGATGTAGACCTGGTTTTCAGCCACGGTCGAACCGCCGAAGGTGAGGCCGCCGAAGGTTGCGCCCGTCGAGACCACGCCCGGCGCCAGCAACGCGACGGATCCCAGGCTCTGGTCCACCGGCAGGCGCGCCAGTTCCTCGCGCCTGATGTTGGTGGCCGACTCCGTCGAATGCACGTCCACGCGGTTGATCACGCGCGCACCGACCACCTGGATGGCATCGAGGTTGACCAGCCCGCCGTCGCCGCCGAGGTTCACGGTGGTGGTGCCGCCGAGGGAGACATTGACGTTGATCGGATCACCCACGCCCTGGCCGCCGCGGTTGACCTGCAGGCGGTAGTCGCCGATCGGCAGCTGGGTGAGTCGGTAGCTGCCGTCCGAGGACACCGTGACCGTCCGGCTCGCGCCGGTTGCCGTGTTGGTGATGGTGATCTGGTCCCCGGCGCTGGCGCGGCCGGCCACGGCGCCCGTTGCGCTCTGCGCGAAGACCAGCGGCGTGGTGGCGGCGAAGCACGCGCCCAGCGCGATGCACAGCGCGGCGCGGCGGAATGTCGTGTGGCTGGCCTTCATTGCAGTTCTCCCCGGAACGGTGGCTGAGGTTGGCGTTGGTCAGGTGCGCTGGCCCGGCGGGAGCGGCAGCAGCTCCCACTGGAAGTCGTAGTCCCACTGGTCGAAGTACAGGTTGCCGCCGTCCCACTCGGCTTCTCCCCGCTGGAGGTCGACCGTCTCCGAGCGGAAATGGGTCTTGGCCGGGATGAACTCGCGGCCGTAGTCGTCGTTGAAGGCGATGCGGTAGGCGTCGAAACCGCCGAAGTAGAAGTCGGCGAGCGCGGGGTCGTCGCCCGGCAGGCGGCCGAAGGTGACGTCCATCGGCAGCCAGCCATAGGGGGCGAGGTACAGCCAGCCCCAGTCGTGCATGTTGTTGTAGCGGCCGTCGGAGAAGATCCAGCCCGACTGCCAGCGCGCGGGAATGCCGTTGAGGCGCAGCAGGGTGATCAGCAGCAGCGTCTGCTGGCCGCAGTCGGCGTGGCCGGCCTTGAGCGCGTGGTCGCCGATGTTGGTGATGGTGGAATACTCGCGCGCGCCGGCCCACGGGATGCGGTCGACCGCATCGAACAGCTTGCGGGCGATCCGGTACGGATTGCGTTCGTCGCCCACCACCTGCGCGGAGAACAGGCGCATCGCGTCGGTGAAGACCACGTGCGGCGCGCGCTCGGCGAGGAAGGGCGCGAGGTCCGGCGTCGGCTCGACCGGCACGACCTCGTCGGGATCGACCGCGACGTACTGCCCGAACACGGTGAGCTCGTAGCTGACGGAGAAGCGCGTGGGCTGCCCCGCCCTCGCCGGCTGCTCGAAGTACGCGGTGCGCTGCATCGCGGATTCCGGCGCGAGGACATGCCGTCCGGGCTCGGTGCCCAGCAGCTGCAGGCCTTCCTGCTGCCCGGCAATCGCGCGCGGGTACGGGAGCCAGGCGCGGATGGTTTCGCCCGCGGGCACGGCGTCGGCGTCGACGGTCAACGACTGGGTGACGCGCACCCGGCGCGGCGCCACGCTGCGGCTCGACTGCGCAATTGCTTGCTCACGAACCTCGGCATGGTGCGGCTGCTGTTGTTCCAGCGGGCTGTCGTTGAACGGCTTCGGGTCGGCGCGACGCGCCCTCGCCTCCTCGCTGAGGCGGAGCAGGTTGTGCGGCGCACGGCCGAAATAGCGGATCTCGCCGTCGATGACCCGGGATTCGAACAGGCCGGCGCGGCGCCAGCGCTCGAACTCGTCGTCGCGCAGGTTGGGGATCTGCTTGCGCACGGCCGCCTTGACCTGCGCGGCATCGAGGCGGAAGTCGAGCAGGATGCGGCGCATGCGCTCTCGCTGGAATTCCAGCGCGCGATGCGTTCCGGACTGCGGCGGAACGAGCGGCAGCGCTTCGTCGATCAGGCGGCCCGCTTCCCCGAACCGGCCGGCATCGACCAGTTCGACCACGTCCGCGACCGGCGCGGCTTCGATCCCGTCGCCAGCCGCGCCCAGCCCCTCTCCCGCCAGGGCGATCGCCGCCGTGGACATTGCGATGGCCAGGGACATGCCCAGCGGACGGGCGTGGCGAACGCGCAGCAGGCTGCGCGTTCGCATGAACAGACCTTGAGCCCTCGTTCGAATGCCAGTCCCCACGGCGCATGGCCACCGTCATGAAGCAGTTTCGGCTGTGTAACATGGCCGCAAGGCAACGTCAATAAATTATTCTTGACATACTGGATATATGAATGATGTATTCCTTCCCCGTGGATCCGCTGGATCGTCCGGGAGTCCGGTCTTGAACATGAGGCGATGGCTGTCCAGGGGGGCGATGCGGGCCACCTTCGCGCTGGCCGCTGCGCTCCTCGCCGCGCCCGCCTGGTCGCAGGCTCCGCGCAACGCGGATGCGGAAGTCGTGCCGGGCGTGACCGAGGCGCAGTTGTCGCCCGACTACTGGATCGATCGCCTGCGCGGCGCCGACCGCGTCGTCCTCGACCGCGCCGCCATCGCCACGCAGAACGCGACGATGCAGCGCATCGATCCTTCGCTGCACGACATCGAGCAGTTGCCGGTCACCCTGGAAGCCGAGCAGGTACAGGCCTGGATCGAGAAGGCCTCGCCGCCTCCCACCCGCACGCTCTACGACGAGAGCGGCAAGGAAGGCAGCCAGCGAGCGATCGACAAGCTGGTCACCGCGCTCAACCTCAAGGGCATTCCGCAGACACAGGTCACGCGCTACGCGATGGTGGTGCGGCGCACGGATTTGCGCACCTTCCCCACCCACCTGCGCGTGTTCAGCACGCCCGACGATCGCGACATCGACCGCTTCCAGGAGAGCGCGCTGTTCCCGGGCACGCCGGTGGCCGTGGTCCACGAGAGCCGCGACCGCCGCTGGCTGTTCGTGCTCAGCCAGACCTATGCGGCGTGGATCGATGCCGGCGCGGTCGCGTTCGGCGACAAGGCCGAGATCTTCGCCCACGCCCGTCGCGTACCGTTCGTGGTGGTCACCGGGGCGAAGGTGCACACCGTGCACACGCCCGAAAACGCCGCCGCCTCCGACGTGCAACTGGACATGGGCGTGCGCCTGCCGCTGGCGCAGTGGCCCGCCGACGAGCCGCTCAACGGCCAGCATCCCGGCTTCGGCCACGTCGTCGACCTGCCCGCGCGCAACGCCGACGGCAGCCTGGCGTTCGTGCCGGCCCTGATCCCGCGATCGGCCGACGTGTCCCCGGACTACCTCCCGCTGACCAAGGCCAACCTGATCCGCCAGGCCTTCAAGTTCCTCGGCGAGCGCTACGGCTGGGGCCACGGCTACAACGCGCGCGACTGCAGCGGTTTCGTGTCGGAGATCTACCGGAGCATGGGCGTGCTGCTGCCGCGCAATACCAGCGACCAGTCGCGCAGCCCGGCGCTGAACCGGATCGCGCTGGACGACAGCGTCGGCCACGACGAGCGCCTGCGCCTGCTGCGGCAGGCCGAGGTCGGCGACCTCATTTACATCCCGGGCCACGTGATGATGGTGCTGGGCCGCATCGACGGCGAGATCTACGTGATCCACGACACCAGCGGCATGTCGCTCTCCGACGCACAAGGCGGGCTGCGGCGTTTCCATCTCAATGGCGTCGTGGTCACGCCGCTGCTGCCGATGATGTCCAACGCCTCCACGGCGACGATCGATCGCATCACCAACATCCAGCGGATCCGGCCGTGACCATGGCGGGGCAAGCGGCCGGAGTCGCCGCAGGGGGAAAGCGATGAAGATCACCGAAGTGCGCCTGGGCATGGTCTACGTGCCGCTGAAGACGCCGTTCAAGACCGCGCTGCGCACCGTGGACACGGTGGAGGACATCATCGTCTCGATCCACACCGACAGCGGCCACGTCGGCTACGGCGAGGCCGCGGCCACCGCGGTGATCACCGGCGACACCCACGGCTCGATGATCGAGGCCATCGGCAAGGTGATCGCGCCGCGGCTGGTCGGCGAGGACGTCGCCAACCTCAACCGCATCGTGCGCCTGATCCAGACCGCGCTCGAACGCAACACCAGCGCCAAGGCCGCGGTCGAGATCGCGGTCTACGACCTGTGGGGACAGCTGTACGAGACGCCGCTGTACCGCATGCTCGGAGGCGGCGAGCCGGTCATCACCACCGACATCACCATCAGCGTCGACCACATCGACAAGATGGTGTCGGACTCGATCTCGGCGGTGGACCGCGGCTTCGAGTCGCTCAAGATCAAGGTCGGCAAGGACATCGGCCTCGACGTCGAGCGGGTCAAGGCGATCCACGCCGCCGTCGAGGGCCGCGCCCTGCTCCGCCTGGACGCGAACCAGGGCTGGACCGCGAAACAGGCGGTGCACGCGATGCACGAACTCGAGGACGCCGGCGTGCACCTGGAACTGCTGGAACAGCCGGTACGGGCGCAGGACATCGCCGGGATGAAGTACGTCAGCGACCGGGTGAAGACGCCGGTGATGGCGGACGAGAGCGTGTTCGGCCCGCTGGAGGTGATCGAACTCATCGAACGGCGCGCCGCGGACATCATCAACATCAAGCTGATGAAGACCGGCGGCATCTCCAATGCGATCCGCATCGCCGACATCGCCGCCCTGTACGGCGTCGAGTGCATGATCGGCTGCATGATCGAGACCAGCATCAGCGTGGCCGCGGCGGTGCACGTGGCAATCGCCAAGTCCGACGTGATCACCAAGGTCGACCTCGATGGGCCGTCGCTGTGCGCGTTCGACCCGGTGGACGGCGGCGTCACCTTCAACGAGTCCGAGATCTCGGTGTCGGAGGCGCCTGGGCTCGGCATCCGCGCGATCCGCGGCTACAAGCCGATCAGCCACTGAGGCCTGCGCGATGCAGCCGCTGCTGATCATCCGCTCCGAACGCGGCCAGATGTCGGCGATCGAGCGCCGCATCGCCGACTTCATCCTCGAGAACGCGCACCTGCTGCGCGACTATTCCTCGCAGCAGCTGGCCAACGCGCTGGGCATCAGCCAGTCGAGCGTGGTGAAGTTCAGCCAGAAGCTCGGCTTCAAGGGCTACCCCGACCTCAAGTACTCGATCGGCGAGGCGGTCGCGCGCAACGGCGACAGCGCCGAACCGGCGGCCTCCGGCGACGACGACAGTCGCCACGACGCGCTCGCGCGCGAGCTGTGGCAGGCGAAATCGCGCGCGGAGGAGGAAACACGGCTGCTGAACCCGCCCGACCGCATCGAGGCCGTTGCCGCCATGCTGCGCGCCGGGGGCAAGGCCTTCGCCGTCGGCATCGGCGAGGACAGCGTGGTCGCGCGCGCGTTCGCGACCCGGCTTTCCCTGCTCGGTTTCCTCGCGATCCACCATTTCGACCCGGTGCTGGTGCCGGCCGAGGTCTCGACTTCGCAGCCGGACGACGTGCTGCTGCTGTTCTCCGAACGCGGCGAGGCTGCGACGCTGTGCCAGCTGGCACGCATCTTCCGCGCACGCGGGGGCAAGGTCGTGTCGGTGACGCGGCACACGGCCAACCCCCTGCGCGCGCACGCGGACCTCTCCCTGCTGGTATCGGCGCACGACGAGGCGCGCCACGTCGAGCCGCTGCTGTACCACGCCGCCCTGCAGCAGCTGCTCGACCTCGTGTTCCTGCTGCTGTGCGGCGACGAGTCGCGGCGGCGGCAGTTCGACGACTACCATGAGCACGTGCGCTCCCTGCTCGATGCCTGACCACCCGATGGCCCTTCCATGACGCGATCGCCGCGCCTTCCCTTTGCGGTTTCCCGTTCCCGCGCGGCCGGCATCCTCGCCGCGCTGGCCTGCCTCGCCTTCGTCGCCTGCGCAACGCGCGGGGCACGCGAGGCGACGCCGCTCGCCGGCGCGCGCCAGCTCGTGGTCGTGACCAGCGCCGGCTGGGACGCGACCGAGGGTTCCCTGCGCCGCTTCGAGCGCAACGGCGGAGGAAACTGGCGCCAGGCCGGCGACGCGGTGCCGGTCATGCTCGGCCGCAGCGGCAGCGCCTGGGGGCTAGGGCTGCACGGCGAACCGGGCGACGGGCCGCGCAAGCGCGAAGGCGACGGTCGCGCACCCGCCGGCGTGTTCGGCATCGGCACCGCGTTCGGATACGCCGACGGCGCCGACACAGCCCTGCCCTATGCCGCGATGGACGCGGGCGATTGGTGCATCGACGTCGCCGATTCGCCGCTCTACAACCGCATCGTCAACACCGGCGACGTCGGCGCCGACGCGATAGCCGGCTCCACCGAACCGATGCGGCGCGACCTGCACGCCGACGGCGACGTGCGCTACAAGCTTGGCTTCGTGGTCGAGCACAACGCCGCGGCGACGCCGGACGGCGGCAGCTGCATCTTCGCCCACCTCTGGCGCAAGCCGGGCGAAGCCACGGCCGGCTGCACGGCGATGGCCGAGCCGGCGATGCAGGAACTGCTGGCCTGGCTGGATGCGGAACGGCAGCCGCTGTTCGTGCTGCTGCCCGACGATGCCTACGGCGAACTCCAGGGCCGCTGGCAGTTGCCGCGCCTGTGAGCGACAAGGCAGGTGCACAGCGTCGGCGGGGTCCCACCCCGGCCCTCCCCCGCAAGCGGGGGAGGGAGCCAAGAGCAAGCGCTTCTGCCCCCTCCCCCGCTTGCGGGGGAGGGCTGGGGTGGGGGCCAAACGGTTTCCGGCCCGATACCGGCAGTCCGCACCGTCCGCCTGTGATATCCAGTCTTCCCTCCTCCCACCGAATCCCGCACGCCCATGACCCCTGAATCCGCCGGCACGCGCGCGCGCCTTTCCACGCCCGCGCGCGTCCTGATCGCCCTGCTCGCGGGCGCCGCCGTGGGCCTGCTGCTCGCGGCCTTCGACCAAGAGCGTGCGCTGCAGGTGGCCGACGCCGTGCAGCCGATCGGCCGGCTCTGGCTCAACGCGCTGCAGATGACGGTGGTGCCGCTGGTGGCGGCGCTGGTGGTGGTCGGCATCAACTCCGCGGCCGACGCCGCGGCCTCGGGGCGCACCGCGCGCACCGCGATTGTCGTGTTCCTCGTCTTGCTGGCGTTGTCGGGAGCCTTCGCCGCAATCGCCGCGCCGACTTTCCTGTCGCTGATGCCGCGCGACGAGGCCCTGATCGCCACGTTCCGCGCCGCGATCCAGGCGCCGGAGGCGCTGCCGGCGGCCGCCGGCGTCGGCGCCTGGCTGGCCAACATCATCCCCAGCAACGCGATCGCCGCCGCGGCCAACAGTGCGATGCTGCCGCTGGTGGTGTTCGCGATGTTCTTCGGCTTCGCCCTGACCCGCATCGATCCGGAACACCGCGCGCGCATGCTGGACCTGGTGCGCACCGTCGGCGACACCATGATCGTCATCGTGCGCTGGGTGCTGTGGGCGGCGCCGCTGGGCGTGTTCGCGCTGGTGCTGGCGGTGTGCGCGCGGGTCGGCCTCGACATGCTCAGCGCGCTGGGCTACTACATCCTGACCCAGTGCACGCTGTACATCGCGATCACCCTGCTGCTGTACGTGGTCGCCGCGCTCGCCGCCGGCGAACGCCCGGCGCGCTTCGCCAAGGCGCTGCTGCCGGTGCAGGCGATCGCCGCCAGCACGCAGTCGTCGCTGGCCTCGCTGCCGGTGATGATCGAAAGCGCCCGCACGCGGCTGGGCTATCCGCTCGCGGTGACCTCGCTGGTGCTGCCGATGGCGGTGTCGCTGTTCCGCATCGCCAGCCCGCCGCAGTACATCGTCGTGGCCTGCTTCATCGCCTGGATGTACGGCGTCGACCTCACCGCCGTGCAGCTAGGCGCCGCGGTCGGACTGAGCATCGTGGTCAGCATGGGCTCGGTCGGCCTGCCCGGCCAGGTGAGCTTCATGACCACCAACATGCCGGTCACGCAGTCGATGGGCCTGCCGGTGGAACCGCTGGGCGTGCTGCTGGCCATGGACACGATCCCCGACGTGTTCGCCACCATCGCCAACACCTCGGCGGACATGACCGCGACCGCGGTGGTCGCGAAAAGCACGGGCCAGACGATCGAGTCCGCCTGATTCCGTGGGAGCGCCCTCGGGCGCGATTTTCCGAAGCACGAAAAGCATCGCGCCCGAGGGCGCTCCCACCGCGCCGCGACCTACATCAGCTTGCTGCGCCGCATTTCCATCGCCCGCTCCGGTGGAGCGAACGCATCGGCCCTCGCCGCCGGCCAGAACGCGCGGAACACCGCGTGCTCGGGCACGTGGTCGAGCAACTCGCCCGGCTCCAGGAAGCGGTAGAGCGCGGCCAGCGAGCGCACCTCGGTCGGCGACACCCGCCGCAGGATGTGCTCCGGTCCCAGCTGCGAAGGATGCTCGAGCCCGGCCGCGCCGAGCAGGTCGCGCAGCGCCCTGAGCGTGTTCTGGTGGAAATGGAACACGCGCCGCGCCTTGTCGCCAACGTCGAGCGCGCGCCAGCGCGCCGGGTCCTGGGTCGCGACGCCGGTCGGGCAGCGGTCGTTGTGGCAGCTGCGCGACTGGATGCAGCCGAGCGAGAACATGAAGCCGCGCGCCGCGTTGCACCAGTCCGCGCCCATCGCGATCGTGCGCGCGATGTCGAACGCGCTGGCGATCCTGCCCGCCGCGCCGATCCGCACCTTGTCGCGCAGCCCGATCCCGACCAGGGTGTTGTGCACCAGCATCAGGCCCTCGTGCATCGGTACGCCGACGTGGTTGATGAACTCCGACGGCGCCGCGCCCGTGCCGCCCTCGGCGCCGTCGACGACGATGAAATCCGGCAGCAACCCCGTCTCCAGCATCGCCTTGGCGACGCCGAACCACTCCCAGGGATGGCCGATCGCGAGCTTGAAGCCGGTGGGCTTGCCGCCAGACAGCTCGCGCAGCCGCGCGACGAACTCGAGCAGCCCGGCCGGCGTGGAGAACGCCGAATGCGATGCCGGCGACACGCAGTCCACGCCCTGCGGCACGCCGCGTGCGGCCGCGATTTCCGCGCTCACCTTGGCCGCCGGCAATACGCCGCCGTGGCCCGGCTTGGCGCCCTGCGACAGCTTGACCTCGATCATCCGCACCTGCGGGTTGGCGGCATTGGCGACGAAGCGTGCTTCGCTGAAGGCGCCATCGTCGTCGCGGCAGCCGAAGTAGCCAGATCCGATTTCCCAGACCAAGTCGCCGCCGCGTTCGCGGTGGTACGAGGAGATCGAACCCTCGCCGGTGTCGTGGTAGAAGCGGCCCTGCTTCGCACCCTCGTTCAGCGCGCGCACGGCGTTGGCCGACAGCGAACCGAAGCTCATCGCCGAGATGTTGAACACGCTGGCGTCGTAGGGCACGGACTGCGCGCCGCCGACCAGGACGCGGAAATCGTGCGAATCGGCGTGCGCGGGCGCCAGCGAGTGGTTGATCCATTCGTAGTCGAGGCCGTAGGGATCGTGCTCGCTGCCGAACGGCACCACGTCCATCTCGTTCTTGGCGCGCTGGTAGACCAGCGCGCGCTTCTCGCGCGAGAACGGCACCTCGGCCAGGTCGTCCTCGATGAAGTACTGGCGGATCTCTGGCCGGATCGACTCGAAGCCGTAGCGGAAGTGCGCCAGCAGCGGATAGTTGCGGCGCAGGGTCGAGCGCCGCTGCAGCAGGTCTAGCGTGCCCAGCAGCACCAGCGCGGCAAAGATGCCGAAGCCCCACCACCAGCCGGGCGACCGCAGCGCGAGCACGAGCGACAGCAGGCTCAGGACGATGCAGGCGGCATATGCCAGGTAACGGCTCATCGGGCTCCTTGGCTGGATGGCGTGCCCGGAGTCGGGATCGAACCGACATGGCCTTGCGGCCGAGGGATTTTAAGTCCCTTGCGTCTACCAGTTTCGCCATCCGGGCACGGACTCACGCACCGGCACGGGACCGGTTGGCGACGGGAAGATGGAGGCCTGGGTCGGAATTGAACCGGCGTACGCGGATTTGCAGTCCGCTGCATAACCACTCTGCCACCAGGCCGGTGACTGCCGCCAGGACGGAACGATACACGTCCCGGGGCCGCATAAACAAAACCCCGGCGGTGCCGGGGCCTGCTGGATCTGGAGCGGGAAACGAGGCTCGAACTCGCGACCTCAACCTTGGCAAGGTTGCGCTCTACCAACTGAGCTATTCCCGCGTTGAGCCGCGCATTTTACCGCCTGTCCGGGAAGTGTCAACAGCGGACTTCTCCGCCGCGCGCAGGACCGGCCACGCCGCGCGCAGGTAGGCGAACCCGGACCACAGCGTGAGCAGCGCCGCGGCGCCCAGCAGCCAGTCGCCGATCCGGAACACGACCGTCCCCATCCAGATCTCGGTGCCCGGCTGCAGCGGGAACCGCGGGTTGATCGAGTACAGCAGGCACGACAGCGCCACCATCTGCGCGATGGTCTTGATCTTGCCGATCGCCGCCACCTTCACGGTCGCGCGCTGGCCGAGTTCGGCCATCCATTCGCGCAGCGCCGAGACGGCGATCTCGCGGCCGACGATCACCGCCGCCCAGAACGCCATCCACGGCGTCGGGTGGCCCTGCACGATCAGGAACAGCGCCACCGCGACCATCAGCTTGTCGGCGACCGGGTCGAGGAAGGCGCCGAACGCCGAGTACTGGTGGTAGCGCCGCGCGATCCAGCCGTCCAGCCAGTCGGTCACCGCCGCCAGGATGAAGACGAACGCGGACGCGAAATTGGTCCACTGCGAGGGCATGTAGAACACGGCGACCAGCACCGGGATCAGCAGGATCCGCAGCAGGGTCAGCCAGGTGGGGATGGTCAACTTCATTTCAGCTGGGGTGGCGTCCGGGAGCGGCCTCGTCCTGAAGTCCGTGCAGGGTCGCATAGATTCGGCTCGCCAGCGCCTCGCTGACGCCGTCGACCTTGGCGATTTCCTCGGTTCCCGCCGCCTTCAGGCCTGCAAGGCCGCCGAAATGCCTGAGCAGGCTGGCGCGGCGGCGCGGGCCGATGCCGGGGATGTCCTCGAGCCGGCTGACGTTGCGTGCCTTCTGCCGGCGCCCGCGATGGCCGGTGATCGCGAAGCGGTGCGCTTCGTCGCGCACCTGCTGGATCAGCTGCAGTCCGGGCGAGTCCGTCCCCGGCCGCAGTTCGCGGCCGCCGGGCAGCAGCAGCCGCTCATGTCCGGCGCGGCGTTCCTCGCCCTTGGCGACGCCGACGATCATCACGCCGCCGTCGCCGCCGTTGCCTGCATCGATGCCGAGGTCGTCGAGCACGCCGCGCGCCTGTGCCACCTGTCCCGCCCCGCCGTCGATCAGCAGCAGGTCCGGCAGCACGCCGTTTTCCTCGACCGCGCGCCGGAACCGCCGCTGCAGCGCCTGCTGCATGGCGGCGTAGTCGTCGCCGGGTTCGATGCCGGCGATGTTGTAGCGGCGGTACTGCCCGCGCACCGCTCCCTCCGCGTCGAACACCACGCACGAGGCCACCGTCGCCTCGCCCATGGTGTGGCTGATGTCGAAGCATTCGATGCGCTGCGGCGGCGCGGGCAGCCCAAGCAGCGCCTGCAGCGAGTCCAGCCGCGCCTGCTGCGCGGCCTGGCTGCCGAGTTCGGTGGCCAGCGACATCTCCGCGTTGCGGCGCGCGAGGTCGACGTAGCCGGCGCGTTCGCCGCGCACGTTGGCGCGGATCTGTACGCGGCGCCCGGCGGCGGTGCCCAGCGCCTCCTGCAGCAGATCGGCGTCCTCGATCCCGCGGTCGAGCACGATCTCGCGCGGCGGCGGCTGTTCGCCGTAGTACTGCGACACGAACGCGGCCAGGACCTCGGCCGGGTTGTCGCTGCCGTTGGTCTTCGGGAAGAAGGCGCGGGTGCCGAGGTTGCGGCCGTCGCGGAACGCGAGCAGCAGCACGCAGGCCTGGGTGCCCTGCATCGCGACGGCGAGCACGTCGAGCTCCGCGGCGCTGCCGTCGACGTACTGGCGCGCCTGCAACGAGCGCACACCCGACAGCAGGTCGCGCAGGCGCGCTGCCTCCTCGAAGTCCAGCCGGCCGCTGGCCGCTTCCATCGCCTCGCCCAGCTCGCGGGTGAGATCGTCGCTGCGGCCTTCCAGGAACAGCGTCGCGCGGCGCACCGCATCGGCGTAGTCGCGCGCCGGCACCAGTCCCACGCAGGGCGCGGTGCAGCGCCCGATCTGGTGCTGCAGGCACGGCCGCGAGCGGTTGCGGAACACGCTGTCCTCGCAGCTGCGCAGCTTGAACAGCTTGTGCATCATGTTCAGCGTCTCGCGCACCGCGGTCACGCCGGGATACGGCCCGAAGTAGCGCCCGGGCACGTTGCGCGGCCCGCGGTGCAGCGCCAGCCGCGGCCACGGTTCCTGCGTGATCAGCACGTAGGGATAGCTCTTGTCGTCGCGCAGCAGCACGTTGTAGCGCGGGCGCAGCGACTTGATCAGCTGGTTCTCCAGCAGCAACGCCTCGGCCTCGGTGCGCGTCACCGTGACTTCCATGCGCGCGACCTGCCCCAGCATCGCCATCGTCCGCGCCGGCTTGGGCTGGCCGCTGAAATAGCTGGCCACGCGCTTCTTCAGCGCGCCGGCCTTGCCGACGTACAGCACGCTGTCGTCGGCGGCGAACATGCGGTAGACGCCGGGCGCGGTGCTCAGGCCACGGGAGAAGGCCTTGCCGTCGAAGGGAGGGGGCGGCGAGGTCATGGGGTGACGGGAGGGCCGAGGGCCGGGAACGGAGGGCCGCCGTAGCCGTCATCCCGGCGAAAGCCGGGATCCATTCTTCGCCGTTGTCGCGAAAAGGCAAAATCAAAATGGATCCCGGCTTTCGCCGGGATGACGACTTCTGCCGGGCTGGCAACCCCGACCGGGATGAACCCTTCGACCGGGACGCCGAAACCGACCCCCTGCCCCCAGCCCTCAGCCCTCTCTCGAATCATTCGCCAATGGGTACGTGGCGCAGCGCGCCGGTGCGGGGGTCGAAGCGGAGCACGGCGTGGGCGTCGGTGTCGGCGATCCAGACCGCGCCGCCGCCCACCGCGAGCCCGGCAGAGCCGTGCAGCCGCTGCGGCAGCGGGACGGTGGTCAGTTCGCCGCCGCCCAGGCGCAGGCAGCGCAGGGCGTCGTTGCCGCTGTCGGCGATCCACAGCACGGGCGAGTCGGGGTCGAGCGCGATCGCCTGCGGCTGCTGCAGGCGGGCTTCGGTGCGGACGCCGTCGGCTTCGCCGTACTGCCACTGGTCCACGCCCACCAGGGTGGACACCGCGCCGGTGCGCACGTTGACGCTGCGGATCGCCGAACCGGCGGCGTCGCAGACATAGAGCGCCTGCTGGACCGCCGCCAGCGAGGTCGGTTCGGCGAACGAGGCGCCGACGCCACCGCCGTCGATGACGGACAGCCGGCCGGACCCGGCCACCAGTTCGAGCCCGGGCGCGCCGAGGTCGTATTTCCAGATGCGGTTGTCGCCGGTGGTGGCGATGAACAGCGCACTGCTGCTGAGCGCCACGGCGCGCGGCTGGTCGAGCGCGACCGCGCGCGGATCGCGGATCGCGCCTTCGCTCGGCGTGCCGGAGCGGCCGGCGCCGCAGATGGTGTCGATGTCGCCGCTGCGCAGCTCGACCCGGCGCACGGCGTGGTTGCCGCTGTCGGCGACGTAGAGCGCGTCGCGCCACACGCACATGCCGTGCGGGCGGTTGAACGCCGCCAGTTCCATCGGCCCGTCGATGAAGCCGGGGCCGCCGCTGCCGAACTGGCGCAGCACGCGCCCGGCCTGGTCGCATTCGAGCACGCGGTGGTGCTCGCTGTCGGCCACGTACAGGTAGTTGCCGGAGATCACGAGGCCGGTCGGGAACCGCAGCGGCAGCGGCGGCTCGCCGCCGCGCCGCATCTCGATCGGGTCGGCGCTGGGCAGGGTCGGCACCAGTTCCCCGGCCAGCGCGGTGACGCGCGCGTCGAGCTCGCGGATCGGCCCGTCGCCGACGATGCGCTCGCGGATCCGGCCCTCGCCGTCGATCAGCACCACCGTGGGCCAGGCCTCGACGCCGTAGTGCTGCCAGAGCGTCCAGTCGGGATCATGGCCGATCGGGAAATCGTAGCGCTGGCGGTTCAGGCGCTTGCCGATGCGGCGCGCGTCGCGTTCGCTCTCGAACTTGGGCACGTGTACCGCCACCACGTTGACCCGCTCGCCGTGCCGCGCGCGCAGCCGCGCCAGGTCCGCCAGCCGCTGCTGGCACCACGCCGAACCCGCGTTGACGAACGCCAGCGCGCAGACCTTGCCGCGCAGCTGCGCCATCCGCAGCGGCGACAGCAGGTTCAGCCATTCGACGCCGGGCGGGAATTCGGGGGCGGTGGTCGCGTCCATGTGCACCGATTATGCGTCAATCGCCAGCGTCCGCGCCGCCACGCCGGCGACGATGGCGCGGGCGGCGCGGTCCACCAGCCGCCAGACCTGTTCGAAGTCGTCGGGGCCGCCGGTGTACGGGTCCGGCACCTCGGCGCCCTGCCCCAGCCCGGCCCAGTCCAGCAGCAGCGCGCTGCGCGCGGTGGCGTCGGCCGGCGCGCGGCTGCGCACGTCGGCGAGGTTGTCGCCGTCGGCGCACAGCATCCAGTCGAACTCGCGGTAGTCCGCGCTGCGCAGCTTGCGGGCACGCAGGCCTGAGATGTCGACGCCGTGCCGGGCGGCGTTCGCTACGGAGCGGCGGTCCGGCGGCTCGCCGGCGTGCCAGCCGCCGGTGCCGGCGGAATCGACCAGGATGCGGCGTTCGAGCCCGGCCTCGGCGATGCGCTGGCGCAGCACGCCCTCGGCCAGCGGCGAGCGGCAGATGTTGCCGAGGCAGACGACCAGCAGGCGCAGCGGCTCAGCCATGCGCGGCGCCCAGTATCGCTTCGGCCCGCGCCAGGTCTTCCGGCGTGTCGACGCCCTGCGGGAACGGTTCGGGCGCCAGCGCGACCGCGATCGGCAGGCCGGCCTCCAGCACGCGCAGCTGCTCCAGCGACTCGATCCGCTCCAGCCGTCCCGGCGGCATGGCCGAGAAGCGGCGCAGGAAGCCCGCGCGGTAGGCGTAGATGCCGATGTGCCGCAGCCACTCGCCCGGCACCTTGACCTCGCCCTCGCGCGAGAACGCGTCGCGGTGCCACGGGATCGGCGCGCGGCTGAAGTACAGGGCGTGGCCGGTGTCGGCCACCACCACCTTCACCGTGTTGGGGTCGAACAGCACCGGCGGCTGCGTGATGTGTTCGGCCAGGGTGGCCATGCCAGCGCGGCCATCGGCGAGCAGTTGCGCGACCCGGCGGATGCCGGCTGCCGGCGCGAAGGGTTCGTCTCCCTGCAGGTTGACGACGATGGTGTCGTCGCCCCAGCCGGCGATGTCCGCGCACTCGGCCAGCCGGTCGGTGCCGGACTGGTGCGTGGCCTTCGTCATCGCCACGTTCACGCCGCTGCCCTCGAGCGCGCGCGCGATGCGCTCGTCGTCGGCCGCGACCCAGACCTCGCGCGCGCCCGCGTCGAGCGCGCGGCGGGCCACGTGCAGGATCAGCGGCTCGCCGCCCAGCAGCCGCAGCGGCTTGCCCGGCAGGCGGGTGGCGTCGTGGCGGGCGGGGATGGCGACGACGAAGTCGTGGGTGCTCATGCGGTTGCAGTGTCCTGTTTATTCCGGTTCTTCGCTCGAATACGGGAACGAAGGAATGCGCCGGTTTGCTGATGGGGATTGTCGCGGACTCACCCCCACCCCGGCCCTCCCCCGCAGGCGGGGGAGGGAGCAGAGCCGAAGCGCTTGTCGCCCCCTCCCCCGCTTGCGGGGGAGGGTTGGGGTGGGGGCCAACCGGCACGTAGACGCACGAAGCAGCCACTCACCTGGGCGAAGAGCATTACTTTCGCGCAAACCTGGACAGCCGGTCGAACAGCGCGATCCAGAACGCCTCCGGCAGCCGCGCATCGATGCCGACGCTGAAGTAGCGGTCGCCGGCGAACGCGGCGCACTTGACCGCGTCCTTCTCGGTCATCAGCACCGGGAGGTCGCTGCCGAAGCGCAGGTCCTCGGCGGCATAGCGGTGATGGTCGGCGAAGGCGTGCGGGACCACGGCTATGTCGTGTTCGCGCAGCAGGGCGAAGAAGCGTTCGGGATCGCCGATGCCGGCCACGGCGTGGACGCGCTGCCCGGCGAACGTCGCCAGCGGCTTTGCGCGGCCGCCGAGCAGCGGCACCGCCTGGCCGGGCTCCAGCCACATCGGCCATTCGCCGAAGCCGGCGACGAGGTCGGTGCTGTTGCCGGCGTTGAGCACGCGGAAATCGCAGTCCGCGCCGCGCGATGGCGGCTCGCGCAGCGGTCCGGCCGGCAGCAGGCGGCCGTTGCCGTAGCGGCGGCGACCGTCGATCACCTCGATCTCGATGTCGCGCGCCAGCCGGTAGTGCTGCAGGCCGTCGTCGCAAAGCACGATGTCGCAGCCTTCGGCGATGAGCGCGCGCGCGGCGGCGACGCGGTCGCCGTCCACGCGCAGCTTCGCGCCGGTGCGGCGAGCGATCAGCACGGGTTCGTCGCCGCCGATTCCCGGATCGGTGGCCGCGTCGACCCATCGCGGCGTGCCCGCGTCGCGCCGACCGTAGCCGCGGCTGGCGACGCCGGGCGTCCATCCGGCCGCCTGCAGGCGTTCGACCAGCGCGATCGTCAGCGGCGTCTTGCCGCTGCCGCCGGCCACGAGGTTGCCGACCACCACCACCGGGCGATCGACGCGCCGCTGCCGCAGCAGGCCCTTGCGGTACAGGTCGCGGCGCAGGCCGGCGACGGCGCCGTACAGGCCCGAGAGCAGGCGCGCGGGCAGCGGCACGGGCGCGCCGTCGTACCAGTGCCGCGGGGCCTTGCCTGCCTGCCGGTTCACGCGTCCGGCGCCTCGCGGAACTGCATCCGGTGCAGGTGCGCGTACAGCCCGCCCTGCGCCAGCAGTTCGGCGTGGGTACCCCGCTCCACCAGCCGGCCCTGGTCGAGCACCAGCACCTGGTCGGCGTGTTCGATGGTCGAGAGCCGGTGGGCGATGACCAGCGTGGTGCGGTCGGGCATCAGCCGGTTCAGCGCTTCCTGCACGAGGCGTTCGGACTCGGTGTCGAGCGCGGCGGTGGCCTCGTCGAGGACCAGGATCGGCGCGTCGCGCAGGATCGCGCGCGCGATCGCCAGCCGCTGGCGCTGGCCGCCGGAGAGCATCGCGCCGTTCTCGCCGATCGGCGTGTCCATGCCCTGCGGCAGGCGTTCGATGAACTCCCAGGCGTTCGCTGCCTCGGCGGCGTCGCGCAGCGCCTGCGCGTCGGCGTCGCTGGCGTACGCGATATTGGCCGCGATGCTGTCGTCGAACAGCATCACCCGCTGACCCACCAGCGCGATCTGCCGGCGCAGGTCGGCCAGGCGGTAGTCGTCGAGCGGCACGCCGTCGAGCGTGATCGTGCCCGCGCTGGGCTCGTAGAAGCGCGGCACCAGCCGCACCAGGCTGGTCTTGCCGCTGCCGGAGCGGCCGACGATCGCGGTCACCGTGCCCGGCGCGGCGGTGAAGCTGATGTCCTCCAGCGCGTAGCGATCGGCGTCGCGTTCATAGCGCAGCGAGACCTTGTCGAACACGAGCTGGCCGCGCGCACGCGCCAGCGCGACCGTCCCGGTGTCCTTTTCCTCCTGCGAGTCGAGCACGGCGAACAGGCGCTCGGCCGCCGCGACGCCGCGGCCGATCACGCTCTGCACGTTGGTGATCCGGCGCAGCGATGGGATGATGCCCATCATCGCCGTCATCAGCTGCACGAACTGGCCGGGATTGAGGCGTCCCTCGAGCGCCTCGTGGATCGACACCCAGACGATCGCCGCCAGCGCCAGCGCCGCGAGGATCTGCACCAGCGCCGACGCCGCCGCGCGCGTGGTCTCGACCTTCATGTTCAGGCGCAGGATGCGGTTGGCGAACGCCGAATAGCGCGAACGCTCGAAGTCCTGCGCGCCATGCACCTTCACGTCCTGTTGCGCCGCCAGCGACTGTTCGGCGCTGGTCGCGAGCGCGCCCATGCCGTCCTGGATGCCGCGGCTGATCCGCCGGTAGCGGCCGCCGACATACCAGACCAGCAGGCCGATCAGCGGCGCGATCACGATCATCGCCAGGGTGACCTTGACGCTGGTGTAGAGCATCAGCCCGAACAGGAACAGCACGGTCAGGCCGTCGGTCAGGATCGCCTTCAGCGCGTCGGAGCTGGCCTGGGTGACCTGCTCGGTGTCGAAGTTCAGGCGGCTGACCATCGCCGGCACGGCTTCAGTGTCGAAGCGCGCGCTCGGCAGGCGCAGGTACTTGCCCAGCACCAGTTCGCGCAGGTCGCGCACCACGCTGCGGCCGACGCGCGCCATGCCATAGTCGGTGGCGAAGGTCGCCAGCCCGCGCATCAAGAACAGGCCGATGATCGACAGCGGCAGCACCAGCGCCATCTCGGGCTTCGGATCGACGAAACCGTCGTTGGTCAGCGGCTCCATCAGCCACACGAACGCAGCCCCGGCGAGCGCCTCGACGATCATCGCCAGCATCGCGACCAGCAGGAACGGCCAGTAGACCCAGGCGTGGCCGAGCAGGCGTCGGTAGATCGGCCAGGCGCCCTGCGCGTCCGTGCTCATCGGACGATCCTCATTGCGCGGCGGCCGGCTGCTCCGGCGCGGTGGCGTTGGCGATGCGCCGGAAGCCCAACTGTCCCAGCGCGTCGTAGGCCGTCACCACCGCCTGCCACGGCGTGCGCGCGTCGGCGCGCAGCAGCACGGTGCGCTCGCGGTCCTCGCCGGCGACTTCGACGATGGTGCGCTTGAGCGATTCGACGTCGGTGCGCAGCGCCTCGCGGTCGTCGACGAAGTAGCGGCCGTCGGCGTTGATCAGCAGGCTCAGCGAATTCGACTGCGCATCGTTCGGTTCGCCGCCGGCGCGCGGCAGCTCCAGCTTCAGCACCGAGCGCGCGTCGAAGGTGGTGGTGATCACGAAGAAGATGATCAGCACCAGGATGACGTCGATCAGCGGCACCAGATTGATCTCGGGCACGTCCTCGGCGCGGCGGTCGCGGATGCGCATCGATCAGCCTTGCGTGGCCTGCGCGCCGGCCGGCGCGTCGGGCTGCGAGAACGCGGCGACCGCGGCGGCGGCGCGGCGCGCGCGCGGGTCGATCACGTCCATCAGCTGGATCGCCTCGTGCTCCATGTCGACGATGTAGCCGTCGATGCGGGCGCGGAAATAGCGGTGGAAGATCAGCGCCGGCACCGCCACGATCATGCCGGCCGCCGCGCACACCAGCGCCTTGCCGATGCCGCCGGCGAGCTGGTTGACGTCGCCGACGCCATGGTCCATCACCCCCAGGAACATCTGGATCATGCCCACCACGGTGCCGAACAGGCCCAGCAGCGGGCCGGCCCCGGCGATGGTGCCGAGCGCGTTGAGGAAGCGCTCCATGCGGTGCGCGATGTGGCGGCCGACGTCCTCGACCCGTTCGCGGATCTCCTCGCGCGGGCGATGGCGCACGTCGAGCGCGGCGGCCAGCAGGGCGCCCAGCGGCGAGTTCCTGCGCAGCGAATCGATGTGCGCCGGATCGAGCTTGCCCCTGGCGGCCCAGGCGCGGACCTCCTGACCCAGGCCCGGCGGCAGCACGGCCTTGCGGCGCAGCGCCCAGAAGCGCTCGACGATGATCGCCAGCCCCACCGCCGACAGCAGCAGCAACGGAATCATCGGCCAGCCGCCGGCTTTCACCAGTTCGAGCACGCACTCCCCTCCGGCCCGCGGGCCTGTCCTGATCGCACGATAGGATAGCCCAGCGCCCGGGTCCTGCCCGCCGCTTCAGCGCGCGGTTTCGCTTCTGCGCACCGCGTCCCAAAGCCGCGGTTGCGCACCGCGCAGCCGTTCGACCTGCCTGTCGCCGCGGCGCAGGCGCACGGTGACCGCGCCATCGGCTGCGGTGACGGCGGTGTCGGACCCGCCCTGCGCCCAGCGCCGCAGCACCGCCGGCTGCGGATGTCCGAAGCGGTTGCCGTGCCCGGCCGAGGCCAGCGCCAGCCGCGCCCCGGTCGCCGCGACGAAGGCCGGATCGGATGATCCGCCGCTGCCGTGGTGAGCCATCAGCACGACGTCGCTGCGCAGCGCGTCCGGATCGCCACGCACCAGCATGCGTTCGACGACCTCGCCGATGTCGCCCGCGAGCAGCGCGCTGCCGTGCGCGGACTCGACCCGCAGCACGCAGCTCGATTCGTTGCGCAGGGGCGGGAAATGCACGTCCGGATGCAGGAAGCGGAAGCTCACGCCATCGACCCGCCAGCGCGTGCCTGCCAGGCAGGGGACGCCGTCCTCGATCCCCGAATCGCGCGCCGCGAACACGGGGCCGGTATCGAAGCGTCGCTGCACGGCGGCGAAGCCACCGGCATGGTCGGCATCGCCATGGCTGACGATCATGCCGTCGAGCCGGCGCACGCCGAGCGCATGCAGCGCCGGCGCCACCACCCGCTCACCGGCGTCGAAGCCTTCCGGCACGGCGGGACCGGCGTCGTAGAGAAAGGCGTGCCGCGCCGTGCGCACCAGCACCGACAGCCCCTGCCCCACGTCGAGCGTGACCACGTCGAACTCACCGGCTTCCGGCAGGTTGCGATCCGGCCACAGCAGCGGCAGGAACAGCAATGCCGCCAGCGCCTTGCCCGGCACGCCGCGCGGCAGCAGCAGCCAGAACGCGCCGAGCAGGGCCAGCGGCAGGGCGAACCAGCGCGCCTCGGGCAGCCACCACAGGGCCGCGCGGCCGGAGGCTAGCCATTCGAACAGCGGCCACGACAGGTCGAAGCACAGCGCGGCAAGCCGCCACACCGCTCCGCCCCAACCCGCATGCAGCGCCTCCAGCCCGGTGCCGAGCAGCGCCAGCGGCACCACGACCAGGCTCCACCACGGGATCGCGACGAGATTCGCCAACGGCCCGGCCAGCGAGGCCTGCCCGAACAGGATCGCCGTCAGCGGCAGCAGGCCGAGCGTCGCGGCCCACTGCGCCGACAGGAAGCCCCGCACCAGTGGCACCGCCTGCGCCTGCGGCAGGCACCAGACCAGCCACGCCACGCCGGCGAAGCTGAGCCAGAAGCCGGCGGCCAGCACCGACAGCGGATCGACCAGCAGCAGCGCGATCGCCGCCAGCGCCAGCGAATCCGCGACCCCCGTGTGCCGCCGCCACAGCCGGGCCAGCACGACCACCGCGACCATCAGCACCGTGCGCACCGTCGGCAGCGCGAAGCCCGCCACGGCGGCGTAGCCAGCCGCCCCCAGCAGCGCCCCGGCCGCGGCCACCTGCGGACGCGGGACATGCCGCCCCAGCGCGGGCAGCAGCCACCAGAGTCCGGCCGCCAGGAGCGCCACGAAACCCGCGACGAGGCCGACGTGGAAGCCGGAGATCGCGATCAGGTGGGTCAGGCCGGTGGCGCGCAGCGTTTCCCAGTCGACGTCGTCGAGCGCCCGGGTGTCGCCAAGCGCGAGCGCGCGCACGAAGCGCGAGGACGGTCGCGCGACCGAGATATCGATCCGCGCCGCGATGCGGTCGCGCCAGCCATCGATGCCGGCGATGCCGCGCGTCCGCGCGAACGGCTGCGCCTGCCGCACGTAGCCGGTCGCGGCGATCCGGCCGGCCAGCAGGTGCTTCTCGCTGTCGTACCAGCCCGGATTGCGCAGGCCGCGCGGCGCGCGCAATCGCGCGGTGAAGCGCCAGCGGCTGCCTGGTTCGACGTCGAGCCGGGGCGCGGCGTCGGTATCGCGCTCGTCGTACCACGACAGCCGCAGCAGCCTGCCGCGCAGGAACGCGGGCTGCGCCGCGTCGCCATCCACCCGGAACAGGAAGCGCGTCCGCCGCGGCTCGTGCCCCGGCAACTGCACGACGCGACCGCTGATCGCGAAGTCGCCGCGCTCCTGCGCGACCGGCAGCTGTCGCGACAGCGTCCAGCCTGCGTGCAGCCCGAACAGCGCGGCGCCGACCAGCATCGCGCCGGCCGGACGACGCCAGTCGCGGAACCGCCGCCACGCCCAGGCGCCCGCGCCCAGCGCGACGGGAAGCAGCAGGATCGGCGGCAGCGCCGGCAGCCGGGAACAGGCCAGCACGCCGAGCACGAGCAGCGTCGCCACGCCGATGCCAAAAGGTGGGAAGCCGGCGCGAGCGGGTGGCGGACCTTCCGTGGTCTGGCTCATCGACTTGAGGGAAAACCGGAAATATCACGAGTGTCGCGCCGAAGGCGATCCAGCGGCATCGGGAATCGCGACCCGTCGCCGTAGGAATAGTCCTCCCTCGACGGCATTAGAGGGGCGCATGCCGGCATCCTTCGCCCGCAATGGCGCGGGGCGGTTCTGCGCTACGTCGATCCTGCCGCCGCCCGCGAGCTGAGCGGCGCCGACGGCGCGCTTCACTCCCGCTTCACCGTAACCGCATTACCCGATCACCCGTGGCCGCCAGGCTGCCGCCATCTCATCGCACAACAGGCGGCACGATGACGGGTGGAGGCAGCCCATGGGACGTGGTGGTGGTCGGTGCGAGCTTCGCCGGCGTTGCCTGCGCGCTGGCCGCCCGGCGTGCGGGCTTGCGCGTCTGCGTGCTCGAACGCAAGCGCGACCCGGGCATCCGCCTGCACACCACCGGCATCATCGTGCGCGAAGCGGCGGAAGGCACGGCGTTGGTTCGCGTTCCCGGCGCGCTGGTACGGCGGATCGAAGGCGTGCGCCTGTACGCCCCGAACCTGCGCAGCATGGCCCTGCAGTCGCGCGGCTACTACTTCCTCGCCACCGACACGCCCGCCGTCATGCGCTGGCTGGCCGGGGAACTGGAACGTGCCGGCGTGGAGCTGCGGCTGATGCAGTCGTTCACCGATGCGCAACGCACCGGAGCCGGCTGGCATGTCGATGGCCTCGGGACGTGCCGCTGGCTGGTCGGCGCCGACGGCGCGAAATCACGAGTGGCGATGCGCGCGGGCCTCGGGCGCGTGCGCGATTTCCTGTATGGCATCGAACACGAGTTCGACGGCGCCGCGCTGCGCGAACCCGATCGGCTGCACTGCTTCATCGACCGCAGGCTGGCGCCCGGCTACATCGGCTGGGCGGCGCAGAATCCGCGCGGAGTGCAGTTCGGGCTCGCGTTCCGGCACCGGCACGATCGCGCGGGCGTGCCCGACATCGATGCCCTGCGTTCCCGCGTCGGCGGACTGCTCGGCCTGGAACCGGACCGGCCGCCAACGTCCACCCGCGCCGGCCTGATCCCCTGCGGCGGCCCGGTGCGCCCGCTGGCTGCGGCGAACGTGGTCCTGACCGGGGACGCCGCGGGCATCGTCTCGCCGGTCACGGCCGGCGGGATCCACTCGGCGTGGAAACACGGCGACGCCGTCGGTTCCGCGATCGCGGCCCATCTTCTCCACGGCGGTCCCGACCCGACCGTCGTCGCGGAGCGTGCCGCACCGCGATTCCGCGGCAAGCGCCTGCTGCGCTGGGCCTTCGACCGCCTGCAGTGCGACTGGCCGGTCGATCGGCTCATCGGCACGCCGCCGCTGCGCTGGGCGGCGGAACGGGTCTATTTCCACGCGCGACCGGACGGTAGTTCCAGGCCCGGGCACGCATCATGATGCTGCCCGCCCGTCATCCCCGCGAAGGCGGGGATCCAGCGTCTTCAGGTTTTTGAATAGGCAAAGACACTGGGTCCCCGCCTTCGCGGGGATGACGGGACAGGGTACGGCGCTCGCAATGCCTAGCGCAGCTCGAATGCGTCGCCGTCGAGCATCGCCGGGAAGCGCTCGCGGTGCGCCGCAAGCTCCGAGGCCAGCAAGGTCGTGGTCACCACCACTTCCTCGTCGGTGCACTCGCTCACCGGATGGCCGAGGAAGTCGATCACCGCGCTGTCGCCGGCGTACGCCAGGCCGTTGCCGTCGGTGCCGATGCGGTTGAGGCCGGCGACGTAGCACAGGTTCTCGATCGCGCGCGCGCGCAGCAACGTCTTCCACGGGTAGGCGCGCGCCGCGGGCCAGTTGGCGACGTAGAGGAGCAGGTCGTAGTCGAGCGCGCCCGGGCGTTCGACATCGAAGCGGTTGCGCGAGTACACCGGGAAGCGCAGGTCGTAGCAGACCAGCGGGCAGATGCGCCAGCCCTTCCATTCCACCGTCAGGCGCTCGCGGCCGGCGGCGTAGCGCTCGTGCTCGCGCGCGTAGCGGAACAGGTGGCGCTTGTCGTAGTGCCGCAGTTCGCCGTCGGGCGTGGCCCAGAGCAGGCGGTTGAACACGCCGTCGCCGACGCGCAGCTGCACGCTGCCGCAGACCGCGGCATCGAGCGCCCGAGACTGCGCGCGCATCCATTCGACGGTCGGGCCGTCCATGGTCTCGGCGTTGCCGGTCGCATCGTTCGAAAAACCGCTGGTGAAGGTCTCCGGCAGCAGGACCACGTCGGTGATGCCGCGCAGCGGCGCGACCAGGTCGCCGTAGTAGTCGCGGTTGCCGGCGGGGTCGTGCCAGAGGGTGGCGCCCTGGACGAGGGAAATGCGCAGGTTGTTCATAAGGGATCGGGGAGTCTGGGTGGCGCGGCGTTGCCGTCTGGTTCGTCATCCCGGCGAAAGCCGGGATCCATTGTGATTTTTCAGTCCGTAGCCAGCCATACAACAGCAAAATGGATCCCGGCTTTCGCCGGGATGACGGACGCATCGGGATGACGAAACTGGAGGCGTTGCAGCACGCAGGGATGATCGAAGCCTACGCGCCGCCCCGTCTTTTCACCATTCCCGATTCCCCGTTCCCGGTGGCACATGGCGCTCGTCAAAGCGCGCGCACGCGTTCCAGGGCGGCGTCGAGGGTGGCGTCGTTCTTGGCGAAGCACAGCCGCGCCAGGCGCTGGCCCGGCGGCGGGGTCTCGTAGAAGGGCGACAGCGGGATCGCGGCGACACCCTTCTCCGTCGTCAGCCAGCGGCAGAACGCGGCATCGTCGAGGTCGCTGACCGCGGAATAGTCGACCAGCTGGAAGTAGCCGCCCGGCACCGGCAGCGGCTGCAGCTTCGTTCCCAGCAGCCGTTCGCGGAAGCGGTCGCGCTTGGCCTGGTAGAAGGCGCCGAGCTGCTCGTAGTGCTCCGGCTCGGCCTCCAGCATCGCGGCGAACGCGTGCTGGGCCGGGGCGAAGGTGCAGAACACGTTGTACTGGTGCACCTTGCGGAACTCGGCGCTCAGTGCCGGCGGCGCGATGCAGTAGCCGATCTTCCAGCCGGTGCAGTGGTAGGTCTTGCCGAAGCTCGACACCACGAAGGCGCGCTCGCGCAGCGCCGGATAGCGCAGCGCCGACTCGTGGCGGGCGCCGTCGAACACGATGTGCTCGTAGACCTCGTCCGACAGCAGGTAGATGCCGGTGCCCTCGAGCAGCGCTTCGACCGCGCGCATGTCGTCGGCCGACAGCATCGCCCCGGACGGATTGTGCGGGCTGTTGATCATCAGCATGCGCGTGCGCGGCGTGATCGCGTCGCGCACGCGCTGCCAGTCGGGCGCGAACGTGCGCGGATCGAGCGGTACGTGCACGGCGCGGGCGCCGGCCAGGTCGATCGCCGGCTCGTAGCTGTCGTAGCAGGGATCGAGCACGATCACTTCGTCGCCGGCGCGGACCACGGCGTGGATCGCGTTGAAGATCGCCTCGGTCGCGCCGCTGGTGACGGTGACTTCGCCGTCGGCATCGGGACGATGGCCGTAGACGCGTTCGGTCTTGGCCGCGATCGCCTGGCGCAACACCGGCACACCGGTCATCGGCGCGTACTGGTTGTGGCCGTCGCGCATCGCCCGATCGAGTTCCTCCACCAGACGCCGCGGTACGGAGAAGTCGGGAAATCCCTGCCCGAGATTGACCGCACCATGCTCCTGCGCCAGCTGCGACATCACGGTGAAGATGGTGGTGCCGACCTTCGGCAGTTTGGTCTGGATCATCGGCGGGATTGGGTTGGCGATACCGGCGTGGGGCCATGCAGTTTACGTTTCGGGTCCGATCGGTTAAACCTGTTCGATGCCGACGCCCGCCCCGCCACTCGGCGACGCCCGCGTCGCCGAGCTCCTGCACGCCTTCCTGTCTGCGGAATACCGCTGGCAGCACGACGGCAGCTGGCACGACATCATCATCGGCCTGCCGACGCCTGGGCTCGAGCTGGCCTATCCCGACGCGACTTCGTTCGGCGCGCTTTCGGCCTGGAACCCGCTGTCGATCCAGCGCGGGCCCGAGGAAAACCGTCGCGCCGACGATGCCCTGCACGCAGCCCTCGCCGCCGGCGGTTATCCGTTCCGGCCCGCCTTCGCGTCCGCGCGCAACCGCACCTGGCGCGAGCCCAGCTGGCTGGTGATGGGCATGACCAGCGACGGCTTCGACGGCCTGTCGCGGCGATTCGGCCAGCTCGGCACGCTGTGGTGGCGGCCGGACGAACCCGTGCGCCTGCGCATGGATGCGCGCAAGCCGGCGGGCGTGTCCGACGACGAATACGTCGACTGGCTAAAATGACGTCGATGGCCGACTTCCGGCCGAAGCTTCCGCCATGTCCCACACTCCCGCCGCCGCTGCACCGCTGATCGACGTGCGCGGCCTCGGCTTCGCGCGCAACGACCTGCCCGTGTTCGGCCCGCTGGACTTCAGCGTCGAGGCCGGCGAGGCGATGCTGGTCCAGGGCGGCAACGGCGCCGGCAAGACCACCCTGCTGCGGGTGCTCGCCGGCCTGCTCGACGGCGAACGGGGCGAGGTGCGGATCTCCGGCACGCCCGCCGACCCGTCCTCGCGCGCCGGGCACCTCGCCTACCTCGGCCACCTGCCCGGCTTGAAGGCCGATCTCACCGCGCTGGAGAACCTGCAGTACCTGAGTGGCCTGCTCGGCCGCCGTCCGTCGATCGGTTACGGGGACGCACTGGCCATCGTCGGCCTGGCCGGCTACGAGGACGCGCTGGCCCGCACGCTCTCGGCCGGCCAGCGCAAGCGCCTGTCGCTGGCGCGGCTGTGGCTGTCGCCAGCGCCGCTGTGGCTGCTCGACGAACCCTACGCCAACCTCGACCTGCCCGGCATCGAGCTGGTCAACCGCATGGTGCGCGCGCACCTCGACGCCGGCGGCGGCGCGCTGGTCACCACCCACGGCGCCTACGCCGCGCCCCCCGTGCGCACCCGCCTGCTGCTGCTGGACGGGGTGGGCCCCGCACAGTCGGAAGGCGCCTGACCTTGTCCACCGGCGCGCCGACCCTGCTGTCCTCCGCGCGTGCGCTCGTCGTGCGCGACCTGCGCCTGCTCTGGCGTCGTCGCGGCGACGCCCTGCAGCCGGCGCTGTTCGCGATCCTGGTCGTGGTGCTGTTCGCGCTGGCGATGGGCGCCGAACGCGAACTGCTCGCGCGTGCCGCGCCCGGCGTGCTGTGGGTCGCGGTGCTGCTGTCGGGGCTGCTGGCGCTGGATACGCTGTTCCGCGGCGACGCCGAGGACGGCTCGCTGGAGCAATGGCGCCTCGCCCCGGTGCCGCTGGCGTGGCTGGTGCTGGTGCGCACGCTGATGCACTGGCTGACCACGGCCGCGCCGCTGCTGCTGGCCGTGCCGCTGCTGGCCGAGCTGCTGTACCTGCCGCGCACGCTGTGGCCAACGCTGCTGCTGGCGCTGGCGCTGGGCACGCCGCTGCTGAGCCTGCTCGGTGCGGTGGTGTCGGCGCTGACGGTCGGCATGCGCCGCGCCGGCGTGCTGCTGGCGCTGCTGGCGCTGCCGCTGTACGTGCCGGTGCTGGTGTTCGGCGCCGGCAGCGTCGCGGCCGCGGCGCAGGGCCACGACCCGTCCGGCGGCCTGCTGCTGCTCGGCGCCGGGCTGCTGCTGGCGCTGGTGCTGGCGCCGGTCGCGGCCGCCACTGCGATCCGGATCGCTTCGGAGTGATGCACGGCGGCGCGATGGTCCTGTCATCCCGGGCACGGCAAGCGACCAGACGACGGTCCATTGACTTCTGTCATCCCGAGCACAGCGAGGGATCCCGGCGACGCAGCCTCGGACAGAAGATCCCTCGCTGCGCTCGGGATGACAGGCTCGTGGCTGGCTGCGGCAGGGACTGCAAGCCTCGCGGCTTGCTGCGCCCGGGACGGCAACTTCCCGGCTGGATGCCGCGGAGCATCGCGCCTGAGGGCGCTCGTGCACCTGCAGTTCCGGGCTGCGGTCCCGCACGCGCTGGGGCATCCTGTCCAACCCCCGAGGCTTGGCCGCGCCGGTCGAGTCTGAAAAAATAGATACTTAGCCAGGATGCCGGCGCCAGTGCGGCCTCCGACCGCCCACCGCGGTCCCTCCCCCAGCGAGCGAAGCCCGATGTCCAACATGAACCCGGTGGTGCGCTGGTTCCACCAGCTCGGGTCGCCCCCCTACTTCGACCGCTTCGCGGCGCGCTGGGCGCCGTGGGCCTACGGGCTGGCCCTGCTGACGATGGGGATCGGGCTGTACGGCGCGCTGTTCGTGGTCCCGGCCGACTACCAGCAGGGCGACAGCTTCCGCATCCTCTACGTCCACGTGCCCAGCGCCTGGATGAGCATGGCGATGTTCGCGCTGATGGCGCTCTATGGCGCGATCGCGCTGGTCTGGCGGATCAAGCTGTGCGAGATCCTGGCCATGGCCTGCGCGCCGATCGGCGCCGCGTTCACCGTCATCACCCTGGCCACCGGCAGCATCTGGGGCAAGCCGATGTGGGGCACCTGGTGGGACTGGGACCCGCGCCTGACCTCGCAGCTGGTGCTGCTGTTCCTCTACTTCGGCGTGATCGGCCTGTACGCGGCGATCGAGGACCGGCGCAGCGCCGCGCGCGCGGCGTCGCTGCTGGCGGTGATCGGCGTGGTGATGCTGCCGATCATCCGCTACTCGGTGGTGTGGTGGAACTCGCTGCACCAGGGCCAGACGATCCGCGTGTTCGGCGAGTCGTCGATGGACGCCAGCATGATCCCGCCGCTGCTGTGGATGATCGTGGGCACCAAGTTCTGGGCGATCGGCTCGCTGCTCGCGCGCGCGCGCGCCGACAACCTGGCGCGCGAGGCCGGCAAGGACTGGGTGCGCCGGCTGGCGGAGGCAAGGCGATGATGGTGCGCGATGAAGCAGGAGCCGGGGACCGGGGACCGGGGACCGGGGAAGAGCGAAAAGCGCTCCTCGGAGGAACCTCCGGACAACTGTCATTGTCCGAGGCAAGCGTTCCTTTCCGGCTTTTTCTTCTGGCCCTTTGCCGACGGCACTCCTTGCTTTCCCCCGGTCCCCGCCTTGCGGAAACCGCGCCGTGAGCTACGCCGGCTACGTCGTCGCGGCCTACGCGGTGTTCGCGGCGGTGCTGCTGTGGGACTTCGTCGCGCCGCGCATTCGCGTCGCGCAGGTGCTGCGCGCGGTGCGCCTGCTGGCGCGTCGCAGCGCTTCGCGTCCGCAACCAGCGCCGCAGGAACTGAAGCGATGAACCCGACCCGCCGCCGCCGGCTCTGGTTCGTGCTCGCCCTGCTCGCCGCCGCGGCGCTGGCGGCGACCCTGGTCGCGTTCGCGCTGCAGCGCAACCTCGCCTACCTGTACACGCCGAACGAGATCCTGTCGGGTGCGGCCGGCGCCGCGGTGTCGTCCGGCGAGGCGCGCTTCCGACTCGGCGGGATGGTCGAGAAGGACTCGTTCCGGCGCGAGGAAGGCTCGCTGGTGTCGCATTTCCGCGTCACCGACGGCGATGCGCAGCTCGACGTCAGCTACGACAAGATCCTGCCCGACCTGTTCCGCGAGGGCCAGGCGGTGGTCGCCACCGGCCGCATGCGCGGCACCACCTTCGTCGCCGAGGACGTGCTGGCCAAGCACGACGAAACCTACGTGCCGAAGGAAGTGGCCGACAAGATGGGGTTGGCGCACAGCAAGCACAACGTCGAGTCCGTGCCGATGGAGCCCGACAAGTGACGGTTCATCCTGTCATTCCGGCGAAAGCCGGAATCCATGTTGCTTCTCCAAAAATGGATTCCGGCTTTCGCCGGAATGACGGGCGTTGGATGCCGTCCGGCCTTGTTGTGAATCTGCGGGGCGGCATGCCAAGTGCTGCCTGAACTCGGCCAAGTCGCCCTCCTCCTCGCCCTGCTCGCCGCGCTGCTGCAGGCGGCGGTGCCGCTGGCCGGCGCCGCCGGTGGCCGGCCGGCCTGGATGGCGATGGCACGCCCGGCCGCGTACGCGCAGCTGGCGCTGCTGCTGTTCGCCTACGTCGCCCTGACCGTCGCCTTCGTGCAGCAGGACTTCTCGGTCAAGTACGTCGCAGACAACTCCAACTCGCTGCTGCCGCTGGTGTACCGCTACACCGCGGTCTGGGGCGCACACGAGGGCTCGCTGCTGCTGTGGGTGCTGATGCTCGCGGCCTGGAACGCGGCGGTAGCGCTGTTCTCGCGGCAACTGCCGGAGGTGGTGGTCGCTCGCGTGCTCGGCGTGATCGGGCTGGTCGCCATCGGCTTCCTGTCCTTCATGGTCTTCACCTCGAACCCGTTCGAGCGCCTGCTGCCGGCCGCGATGGAGGGCCACGACCTCAACCCGCTGCTGCAGGACCCGGGGATGATCATCCATCCGCCGATGCTGTACGTGGGCTACATCGGCTTCGTGGTGCCGTTCGCGTTCGCGATCGCGGCGCTGCTCCACGGCAGTGTCGACGCACGCTGGCTGCGCTGGACGCGGCCGTGGACCAACGTCGCCTGGGGCTTCCTGACCATCGGCATCGCGCTCGGCTCGTGGTGGGCGTACTACGAACTGGGCTGGGGCGGCTGGTGGTTCTGGGATCCGGTCGAGAACGCGAGCTTCATGCCGTGGCTGGCGGGCGCGGCGCTGATCCACTCGCAGGCGGTCACCGAGAAGCGCGGCAGCTTCGGCGGCTGGACGCTGCTGCTCGCCATCGCGACGTTCTCGCTGTCGCTGCTCGGCGCCTTCCTGGTGCGCTCGGGCGTGCTGACCAGCGTGCATTCGTTCGCCGCCGACCCGGCGCGCGGGCTGTTCATCCTCGCCTTCCTCGCGACCGTGATCGGCGGTGCGCTGGCGCTGTACGTGCTGCGCGCGCCGAAACTGCCGGACGGCAAGCCGTTCGCCGCTTCGTCGCGCGAGACCCTGCTGCTGCTCAACAACCTGCTGTTGACCTCGGCCTGCGCGATGGTGCTGCTCGGCACGCTGTACCCGCTGCTGGCCGACGCGCTCGACCTGGGCAAGATCTCGGTCGGCCCGCCCTACTTCGGCCTGCTGTTCCTGGTGCTGATGGCGCCGCTGGTGCTGTTGCTGCCGTTCGGCCCGCTCACGCGCTGGCAGCAGGAACAGGCCTCGCGGTCGCTGGCGATGCTGCTGCCGTGGCTGGTGCTCGCGGCGGTGCTCGGGGCGATCGGCTATTTCTTCGCGCCGCAGGGGCCGCTGAAGACTGCGGCCGGCATCTTCGCCTCGACCTGGGTCGCGTTCGGCACGCTGCGCTTCGTCTGGAGCCGCTTCAAGGCGAACGGACGGCGCTTCACGCCCGAGATGCTGGGCATGACCCTGGCGCACGGCGGCATCGCGGTGTTCCTCGCCGGCGCGCTGCTGGTCGAGGCGCTGAACGTCCAGCGCGAGATCGCGATGACGCCCGGCCAGACCGCCGAAATCGGGCGCCATGCGTTCCGCTTCGACGGCGTCGAGCGCGTGCAGGGCCCCAACTACGTCGCCGACCGCGGCCTGGTGCAGGCCTTCCGCGACGATCAACCGCTGGCGCTGCTGCATCCGGAGAAGCGCGCCTACGCCAGCGGCGGCCAGGTCATGACCGACGCCGGCATCCACGCCGGCCTGTTCGCCGACACCTTCGCCGCGCTCGGCGAGCCCCTCGGCGGCGACGCCTGGGCGGTGCGGCTGCAGGTCAAGCCGTTCGTGCGCTGGATCTGGGCCGGTGCCTTCCTGATGGCGCTGGGCGGGTTCGTGACCGCGACCGACCGGCGCTTCCGTCGCGTCGGCGCGGACGGACGTGACGGCGACCACGCGCGTGCACTGCAGCGCATTCGCAACGGCAAGCCTCGTGATCGCGATGGAAGCGTGTCCGGCAACGACGGCGGTCCCGATGGCGCGAATCCTTCCGGCGGCGCCGATGGCGCGGGAGGCGGCGACTGATGGCCCGCCCGCAGAAGCTCACCGCCGTCGTCATCGCGACCGTGTTCCTCGCGCTGGTCGGCCTGCTGTTCTACGGCGTGCTGGTCTCCGACCGCGCCGACCGCGAGGCGCTGCCTTCGCCCCTGATCGGCAAGCCGGCACCGGAGTTCTCGCTGCCGGTGCTGCACGAGCCCGGCCGCCTCGTGACCTCGCAGGAACTGCGCGGCCAACCCTACCTGCTCAACGTCTGGGGCAGCTGGTGTCCGGGCTGCCGGATCGAGCATCCGGTGATCACCCGCTTCGCCGAAACCCGCCGCGTGCGCGTGATCGGCTACAACTGGAAGGACGAACACGACGACGCGCTGCGCTGGCTGGAGCAGTTCGGCAATCCCTACTGGCTGGTGCTGGTGGACTACGACGGCCGCAAGGCGATCGACTGGGGCATCTACGGCGCGCCGGAGACCTTCCTGGTCGATGCCGAAGGCGTGATCCGCTGGAAGCATGTCGGGCCTGTGGACGATGAGGTGATCGCCGGCAGCCTGCTGCCGGCGCTGGATGCGATCGGGGTGGCGCGATGATTCGTTCGATGGTGTCGCGGTGGCGGGCCCAGGCCCGCCCTATTGGGTTCGTGCCTCGAACCATGACGGCTGTCATTCCGAACGCAGTGAGGAATCTGCTCTTCCCCGCAATCGCAATCCTCCTTCTCGCTCTGTCCACGACTACCCTCGCCCAGGCCGTGCGCGACGCCGCGCCGCTGGAGTTCCACGACCAGGCCGAGGAACGCCGCTTCCACGATCTCGTCGCCGAACTGCGCTGCGTGATGTGCCAGAACCAGTCGCTGGCCGACTCCAACGCGCAGATCGCGCACGACCTGCGCCGCGAGGTGTTCGACCTGATGCGCGCAGGCCGCAGCGACGAGGAGATCCGCGAATTCCTGGTCGCCCGCTACGGCGAGTTCGTGCTCTACCGCCCGCGCTTCGGCGGCCACACCTGGCTGCTGTGGCTCGGGCCGGGGCTGCTGCTGGTCGGCGGCGCCTTCATCATCGCGCGCGTGCTGCGTGCCCGCGGCGGCCGGCCGGTCGCGGCCGACGACGAGCAGGAGTGGTGATGGGCGCGCTGTTCCACGTGCTGCTGGTGGTCGCAGCGCTTGCGGTCGCCGCCCTGGTGGCCGCTCCGCTGCGCAGGGATTCGCCGCGGCTGTTCGGCGCCATCGTCCTGGCGGTGCCGCTGCTCGCATTCGCGCTATACCGGATCGTCGGCACGCCCGCGGCGCTGGATCCCTCGGCCGCCGCCGCCGCGGCATCGGCGCAGGAAGCGCCATCGATGGAACAGGCCATCGCCGACCTCGAAGCCGAACTCAGGCGCGATCCGGTGCAGCCCGAAGGCTGGCGCCTGCTCGGCCGCGCCTATGCCGCGCTGGGCGACCATGCCAGGGCCCGGGACGCATTCGCGTCCGCACTGCAGCACATCCCCGACGACCCCGAACTGCTGCTCGAAGCCGCGCAGGCGCGGGCGCAGGCCGAAGCCGGCAATCGTTTCGACGACGAGGCGCTGGCGATGCTGCGCAAGGCGCTGGCGGTCGATCCCGACAACCAGCGCGCGCAATGGTTCATCGGCGTGGTGCAGCGCCAGCGCGGCGAGGACGCCGCCGCGGTCGCGACCTGGGAAGCGCTGCTGCCCGCGCTCGACCGCGAGACGGCGGCGGCGCTGCGCACCCAGATCGGCGAAGCGCGCGAGGCCGCGGGCATGCCGCCGGCCACCGCTGCCGCATCCCCCCCCGCCGATACCACTGCGCCCGAGGCGGGACTGCGCGTGCGCGTTTCCCTGGACCCCGATTTCGCCGCGCGCGTGCGCATGCGCGGCGACGCCGTCGTGTTCGTCATCGCACGCGCGGCCGGCGGCCCGCCGATGCCGGTCGCGGCCGAGCGCCATAGCCTGCAGGATCTGCCGCTCGACATCGTGCTCGACGACGGCGACAGCCCGATGCCGACCGCTAAGCTCTCGTCGCTGACGGAAGTCGAAGTACTGGCACGCCTCTCCGCCTCCGGCAGCGCGAATCGCGGCGAAGGCGACATCGAATCGCCGATCGTGCGCGTCGTGCTGCCCGCGTCGGCGCCTGTCGAGCTGGTGATCGGCAAGCCGGCGCCCTGAAGCACCGACGCACGCGTCCCGGCGACTGGCCACTGTAGGAGCGCCTTCAGGCGCGATGCTTTCCGGGCAGTCCCGCGACGTGGCGAAAAGCATCGCGCCTGAAGGCGCTCCTACAGATGGCATCCCTCTCAACTTGTCATCCCGAACGCAGTGAGGGATCTCGCCCGATGCGCGCAGATCCCTCACTGCGTTCGGGATGACAAATGGCAAGAATTCCCAGCCAGCCGCACGCACGATCCCGCTAGAATCCCCGCATGACCGAATTCATCCCGCCTGCCACCCGCTGGATCGACCTGCCTTCTCCGTTTCCGATGAAACGGGGCGGCACGCTGCACGGCGGACGCGTCGCCTACGAGACCTGGGGCAGCCTCAACGACGCGCGTGACAACGCGATCCTGATCGTCACCGGCCTCTCCCCCGACGCGCACGCCGCATCCAGCGACGCCGACCCGACGCCGGGCTGGTGGGAAGCCATGCTCGGCCCCGGCAAGCCGATCGACACCGACCGCTGGTTCGTGGTCTGCGTCAACTCGCTCGGCAGTTGCAAGGGTTCGACCGGCCCCGCGTCGATCGACCCCGCGACGGGCGAACTCTATCGCCTGCGCTTCCCCGACGTGTCGATCGAGGACATCGCCGACGGCGCTGCCCACGTGGTGCGTGGTCTCGGCATCGAACGCCTCGCCTGCGCGATCGGCAACTCGATGGGCGGCATGACCGCGCTCGCGCTGCTGTTCCGCCATCCCGGCATCGCCTGCGCGCACGTCAACATTTCCGGCAGTGCGCGTGCGCTGCCGTTCTCGATCGCGGTGCGCTCGCTGCAGCGCGAGGCGATCCGGCTCGATCCGAACTGGAACGACGGCAACTACGACGCCACCACCTACCCCGAATCGGGCATGCGCATCGCGCGCAAGCTCGGCGTGATCACCTACCGCTCGGCGCTGGAGTGGGACGGCCGCTTCGGCCGCGTGCGGCTCGATTCCGATCGCCCGGAAGAGGAGCCGTTCGGACTCGAGTTCCAGGTCGAAAGCTACCTGGAAGGCCACGCGCGCCGGTTCGTGCGCCGCTACGACCCCAACAGCTATCTCTACCTGAGCCGCTCGATGGACTGGTTCGACCTCGCCGAACATGCCGGCGGCGACGTGCTGGCCGGGCTGGCGCGGATCCGCGTCGAACGCGCGCTCGCCATCGGCGCGCGCACCGACATTCTGTTCCCGGTGGAGCAGCAGGAGGAGATCGCCGAAGGCCTGGCGCGCGGCGGCGCGGACGCGCGCTTCGTCGGGCTGGAATCGCCGCAGGGCCACGACGCCTTCCTCGTCGATTTCGAGCGCTTCGGCCCGGCCGTCCGCGGCTTCCTCGACGCGCTCTGAGGCCTGGAACACGGCTGCGTTGCCGCCGCTGGCCCCCACCCCAACCCTCCCCCGCGAAGCCGGGGGAGGGAGCAAGAGCGCCCGCTTCGGCTTTGGCCCCCTCCCCCGCTTCGCGGGGGAGGGTTGGGGTGGGGGTGTATCCGCAACAACCGCCCATCAGCAAACCGACAAATTACGCCCTCACCCTCCCCCTTACATTGTTTCATTCGATACGGTCTAGAATGGGGACCATGACCGACGACGCCCTCCCCGGCATCCCGTTCGAAGGCCGCGACCGCTTCATCGCGGCGGTCGACGAAGCGGTCCACGCCGGCGACGAACACGCCGTCACCGCGCAGTTGCGCAGCGCGCTGTGCGGCCTGATCCGCGATCCCGGCATCCGCCTGCCCCCCTGCGTCCACGAACCCATCGTCGACCATTACGCCCGGCGCGAGCTCTACCGCAGCCCCGAACACGACTACAGCGTCGTCGCGATGACCTGGGGGCCCGGCCAGGGCACGCCGGTGCACGACCACTGCGGCCTGTGGTGCGTGGAAGGCGTCTGGCACGGCGAACTGGAGATCACCCAGTACGAACTGCTAGAAAGCGACGGCGACCGCTGCCGCTTCCGCGCCGCCGGCGGCATGCAGGCCGGCCCCGGCAGCGCCGGCAGCCTGATCCCGCCGCACGAGTACCACAGCATCGGCAACGCCAGCGCGGACAGGGTCGCGGTCTCGGTCCACATCTACCAGGCGCCGATCGAACACTGCTGCAAGTTCGAGCCGCTGGACGGCGAGTGGTACCGGCGCGTCGACGCCAGGCTGGCGGTCGATCGCGCCGCCTGAGCGTCGTCTGCGCGATACCATCCGCATCTCGCCCCCGCGTCCCCGTCGACATGTTCCGCGACTTCCTGCTCGCCTCCGCGCACCACCTGCTGTTCTTCGGCCTGATCGCGATGCTCGTGGTCGAATCCGCCCTGCTCGCGCGCCTGCCCGACGCCGCCACCGTCCGGCGGCTGGTCGGCATCGACCGCGGCTACGGCATCACCGCCGGACTGCTGCTGGTGGTCGGCCTCGTCCGCGTCTTCCACAGCGTCAAGGGCAGCGACTTCTACCTGCACAATCCCTGGTTCCACGCCAAGCTCGGCGCCTTCCTGCTCGCGGCGCTGCTGTCGATCTGGCCGACGCTCGCCTTCCTGCGCTGGCGCCGCACGCAGGATGCGCAGCCGCAGTTGCCCGACCCCGCGCAGGTCGCACGCGTGCGCGGCATCATCCGCGTCGAGATCTCGCTGGTCGCGGTGATCCTCGTCTGCGCCGCCGCGATGGCCCGCCACGGCGGCCTCTCGCCCTGACCCGGCCGGGGCCGGGCCGCCTCCGCTATACTGCGCCCCCGCGCCGGAGTGGCGGAATCGGTAGACGCAGCGGACTCAAAATCCGCCGCCCTTAAAAGCGTGTGGGTTCGAGTCCCACCTCCGGCACCAATGGTCCCGACAACCCAGAACGGCGCCACCCCGCGTGGCCCGCTCCACAGCTTGCTGAGCAGGGCCGTTTTTCTCTGCCAATGAGACTCCGTACGCGCCATTTGCGCCGGGAGGATCACAGCGGCTCAAAGGGCCCGCAGGCCGGTCCAGCGCAATGGTCAAAGCCGGAGCGCCTGGTCGCACCTTGCGGCGCTCCTAGACCGTTTTGATCTTATAGGAGCGCCATAAGGCGCTCGTGTATGACGACCGGCGCATCAGGGAGCCCCCTGGCTCCCGCCAAAGCGCCGATGGAAATCGCCCAGTTCGATGCTGAATTCATCGCGCCCGAGGAAATCACCATCCGGCGTGTCGGCGTGGCCCTCATTTGCCTTGTACCGGGCAGCGTATTCCGGCAATTCCGACGCATGCTTTCCGTAGTGCGTGGAGTAGGTCCGCACCTGCACGCCTGGCTTCGCGTCGTCCAGGTCGAATGCGAGCAGGCGCATCCAGCCGTCGCCGACGACGCCCTTGCCACCTGCATCCTTCACCGTTTGGCCGCGCCCCTGGTAGTCGGCCATCATCTGATGCACTTCGTGCCCGTAGCGGTTGCGGTCCACGCTGTAACTCTGCCCGGCGACATGACCGCTGAGCACCAGGAAAATCTGGTCATGGCGGCTGATGAATTCATCCCACATCATCTGCGGATCGTTGTCGTGTGGATCGAGCACGCTCTGAAGCGGGTTGGAAGCCAGGTTGCGCTTGCCTGCCCGGTCCAGATAGTCGTGCGTGCTGACGATGGTCGGCAGGCCGGGATGCCTCCCGATGACGTCCGCTGCCCATTCCAGCGCCGAGTCCGGCGCGTGGTACTGCAGGCCGATGTGCAGGAACCGGCACTTGCCGGCGGTGAACACCTGCGCGCTGTCCGCACCGCCATCGTGCGCCCCTACGTACCAGGGCTGGCCCTTGAAGAATTCCGACTGGTCCGAGAACGCGGACCGGTAGCCGTGCAGGCCGCCGACATGGCGCACGCCGTTGCTGACTTTCCCGGATCGAGGATCCCTGCTCGGCGGATGCGCCGGATCGGTCCATAGCGCATCGTAGTCGTGGTTGCCGGGAATCACCGAGAAGGGCATCTTGCCCTTGAGCAGCTTGTAGCCCATCACCACGGCCGGAATCTCGAAGCTGCGCACGTGCAGCGACGGCGGGATCGCCACGTCCGATCCGTGCAGGTTCGGCATCCATTTGAAGCCGCGCGCCTCGTGCTCGGGATCCATCCATTCCGAATAGTGCTGCCACAAGTCGCCCATGTGGGTGGCGAACACGATGTCGCCGCCGTTGCTGCGGGCGTTCTCGGCGACGTACATCATCTGCTCATAGAACTGCTCGACCGCGTCGAACGGGAAGCCGAAGTCCTTCTGGTGGCGGAAATCCACGTAGTTCTGCGTGTCCGGGATCATCGCCACGGTGAACTTCCCGCAGTCGCCGTCGCGCCAATCCGAGGCCGACGCCGGAATTGCGCACAGCCACAGCAGCGTGTACGCCAGGACATTCGTCTTCATCGTCGTCTTCCCCGGATCAGTTCGATTCGTATGGGCCGAACACGGCCCTGACTTTCATTCCCTCGCTGCTGTCGTCCAGCACGAACACGCGGTAGCTGGCGCCGCCGTTCTCCACGCGGACGACCACGTGGCCTTGCGAACTCCTGGCGAGGTCGAGGATGTTGTAGGTGGTCTGCGCCGTGGCCGGACCGACGTTGGTGACGAAGATGTCGCGCTCACCCGGCCATACCTTCGTCGATGTCAGGCGTTTCCAGGTATTCACCGCCGGATGGCCTTCGGCCCGCGAGGTCACCACGACGACGCGCGGCTGCAGCACGGCGAGGAAGGGAATGCCGTTGGCATCCCAACTGCCGTGGTGGTTGGCCTTCATCACGTCGACCGGACCGGTGGCTCGCGCAACCACAGGCTCGATGTCCTGCCAGGCCGGCGGGTCGAACGTGGTTTCCTCGGCGACGGAGGAAAGATCGCCACCGGCGTAGTAGTCGAACTTGCCGTAACTGATGCGGAACACGAGGCTCAGCTTGTTCTCGTCCGGCAGTTCGTCCTTGCCCAGAGTGGCCGGATCCGGAAACACCTGGTGCGTCTCGTCGCCCGTGCCGGACCACACCTCTCCGCTGGCGTAGATGTTGCGGATTTCGAACTGCGGATACTTCTCCGCCTCGTGCAGCAATGCGATCTGGTCGTTGCGCCCGGGCCGGAAGCGTTCGACCTTCAGGCCTGCGTGCGCGATCCGCCAATCGAGGAACTTGCGGTAGTTGTCGACCGTGGGGTTTTCGATCGGCTTCGGGTAGTCGTAGCCGGGCCAGCCGCGGTCGATCACCTTGGCGATGGGCAGCAGTTCGGCCACCTGGGTGATGCCGCTGAGCCTGTAGGCACCGTTCTTCGCCGTCGGCGAATCCTCTACGATGGCTCCCATGTGGTCGCCGTGGAAATGGCTGATCAGGGCGTAGTCGATCCCGTTCACGCCGTTCGGCAGCGCGCGCTGCACGTAGCGCGCCACCCACTCGCCCGGCGGACGCGAGGCGTCGGGCTTGCTCGGCAGCGAGAACGGCGGCCGCTCTGCGGTCTTGCCGCTGAAATCTTCCATCATCGTGGTGCCGTCGGGCATGACGAAGAACAGCGCGTCGCCGCGGCCGGTGTTGATGTGGTGGATGTCCAGCTGGCCCTCAGACCATTCCGGCAGTGGCTTGCCCACCTCGGGGGCGGCGTCTCGCGCGTGCAGCGGCGCCGCGGACATGGCGGCCAGCGCCAGCAGAACGAGCGGAAGCGGCTTCATCTCCATCGCATCATGCCTCGTGCAACTGTGGCTTGTGCGGCTCGACCACGAAGCTGGCGCGCGTCGTCAGCTTGCCGCCCTTGCGCTGGACCTGGTCCATCACCTTCACGTCGGTGCGCCATTGCTTCGGCGTGATGTCGAAGGCGTGGTAGCCACGCAAGTCATCCACCAGCTTCAGGAACGGGTTTTTCTCGTTGGCGAAGCGGGTCGCGGTGGGCGAATCCACCGCGCCGTCGCCATTGGACGAGATCGAGGTGGCGAGGAATTCGGTGGCGATCGCCGGGCCATCGGGTTCGTCGCCGCGCAACGGCACCTCGCCGACGGCGTTCATGTGCGCGTCGCCGGCGGCGATGACCACGTTGCTCAGGTTCTTTTCCCTGATGGATTTCGTCAGTCGCTCGCGCGAGCCGGGATAGCCGTCCCACTTGTCCGGGAACCACGCCTGTTCCGTGCCATCGGCTTTGCGGGAGAACAGCGGCATCACGAACACCTGCTGCGCGATCAGGTTCCAGCGCGCGTCGTTGCCCAGCCCCTCGTCCAGCCATGCCTCCTGCTCCAGGCCGAGGATGCTCGAACCCTTGCCCTGCTCGTACCGGCACCTGGCTTGCCGCGGGTCCAGGCATTTCTGGTTGGCACGGTGGCTGCGCGTGTCCAGGACGTGCATGCGCACCAGCTTGCCGAAATCGATGCGGCGGTAGTATCGCGTGCCGCCGTCCAGGCGCGGGAACTGCGCCCGGCGTACCGGCAGGTTCTCGTACCAAGCCTGCATCGCCGCGAACTTGCGCAGCGCGAACGCTTCCGGCGGCGTACGGTCCTGGTCCCATTCGCCACCCCAGTCATTGTCGATTTCGTGATCGTCGAACGACATCACGAACGCGGCTGCGGCATGCGCAGCCTGCAGATCCGCGTCGCTCTTGTACTGCGCGTAGCGGCGGCGGTAGTCGTCGAGCGTGTAGATCTCGTCGCCGACATGGTCGCGGCCGGCGATCAAGTTGCCTGCCGCGTCCCAGGTCGGGAACTTGTCCTTGTTCCGGCCCGCGCGGCCTTCGTAGATGTAGTCTCCGTAGTGGAACACGGCGTCCAGATCGGGTTCCTTGCTCAGATGACGGTAGGCGTCGAACCAGCCCTGGTAGTACGCTTGGCAGCCGGCCACCGCGATGCGCACGTGCTCGGGCACAGTGCCCGCGGCCGGCGCGGTGCGCGCCACGCCGACCGCGCTGTTTTCGGCACCTTCCACGCCGAAGCGGTACCAGTACGGGCGCCCCGGCTTCAGGCCTTCCAGTTCCACGTGCACGCTGTGGCCGAGTTCGGGTCGCGCGATTTCCTCGCCGGTGCGCACGATGCGCCTGAACTTCTCATCCTCGGCCACTTCCCAGCGCACCGGTGCCGCCAGCATCGGCATGCCGCCGTGTTCTTCCAGCGGTTTCGGTGCAAGCCGCGTCCAGATCACGAAACCATCAGGCAACGGATCGCCGGAAGCGACGCCCAGCGCGAACGGGTAGTCGCTGAACTTCGGCGCAGCCAGCAAGCGGCCCGACCGGCCCAAGCCGGTGAACAAGACGAGGCCGCCGGCGCCCTGCAGGAATTTGCGACGGTCGGGTTTTGGAGGGGTTTTCATGCGGACATATCTGCTTCGCGGAAACGGGAAACCCGGGAACGCCCGCGAAGGCGTGCCCGGCGTACTGCGTCAATCCGGGAGCATCAGAAGCGCGCGCGGATGCCGATCGACGCGCGCCTGCCGCTGGTGATGTAGATCTGGCTGTGGTGGCCACCGCCTTCACTCAAACCAACCGGGCCATTCGAATACACCGTGTGGCGGTTCTGGTCGAAGATGTTGTTCGCGGTGAAATAAGCTTCCAGGCCCAGCCAGTTGTTCCTGGTCTTCTGGATGATGGTGTAACTTCCGAACATGTTGACTTCCAGGTAATCGTCGAACGGCTGTTCCTGCGTGAGCGAGTACTGGCCATTGCCGTTGTTGACGGTGACGGCGCCTGTCTGGCCCCGGTCCTTTTCGTCGCTCCACACGGTGTTGAGGTTCAACCGCACCGGGCCGTATCGCCAGGCGAAGCCGAGGTTGGCGACCTGCTGGGCCACGCGCGGCAGCTTTTCCGACGGGTTGGTATGGGTGTAGGAACCACGTATGGTCAGGCCGCTCAACGCACCGGGCAGGTAGTCCATGGCATGGTTGAACTCGAACTCGTAGCCGTTGATGCTGATGTCGCTTTCGCTGTTGGTCGTGGTGATGACGTACTCGACCGGCTCGTCGCCGCCGTAGCCGAATTCCTCGGCGGTCATCGTGGTGCTGCGGATCAGGTCCTTGATCCTGTTGTGGAACAGGCCGAAGGCCACCAGGCCGACCGGTTCGAAGTACTGCGTGGCCCGGATCGAGAGGTTGTCCGAGTATTCAGGCTTCAGGCTCGCGTTCGGCGCGGTCAACACCACGCCGTCCTCGGCGGCGTAATTGATCGACCACACGCCGGACAAGTCGCCCACTTCCGGGCGCATGATGGTCTTGCTGTAACCGGCATGGATGTCGAGGCCGTCGGTGACCTGGTACTTGAGCGAGGCGCTGGGGAAGAAGTCGTTGTATTTGCCCTCGACCTCCCTGCGCGGGTTGGTCAGGTACTGGTACTTCAGTCCGTCGACCGTGGTGGCACGGCCGGTGGAAGCATTGACGTCGTAGCCGGCGGCGAGCACTTCATCCGGGCTGAGCGCGTCGAAGTCGTGGCCGACTTCCTGGGTGCGCTCCCAGCGGATACCGGCCTGGCCCTTTAGCTTGGGAGTGAATTCCGCCGTGCCCATGAAGTAGAGCGAGGTGATCTTCTCGTCCATCTTGTTCACGTTGGCGACGTTGGCGTTGTACCACTGCGCCGCCGTCTCGCTGTGCACCCACTGCTCCGGGTTGGCCTGCATCATTTCGTAGATCCTGCGCAAGCTGTAGACATACAGGTCGCCACCGCTCAGGGTGCTGATGTTCATGCCGGACTCGCCGCCGTGCCACTGGTTCTCGCTGCGCACCGCGCGCAGGAACTCGGCGTTGGTCAGCGGGCCGTCGTAGGTGTAGATGTTGGCATCGGAGGTGTTGCCGAATTCGTAACCGGCACGGGTGGCCTTCAGGCCGGTCTTCCATGTGACCGGCACGTTGCCGATGTCCTGGTAGAACTCGAAGTTCAAGCTGCCGCCGCGATAGTCCAGCTCTGCGGTGCTGCCGGGGGTCGTACGGATCGAAGGCCGGGTCGAGGCACCGAGCGCACCGCTGTACGACCCCAGGGTCCAGGCGTCCGGGTTGGACCAGTCGACGCCGCTGACCTGCCGTATCTGCCAGTTCTGGTGCATCCAGTCGCTGCGCGAGGCGCTGTAGTTGCCGGGCGCGCTCATGGTGTTGAGCAAGTCGTACACCATGCCTTTCTTGCCGGCGTCATAGCGGCTGTCGGAACGGGCCGAGAACAGGTTTCCGGCGAGCTTGAACTTCTCGTTGCTCCACTCAAAGCTGGGCACGAAGTTGCGCGAATAGCCGACCTTGTAGTTGTAGGTGTGGGCCAGGTTCACGGTGTTGGTTGTCGCCGGATAAGCGGTGGTCCAATCGAGCGACGGATCGCCCTGGTGCGGATTGGCGTCGGTGGCGCGCGCGTTGCTGAAGGTGGGAAGGATGATGCTGGGGTCGATGTCGCCGCGGCTGACGCTGGCGTTCAGCGACAGGATCAGCTCATCGGTGGCCTTGAAGTCCGCACTGAGCGATCCGACGCGGCGGTTGTACTCGCGGTCGTAGCCGCTGGCGGCAATCGAAGTCACCGCGTACGGATACGGGCTGGCCGCGGTGGCCACGTAGTTGCGGCCGGAGTTGACCTGCACCTGTTCGACCAGGTTGGTGGTGCTGCTGACGCCGGCGGCGATGCCGAGGCGGTTGTCGAAGAACACGTCCGAGTAGTTGATGCTGCTGGTCGGCAGCCACTTGGTGTCGTAGCCGCCTTCCATCCAACCGGTGTTCCTGGTGTCCCACAGGCCGGCATGGGTGGTGCCGCCGACCTGCACGGTGATGCGGCGGCCCTTGGCGTCGAAGGCCTTCTTGGTGCGGATGTCGATCGTGCCGGCTGGCGCGTTCGCATCCATGTCGGCGCTGGTGGTCTTGTTGATGCTGATCGAATCCACGCCGTTGAGCGCGCTCTGCTCGAAGCTGAAGGTGCGCGAACTGGACGAGTTGGCGTCGATGCCGGGCAGGCTCACGCCGTTGAGCGTGACGCCGGTATACTTGGCCGGAAGGCCGCGCAAGCTGATGTTGCGTGGAGCGTCGTCGGCGACCACGTCGAAGTCGACGCCCGGCATGTACTTCAGGAATTCGCCCGGATTGGCGTCGCCTATGTCGCCGAAGCTGTCGGCCGACAGCGTGTTGGTGATGTTCATCGAGGCGCGCTGTTCCATGATCGCGCGAGCGTCGCCTTCGCGCGCGCCCACCGCCAGCACGGTGTCCAGGGTCGCGGCGTCGGCGGCGCCGGCGGCGGTACTGAACAGTTCGAACAGCGGCGTGCTGGTTTCGCCGGCGCGCACTTCGACTTGCTGCGAGAGTGTGCCGAAGCCGGTGAATTCGACGGTGACCACCTGGGTGCCGGCGCCGATGTCGTTGATGCGGAACTCACCGCGATCGCCGGAGGTGGCGACCTGGCGACCATCGATCTTCACGCGCGCGTTGCGCAGGTATTCTCCGGTGGCCGGGTCGAACACGCGACCGACGATGCTGCCGGTGGAGACCGGCTGCGACTGCGCCGGCATGGTGCCCTGTTGGGCGATGGCCTGCGGCGTGGTTCCGGCAAGCGCGACGACGATGGCGCCGGACAGCGCCCGCTTCTTGATGCTGATCACTGAGTTGATACCCCGGGAGAGATTTTTCGGAACACGCGCGCCAAGAGGTGACTCGCGGAAACCCGAATTATCTTTCGCAGGCATTTACGCTTTTGTTACATTTTCACGTTCGTTAGCAGCATTCGTCCTTTTTGTGGCTGTTGCTTCTGACGTTCGTGGTGTTCCACGACCAAGCGCGGGGCTTCTACGACGGCCAACTTCTCGGAGGCGAGGGGACAATTCGTCGCGGAGTCCCTGGCACGAATCGATGCCGAGCGCGCTGGCGCAGATGGTCGTCCCTGAACAACTCAGGCATTGCGTGTTGCGCCTTGTCGCGATGCAGGCGTGTCGAAAGCAGCGCAAGGTCCTGTCAGGACCGCTTGCCTCTCATTTCTTTCCGCCGGCCTCCTCCGCAGCCGCCTTCGCCCGCGCGACTGCATCCTCGCGATAGGCGTCGATGTGCGGCAGGTCGCGCAGCAGCTTCGAGTGCGGGTCGAGCGTGTAGTGCGTGCCTGCCGGCAGTTCGATATGACCCTTCCCGCCGTCCATCGGCACGGTCACGACGCGTCCATCGCCGCCACCGATGCGCACGTCCACCGGCGCCCGGAACGGCAGGTCGTCTGGCGTCTTCCAGCGCAGGCGCAGGCCGGTGTCGTCGCGCTCGGCCAGCAGTTCCGGCAGTGCGGCGCGGTAGACGTAGACGTCGAAGAACCAGCCATAGTCGCGACCGGTAACGTCGTTGACGATGTCGACGAACTCTTGCGTGCTGGCGTACCGCGGCCGGAAGTTGCCGGGCACGGGATCGTCGCGGCCGTAGACCAGGCGGCGGACGCTGGCGAAGAAGGCTTCATCGCCGATCAACCCGCGCAGTGTGTGCAGGATCCACGCACCCTTGTAGTAGATGTCGTGGCCGGGGCCGGTCTCGTCGCTGTACACCGCCTCGACCACCTGCGGCTTGCCCGACACCAGGGGAAACCTGTGGGCGATGCCCGCGCGCATCTTCAGCAGGTTGGCGTGGTACTCCATGTCGCCGCGCAGCCACTGCAGGTACAGCGGCTGCATGTAGCTGCCGAAGCCCTCGTGCAGCCACATCTCGTCCCAGTCGGCGTTGGTCATCTGGTTGCCGAACCACTCGTGGGCGAACTCGTGGTGCAGCAGCCAGTCGTAGCCGTATTCGTCCTTCTCGTAGTCGTTGCCGTAGGCGTTGATGGTCTGGTGCTCCATGCCCAGGTGCGGGGTTTCCACCACGCCCATCTTCTCGTCGGCGAAGGGATAGGGGCCGATCGTCTGCTCGAAGAAGTCCAGCGCCAGCGGGAACTCCTCGAACAGCGCCTTGGCCTGTGCCCCACGCCCCTCCAGGTGCCAGAAGTGCAGCGCGATGGCATTGCCGTGGCGACTGCGGTACTCGCCGTGGAGTTCCTCGTAAGGGCCGATGTTGAGCGCGATGGCATAGGTGTTGGGCGATCGCGCGCGCCAGCGGTACGTGCGCCAGCCATCGCTTTCGTCCACGCCCAGCAGCACGCCGTTGCCGGCGGCGACCAGCGGCGCAGGCACGGTGACGTGCTGTTCGACGACCAGCGGTTCGCCCTGCGGATGGTCGATGCAGGGCCAGAACAGGTCGCAGCCTTCGCCCTGCACGCTGGTGGAGATCCACGGCTGGCCGTCCTGCGTCTTCGACCAGACGAAGCCACCGTCCCAGGGCGCCCTTTCCGCGACGCGCGGCTTGCCCGCGTACACGATGCGGGCGCGCACGCGGTCGCCCGCCGCGAGCGGCCGCGGCAGGTCGATGCCCAGCCGTCCCTCGGGATTGCGCCAGGCAGATGGCGGCAGCGCGTCGCCGTCGATCTCGATGCGGTCGATGTCGAGTTGGCGGTCGAACTCCAGCAAGAGGCGCTGCAGTGGAGACAGGGCGAGGAAATCCAGCGTCGCGTCGCCCTCGATCTTCTGCTCGTCGGGCAGCACGCGGAACCCGAGCAGCGCGTGTTCGAAGCGCACCGCAACCTGTTCCGGCGCGCGCGGGCGCCCGGAGTCCATCGTGAGCTGCGTGCGCTCCTGCGGCGGCACGGCCCAGGCGGCGCACGGCAGCGCGCAGGCCACGACCAAGGCTTGGAAAAACGGCTTCATCGGCATTGTCTCCCCGTGCTCCCGGCCGCATGGTGCCACGCGCGCGATATCGCTGCGACAACCGCAATCCGCGCGCTTCGCGTGCCGATGCCGCACTGCGCAATCGCCCGAAGCGCGACCGCGATCCGTGCCGGCAGGCTCACGTCGCGATAACGTGGGCCGCGGTACTGACCCGCCTGGAAGCGGCCGCGTCGATCCCCCCGACACCCAACAGGACCCCCTCATGCGTACCTCCCTGTTCGCCCTCGCCTGCCTGGCGCTTTCCCTCGCCGCCTGCGACGACCTGTTCGTCGACGCTTCAGCCGCAAGGGATGAAGCGCCGGATGCGGAGAAGTCCGGGCTCATCGTGATGGCGCCCGCGCAGCGCAGCGCGCCGCAGGCGCCCGATCCCGGGGCATCGCCGCCCGAACGCGCTGCCGCGCCGGCGCCGAAGGCGCCCTCCGCGAAGGCCGCCACCGAACGCCAGACCGGCGGCCGCGGCCCGCGCCGGCAGATCGTCGAGCCGGACCCGCCGTTCCAGCGCAGCAACGTGGCGACGCTGGACGAGCCGTGGGCGATGGCCTTCCTGCCCGACGGCCGCCTGCTGGTCACCGAGAAGGAAGGCCGCCTGCGCCTGGTCAACGTAACCAACGGCCAGGTCGGCACGATCAGCGGCGTGCCCGCGGTGGCCTACGGCGGCCAGGGCGGTTTCGGCGACGTGGTCGTACATCCGCAATACGCCAGCAACCGCCGCATCTACCTGAGCTACATCGAGCGCAGCGGCGCGATCTACGGCGCGGTCGTGGTGCGCGCGCGGCTCAACCTCGACGCCGGCGGCGGCGGCAACCTGAGCGAGATCGAGCGCATCTGGGAGCAGGTGCCCAAGGTCAGCGGCCAGGGGCACTTCAGCCACCGGCTGGCGTTCGACGCGGGCCGCAAGCTGTGGATCACTTCCGGCGACCGGCAGAAGTTCGAACCTGCGCAGGACATGGCGGTCAACCTCGGCAAGATCGTCCGCCTCAACGACGACGGCACGGCCCCAAGCGACAATCCCTTCTTCAGCCAGGGCGGCATCGCCGCGCAGGTGTGGACGCTGGGGCACCGCAACATGCTCGGCATCGCCTTCGACGGCGACGGCCGGCTGTGGGTGCACGAAATGGGGCCGATGGGCGGCGACGAGCTGAACCTGATCGTGAAGGGCCGCAACTACGGCTGGCCGATCGTCTCCAACGGCGACCACTACGACGGCGCGCCGATCCCGAACCACAGCACCCGTCCCGAGTTCGAGGCGCCGAAGGCATGGTGGACACCGGTGATCGCGCCGGCGGGCATGATCATCTACTCGGGCAACCTGTTCCCCACTTTACGCGGCGATGCCTTCATCGGCGGACTGGCCTCGCAGGCGCTGGTGCGCGTGCGCTTCAACGGCACCAGCGCCACCGAATACCGGCGCTATGCGATGGGCAGGCGCATCCGCGAGGTGGAACAGGGGCCGGACGGCGCGATCTGGCTGCTGGAGGACGGCGAAGGCGGACGCCTGGTGAAACTGACGCCGCCTGGCTGATGCCTGCAGGACCGGCCGGTCCCCCTCGTCAGCCCACGGGTCGGGGGGGAACGAAGCGGGCCCCGACAACGCAGCCACCCGTCGAACCCGGAAGCATCCGGGTTCGCGGGCTTACCCCGACCCATGCCCCGGCGGCGTAAGCGCGTCCCCGGATCAAGTCCGGGGCAGGCCATGCGCGCGAACAACATCGCTCTCGCGGGGCATCTGTCCGCCGCGAACGCGGACCCGCGTTCGAACGGGTAACGGCGCCCCCGCGCCTTCCCCTGCAGGCGACGCCATGAAGCGCATCGCGATCTTCTGCGACGGTACCTGGAACAGCGCCGATCAGGCCAAGGAAGGCGCGCCCTGCCCGACCAACGTCATCAAGCTCGCCCTGCGCGCCGCACGGCGCGACGGCGACATGCCGCAGGTCGTGTACTACGGCCAGGGCGTCGGCACCGGCGGTTCGCTGGACAAGCTGACCGGCGGCGCCTTCGGCAAGGGCCTCGACGACAACCTCTATGCGGCATACCGCTTCCTGGTCCTCAACTACGAGGAAGGCGACGAGATCTTCCTGTTCGGCTTCAGCCGCGGCGCCTACACCGCACGCAGCCTGGCGGGCATGGTCCGCAAGTGCGGCATCCTGCGCCTGCGCCACGCGATGCGCTACCGCGAGGCGCTCGACCTGTATTGCGGCGACGTCCATCCCGACGATGACAAGGCGAAGGCGTTCCGTAGCGAATGCTCGGTGACGGAAGACCGCGAGATCCCGATCCGCTTCATCGGCGTCTGGGATACCGTCGGTGCGCTGGGCATTCCCGTGCGCGGCCTGCGCTCGCTCACCGCGGACAAGTACCGGTTCCACGACGTCGAACTCAGCGGCACCGTCCAGCAGGCCTGCCAGGCGTTGGCCATCGACGAGCGGCGCGCGCCGTTCGAGGCGGCGCGCTGGGCCTACAAGCCCAAGCCGGGACAGACGATCGAGCAGGTCTGGTTCTGCGGCGTGCACAGCGACATCGGCGGCGGCTATCCGCTGGAAGAGTCCGGCCTGTCGGATATCGCCCTGCGCTGGATGCGCGACAGGGCCGCGTTCGCGGGCCTGGGGATCGATCCGGACGTGGATGCGTCCTACCCGCCGTGGCCCGATCCGATGATGGCATTGCATAACTCGAAGAAGGGCCTGTACCGGTTCACGCCCGGCACCGATCGCGTGATCGGGATGGCCGCCGAAAACGACGAACAGCCCGACGGCAAGACCACCAGGATCGACCCCACGCAGTCGCTGCATCCCAGCGTGCTCACGCGCTGGGACCGGGACCCGCGCTATCGGCCCGCGAACCTGCGCGACTACTTCAGGCTGATCGGCGACCCGCGCGGAAGCGGCTGACCGCAGGCTCGGCGTTGTCGATTCCCTGGTCTGTGTATCGTCGTACCGGACACTCCCGTTCCGGAACAGACTGATGACCCCGATCCTCTACGCCCACCCGCTGTCCTCCTACTGCCAGAAGGTGCTGGTCGCGCTGTACGAAAATGGCACGCGGTTCGAGTACCGCCACCTCGACCAAGGCGAGCACATGCGCGAACTGGCGGAACGCTGGCCGCTCAGGCGCTTCCCGGTGCTCGTCGACGACGATCGCACGGTGATCGAGGCCAGCATGATCATCGAGTACCTGCAATGGCGGCATCCGGGGGACCACCGCCTGCTGCCGGACGATCCGGAGGCGGCGCTCGAGGTCCGGACCATGGACCGGTTCTTCGACAACTACGTCTCCACGCCGCAGCAGAAATGCGTATTCGACGTGCTGCGTCCCGCGGCGGCGCGCGATCCCCACGGCGTGGCCGAAGCCAGAGCGATGCTGGAAACGGCCTATGCCTGGCTCGACGAGCGCATGGCGGACCGCGCGTGGGCGGCAGGCGAACACTTCAGCCTCGCCGACTGCGGCGCTGCGCCGTTCCTGTTCTATGCGCACTGGACGCATCCGATCCCGGACGCGCACGGCCGCCTGCTCGCCTACCGCAAGCGCCTGCTGGCGCGTCCGTCCTACGCGCGTACGCTCGACGAGGCGCGCCCGTACCTGCGCCATTTCCCGCTGGCGACGATCGAAGGCGAGTAAAGCGGCACCTGCGCCGGTAACACTTTCGACTCAAGCAATGGCAGCATCGACGCTCCACGCGCAAGCCTGCCCCGCCCGCGCGAGGCAGGTTCCGCGCTTGGATAACGGTGGAAGGCGATCCGGGAACGGTTGCTTATCGGCCGCTTGCGGGAGGATCGACCGGCAACCGGCGCTGCAAGGCGGCGGCACGCGCACCGCCGCGCCTGCGGATCCTCGCGACCGCACGCAGCGCGTCCTCCGCTTCCGCGTCGTACTCGACGTCCTTGATCCGCTCGATCTCCGCCCGGATGCGGCGGAGCTTGCATAGCGAATCGGCCGCCTCGCCCTCGCCCACGCCGCTGCGTTCGGCCAGTTCGATCAGCACTTCGGTGATCCAACCCAGCTGACGCCCGTAGGACGCGACGTCGAACGCCTTGCGTTCGATGCGCCCATCGCCCGCGTCGGGCTGGATCGCCCCGAAGAACCACGTCAGTTCCGGGTCGATGTCCTGCAGCACGCTGCCGCTCAAGGGCAACTGCAGCCGCAGGCTCGGCGCCCACCACCAGATCCATGGGACCATCGCTGTCGACTCCTGGTTGATCGAAAGCCCTCCCGTGGTGGACAACGCCGTCCGCGGCGGCACGCGGACAACGCCTAGCGGCAGATGCGGGCGCGGCCGCGGTCGAAATGGAGATGGTCGGCGTGCGCGGCGTTGTAGTCGGGGCCGAGCACCGCATCGAAATGGCGGCAGGCGCCGTCGCGCAGTTCGCGCAGGAACGCCGCTTCCGCATCCGTTTCGGCTTCATCGGCCGTGGCCGGCGCCCAGTCGGCGAGCACGCGGACGCGACGGCCGTCCTCGAGCACGAAGCCGCCGATGTCGAACGCATCCGCGGTCGCATGCTGGCTGCGCCGTCCGCCTTCGCGTCCATACAGGTTGCGGCAGGCGTAGGAGCCGAAATGCTCGATCGCGGCCACCCGGCTGCCCAGGTGCGCCTGCGCCGCCTGCTGCAGCGCATGCCGCTCCCACATCGCCAGCGACAGCGCGGCACGACAGCTCAGCGCGAACGGCTCGCCCACGGCCACGCTCGTGCGCTCGATGCGCATGGCGTTCTCGAAGCCGCAGCCCTCGCCCGTGCTCCGGTCCTCCATCGCCGTCGCCCGCAGTTCCGCCTGCGCCAGCGCGTCGCGGCATGCGGCGTGGTCGGCCGAGGCGCGATCGAGCTTGAAGCGGGTGAGCAGGTTCGGGGGGGCGTCGATGCGCAGCGGCGCCCACGGATTCCACTGGTCGGGAATGCGCAGCGCGCCCGACAGCAGCGCCCACGCCGCCAGCGCGAGCAGCAGCAGGAACAGCAGCCCGCCGTAGCGGCGGCGTCGGACCGGAGCGTCCATGTGCCGCATCATCGCGTGCGCATGCCGAAGCGTGCGTGATGGACACGGCATGTCCGGCAACTGAACCGGAGCGACGGAAGCGGCCGTATTTCACCGTGGATTCGCGTTCCTGCGCGCAGCATGCATCGTGCGAAACGCGAACAGACGGAGGACTCGCATGAAACCGATCCATGCCATCGCGCTGGCGACGCTCGGCTTCGCTGCAACGGGCGCCGCGCAGGCGCAGACCTATGGCCCGCAGGACGAGGGGCACCGCTTCAGCGACGGCAGCCGCGTGGTCTGCAAGGACGTCGAAGTGCAGCGTTCCACCTCGGATCCCAACCGGATTGCCGGTACTGCAGCGGGTGCGGTGATCGGCGGTGTCGTCGGCAGCCAGGTCGGAAGCGGCAAGGGCCGCGACCTCGCAACCGTCGGCGGTGCCATCGCGGGCGGCACGGTGGGCCGCAAGGTGCAGGGCAACCGGCAGGAAACGCGCGGCGACCGCATCGTCGAACAGCGCTGCGAGCGCGTTTGGCGCTGAGGCGATCCACCAGCGGTCAAGAAAACACGAAAGCCGGCAGCAATGCCGGCTTTCCTTTAGAGCATTTTCATATCAAAGGTTTACGGTACGGTCTAAGCGTCGTCATCCCAGCGTAAGCTGGGATCCAGTTTGCTTCTTCACGGTCGGGTTTCCCGAGCAAGATCGACATCAACGACATCGACATCAACGACAAAATGGATGACCAGCCTTCGGCTGTTGTAGGGCGCTTCCGGCTTTTGCCGGAATGGCGAGAAAAATTTCGCTTCGATGTCATCCCGAGCGGAGCGAGGGATCTGCTCGCGCGGGTGCCCGGACGATAGATCCCTCGCTCCGCTCGGGACGATAGATCCAGGCGGCGCGGATTTCCGACGAAACCTGCACTCCGACACAATAGGCGGGAAGGAGTGCCGTTCAACCCGCCTGCGCGTGCCAGGCCTTCAACAGCGCCGTCTCCTGTTCGCGGCTCGGGCCCGCGCCGAGCTTCGCCTGCCGCTCCGCCGGCAGGCTGCGGAACCACGCCAGCAGGTCGGCCACGGTCGTGGCGAGCGGGCGGAACGTCAGCCCGGCCTCGATCGCGCGCGCGTTGCTGACCGCGCCATATCCGCCATAGGTGCCGTCGTGCCGCGACACCCAGATCGGCAGCCCCGCCTCGTGCTTCTCGAGGAATTCCGCAGGCACGTGGGTGAACATGGCCGGGCCGCCGGTCACCGCGTGGCAGCCGTGCACCATCGCGTCGGTGCCCAGCACGTAGTCGGGGCCGCAGGCGTTGAAGGTGCCGGTCGTGCCGTTCTCGGCGAGGCGGATCATCCATTCGCCGAGGTCGCGGCCGTCGATGACCTGCACCGGGTCGGCGCCGTCGCCCGGCACCAGTACTTCGCCGCCCTGCGCGATGCGGTGCGGCCAGTAGGTGAAGCGGTCGGTCTCGTCGCGCGGACCAACGATGTAGCCGGGGCGGACGATGGTGGCGCGCTCGCCGAACTGCTTGTGCGCCTCGGCCTCGCTCAGCGCCTTCAGTGGACCGTAGAGGTTCTCGACATCGGCCATCAATGTCTCGCGCGTCTCGGCCATCGCGTCCCGGCCTTTGTACGCCGCAAGCGGCGCATCCTCGGTGATGCCCGGCTTCGAGCCATCGGCATAGACCGAGATCGTCGAGATGAACAGATAGTGCCGGACGTTGTTCTTCAGCACCGCGCCCGCGTCGCGCACCCAGAATGGCAGGCTGGTCGGATTGTCGATGCACACGTCCCACTTGCGGCCCTCCAGCGCCTTGAGGTCGCCGCTGTTGCGGTCGCCGTGCAACTGCTCCACCTCGCCCGGCCATTCCGGCGACGGGCGCCTGCCGCGGTTGAACAGCGTCACTTGGTGCCCCCGCGCGAGCGCGTACTGCACCTGGAACGGGCCGGTGAAGCCGGTGCCGCCGAGGATCAGGATCTTCAGCGGTTTTGCCGCGCGCGCGACGGGTGTCGTTGCCGTGGCAGAAGCAATCGACGGCAGTGCGGCGGAAGCGGCGGCGAGCGCGCCGAGCTTGAACAGGTCGCGGCGGGTGGTACGCATGGCAGGACTCCCCGGTGGATTCCCCCGGGGTTCTAGCATCCATTCGTGGTCGCGCGCCCATGGCGGAAGTCGGGGGCCGCCCGCTAACCGCCAGATTGGGCAAACCCGGGGCCTGCCTTTCTAGACAAAAAGATCTAGACAGAACGTTCTAGATGGGCTAGCGTGCCAACCGTCGACCAGAACCAGGCACCGAACCCCCCGCATGGCCAGGACACCCCGCCCGCCGAAACCCACACCCGCCGAACTCGACCTGCTGCGCGTGCTCTGGCACCTCGGCCCCTCCACCGTGAAACAGGTCCACGAGGCGCGCCAGCGCGAACGCCCCGACCTCACCTACGCGACCGTGCTGCGGCTGCTGCAGGTCATGCACTTCAAGGGGCTGCTCAAGCGCGACGAGCGCCAGCGTTCGCACGTCTACGCGGCGGCGCAGGCGCAGGGCTCGCTGCAGACGCGGCTGCTGGACGACCTGATCCACAAGGCCTTCGCCGGCTCAGGCAAGGACCTGGTGCTGGCGGCGTTGCGCGGCGACCGCGTCAGCGATGCCGAACGCGAAGAGATCCAGCGCTTCCTCGAGGAGACCCGCGATGACTGAGCTTGCCGCGCAGCTGGTCCCGGCGCTGGCGACGGCGCTGCTGCATTTCCTGTGGCAGGGCGCCGCCATCGGCCTGCTGGCCTGGCTGGCGCTGGCGGCGCTGCGCGGCGCGCGACCGCAGGCGCGGTACATGGTCGCCTGCATGGCCTTGCTCGCCTGCGTCGCCTTGCCGCTGTGGCAGGTGCTCGACGTGCTCGGCGGCACCAATGCGGCGCGCGGCGCCGCCACAGCGGCGCTGCACGTGGGCGATATCGCTGCGTGGAACATGATGCGCATCCCCGCGGCGGACTGGCCGGCGGCGCAAGCGGCCTCGCCCTGGGTGGTCGCGCTGTGGGCGACGGGTTGCGCGCTGCTGTCGCTGCGCATGGCCCTCGGGCTGCGCTGGGTGCGGCAACTGCTCGATGGCGCCCTGCCCGCCGACACGGGTTGGCAGGCGCGTCTGGATCGACTCGCCGCGCGTCTCGGGATCGACAGGGCGGTGGCGCTGCGCATCGTCGCCGACGGCGACAGTCCCGTCACCGCAGGCTGGTGGCGTCCGGTCGTGCTGCTGCCGGCGGCCGTGGCCGCGCGCATGCCCGTCGACCTGGTCGAAGCGCTGCTCGCGCACGAACTCGGCCATGTCCGCCGCCACGACTACCTGGTCAACCTGCTGCAGGGCGCGGTCGAGGCGCTGCTGTTCTACCACCCGGTGGTGTGGTGGCTGTCGCACCGCATCCGCGTCGAACGCGAACTCGTCGCCGACGACCTGGCCGCCACCGCGCTCGGCGAGCGTCGGCAACTGGCCGTCGCACTGGCCGAACTCGATCGCCTTGCCGTTCCGCGATCGCCCTTCCCGCACGTCCATTTCGCGCAAGCCGCGCACGGAGACCGACTCATGCCACGCATCCGCCAACTCATCCGTCCCGAACGCCGCAGCGCGGGCGCCGCCGTCGTGCTCCCGCTGCTGGGGCTGGCCGTCGCCGGCGCGGCATTCTATGCGCACGCCCGGCGGGCCGACGCGCCGCCCGCGGTTGCGGCCGCGATCGCGGCGCAAGCGGCAACGGCCGCATCGCGCCCTGTCGCACACCCGGCCATCGCCACGGCCGACCCGGCCGCAAAGACGGCGGCAAGGACCGTCGTCCACGCCCGCGGCCACGAGGGCTATGCGCTGGTGCGCAGGGGCGAGGACGGATTCTCGATGTCGGGCGACGTCGACGACGTCGAAGCGATCCGCGCAGCACAGCGCAGCGTCGACGCCGATTTTCTCTGGTTCCGCCGCGACGGCAAGGCCTGGATCGTTCGCGACGCCGACGCGCTCGCAAGTGCGCGCGCGGCATGGCAGCCGACCGAAGCGCTCGACAGGCAGATGCGCGCACTCGACGGGAAGATGCGTCCGCACAGCGAACGCATGCAGGTGCTCGGCAAGCGCATGGAATCGCTGAATGCGGGTGCCGGCACGGAAACGCCGGAGATGCAGGCATCCGCGGAGCAGATGCAGGCGCTGGGCGCGCGGATGCGGGAGATCGCGCAGCAGCAGGTCTCCCTGGCCCAGCGCATGCAGGATGCGAGCCCCCGGGAGCACCGGCGCTTGCAGGGCGAAATCGAGGAACTCGACGCCCGCCAGCAGGCGCTGCAGCGGGACATGGCGCACCACTCCGCGATCATGGAGGCCGCCGGTCGCCGCATCGAGGCCAGTCACGCGCCGATGGAAGCGCTGGGCCGCGAGATGGAAGCCGCAGGCCGCCCGATGCAGGCGATCGGCAAGGAAATGGAAGCGGTCGGCGCCCGGATCGAGCAGGTGGCCAAGGTCGCCGACGGCAAGGTCCGGGCGATCGTCGACGATGCCTACGCGCGTGGACTGGCGACGCCTGCACCGGGTGCGCAATGAAGCTCGGCGCCCGCGCAGGGTAAGCGCCGCGCCGGGGGCATTCGCATCCGTCGATCGCAAAGGCGAAGGATGTCGCCTCCTCGGGCCATCGTCCAAGGATGGCCTGGAAGCCTGGGTCGCCAAACTGGCGACCCAAGCCGCAGCACCGTCATTCGATGCGCCCATCCATCGCCATGCCAACGGCGATGCCGCACGCGGATGTCAGAGCGCCGCGGTCACCACGATCTCGACCTTCCACTCCGGCCGCGCCAGCCGCGCCTCCACCGTCGCGCGCGAGGGCGCGCTGCCGGGCACGACCCACGCGTCCCAGGCCCGGTTCATGCCGGCGAAATCGCCGATGTCGGCGAGGAAGATCTGCGCGCGCAGGATGCGGGTCTTGTCGCTGCCGGCCTGCGCCAGCAGCGCATCGATGGCCGCCAGTACTTCCTTCGTCTGGATCTCGATGTCGGCGTCGTCGGTTTCCGGCACCTGCCCCGCGAGATAGACCACGCCGTCGTGGATGCTGGCTTCGGACATGCGGGGGCCGGCGTCGATGCGCTGGATCATGCGGGCGGTTCCGTGCGGGAAGGGAGGCGGCACGATAGGCCAAAACGCCTACGCGCGTGAAGCCGTCGGTCCGCCCGGCGCTGCGGGCGCGCGTTTCAGGGCTGCGCCGGCGGCACCAGGCGTTCGTGCCACTCGGGAATCAGCATCATCGCCGCAGCGCCATACCATTCGTGGAACTCGGGCACCATTTCGCCCTTGACGACGACGGGATCTGTTTCCGCCAGCGCCCTCGCCTCGTCGACGTCGTCCACCGCGAACACGTACAGGCCGCGCCAGCCGGCCGGGTCCTTGAAGAACGGACCGGCCACCGCCAGCTTGCCGGCCTCCGACAGGCGCTGCATGTTGGCGAAATGCCCGGCGAACATCTCGTCGCGCTCCGGCCCGTCCGGCACGCGCTGCGGCCCGGTCTTGAGGATCACCAGCACGTACTTGCGCATGCCGCGCTCGTCCGCGCCGAGCCTTTCGGCGAGCGCGGCGTCGTAGCCGGACGCGGTGTCGGCGGGATCCGTGGCCGCGGCCGGCGTCGCCAGCAGCAGCATGGCCGGGAGCAGGAGACGGGTGATGCGCATGGCGGATCTCCGACGGCTGGATCCGCATAGTCTATTGATCCAGCCGGCCCTGTCATCCCGGCGCCCCCACTGTCGTCCGGGAGCCGTCATCCCGCGAAGGCGGGAAGCGCTTTACGACAGCGCGAAGCGCTGGTCATCCAGTGTCTTTGGCCTCAAGTCCGGAATGGATGACCTGCCGTGGCCGCCATTCGGCGTTCGTGGAGCGCTTCTCGCGGGGATGGAGATCCGCTCGGCACTGACGACGCAAGGACACATTGACGCAAAGGCTGAAGACGCTGGGTCCCCGCCTTCGCGGGGACGACGGAAATCATGGGGTTGGCCCTACTGCACCTGCTTTATCCGCGCCACGATCTCGTCGGCATGCTTCTCGTGCAGCCCGGCCGTCGACCCGAACGCCGTCGCGTTGGAGCTCTTGACCTCGAATTCGTCTAGCGGCTTGCCGTTGCCATCCAGCACGCGGACCTGGCTGACGACCTTGTCGCGCCCGGCCATGACGCCGGCCCAGGCGCGCGCGCCGTCGGAACGGGCGTAGTAGTGCGTCACCGTGACTTCCACCCTGCCGTCGCCGGCGCCCGTCGCCAGCAGGTTCGCGTCGCGCAGCCGCTGCTGGATGAAGCTGTCGAGCCGCGCGACGCCGTCGGCATCGTCGCCGCCCTGGTTGGAGAACGCATAGGCGTAGCTGCGGACCGGCGCAGGATCGTCCTGCTGTGCATGGGCAGCGGAGAACGCGGCGGCGAGCGAGAAGCTGAGGAGCAGGACGGCCTTGCGAATCATGGATCCCTCCACGGATGCCGGACGCGACGCGGATTCGGCCGCGAGCCGAACGATAACCGCGACCAGGTGAAGCGATTGTTTCGGGAACGCCGGTCTGCCCGCGCCGTCGCCTCAATCGCCGCGACATCGTCGAGACCCTCGCCACGTCCCCATTGCGCCTGGAGGCGCTCCTGCCGAAACCCATAATCCACAGGAGCACCTTCAGGTGCGGTGGGACGCGGCACCGCGATCGTCCGCCGGCTCAGCTCAGGCGGGATCGATGCGTCCGACCTGCTTCTCGCTTTCCGTCGCATCGCGCACGTCCACCACGCGGACGTCGAAGTGCAGCGTCTGTCCGGCCAGCGGATGGTTGCCGTCGATGCGGACCTTGTCGTCGGTCACTTCGACCACCGTCACCAGCAGCGGGCCGCGTTCGGTGCGCGCTTCGAACTGCATGCCCGGCTCGACCTTGTCCACGCCCTTGAACGCCTCGCGCGGCAGCAACTGCACCAAGCCCTCGTTGCGCACGCCGTAGCCTTCTTCCGGCGCGACGTCGACCTTCAGCGCATCGCCGGCCTGCTTGCCGGCCAGCGCCTTCTCGAGGCCCGGGATGATGTTGCCCGCGCCGTGGAAATAGCGCAGCGGCCGCGACTCGGTCGACTGGTCGATGACCCGGCCGGCGTCATCGGTCAGGGTGTAGTGGATGCTGGCAACGCGTGCAGCGGCAATCTCCATGGAGGATCTCCTTGGACTGGATGAAGGGGAAGGAATTCGAGGAAGCACCGGCGGATCCACGGTGCGAAAGACGAATGCGGGACCACCATAGCGATTGCGTGGCGCGCGCGCAAACCGGCGTTCATCGCCGGTTTGCATCGAATCGGCGCCGTCGTTTGCAACTGCGAATGCATGGCGCCCGCGCCATGCACGCATCCCGTTCAGTCGAATTCCACCACCACGGGGAAATGATCCGACGGATGGCGCCCGTCCGCATGGTCGGTGAGCGTGCGTGCACGCCGCGGCTGCAGGCCGCGGTGGAACACCCAGTCGATCCGCCGCTCAGCCTGTCCGCTGAAGCCGTGGAACGTGTCCTCGGGACCTTCGCGCCGTGGCGCCTCCAGCCAGGCATCGCCGAGCGCCCCGGCCAGCGTGCGATACGACGGACTGTCGGGTACATCGTTGAAGTCGCCGACCAGGATCACCGGCACCTCGGGCGGCAGCGCCGCCAGCCGCTGCAGGATCAGCTCCGCGGAACGCTGCCGCGCCGCGCCGTCTTCCTCGCGATACGGCAGGTGCGTGTTGAACAGGTAGACGCGGCGCCCGTCGGCCCGGCGCTCGAACAGCCCCCAGGTGACCATCCGCGGATACAGGTTGCCCCAACTGATGCTGCCCGGCGCTTCTGGCGTGTCCGACAGCCAGAAATCGCCGGATTCGAGCAGGCGCAGCGCATCGCGCCGATAGAACACGCCCATGTGCTCGTCTTCATCGCCGCCGCGCCGGCCGGTCCCGAACCAGGCGTACTCCGGCAACCGTTTCGCAAGGTAGTCGCCCTGCGCCTTGACCAGTTCCTGGGTGCCGACCAGGTCCGGACGCGCGTCGTGGATCGTGCGGACCATCAGGTCGCGTCGCGCCTCCCAGCGATCGGGACCGTCGGATTCCACGGGCACGCGCACGTTGAAGCTCATAACGCGCAGCGCCTGCTCCGCGGATGCGGGATGCGGGGCGCCAAGCGCGAACAACAGGCAGGTCAACAGCAATCGCGACATGGTAATGGCGGACAGCACGCGAGTCGTCAGGGCGAAAGTCTAACCTGCTCCGCCTGCCCGCCCTCCGCAATCAGAAATGAAACTGCAGGAGCGGCTTCAGCCGCGACCCTCCTGGTTCGGCCGGTCGCGGCTGAAGCCGCTCCTACGCTGGGTCCTCGGTCTCAGGCTGCGCCCGAGCGCCTGCGAAGCTGCCACGACGCCAGCGAAACGGCCGCCAGGCCGATCACGGCACCCGGCCAGACGCCCCACGCCAGCGCGGCGGCCAGCCCGGCGTAGAGCGCGACGCCGCCCGCGACGATGCGCAGGAACCGATCGATCACCGGCACGTCGCGATCGCGCCGCAGCTCGAAGCGCACCACCAGCGCGATCACCGGCGCCACCATCAGCAGGCACAGCGCGATCCAGCCCGCGCGCCCCAGCCAGAACCCCGGTTCGCCCGGCACGCCGGCGTCGATCGGCAGCCCGAGCTTCTCGCCCAGCCAGGCCGCGGGCAGTTCGGCCAGCTTGTGCCACAGGTACAGCGGCATCCCGAGCGCGCCGACCACGGCGATCGCGCGCGCCAGCGTGCGACCGGCCAGCAGGCGCCTGGCCAGCGGCTCGAACAGCAGCACCGCACCCACCTGCAGCCACATCACGCCGACCAGCGCCAGCGTCGGCGGCAGCATGTTGTTGCCCGCCAGCGACACGCCGACCATGGCCACGGGATAGCCGCTGGCCATCGCCAGCACCAGCCACAGCGCACCCAGCAGCAGGAATCCGACACCGGCCCCCACGCCGCGGAAGCGTCCGCGCTTCCACGCGATGCCGAGCTGCTGCGGGATCAGCCACACGACCAGCATGTTGAGCCACGCGATTCCCGGCGGATGCTCCGCGACGCGGCGCCCGAGCCAGCGCAGGTCCTCCGGCGACGACACGCCGGCACGGACTCCGTCCAGCAGCGCGGCCGCGAGCAGCAGTCCCGCCACCGCCGCCAGGCCGAACCGGCGATCCAGCTGCAGGCACCAGGGCAACAGCGCCTGCACCGTCAGCAGCATCAGCAGGAACCACAGGTGGATCGTGAGCGACTGGTTGAACACGCCGAGCAGGCGCCCGCCCGCCAGCCACGCGATGGCCGCGAGCGCCACCAGCACCGCGAGATACGTCACCGTCGGCCGCGCCAGCCCCAGCGCGCGCGCAGCCCACCACTGCTTCTGTTCGCCCGCCTCGAGCCGCCGCGCAACGCCCTCGGCGCTGACCGCGGCCGAGACGAACACGAACAGCGGCACTACCTGCATTACCCAGGTGAGGAAGCCGGCGGCGTCCCACACCGCCAGCAGGTGGTCCGTTTCGACCAGTTGTCCATCGACCATGCGCGGCAGCGTGGCAATCCAGTGCCCGAGCACCACCACCAGCAGCGCGCAGGCGCGCAGCGCGTCGGGGTACGGGTCGCGCCCGGGGGTTGACGTTGTCATCGGCGGTCGCGCTGCCTGAGGAGAGATGCACGCATGTTAGCGGCCCGGCAGTTCGATGCCTGGAGCTGCCTCCCGAGATGCATGGGCCTGTCATCCCGGGAGATTCAGCCCCGTCACCCGGAAATCAAACTCGTCATCCCGTAATCTTCAAGCTTGTCATCCCGAACGCGGTGAGGGATCTGCCCGAATGCCTGCGCAAGCAGATCCCTCACTGCGTTCGGGATGACAGACAGGTACTTCTCCGGAAAAGCCTGGGATGACCATCCCTTATCTACATCACGGTGATGGTGCCGATCGCCAAACAGGGCCTGTACAAAAGCAGTGGCAAACGCCGCCCCCCTCGGCAAATCCCGTCAACCCGCCGGCGCCATCCGCACACGCGGCGTCAGCGCGAGATTCGCGCGCTCGCTCATCAGCTGCAGTTCGCCGTCCTGGATCATCGCGGTCAACCGCATGCCGCGTTCGAGCAGTCCGACCACGGCCTCGACCGAGTCGGGCGCGATATCGATCACCGTCAGGTTCTTCAGCCGCGCCAGCGCCGCCGCATTCTTGTTCCACCAGATCTCCGCGCCGCCGCCGCTGTAGGTCACCACCGCCACCTGCCGCGCGCGCCCGCAGGCCTTGCGGATCCGGCTTTCGTCCGGCTGCCCGAGGTCGATCCACAGCTCGATGTCGCCGGTGTAGTCGCGCTGCCACAGATCGGCCTCCTCCTCGCTGCTCAGGCCGCGCCCGAACTCGAGCCGCTCGTCCGCGAACAGTGCGAATGTGATCAGGCGCACCATCAGCCGCCCCGGCGTCTCCGATGGATGCTGCGCCAGGGTCAGGTTGTGCTCGGCGTAGTAGTGCCGGTCCATGTCGCTGACCTGCAGTTCCACCTTGTAGATCGTCGCATTGGGAGCCATCGTCACGCCTGCCGGAAGGAGACGCGATTGTAGTGGTGCGCCGCGGAGACAGGTTCACCATCCCGTGAATCCGCATCCGTATCCCGGGACGCAGGCCTCAGCGCGAGGCCCATCCCTGCCGGCCCCGATCGCGTCAGCGCGACCGGTCGACCGTCGGCAACAGGGGACGCATGAACGTGCGCTCATGGCGGAGCACGCATCCGGATTCGTCCCGGATCCGATCCGCGGCGATGAACTCCGGGTCCTTGCCGAACAGGGCACGGTAGCGTTCGTAGTCGGCCAGGCTGTCGAAGCTGAACAACGCCAGCGCCTGGTCGCTCGCGCCTTCGGCCGGAAGGAAATAGCCGTGGTGCCGGCCGCCATGCTTGTCGACCAGCCGCATCCACTCGACCGCGAAGCGCTCGAACGCCGCGGTCTGCCTGGAGTCGATCGTGTAGTGCACAACGCAGGTGATCACTGCCAATCCTCGAGAACCGGGGCCAGAGTGGACATTTTCCGGACAGGAGAACCGGAGCGGCGCGGAATTTCCCTACAGCCGGGAAGGTCCTTGCCGGATCGCATCGCCGCCGGCGCGCCGGCATGCTCGCCTGCACCCATCGCAAGGACGCGATCATGCCACGCCAGCCCCGCATCGACCTGCCCGGCATCCCGCAGCACATCGTCCAGCGCGGCAACGACCGCCAGCCCTGCTTCCTCGCGGACACCGACCGCATCCGCTACCTGCAGGACCTGCGCGACATCACCCGCCGCGAGTACTGCACCGTGCACGCCTACGTGCTGATGGACAACCACGTCCACCTGCTGGTGACGCCGATGGCGCCGGGCCAGATCGGCCGCCTGATGCAGGCCCTCGGGCGCGGCTACGTCCGCTACGTCAACGATCGCTACCGCCGCACCGGCACGCTGTGGGAGGGTCGCTACAAGGCCTGCCCGGTCATCGACGACGGCTACGTCCTGCGCTGCCAGCGGTACATCGAGCTCAACCCGCTACGCGCACGCATCGTGGCCGATCCCGGCGATTACCGATGGTCCAGCCATCGCGGCGCCGCGCTCGCCGAACCCGATCCGCTGGTCCATCCCCATCGCGCCTGGCTGGCGCTCGGTCCCGACCAGCCCACACGCCAGCGCGCATGGCGCGACCTGGTGACGGAAGCCGTCGACCCCGGGGAAACCGATGCCATCCGCCTGCACCTGCAGCGCCAGCACCTGTACGGGCCGGAGCGGATCCGTCGCGACATCGAAACACGGCTCGGGAGAACGGTCGGCGCCATACGGATCGGGCGACCGCGCAAGCCGATCGATGGGCTCATCGAGTGCTGGGAAAACCCATCCTGACCCCCGGTTCCGATTTTGAGGAAGGTTCTACTCCGGCGGGCGCTTCCGCAGGTACTCGTTGTACGCGTCGAGGCTCAACGACCTGCCTAGAAAGGTTTCGATCAGCGTGTTGGCGTCTTGCGAACCGCCGGGTTCCAGCACCTGCCTGCGGTACGCCATCGCGACGCCGCGATCGCGGATGCCCGCTGCCTCGAACCGGGTGAACAGGTCCAGCGCGATGGCCTTCGACCAGACGTAGGTGTAGTAGATCGCCGAGTAGCCATCCAGGTGGCCGAACCCGGCGTAGAAATGCACGTCTTCCATCGGAGGGAACGGCAGGTACTTCGCCTGCTGGGCGTCGAACATCGCTTTCAGGTCGAAGTCCGGAGGACGGTTGTAGTAGTTCAGGGAGACCGCGGAAAAGGCCAACTGCTGCTTCTGCCCCAGGGCGACGCCGAAGTTCCGCGCGACGTTCATCCTTTCCACCAGCTCGGCCGGGATCGGCTCCCCCTCCTCGTCCGAGGCGAAGCGTTTCAGCGTCTCGTAGTCCCATACCCACTCCTCGAGCAGCTGCGACGGCGCTTCGATGAAGTCCCACTGCAGGTTTCCCATCGACTGCGCGGCATACCGCGTCCGCCCCGAGTACAGCATGTGGACGAGGTGCCCGAACTCGTGCAGGAAGGTGGCGACGTCGCCGTGCTCCATCGGCCCGCTGTCCGGGAAGTTGCAGATCAGCGCGGCGAGCGGCGCCTGCCGCCCTTCGATGCCGGTGCGGATCGGGAACGCCGCGGCGTGGTTGAACTTGCCCTCGCGCGGATGCATGTCGAGGTAGAAGCGCCCGACCAGCCCGTCGTCGTCGTATAGCTCCCACGCGCTGACGCTTTCGTGCCAGACCGGCGCATCCCATGGACGGATGTCGGCGCCGAACAGATCGCGCACCAGTTCGAAGATGCCGTTGCGCGCCTTGTCGTAGGTGAAGTAGCGGCGCACCTGCGCGGCGTCCACCTCGTACTTCCGCTTGCGCAGCAGGTTGTTCAAGTACCAGTTGTCGTAGAGCTGCATCCGGTCGATGTCCGGATCGACGGTCCTGGCGAACGCCTCCAGTTCCGCATGGTCGGCATCCGCGCCCGCCTGCGCGGCGGCGTTGGCGTCGTCGAGGAACTGCGCCGCCCGCTGCGGCGACCCGATCATCTTGTCGGCGGTCACCAGCGTCGCATAGTCGGGATAGCCCAGTACCCGCGCCAACTCGTAGCGCTGCCGCAGCAAACGCTCCAGCACCGGCCGGTTGGCGGGATAGCCACGGTTGAAGCCGCCGACCAGCATCCTGCGCCGGGTCTCCCGTCGATCGGCGAAGCGCAGCACGGGGAACATGTCCGGATAGTCGTAGCTGACGTGGACCAGACCGTCCGCGGCGGGCGCGCGCGCGTCCAGCCAGTCCTGCGGCAAACCCGCGAGTTCCCCGGGCGTGAAGCCGAGGTCGCCCTTGTCGTCGCGGATGTTCTTCGCGAATTCCAGCCCGGTCTCGGTGATCCGCTGCTGGATCTCCGTCACCTTCGCGCGCGTCGCCGCGTCGCGGTCCACGCCCGCCAGCCGATAGGCGGTCAACTGCTTGTCCAGGGTGAACCGCGTCGCCGCGTCCAGGCCATCGACGGGGATCGCCGCCAGCCGGTCGTAGATCGACCGCGACAGCGACACCGCCGTCCAGAAATCGGAGATCCTCTGCACGCAGGCTTCCGCAGCCTCGCGCACCTTCGCGTCGACGTGCGTCTCCGACACGAGCGAGGCCTCGCCCCTCGCGTCCCCGACCAGCAGCCCGAGCGCATCGAACGCCGCGAAATCTCCGTCGATCGTCGCCGCACCTGCGCGCGCTTCCAGCGCCGATCGTGCGCGGCCGGCCAGGTCGAGCGTGGCGTCGCAGCGCTCGGCCACCTGCGCGGGAGACGCCGGCGCCACCGGCAGGTCGGACAACAGCGCGTCGATGCGAGGATCCAGCGGCGCCTGGGCGTGCACAGCGCCGGCGGCGAGCAGGAACAGGATGGCGGACAGGGCACGGCTCGCGGCAACTTTCATCGTCGGCTCCTTGACGTGCCGGACCTTCTCAAGGCCGGTCAATCTTTCCTGCAACGTCGAAATCCGGCGGAAGCGGACGCCCGCTCCGCTCCGGCATGCGCTCTGCGGGAAGCGAATGCATCTTCCTCCGCGCGTGCGCGACCTTGCGCAATCTCCGGCCCCTCCCAAACGGGAGTGGCGACCCCCGCATCGCGGCGGTAGCGTCGCGGGTCGAAGGGATTCCCAACGCACATGGAGACGCGTCATGGTCCGTCCAGCTGCCTGCGCCCTCGCCTTCTCCATGCTGCTGCCGCTGCTGCTGTCGGCCTCCACGCGGCAGGCGCTACCGGTGGGATTGAGCCTGCGCTTCGACAACAGCGTCGCCCCCGACCTCGCGCGCATCGGCGACCATCGCCGTTACCTGCAGGAGATCGACCTCATCTCCACCATCACCACCGAGACCGATCGCGGCATCGACCCGGTGATCGAAAGCGGCGACCTGTCCGGGCTCGACTGGCAGGGCGTGGAGATGGTGGAAGAAGACTGGCGCGCGCCCGGCGACGGCACCTGGACGCGGATGCGTTTCTACCGCAACGCACGCTGGATGGAGGCGCCCGGCAGCTTCGTCCTGCTCGGCCTCGATGCGCGCGGGCTGCCGGTCGGCGAACCGCTGCTCGCGCAGACCGGCAGCGACAACCACCCGCGGCGCGGCGGAACGTCCACCGGCGACGGCTTCGTGCGGCGCTTCAACGCCCGCCAGATCGCCACCGGCTGCCAGGCCAAGTACGACTGCAGCAACGCGACCCGCTTCGTCGCCCAGGCCCTGGTGCAGTTCCGGACCCATCTTTCCCCGGAGCGCGACGCCCGCCGCATCGATCCGGGCGCACGCTCGCTGGGGCTCTGGTGGAGCCAGCAGCCGCTGCGCATCCGCAAGCAGCGGCTGGTGGCGCCGACGCCCGCCCAGCTCCAGTACGGCTACGGTTTCCAGCCGCAGATCGAACTCGTCACCGCGCCCGCCAACGGCCGCTACTACCAGCCCGGCGAATCGCTGCGCGCGCGCATCACCCTGCGCGATGGCGAGGGCCGGCGGCTGCATCCGCCCGGTTCCCTGCCCACGTACGCCCAGTTCCTGCGCGACGAGATCCCCAGCGGCATCCGCTACTTCGACGGCTTCAGCCTGGAGATGACCACCTACTACGCGCTCAAGCACCGCGAAGGCAATTCGTTCGTGACCCTGAGCGGCCCGGTCGACAAGGTCCGCGTGCCGCGCGCGACCACCGGCATCGAACAGTTCTTCCTGCCGCAGGCGACCTCGGCGAGCGTGGTTCCGGACGGCTTCACCGGGCTGGCGTCGCTGGTGCCGAACACCGTCTTCCCCGGCGCGCTCGGGGACCCCGAACTCTGGGAGGCCCCGGTACCGGACGAGGTCGCCTTCACCCTGCCGATGGACGCGCAGCCCGGCACCTACACCATGGCGCTGAAATTCCGCCGCGATTTCGCCGGCGAGGCGCTCAACCGCGGCACCACCATCAAGCTGCAGGTCGGCACCGAAACGCCGACCGCATTCACCCCGGAAACCGGGCGATGCACCACCTGCCACGCCGGGCAGTCGGCACTCTCCAACGTGCTGCACGGCCTGGGCGATCGCAGCGCCTGCCATGCCTGCCACAGCCCGCTGGCGTTCGAACCAGACGGCGCGCTGGACATCCGCGTGCACATGGTCCACAGCCGGTCCGACCGTTTCCCCGGCGGCATGGACAAGTGCAGCCTGTGCCACACGCGATCGCCGCGAGGGCCCTTCCGCAACAGCGGCGAGGACGGCGCCACGATCGCGCTGCCGCCGTGACGATGAATCCCGTCATCCCGGCGAAGGCCGGGATCCAGCTCTTTCGATCCGTTGCGGAAAAGCCGGACCCCGGCTTGACCAGCCTTCGGCCGTTGAAAGGCGCCTCGCCGGGGCGACCCATTGTCCGGATCTTCCCTGGAGACGAGAGCTTTGCCGGGCGGCGGCTACTCTTGGCGTGCCTGCGTCGGGAAGGCCCCCGGCAGATGGGCTTCCCCGCTCCATCCGAGCACCTTCAGCGCCTCCGGCGCGACGACGACGTCCTGCAGGCCCTGCGGGCGCTGCGCCAGTTCGAAGCGGCGCAGTTCGACGCTGCGGAACAACGTGCCCTCGTAACCGGGTAACGCAACGCCGCGTGCCTCCAGCCCGGTGGCCTTGCGGAAGGCCTCCAGCGTCGCGAAGTTCGCCAGGCAGTTCTTCCCGGCGACGGGGCTCCAGGTGATGAGCGGTTCTGGTTCGCCGCCCGCACCGGCGCGCACGTAGGCGTTGCCGTCGACTTGCCTGGTCATCGGTCGGGTCACCGTGCCGCACAGCGCGGCGGGCTGGTCGAAGTGCAGGAGCGGCTTTTCGAAGCCCGCGCCTGCAACCAGCAGGTTGCCTTGGAACACGTGCCCCTCGCGCTCGTCGACGTCCGGTCCGGTCTGCGGGTGCCAGCCGAAATGGTCGTCCCTGGCGCTGCGTTCGTTGCGGTCGAACATCACCGGCGAGTTCAGGAAGGTGTTCTGGTACACGCGCGCGTCCGAGCTGTTCAGCACGCGGATGCCCTGCTCGTTGTCCACGAACACGTTGCCGGCCACCACCACGCCCTTCGAGATCTCGAAGAAGAAGCCGATCAGCGTCCCTTCGACGTAGTTGTTCGCGAACACGCCCTCGACGTTGCCGACGTCGTACCAGACGCCGTTCGAATCGGGATGGTCGACGACCAGGTTGTCGCGCACCACCACGTTGTGGGATTGATTGAATATCTTCACCGCCGCCGGGAAGTAGCCGGTCAGCTTCTCGATGTTGTTGCGGCGGACGATGTTGCGTTCCAGCAGCACGTCCGAGGAGCCGATGACGTAGATGCCTTCGGTGCCCGTGTCGCTCACCAGGGAATTGCGGATCGTGAGCCCGTCGCCGCGGAAATAGCCGGCCACGCGCGAGGTGAAGCTGATGGTGACGTGCTCCAGCGTCGTCCCCGTCACCTCCTTGCCGTGCTCGTCGCGGGCGGACACGCCCACCGGATCGTCGGTCGGCTCCTCGTTGGCCGTGGTCGAGGGCTTCTTGCCCTCGATGTCGATCGCGCGATAGGCGTACTGGGTGAAGGCGAGGCCGCGGATCGTCGGCCCTTTCCCGTCGGATTGCTTGCCGTGCACCGGCCGCGACGGGCGGTGGAGCGCGACGTCGTGGGCGGTGATCTCGACGAGTTTGTCCGTCGGATCGGCGCCGACGTAGACATAACCCTTGTCGTAATCGATGTAGAACGACTTGTCGCCCAGTTCGCCTTCCCAGCCCGCCGACTGCAGCAACTCGCCGTCGACGAACACCATGTCGTTGTTGAAGCGGTGCAGCGGCGTGCGCATGCCCTCGCGCTCGCGCCGCCACCAGCCCAGCGGCTGCGCCGGGAACAGCGTCGACCACTTCGTGCGCCAGACGTTCTCGCGCAGTTCCTCCCACTCGGTCGCGACCTGCGTGCCCTTCAGCACCGGCCGCTCGTCGAGGTAGGGCTGCAGCGTGATGCCCTGGTTGAGCTGCAGTCCACCGACGCGGTACGTGCCGCCGCGCAGCACGATGGCGTCGCCGGTGACCACGCGTGCGATCGCGGACTCGATGGTCGTGGGCTTCGCGAGCGCCGAGCCTGGCGCGGCGGCATCGCCGTCGGGCGCGACGTAGTAGACGGTGCCGGACGTCGGCACCGCGTAAGACTGCGGAATAGGCCCGTAAGGCCCGCCCGAGGGCTGCGCCGCGACCGGCGCCGTCGCCAGCGCGCCGAGCACGGACAGGAATATCCAGGACCAGCGGGACACGCGGCTGCGAGGCGCCGGAGGCGCAAAGGACGAGATCGGCATGTGGTTCCTCCCAAGGACGGCACGGATGCGGAGCATGCGGGACGCGCAGCCCGGTTGCATGTTAGCGCTAACAAAGATTAGCACCCCTGCCGCGCATCGTGCACGCTGCCGAAGGGGCCGCGTTGCTCCCTTCCTCACGCCGCTTCGGCGCCGCGCCGGACTGCCGCAAACACGCCGCGGCCGATCGCACGCGCGCTATCCAACTGCATCGCGCGATCCCGGGCATCGGAGTGCAGCAACAGCTCCGAGGTCGCCACGCGCGCGCCGCAGTAATCGAAGATGCCATGGTCGATCTGCGTCTTCATGGCGCCGAAATAGCCGTGCCGCGCGTAGGTGCGCTGATCCGCCCCTCCGACGGCGACCAGGTGCACGCGCAAGCGGTGCAAGCGCTTGGCGAGTCGCGCGTCCGGCCCCTCCCTGTAGTCGTATGCCCAGCCGTTCGCGAACACGCGGTCGATCCAGCCCTTGAGCAACCCGGGCATCGACCACCAGTAGACCGGATAGACGAGCACCAGTGCGTCGGCGCGGTCGATCCTCGCCTGCTCGGCGGCGACGTCGGCGGGCGGCGGCGCGTTCCGGAGATGCGCCGCGAGATCGACCGGGGTGAATCGCGGATCGAAGCCTTCGGCCGCGAGATCGGCGATTTCGAACGAATCGCTCCCGTCCGCTTCCGTCACGCCGCTGGCCACGGCGGCGACGACGCCGTGGGTGAAGGAACCGGGATCCGGATGCGCAAGAACGATGAGCGCGTGCATGTCGATGACTCCTGCGAGGGATTGCGGTGCGGAAAGGCCGCCTATATACTATTAGTAAGTTACTTTTCGTATACAAGATATGTCAAGCACCGGATCGCGCGCCCGCGCCGCCAGCGCCCCCCCGCGCCGGCGGCTGTCGCGCGAGGACCGCTATCGCCAATTGATGGACACCGCATGGCGCGCGATACGGGAAGACGGCACGGAGGCATTGACGCTCGGCCGGCTGGCCGAGCGCGCGCACGTCACCAAGCCCGTCGTCTACGACCATTTCCCGACGCGTACCGCGCTGCTGATCGCGCTCTACCGGGAATTCGATGAGCGCCAGACCGCGATCATCGACGCCGCCGTCGACGCCAGCAAGCCCACGCTCGAGGGCCGGGCCACGGTCATCGCGTCGTCCTACATCGCTTGCGTATTGGCCCAGGGACGCGAGATTCCGGGCGTCATCGCTGCGCTGACGAGTTCGCCGGAACTCGAACGCGTCAAGCGCGAATGTGAAGCGGGCTTCCGCGAGAAATGCCGGGCCGCGCTGGCGCCGTACGCGCCGGACGGCATCGTCCGTCCCGCCGGCCTCTGGGCCATGCTGGGTGCGGCCGAAGCGCTCTCCTATGCCGCTGCGACCGGGGAGCTCACCGCCGCGCAGGCGCAGGACGAACTGGTCGACACCATCGTCACGATGGTGTCGAGAGGCGCGCATGGCGGGCGTTCCCGCACCGGGAAGACGGCGCCCTCCCGATCCTCGCCGAAACGGCGTCGCGGCTGACGACCGAGGATACGGCGAGGAAGTCGACAGGCGCCAGGCCGAATCGACATTCGCGCTTCACGCATCCCGCCGGCGACACCTAATAGGTTGGAGGCGGTCGCTACACTTTGATGCCCTAGGGGATCTCCATGCCGGGCCGCCATCCGCTCTCGCGCAGGAAGGCCTTCGGATCCTCCATCCCGAAAATCCGCGCCAGCGCGGCGCGCTTGTCGTCGGAACCCTGGTAGTACGCCTTGACGATGCGATAGCCCACCCAGTAGCCCAGGTCGTAGGGCTCGTCCGAACCATCGGTGTAGTTGAATATCCACGCGCCCAGGTCGGTCTTGTCCATGTCCTTCACGAACGCGGATTCGATCTCCGCTTCGCGACCGCGCGTCCAACCGGCGTGTCCGGCGTTGCCGACGCCGCCCGAAATCAGTTCGGCGACGAACTCGGCCGCACCCTCCACCAGGGACATCCGCAGCACCGTCGCCTCGGGATCGCCGGGCTCCGGAGGCTCTTTCGCGGCGGCCTGCTGGATGTGCGCGTATTCATGCGCCACCACATGGACGAAACGGTCCTCTGGATCCGGGTTCATGAAGTCCGCGGCGCACAGCGCCTCCAGCCCGATCGTGACGCCGGAAGCATCGACGATCCCTACCGGCCGTCCGCGCCCGACCACGATCGCGACCGGCGGAAAACTGGCCTCGGGATAGAGCCGGGACAGGGTTGCCAGCGACTCCGCCAGGCGTCGCTTCACGTTCGGCAGCACCTCCAGGCACTCCCTGGCGTTCTCGTAGATCGCCGGATCGGCCGCGATCCGCTCGGCGATGCGCTCGCCGGTGACCCGTCGCAGCTTGGCGAACTCCTTCAGGCTGTCCGTGCCCAGCGACAGGTATTCGGCATCCAGTTGCTCCGCGCTCGGTCGCCCTTCGTTGGCGGCATAGAGCGCGTAGAACCGGTCCACGTCGTCGGTGCGGATTTCCGGCCCGGATGCCGCCAAGCAGGGCGCTCCGGCGAAAGCGAGCGCGGCCAGAAAAACGGCTCGATGCCGGCATCCCGCCCTGGCCGGCTTGCGCAACGGCTCCGGCCCGGGTGCGGACGATGTGGATACGAACTGTTTCGACATGGCGGCTGGCCTCTTCCGGGACTGGAGGTGCTTGTTCCAGGAGCAGGCTAGCCCCGTGTCGACGCCACACCGCGGGTCGAAAGTCATTGCAATGACCAAGGTCATGCCGACGGGAAGCGATCGCAATGACGTGCGCGGGCACGGCCCCGGCGAGCGGCTATTGCCGGCGCTCCTCCTGCGCGGTCAGCCGCAGGATCTGGCCCGGGTTGTCGGTGACGAGGTAGATGGCGCCATCGGGGCCGACCACCGGCTCGTAGGGGCGGCCCTCGGCCCTGAAGACGATCTCCTCGTGCTGGACGCGGTCGTCGTCGAGGGTGAGCAGGCGCAGGTCGCGCGGCGAAAGGCCGGTGACGAGCAGCTTGCCTTCCCACAGCGGGAATTCGGCGCCGCGGTAGAAGGTCAGCCCCGACACGCCGATGGAGGGCCGCCAGTAGTGGACCGGCTGCTTCACGCCCTCGGCCCGCGTGTGTGGCGTCAGGATCGTGCCGTCGTAGTTGATGCCGTGCGAGACGACCGGCCAGCCATAGTCGCCGCCGCCCTCGATGATGTTCAACTCGTCGCCGCCGCGCGGGCCGTGCTCGGTCGCCCAGATGCGTCCGCTCGAGGGTTCGATCGCCATGCCCTGCGGATTCCGGTGGCCAAGGCTGTAGACGGAGGCAAGCGCGTCGCCGCGGCCGCGGAACGGGTTGTCCGGTGGAATCGACCCGTCCGTCATGACGCGGTGGACCTTGCCGGTGGGTCGTCCCGGCTCGCGCGACAGTTCCTGCACGCCGCGGTCGCCGACGGAGAAATGCAGCCGTCCCCCGTCGTCGATCACCATGCGGCCGCCGTAGTGCCAGAACGGTTCTCCATAGGCGGATCGGTCGGCTTCGAACACGATCTCCTGGTCGACCCAGGCGTTGCCGCGGATGCGGCCGCGCACGACGCGCGTCATGGCCAGGGGATCGCCTTCGGGCCCCGTCTCGTCCAGCCGGTGGCTGTAGGAGAGGTAGATCCAGCCGTTCCCGGCGTAGTCCGGGTCGAGCGCGATGTCCAGAAGGCCGCCCTGGTTCCAGATGTGGCTGCTGACATGGACTTCGGGCGTGCCCGTCACCGGCTGCGGCTGCAGGACACCGTTCCTGACGACCCTGAGCCGGCCGGGGCGTTCGCTGACCAGCGCCGTGTCCGCATCCGTGAACGCGATCGCCCAGACCGTTTCGAGCCCGCCGGCGAACAACTCGACGCGGATCGCGTAGTCGAGCGTCTCGACCACGCCGGGAACGGCGTCGAACTCGCGCGGCTCTGCCTCAGCCGCGGCCTGCACCTCCTCCGGTTCGGGCTCCGGCTCGCCCTCGCGGGCGGGCAGGAACCCGGCGAGCGCGGTGATCTCCTCCGGCGCAAGCGTTTCGCCGAAGGCCGGCATGCCCTGCGAGGCGATGCCGTTCCTGATGATGCGGGCCAGGTCGGCGCGGCTGCCGCCGTAGCGATAGGTCCGGGTCGAGAGCGGCGGGCCCAGCCCGGTGCCCTGCCGGTCGGCGCCATGGCAGGACGCGCAGTTCCTCTGGTAGAGCGCGGACGCGTCGCTCCGGGCTGCCGCAGGCGCGCCTGCGGCGACTACCAGGACCAGTACGGCGACCGCGACGCGGGCAAGCGTTCGAACATGAATACCGGGCATGGCGCACATCCTCCTCGGGCAAGCGTTCGCAACGCCGGTCACTTCGTTGCTCCGGCCCATCTCCTGCAAAAGCCATCGCGCCTGAAGGCGCTCCTGCAGGAAACGGGACAGGACAACGGACCGGTCCAGCGCAAGGAGAAGACGGATCGCCCGCCGCCTGAATGGAGGAAAGCTGGGGTTTTGCTATAGATTCACTGCAGGCGCCCCGAAGCGCCGACGACGACGCGGTTCCGGATGATCGAGCGTGTGAGCGAACAGACGAGCATCGGCAGGATCGACCAGGCGCTGGACGATCGGACGAACCGCGGCGGCCATCCGGGCTTCACCGCGGGCGAGGCGCTCGTCCAGCCCGCGCTCAACCGGATCTCGATCCACGGCCGCGTCGTGCAGGTCGAGCCGAAGGTCATGCAGGTACTGCTGCTGATGGCGGAGCGGCCCGGCGCGGTGATCTCCCGGGAAACCTTCCTCGACACGGTGTGGGCCGGCACCATCGCCGACGACTACCTCCTCAACCGCGCGGTCTCGGAACTCAGGAAGGTCTTCGACGACGACGCGCAGGCGCCCCGCTACATCGAGACGATCCGCAAAGGCGGCTATCGCCTCGTCGCCCCGATCGCGCCTGCCAGGGTCGCCACGGCGGTCGCCAGCCCCCACCCATCCCTTCCCGACCCGCCGGACGCATCGCCCGCCGTGCCGGCGCCCTCCCCCGGGGTACTCCGGTCCCCGCGCGCGCGCGTCGCATGCGCATTGGCCGCGGCCGCCGTCGTTGCCGCCTTGGCCGCGGTCTTGCTGACGCCCGGTACCGCTCCCCGAAGTACCGAAGGCCATGACATCCGACCGCTGACGAGCTTCGTCGGCCGCGAACTCGAACCCGCCCTGTCGCCGGACGGAAGCCGCATCGCCTTCATCTGGGACGGCGGCGACGGCGCCTTCGACGTCTACGTGAAGACCGTCGGCAGCGAAGACGTCCTCAACCTGACCAACAGCGAGGTCGACGAGCGCCACCCCGTCTGGTCCGCGGACGGACGGGCGGTGCTGTTCGCGCGTTCCGACGAATCCGGCATCTCGATCCTGCGCGTCTCGGCGCTCGGCGGCGGCGTGACCCGCGTGTTCGGCGACGAGGCCTCGACCGACATCCGCGGCATGAGCCTGTCGCCGGACGGCACGCAGCTCGCCTATGCCGCACGCGAGCGCGCAACCGCACCCTACCGGATCGTCCTGGCCTCGCTCGACGACGGAGGACGGCGCGTCGTCTCGACTCCCGAGCCGGGCTCGCTGGGCGACATCGACCCGCGCTTCGCGCGCGATGGCCGGTCCATCGCCTTCGTCCGGTCCGTCAACGAAGTCACCAAGGATCTTTACCGGACACCCCTCGATGGCGGCGAGCCGACCCGCCTGACCTTCGACAACCGCAAGATCAACGGACTGGCCTGGTCGCCCGAAGGCGAGCGGCTGCTGTTCACCTCCACCCGCTCGGGCGTGTACGGCCTCTGGTCGGTGGCCCCGGATGGCGGCGACCTGCGCCAGCTTCCCCTGGGCCACGAGAACGTCCAGCAGCCGGCGACGGCGGCGGGCGTCGATGCCATCGCCTTCGAACACTGGATGCACCGGTCGCAGCTGCGGCAGATCGATCTTGCGCGGCGTGCCGAACTCGACGCCGGGCGCTACTTCCGCTCGACCCGCTGGGATTCCAGCCCGGCCTGGTCGCCGGACGGCACGCGGATCGCGTTCAGTTCGAACCGCAGCGGTCCGCACGGCATCTGGGTCAGCCACCGCGATGGGCGGGACGCCGTGCCGATCGCGGATTTCGGCGGCGCGTTCATCGACAATCCCGCGTGGTCGCCGGACGGCGCGCTGATCGCGTTCGACGGCAGTCCCGACGGGAAGAACTCGATCTTCACCGTCCCGCCGGATGGCGGCGTGCCGCGCCGGATCGTCGAAGGACCAGGCGACAACCGCAACCCCGCTTGGTCGCGGGACGGGAAGTGGCTCTACTTCGAATCCAACCGCAGCGGCGAATGGCGGATCCATGCCCAACCCGCGAACGGCGGGACGCCTGTCGCGATCACGGGCGACGCCGGCACCAATCCCCGGGAATCCGCCGACGGCCGCTGGCTGCTCTACACGAAGCCCGATACGCGCGGATTGTGGCGACGTCCCAGGGAAGACTGGAGCACGGGCACCATTGCGGATTCGGAGGACCTGCTGATCGCCCACCTCGAACCGCGGGACGGCAGCAACTGGGCGCCGGCGGACGACGGCATCTACTTCCTGCGGCGTCCGGCCGAAGGCGCCGCGCGCCTGTCGCTGTTCGACCCCGCGAACGCATCCACGACCGACCTCGTGGCCCTGTCGCCGGCGTTCGAGGGATGGGGATTCGACCTTTCCCCGGACCAGGCGCAGCTCGTGTATTCCGAGCCGATGGTGCACGAGAGCGACCTGCGGCTGGCGGTGCCGCGGTAGTCATCGCGCGGAGGGAGACGAGCGCTCGATCGCGAGACGCGACCGCTTGCACGGAAAGGGGAATTCCTCCGGGTCGATCCCATCGCTTGCGGCGCAAGGTGCCTGGATGACGATGGACAAGCCTGGCTTGTCATCCCGAGCGCAGCGAGGGATCTTCCTCCCGGAGATAGCGAGCCGAAGATCCCTCGCTGCGCTCGGGATGGCACCCGACGCCATGACGCCGAATACGCCGCCGCGGCCGTTGATCCACGGTCGCGCCTGAAGGCGCTCCTGCAGGAGCATCGGCGAGCCTGTAGGAGCGCCTTCAGGCGCGACCGCCCGCCGCCACGGCAAAAGGCAAACGCCCCTCAGCCGGGGGAAGACCCGGTTCTCAAGTGCGGTTCCTCGGGCTCCTGGACCAGCCTGGGCCAGTCTCCATGCGCGCCGGAGCCGAGGCCCCGGGCGTCGCGCAATTCGCCCAGCGGCGGAATGACCAGCGTGGTGTATTCCTCGTAGCGCGCCGCCGGCAGGTCGCGCAGCGGCATACGGTCGGCGCGGAAGGTTTCGATGGGCAATCGTTCCGCCTCGTAGAGGATCACCTCGTGCTCGGGCGGGTACCAGCGCAGCAGCTTGTCCACCAGCGCCTGCAGGCCGTCGCGCTCGGCGTGCAGGCGGGTGCAGGACAGGTCGCCCGACAGCGCCACCTGCCACAGCAGCACCAGGCCGGCGGTGTCGGGCTGGCGGTCGTAGATGAGGAAATGGGTCGCCTCCATCGACTGCACGCCGCGCCGGCCCGGATCGAGGCCGAGATCGGCGTACAGGCAGGCTTCGGCGGAAATCCCGGGCTCCATGCGCGCCGGGATGCCTTCGGCACGCGCCTTCTGCACCACCTTGTGCGGCACGTCGGCGAACACGCCCGGGTGGCCGTAGAACACCGCGCACACCTGCTTGCCCGCGCGCACCTGGGACATGATCGCCGCATCGATCTCGCGGTACGTCTGGCGCCGGTCCTTGCCGGAGGCGTAGTGCACGCCGAGGTTGATCGCATCGGGGCGGAAGCCGTGGATCATCGCCAGTGCGAACGGGTCGGCGAGGCAGAACACCACTTCGGCTTCGCGGATCTCCGACAGGCAGCGCTCGCTGACGTGGCGCCCGAACTGGATGCCGCTGCCGACCACCACCAGGCCCGCGGCCCGCGCCGGCGCGATGGCATCGCCGTTCGCGCAGACCACGCGGTCGCGGCCTTCGTGCTTGGCGCGGTACAGGGCCTGGTCGGCCTCGTGGACCAGTTGCTCCAGCGTCGCGGTGTGCGCGTCGGCCTGGCAGACGCCCGAGCTGATGTTGAAGCGGAACGTCCGCCCGAACACGGTGATCGGTTCGATCCGCTCGTGCAGGCGCTGCAGCAGCACCTTGGCCTGCGCCGTGTCAGCCTCGAGCAGGATCGTGAACTCGTCGCCGCCGCTGCGGCCGGCAATGCCGTGCCTGCCGAAGGTTTCGCTGATCCATGCGCCGAGCGACCGCAGCGCCTCGTCGCCCGCGGCGTGGCCATGGCGATCGTTGACCTGCTTGAACAGGTCGATGTCGGCGACGATCGCGGTGAACGGCCGCCCGGTCTTGCGCGCCTGCGCGAACGCCGCCTCGCCGAGCCTGCGGACCTGCTGGTAGTTGTACAGGCGGGTCAGGCTGTCGTGCTCGGACAGCCAGCGGTAGCGGCGGCGCTCGCGGAACGAGCGGCGCAGCAGGACCGTGAGCAGGATGGCGGCGAGCAGCAGCCCGCCCATGCCGGCGGCGAGCAGCCACTGCCGGCGCTGCGTCGCGGTGACCTGCAGCGCGGCCAGTTCCTTCTCGGCTTCGAGCAGCGCGATCTGCTGTTCCTTCAGGCGGGTGTCGAACTGGACCTGCAGGTAGGCGAGCTGGCGTTCGCGCGCATCGCGCTCGGCCGCTTCCGTCGCCGACATGGCCTGCCTGAGGTGGGAGAGCGACGCGGCGAGGTCACCGCGGCGTTCGGCCAGCATGGCCAGCAGGTTCTCGGTCTCGGCAACGGCGAGTTCGGCATTCTGGTTCCGGTAGTAGCGCAGGGCATCGGTCAGCAGCGCCTCGGCCCGGTCGAGTTCCCGGTTCGACTCGATCAGGCCTTCCGCGACGATGAGCCTGGCGCCCCAGGCACCGGCGACGTAGCCCGCGCTATCGAAATCGGCGATCGCCTGGCCTGCCCAGTCCAGCGCCTCTGCCGGACGCCCTTGGACGACCGCCATCTTGCCGACGCCGGCCTTGCCGCTGGCGATGAAGATCGGGTCGCCGGCGCGGTTGCAGGCCTCGATCTGGCGATGCCGCCAGGCCTCGGCTTCGCGGAAGTTGCGCGCATACTCCTCGGCCAGGGCCACGTCGCCCACGGCGAAGCACAGTGCCCGCGGATCGTTTCCGGCCTCGACCTGTTCGAGGCCGCGCAGCGCCAGCTCCCGCGCCTTTCCGCTTTCGCCGACGAAGGTATGCAGGTAGCTGGCGACGCCGAGCAGCCGCGCCGATTCCTCCGGGGCCTCGGGCAGGTAGGACAGCCCCTCCTCGAGCCAGGTGAACGCCTGCGGCCAGTCCTCGACGTTGGCGGCAAGGCTGATGGCCGTCGTATAGACGCGCACGCGCAGTGCCGCCGGCATGTCCTGGCGCAGCAGCTCGGCCAGGCCTTCAAGCGCCGCGGACTCGCTGCCGGCGATCCCGAGGTTGCGCAGGCGGACGAACTCCACGCGATGGCGCTGCTCCGGGCTCAAGGCATCGAGCTGCTGCGACAGGTCCTGGATCCTGGTGTTCGATTCCGTCCAGTGCGCAACGACGCCCAGCCGCTCGATCTCCCTGACCTGCGGCTCCAGCGCGTCGTTGGCGGACGCCGGCGTGCCGGCGAACGCCAGCAACAGGACCGCAATGGAGATCAACCGGCACATGCGATGCGATCGGGCAACGACGAGGGCTCAGTCGTCGTAGGCCTTGATGAGGTGGTTGGTGGCGAACTTCCCTTCCGTCAGCCCGGTGAGCCGCATGATCGCCGCGTGATCCTTCTCGAGGATCGCCTTGCGCTCCTCGTCGGACAGGCCCGCGCGCCGGGTCACGCCTTCCGGATCCTTCTCGTACTCCGCCGCCAGCGCGGCATCGCGACCGAGCGCCCGCATCAGGTCAAGCAGCTTCGACATGTCCATTCCCCCTCAGGTATCGACCACGCATCCTTTGCCGCACGTCCGCGGGCCGCTCGTGGCACGAAGCCCGTGCGACGAGCCTCCCGGCAGGACCGGGCGGGCCCTTTTGCTTCCGCTCGATCCGGTCGACATTAGCACAGGAATGTTTGAACCGCCGGTTCTTCGCCCAGGCAGGAATCCAAACGAAAAAACCGGGGCCGAACCGGAAACCTGCGCGACCGGCGCTCAGGACTTGAGCTTCCACCCGGTCCTGAAGATCCACCACACCAGCACGAGGCACAGGGCCAGGAAGCCCAGGATCGCCGCCATGCTGACGCCCACGTTGACGTCGGCCACCCCGTAGAAGCTCCAGCGGAAGCCGCTGATCAGGTACACCACCGGATTGAACAGGGTGATCTTCTGCCACACCGGCGGCAGCATGCTGATCGAGTAGAACGCGCCGCCCAGGAACGTGAGCGGCGTCACGATCATCAGCGGGATCACCTGCAGCTTCTGGAAGTCGTCGGCCCACAGGCCGATGATGAAGCCGAACAGGCTGAAGGTCACCGCGGTCAGCAGCAGGAAGCACAGCATCCAGACCGGATGCGCGATCTCGTAGGGCACGAACAGGCGAGCGGTGACCAGGATCAGCACGCCGAGGATCAGCGACTTGGTCGCCGCGGCGCCGACGTAGCCGATGACCACCTCGATGTACGACACCGGCGCCGAGAGCAGTTCGTAGATGGTGCCCGCCCACTTGGGCATGTAGATGCCGAACGAGGCATTGGAGATGCTTTCGTTCAGCAGCGACAGCATGATCAGCCCGGGGATGATGAAGGCGCCGTAGCTGATGCCGTCGATGGCGCCCATGCGCGAGCCGATGGCCGCGCCGAACACCACGAAGTAAAGCGAAGTCGACAGCACCGGCGAGGCGATGGACTGGGTGACGGTGCGGAAGGTGCGCGCCATCTCGAAGCGGTAGATCGCGCGGATCGCGTGCCAGTTCATCGAAATCCCTCCGTACAAGCAAGACCGTCATCCCCGCGAAGGCGGGGACCCAGTGACTTTGCTTCCAGAAAGCGCCGAAGCGCCGGATCGGCCAGCCTTCCGGGCGCTTGAACGGAGCCTCCGCCTTCATGGAAGGGATGAAAAATTGCGGAACCGCTCATGCGCCTGCTCCATTCCTGCCGCCCTGCACCAGGCCGACGAAGATCTCCTCCAGCGAACTCTCGCTCGAATGCAGGTCCTTGAAGTCGATGCCGAGCTCGCCCAGCCGCTTGAGCAGCGCGGCGATGCCGGTTTCCTCGGTTTGCGAATCGAAGGTGTAGACCAGCGCGTGGCCGTCGTCGGCCAGCTCGAGCGCCAGCGCGGAAAGCTCGCCGGGGATCTCCCGCAGCGGATTCTGCAGCGCCAGCGTCAGCTGTTTCTTGCCCAGCTTGCGCATCAGCACGTGCTTGTCCTCGACCAGCACCAGTTCGCCCTTGTCGATCACGCCGATGCGGTCGGCCATCTCCTCGGCCTCCTCGATGTAGTGCGTGGTCAGGATGATGGTGACCCCGTCCTCGCGCAGCTTGCGCACCATCTCCCACATGTCGCGGCGCAGTTCCACGTCGACGCCCGCGGTGGGCTCATCCAGGAACAGGATGCTCGGCTCGTGCGACAGCGCCTTGGCGATCAGCACGCGGCGCTTCATGCCGCCCGACAGCGTCATGATCCTGCTGTCCTTCTTGTCCCACAGCGACAGGTCGCGCAGCACCTTCTCCAGGTATTGCGGGTCCGGCGCCTTGCCGAACAGCCCGCGGCTGAACTTCACCGTCGCCCACACCGTCTCGAACGCATCGGTGGAGAGTTCCTGCGGCACCAGGCCGATCTTGCTGCGCGCGGCGCGGTAGTCGCGCACGATGTCGTGGCCGTCGGCGGTGACCGTGCCCTCGCTGGGATTGACGATGCCGCAGACGATGCTGATCAGCGTGGTCTTGCCGGCGCCGTTGGGTCCGAGCAGGGCCAGGATCTCGCCCTTGCGGATCTCGAGATTGACGGATTTCAGCGCCTGGAACCCCGACTTGTAGGTCTTGCCGAGGTTGCGGATGGAAATGATGGAGGGCACGGCAGTCCTGCGATGGTGCATCGAACGAGGGGTGGATCGTACCGGAGGGGCAGCGACGGCGGCGTCCCGTAGGCGGGAAAATCAATCCCCGCACACCACCACCACTGCAACCCTCCAACAACCTTCCCATTGTCCGTCCTCCCCGCGAAGGCGGGGATCCAGCGTCTTTCAAGCAGCTGAATGCCAAGACACTGGATCCCCGCCTTCGCGGGGAGGACGGATATCCGCGAGAGTCCCTGCCGTCGTACACGGGATGTCACAGCCGGATGGCGTGGATCGTCGAACCTTGAACCTTGGAAGGGCGTCCCGCCCGCATTCCAGGAGACCCCGAATGAACGACACCGACGCCCCCTCCAGCCCCGTACATCTGGAACAGCACATCCCCGACGTGTTCAAGGCGCTCCAGGCCGTCCACCGCGCCAACGACGCCCACGGCCTGGAGCAACCACTGCGCCACCTCGTGCACCTGCGCGCCTCGCAGATCAACGGCTGCGCGCACTGCATCCGCATGCACAGCCGCGCGGCGCGCGAAGACGGCGAGACCGACGCCCGCCTCGACCATCTCACCGCCTGGGAGCACATGGCCGAATACACTGAAGCCGAACGCGCCGCCCTGGCCTGGACCGAAGCCCTGACGCGGCTCACTGGCGCCCATCCGGATTTCGGCCCTTTGCGGGCACGGCTGCGACGGCAATTCAGCGAGGAACAGATCGCCGCCCTGACCGTGGAAATCGCCATGATCAACCAGTGGAACCGCATCGCGATCTCGCGCCATTGACATGCCTCCCGCCGACCACGCCACCGCGTTCGAGCAGGCCCGCCCCGGCCTGCTCGGCCTCGCCTACCGCCTGCTCGGTTCGCGCGCGGATGCCGAGGACGCCGTCCAGGACACGTTCCTGAAATGGCGGTCCGCCGACCGCGGCAGCATCGAGAACCCCGACGCCTGGCTGACCACCGCCTGCACCCGTCACTGCCTGGACCTGCTGCGCAACGCGCATCGCACGCGCGTGCAGTACATCGGCACCTGGCTGCCGGAACCGCTGCAGCTGGCCGATGAAGGCGACCCGGCCTCGGGCGCCGAACTTGCCTCATCGCTGACCACCGCCTTCCTGCTCATGCTGGAGCGGCTCACGCCGAAGGAGCGCGCGGCCTACCTGCTGCACGAAATCTTCGACATGGACTATCCCGACATCGCACGAACGCTGGACATGCAGGAGCCCGCCTGCCGCAAGCTGGTCTCGCGCGCCCGCGACCACGTCGAGCGCGCGAAGGTGCGGCACGTCACGCCATCCGCCCGCCAGGCGGAACTGCTGGCCGCATTCGAGACGGCCATCGGCCAGGGCGAAACCGGCGCCCTGGCGCGCCTGCTCTCGGCCGACATCCGCCTCGCATCGGACGGCGGCGGCAAGGTCGCGGCCGCGCGCCGCGTGATCGTCGGCGCCGCCGACGTCCTGCGCTTCATCACGGCCGGCCTGCATGTCTGGTGGACGGAGCAGCGGCTCGAACGCACGATCATCAACGGCAACCTCGGCCTGATTTCCCGCGATGCCGACGGCCGGATCAAGGACGCCGTGTCGTTCTCGTACGATGCCGACGGCCGCCTCGACGGCATCTACATCATGCGCAACCCGGACAAGCTGGCCTTGCTGGACGAGGTGGTCGGTTCGATCCACTGAGGCCCCACGGCAAGCCATCTTCGCTGGCGCGCCTGCGCGCGCCAATGCCGTCATCCCCGCGAAAGCGGGGATCCATTTTGACTTTCGCATCCAGACACTGGCGCCCCGGCTCCACGGGGATGACGCCGGAAGATCTGCCGATGCCTCCACGATTGCGAACCCGGCTACGTCTCCCGGAACACCGGCTCGAGCAAACGGAACGTGCCGGCATCCGCATCCATCTCCACCCTGCCGCCCACCGGCACGATGAACTGCTGCCGGATGTGGCCGATCATCGCGCCACGGTAGGCGGGGATCTTCAGCGGCTTGATGTGGTCGTCGAAGATCTGCGGCAGCGTCAGCGAGCCGTAGCCGCCGCCGGGGTCGCAATCGGTGCACTCGCCGAAGACCAGGCCGGCGATCCTGTCCAGCGCGCCCATCAGTTTCAAGGTGCTGAACATGCGGTCGATGCGGTACGGCGCCTCCGACACATCCTCCAGGAACAGGATCTTGCCGGTGAAATCCGGCAGGTAGGGCGAGCCGGCCAGGGCCGTCAGCACCGTCAGGTTGCCGCCGACCAGTTCGCCTTGCGCCTGCCCTCCGGTGATGGTGACGGTGCGGTTCCTGCGCTGCACCAGTTCGTCTCCGGCATCGGCGAGGTTGCGGTACTGCATCGGTTCGCGATCGAAGAACACGCGACGGAACTGGTCGGCATTGAAGCTGTTCCAGCTGCCCGAGCCGATGGGGCCGTGGAAGGTGACCAGGCCGGCCTGTGCCAGGAGGGCGTTGTGCAGCGCGGTGATGTCGGAATAGCCGAGCAGCACCTTGGGGTTGCGCCGGACGAGGTCGTAGTCGAGCAGCGGCAGCAGGCGCGCGGCGCCCGATCCCCCGCGCGCGCAGACGATGGCCTTGACGGCCTTGTCGGCGAACATGGCATTGAGGTCGCCGGCGCGTTCGGCGTCGGTTCCGGCGAGGTGGCCGCGCCGCGAGGCGAGATGGGGGCCGGCCTTGACCTTGAATCCCAGCGCCTCCATCGCTTCCTGCGCAAGCTGCAGGTCGAGCGGATCGTCCGTGGCCGCGGACGGGCTGACCAGTGCGACGGTGTCGCCCCTGTTGAGCGGTGCCGGCAGCAATCGTCCGCGCGGGGCCGCCATCGCGCCGCCGCCACCGGCCAGCGACGGCAGCAAGGTCGCCAAAGCTGCGTTTCCGAGGAATTGTCGCCTGCGCATGCCGTCGCCCGCCGGTCCTGAAACCCGGACCAGCTTAGCAATCCTGCTTCGAACGGCGCGAGGACGATCCCGGGCCGCGCGCCATGTCTTCTTCCGGGAGATGTCGATTCCGCCCCCCGACGTTCGTCCTACCCTGGAACCCGCCACGATCCAGCCAGTCCCGGAGGAACGACTATGACCAGCAAGAACACGATCTGCCTGTGGTTCGACGGCACCGCGCTCGAGGCCGCGACCTTCTACGCCGAAACATTCCCGGACAGCGCCGTGACCGCCGTCCACCACGCCCCGGGCGACTTTCCGTCCGGCAAGCAGGGCGACCTCCTGACCGTCGAGTTCACCGTGCTCGGTGTCCCCTGCCTCGGCCTCAACGGCGGCCCGGCGTTCAAACACAGCGAAGCGTTCTCGTTCCAGGTGGCCACCGATGACCAGGCCGAAACCGATCGGCTGTGGAATGCGATCGTCGGCAACGGCGGCCAGGAGAGCGCCTGCGGCTGGTGCAGGGACAAATGGGGCCTGTCGTGGCAGATCACGCCGCGCGCGCTGACCGAGGCCTTCCACGATCCCGACCGGGCCGCGGCCGAGCGCGCGTTCGACGCCATGATGGAAATGCGCAAGATCGACATCGCCGCGATCGAGGCGGCGCGGCGCGGCTAGGTATTCCGCTCAGACCAATCGACCGGACCGCGATCGACCACATGCGCGTGGACGCCACCCTGCTCGGCGGCAAGCTGGTGTTCGAACGGAATGTGGAACGGGGCGCGCGCTAGCAAACGAAGGGCTCGGATGCCGTGCAGATGGTTCTTGTCATCCCCGGCCTGGCGAGGGATCCCGCATGCGGCCAGCGCATGACCCGCCGAAGCAGATCCCTCCCTCCGGACCAAGTCCGGAGCCAGGATGACGTTCCGAGGGATGCACTTACACTGTGCGCCCCTCCCGATCGCGCGGACCCCATGGCCAAACCCAACTACTCCTTCGAAAAGCGGCAGCGCGAACTGGCCAAGAAGAAGAAGCAGGAAGAGAAGGACGCGAAGAAGCGCGCCGAACGCGAGGCTGCCAGGGCCGACGCGTCCCCGCCGCAGGAATGACCGCCGCCCCGCCGCAGGCGGCGCACATCTGGGTGGACGCCGATGCCTGCCCGGTGCCCATCAAGGACATCCTGTTCCGCGCCGCCGAGCGCGCGAAGGTGTCGGTCACCCTGGTCGCCAACCAGTGGCTGCGCACGCCGCCGTCGCGCTTCATCCGGGCGCTGCAGGTGCAGGGCGGCTTCGACGCCGTCGACGATGCCATCGCCGAACGCGCCGGTCGCGGCGACCTCGTCGTCACCCAGGACATCCCGCTCGCCTCGCGCGTGCTGGCCAGGGGCGCCGAGGCCATCGACCCCCGCGGCGAGCGCTTCACGCCCGACAACATCGCCGAACGCCTGTCGGTTCGCAATTTCATGGAAGACCTCCGCGGCGCCGGCGTGCAGACCGGCGGCCCGGCCGTCTTCCACGCGCGCGACCGGCAAGCCTTCGCCAACCAGCTCGACCGCTGGCTGGCTCGACATTCGTAAGGCGGGCCCAGGCGCGCCTTGCGCGGGTCGCCTTGTTTTGCCGCCCCTGCGATGGATCAATAACGGCCAACGAAAGTCCGGATGTCGTCCCGGGCGCAGAGCTGTCTCTTCATCACATCGCCCGTATTGGCCAGGACCCGCATCCCCTCTGGATGTTGTTCAGGAGGACATGAGGCGACAGGCGCAGGCAAGATTTCCCCCTTCGGTCGAGATGACAAGCCAAAGGCGAAGAACCACCTGCCGTCATTTCGACCAACTCCTGTCATTTCGACCGAAGGGAGAAATCTTGCGTCGAACGTGGGGATGCATACGCACACATCGGCCACCCGGCGCCAACGGACCATATGCGCCGCACTCGGCAGAAGATGCAGATGTGATGAAGAGACACGGCGCAGCGAGGGATCGGGCTCCTTGCGCCGACCCGGGAGCAGATCCCTCGCTGCGCCCGGGACGACGGAGTTCATTTTTCCGGACGCTCCAAGTGGACCTGGGTCGCCCCGTTCTACCCGGCACCCGTTCTTCCTCATCCGGACCGGACCGCGGCCGTTGCCGGCAGCAGCCCGGCCTTCCGCTCCCGGCGATATCGCGCCGGCGGTACACCGAACGCGCGCTTGAAGGCGCGGCTGAACGCTGCTTCCGACTCGTAACCGACGTCGCAGGCGACTCGCAGGACCTTCCAGTTCGTCGTCAGCAAGCGGCGCGCGCCGAGTTGGAGACGCCAGCGCGCCAGGTATGCGAGCGGCGGCTCCCCCATGAGTTGGGCGAAGCGGTCGGCCAGCACCGTGCGCGAGGTGCCGCTCGCCCGCGCCAGATCGGGCAACGTCCATGCGTGCGCGGGGTCGCGATGCAGGAGCGCGAGCGCCCGCCCGACCTTGGCGTCGCGCGCGCCGGCCAGCCAGCCGGTACGCCCGGGCGGCAACTCATCCATGTATCGGCAAAGCGTTTCCACGAACAGCGCCTCGGCGAGCTTGGCGAGCACCGCCATCCGACCGGCCTGCTGCGATTCCGGCTCGCTCGCGCAGTGGCGTATCGCGCTCTCGACCCATGCGCCCGCCGGGCTGTCGCGCACGTTGACCTTGAATATCGCAGGCAGGCCGCTCAGGAACAGGCCTTCCGCGTGACGCTCGCAACCCAGGTAGCCGCAGATGATCCGGGTCACGGGTCCATCGCCGCCCCACTTCTCGGCGGACAGTTTACCCTTCGCGAGCTTCGGCAACAGGCGCGACCCGGGGAACAGCCTGGACGTTCGTCCATGCCACATCTCGTGCGCGTCGCCGTGCGGGAATACGACCATGTCCCCGGCCGCCAGGACGAGCTCGTCGTGACCGGCGGTGCGGGCGGTCGCGCGTCCCTCCGTCACGAGGTGGAACAGCACCAGCCGCTCGCTGTCCGGTGAGATCATGGGACCGATCCGGTCCTGCGCCGGCGTGGCGAATCGCCACGGCGCCGCGAACTCGCCGTTGAAAAAGAGCGCGCCGCTGACGCGTACCGCGCGCATGGCTTCCGACAGTGCATCCATCTGGCTGGTCGCCTGCAAAGAACTCCGGACTCGCGATCAATTCCGGTCCGACGCGCCTCGGCAGACTCTTTCCGGCACAGGCGCGATACGTCGCCGAGTATAGGAGGAAGCCGTGGAGAACCCGACATCGCAAACCCTGCACATCCTGCAGCGTTTCAATCAGGCATTCTTGCAGCACGACGCGTCGCTGCTGGACGAGCTGGTCGCCGAGGATTGCGTCATGGAGAGCGTGGAGCCGGCGCCCGATGGCACGCGTTACGCCGGGCGCTCCGCCTGCCCCGCGTTCTGGCGCAAGCTCGCCGATAGCCGCGACGGCGAGTTCGCCGACGAGGACATCGTCGCCGGCGGCGAGCACGGCGTCATCCGCTGGCGCTACCGCTTCGGCCCCGGGCTGTCGCAATCCATCCGGGGGGTGACCGTCATGCGCGTGAGGAAGGGCCTGATCATGGAGGCGCATGGATACGTGAAGAGCGGCGATGCTCCCGTGGCGGCAGCCGTCCTCAATGCGACGGCCTGCAGCGGCGTCTAGCGGCGGGGCGCGTATCCGGCAAGGACCGATCGTGCCGATCGTCTTCATGCGCCGGACGATGGCGATGGAGGTCGATGTTCGAAGGATGCCCGTGTTCCACGACCGCAGCCTGGCCCATCCGCGAGGAATCGTACGAATGCGTATCGGAATGTTGCCCGTTTCATTGCTTCTGGCATGCGCGCCTGCGCTGTCGGCGGCGCAGGTCGTCGGTATCGCGCTGGATCCCAAGGTGGCGATGGTGGATGGCGAACTGCAGTTCGTCGCCGCGCCGCCTCCGGACTCCGTCGAGTTCCTCGAGTTTTCCGGTGCCGATGCCAGGCTGCCGGTGCAGGCGCCGACGAGTTTCCAGGGCCCGCCGTCCTCGGTCGCGATCACCGCCGATCGCAAGCTGGCGCTGGTGAGCGCCTTGCAGTGCATCGATTCCGCCGACCCGGAAGCGTTCGCTCCGGACAACAGGTTGACGGTGGTCGACCTAGCCGCCCCGCCGTTCCGCGTCGTGCAGACGATCGAACTGCCGGCCCCGCCCGCGACCGTGGCGGTCGATCCCGCAGGGACGATGGCGCTGGCATCGCATACCGAAGACAACAGCGTCACGGTGCTGGCCTTGTCCGAAGCCAGGGTTCGCGTCGTCGGGACGGTGCCGCTCGGCGAGGGTGGAGGGCCGCAGGACGTTGTCTTCGCGCCGGATGGAAAGCAGGTGCTGATCTCCTTTCCGGAACATGACAGGACCGGCGTGTTCGCCGTCGCGAACGGACGCCTGGAGACGCCGGCGATCCGCGAGCTGAGCGCCGGCGTCTACCCCACGGCGCTCGCGTACTGCGGCCGCAGCGGACTGGCGGTGGTCGCCAACTACGGTCGGGTGACGGGCGATGTCGACACCGTCAGCGTGCTCGACGTCGGCGCCACCGTGCCGCGGGTGATCGATACCGCCAGCGTGGGGCCGGCACCGGAAGGCATCGCCTGTTCGCCCGATGGCCGGTACGTGGCCGTTTCGCTGCAGAACATGAGCACGGTGCCGAAGGGCCAGCCCTACCACTCGCCGCAGAGCCGGCTGGTGGTGCTGGAGATCGAAGGCAGGCGCCTGCAGCGGGTCGCCGAAGCGCCGTTCGGCGCATGGGCGCAGGGCGTCGGCTTCCTCGACGATCCGCGCACGCTGTTCGCACAGAGCATGGTGGACCGCTCGCTGCACCTGTTCCGCCTCCGCGACGGTGCGCTGGAAGTCGCGGCGCCGCCCATCGCCTTCGAGAACGTTGCGCCGGTGGCCTACGGGATTCCCGGCCGCTGAAACCAGCCCTGTATCGCCTCGGCCAAACGCACCCGGCGCTTTTGGCCTCGGACTCGCGGGCGCGCTTCGCCTGCCCGGGCCGCGGGGAGCGGGCGGAGCCGGTCGTCGATCGAAGGCCGGTGGCATCGACCGGGATCGGGAGGGTGGGCGCGTACCCGAAGTGGGTCGGCAAGCCCTGTCCCCGGCGATCCATTCGTCGTCCGTGCAGCGGTCATGATGCAATGTACGCATTCCCGTCCTGACACCTGCCCCGCCTTGTCCCGCACCAAGATCCCCACCCCCGACGCACCCAAGATCGCGTGAGCGGCGCGTCGAACCGCGCGGAGACCGGGGCCAGTCGCCGGATCGAACGCCTGCAGCCGTGGATCGCCGCGCTGCTGAGTGCGCTGCTGCACCTGCTGTGCCTGCTCGTCGCGATGCTGTCCCCCACGCCTGTCGTCACGCCGCCGGAAAGCGCCAGCAGCAGCAACTGGGTGCAGGTGGACTTCATCGGCGAAACGCAGGAGTCCGATCAGCGCCCGCCCGCGCCGCCATCGGGCACCGCCGCTGCGGACGAACCCGCCGACCAACGTCCGCTCCCCACGAACTCGCGCCTCCAGTCCACGCCGGTCATCCAGGCCGATGAGCAGGCACGCCCCGACCCCGTCCAGCGCCCCAGCGTGCCGCAACCGCAGCCGCGCAATCCCCGCGACGACTCCGCGCAGCGCCGCACGCAGGCCCCTGCCGCAAACCCGCCCCCGTCGACCCGTCGCCGACCCGAAGCCTGGGGACAGCCACCGGGCCTGATCGTGCAGGAAGTCGCCCCCAGGGACGCCGGGCTGGCCCCCAGCCCCACGCGCAGCCGCGGCGACAGCCGCGATCCCGCGGCCACGGAAGCCAGCCTGGAGATGGACGGCTACCAGGTCTACTACGACCTGCGCAGCGAACAACGCCTGCGCGCCTGGCGCGACCAGGGCATGACTGAGGTCTTCATTCCCCTGCCGGGCACCCGGCGCTACATGGTCTGCCCGCTGGAAATCGCGCTCAAGCGCGATTCCGGCAAGTGTCGCCCGCTCGAACCCGGCGATCCGGAAATGGAGGCCATCGGCGATGCCCGCCAGGTCATCAGCGTGCTCCAGGTCTACCGGCGCGGCGAACTGGTCTGGCGCGGACCGGGGCCATACCGGTAAGCCGGCTGGATGCTGCGGCACCGAAGCGCCTCACCATTCGGCCCAGCTACGGGCCAATCACCTCATGGATCAGAGGAGCGTGCAAGGCGAGCGAACGATTCACGCAGGCATGAGAAAGTCCATTCCGACTCCTGTTTTCAGCTTCGTCAGCTTGCTCTCCCTGCGTCAAATCCGGCATCCTCCAAGCTGAAGCCAGTTGCATCGCACGCATCCCCTGGCCTGGAAGGCGTCATCGACATGGAGGGTCGATAATGGTCGAACCACCGGAAAAACGGCTTCCCAGCGATCCGCTGCACCCCGACCACGAGATGTACCAGCGCCTGCTGGAAGGCGTTCTGGCATTGAATCTCTGGGATCCCAGGCAGAACGGGAATCTGGCGGCTGCGCTCTATGCGGACCTTCGCGGAAAGCAGCCGCACATGCTGGCAAGCGATCTTGGACCGGTCGTGATCGGCGATCCCGCTGCGGAGAGACCATCCCTGTTCGCAACGCCGCGAGCTGGTTATCACGCGCACACCGGCGATCCCGCAGCCTTGATCTTCAGTGCACCGGTTGCCGCCGCAGAACGCCAAGCGACCGAAGCGCTGGCAGCATTCAGCAGGCAAACGACTATCGACCATAACGGATACCTGACCGACCCCGGCATCACGCGCGCACCAATCGCCCGCATCGCACACGGTCCGATGCCGCAGGTCAACGGTATCGTCCTGCACCGGACCGAATCCAGCACCTCCGATAGCACTCTGAACACTTGGCGCACGCGCGAAGCAGGAACCGGCGCGCACTTCCTGATTGATCGCGATGGCACGATCCACCAGACCGTCAGCGTCGACCGGCAGGCATGGCATGTCGGCGCGATCCGCTCGCGCGGAGAGGTGGAGGGAACGATCACCGCGCAGGACCAGCGCGAACTGGACGCCGCCCGCGGCGGACAGGCTGAATGGCGCGGCGCCGCCGTACGTGCGGTCAACAGGGTCGAGGCCACAAGACCCTACCCGGAACGCTATCCAACCAATGCCGACAGCATCGGCATCGAAGTCGTGGGTCGTTACGACCCTGCGACGCAAACCTGGGATGCGCCGACGCCGGGGCAGGCGGCCGCGATACAACACCTGATTGGTTCACTGCAACGCAACTTCGGGCTGACCAACGAGGACGTATATCAACATGATGTCATTTCCCGAAAGACGCCGGGCGAAGGCGCCGGCCTTTACGACACCTCAGCCGATCCCGGCGTGGCCCCTGCTGCTCCTGACCTTGGCGGCTTGCCACGCCCCGCCCCTCAGCGATAGCACTACTCCCATCGGCCAGCCGACCTCCGGCGTTACGGCACTGGACGTGGCGCTGGCAGTCTATCGACCTGCGCCAGGCGCGCCGGGCACCGACAGCGAAGCTTCCTCCTGTCGGAGCTGGTCACTGGACAAGTCCCAGGTCGAGGCCTTTTTCGACCTCAGCCAGCCGCTTGCCGAGGGAGAATTGCATCGCTTCAGCTGGCTTCCCTGTTCGATCAGTGGCCGCCTGGAGGCGGAAGGCCGCGAGTGGGACTTCGAGATCAACGCCGCAGGTACAAGTGTCTGGCGAAGTTCGGACGAGACGCGCCTGCTTGGATGCTCGCAAGCGGCATGCGAAGCGTTCGTGATCCTGATGCCGGACGACCCCGGGTAACCTCAAAGGCCGCGCCAGAGCAGGGACGGAGGGATCGGATAACCATTGCCGCACCGAGGCGCCCCGCCATCCGATGCTGCGGCAGACTACCCTACGGACCGGGGAAGGTCGCGCAAGCTTGTCAAACGACTCCCGCAGGCGCGGGAAGGTCCACTCTGACCCCTGTTTTGGCCACCCAGCGTCTTTACGTCAAGCAAATGGATCCGCGCTTCGCGCCGTTGAGAATCGCTTCCGGCTTGACCAGACATTCGTCTGTTGAAAGTCGCGGGGATGACGGACCACCGTTGATCCGGGTCTCGGCGGTGTTCGATATCTCCCGGTAGGCCGGCGCAAGGCGGCCCAGGCCCGCCTTGCGTCGATCGGTCAGTCCATCTCCTCCGCCGCGTCGCGCCCCTGCTGCCGGATCAGGGCCTCCTCGCGCGCATCGTTGATCGCATGGCGCACGCCATCCACATCGACGTCCGATGCGTCGTGCACGAACACGCCGGTCAACTCGCTGTCCGGACGCAGTTCGCCGGCCTCGTAGAGCGCCCACATCTCCTCGCCGTACCAGGTGTCCAGCAGTTCCGCCGCCCACGCGCCGAGACTGGCGGTGAGGTTGTTGACGTCGCGCAGCAGCATCGTGCGCGCGTTGTTGTTGCCGGCGGCGCTGACCACCTGCGGTAGATCGATGATGACCGGGCCATCGGGTGCGACCAGCACGTTGTACTCCGACAGGTCGCCGTGGATCAGCCCGACGCACAGCATCTTCACCACCTGCCGCACCAGAAACCGGTGGAAGCCACGCGCCTGCTCGGGCGACAGTTCGACCTCGCCCAGCCGCGGCGCCGAATGGCCGTCGGCGTCGACCACCAGTTCCATCACCAGCACGCCGTGGAAGTAGCCGTGCGGTTCCGGCACGCGCACGCCGGCGTCGCGCAGCCGGTACAGCGCGTCGACCTCGGTGTTCTTCCACTCGGCTTCCTGCTGCCTGCGTCCGTACCTGCTGGCCTTGCCGATCGCCCGCGCCTCGCGGCTGCCGCGCACCTTGCGCCCTTCCTGGTACTGCACGCGCTGCTGGAAACTGCGCTGCGCCATGTCCTTGTAGACCTTGGCGCAACGGACCTCGTCGCCCGCGCGCACCACGTAGACGGCGGCTTCCTTGCCGCTTTTCAGCGGCCGCATCACTTCATCGATCACGCCGTCGTCGATGAGCGGCTGCAGGCCTGAAGGCGTTTTCATGGCACCTCGAAGGAAAGAAACGCAAGTCGCGGCGCCGGGCCGGCGCGCCTTGCATAAATCCGAGGCGACAGAGTGCCTGATCGCTACACTGCCTGTCCCGATTCCCGCGGCGTCGATTCATGTCCGATCCGGTTCGACTGGCCAAACGCGTTGCAGGGTTGGCCCGATGCTCGCGCATCGAGGCCGAGCAGTACATCAAGGGCGGCTGGGTCCGCGTCGACGGGCGCGTGGTCGAAGACCCGGCACACCCGGTGTCGACCGAAGCCGTCGCACTCGACCCCGCCGCCCAGTTGGAAGCGGTCGAACCGGCGACCGTCCTGCTGCACAAGCCAGCCGGCTACGACACGATCAGCGGCCGCAGGGCAGCGGCAGGCCTGGTGCGGCCTGAAACACGCTGGGTCGACGATCCTTCCGGCGTGCGCCTGCTCGAACGCCACTTCCACCGCCTGACGCCTCTGGTGCCGCTCGACGCCGAGGCCAGCGGCCTCATGGTGCTTACCCAGGATGGCCGCGTGTGGCGTCGCCTGACCGAAGACGGCGACGGGATCGAACAGGAATTCGTGGTCGAAGTCGGCGGCGAGATCGCACCGTACGGCCTGCGCAGGCTCAACCACGGACTGCACTATGGCGGCCGCGCCCTGCCGCCATGCAAGGTCAGCTGGCAGAACGAGATCCGCCTGCGCTTCGCCATCAAGGGCGTGCAGGGCGGGCAGCTGCGCGACATGTGCGCACAGGTCGGACTGGACGTGGTGGCGATCCGCCGCATCCGCATCGGCAGGGTGCCGCTGGCGAAGATGCCGGTCGGGACATGGCGCTACCTGCCGGTGGGTGAGCGGTTCTGAGCACGGGCGGGCGACTCATGCCGGTGCGGAAAAGTCCGCTCCGCCCCTGTTCCAGCGCGACGATGTCGAATTTCCGCGCCGCCAACCGTCGACCAGGCAGGCGGACGCATCGAGCCGCAGCACAGGAGCCCGCAATGACACCCACCATCACCGCATTCGAAAGCTCGCCCGACGGCGGCCAGGGGCTGGCGCGCGACCTGCCCGTGCGCTGGGCGCTCGAGGAGGTGGGCCTGCCCTACGACGTGCGACTGCTGTCGTTCGCCGAAATGAAGGAGCCCGCGCACCTGGCCCTTCAACCCTTCGGGCAGATCCCGACCTACGAGGAAGGCAGCCTCGCGCTGTTCGAGTCGGGCGCGATCGTGCTGCATCTCGCCGAGCGCCACAAGAGCCTGCTGCCGAAGGACGGCAACGCCCGCGCACGCGCGATCGCGTGGATGTTCGCCGCGCTCAACACGGTGGAACCGCCGATCGTCGAGCGCGAACAGACCGCGTACACGGAAGGCGACAGGCCCTGGTACAAGGACCGCCTGCCTATCCTCGAGCGCCGGATTCGCGACCGGCTGGGCCAACTCGCCCGTCGCCTCGGCGATGCAGACTGGCTCGACGGCGCGTTCAGCGCCGGCGACCTGATGATGGTGATGGTGCTGCGCCGGGCGAAGGGCATGGGCATCCTGGAAGACTTCCCTACCCTCGCCGCTTACATCGCGCGCGGCGAAGCACGACCCGCCTACCGGCGCGCATTCGCCGCGCAACGGGCGGTGTTCACCGCCGCGAAAGGCGGGAATGCATGATTCGCACATGCCGTTGCAGGCGCGACAGGAGCCGTAGGGCGTACCCCCGAAGGAGATCCCGCCGCTCGCTCCCCTCGTCGCGCCACAGGAAACGGAATCCGCTGCGCGCGTCCCGCCCTGCGATCGATTGCGCCTTGCGGTCCTAGTTCCCGGAGCGATCCGTGCCTTCGCGGTCGCGTTCGTATCGCTTCGCCAGCGGGAACGGCGGCAACCACGACTCGCGACGCACGGTCCAGAGTTCGTAGGTGGGCTGGAACATGTCGGGCGCATCCAGCGCGCCCAGGTGCACTTCGACTTCATCCGCGCTGCGCGAGAACACGGACGAGCCGCAACGCGGGCAGAAGAAACGCCCGGCGTATTCGCGGGTTTCGCCTGCGATCGCCACGGCATCCCCGGGAAACACCGCGGATGCATGGAACAGCGCGCCATGGTGCTTGCGGCAATCGAGGCAATGGCAGATGCCGACGCGATACGGCCGCCCCGATGCCACGATGCGCACGTCGCCGCAGAGGCAACCGCCGGTGTACTGGTCCATGGTGCGGCTCCTTGCGATGGCCGGGATCGGGTGGGAAATCCTGCCCGGACCCCTGATTTTCAGCGATCGAACAACCTGCGCGCATTGCCGACGCGAATCCTGTCCTTCTCCTCGTCGGTCAGGTCGAGCCGCTCCAGCGCATCCGCCATCGCGCCCAGCCCCATCTGCGGATAGTCCGATCCGAGCAGCACGTGGTCGACGCCGACGTTGCGCAGCGTCCAGACGAACTCGGCCTCGATCGGCGAATCGGCCGCCAGCAGCACCGGACCGGAGATGTCGAAATACAGGTTGTCCATCGCGAAACCGTCGGCGGTGCGTGCCAGCGCGAGGATGCTCCAGAAACGGAAGTTCATGCCGCCGATGTGCGCGAGGATGAACGTCGTACCGGGCACGCGCACCACCAGGTTGAACAGCTTCTCGCTGTCGCCGGGCAGGATGTTGGCGTTGTCCATCAGCACGATCACGCCGAGCTCGCCGGCCCTGCGTACCAGCGCCTCGACGCGCGGGTCGGAAACGTCGAAGCCCTGCGTATGCGCATGCAGCTTCAGCACGCGCACGCCGGCCGCGGCCACGCGCACCAGTTCCTCCGTCGCCGCGGCCTCGTCGTAGGGATGCACCGTGGCGATGGGCAGCACCAGCGGATGCTTCGCCGCCAGCGCGATCACGCCGTCGTTGCCGGCGCGGATCTTCTCCGTCTCGCCCTGCCTCGCCTGGTGCGGCCCGCCGAACCACATCGCGCCCACGCCGGCCAGTTCGATGCCCGCGGCCTCGACATCGGCCTCGTAGGCGCGCAGCGACGCCTCGCCCTCGCGCAGATGCACGTGCACGTCGAACGCCGGGCCACCAGCCGTGGCCGTGCCGTTCAACAGCAACAGGAACAATGCAAACGCCCGCAATGCCTCTCTCCTCGGCCGAACCGGAACCCATAGTCTAACGGCCGGCTGATGCGGACCGCTGCGCAAACCCGGGCCAGCCTCGCGCCGGGCGGGAGCCGGCGTCATGGTGCCGGCGCCGGCCTCAAGCCCAGCGCGCCCACGCCAAGCGCATCGCCTTCGACGGCTCCGACTGCATGGTGGTCGACGTGCCGCTCGCCACGGGGATCGACTCCCTCTGCCCCTCCCGAGACGACCTCGTTCCCACTGATACACTTCGAGGCCGATTTCGCCGAGGCAGAAGATGGCACGGAAGATGGGGATGGATATCGAGGAATACAGCGATCGTTCAATTGCGATCGGCAAAGGGATCAACCGACTTTGCGACGATCTTTATGCCGCGGCAGAAGAGAATCTTCCTGCCGAAGAAGTAAAGGCCCTTCTTTTGGCCGGTGAGCAGAAAGTGGCCATGTTCGAGAAGCTGTTGGCCGATACCTCGGGAGGCATGCAGGAAGGACTGAAGAAGAAGTATGAGGATTACATCGAAGACATAGTGAAATACTCAGCGCAACTCAGGACAGGCAACAGGGAATGACCCGCTGAGAGCGCGGCATCTCGTGCTGGCGATCATTGGCGACATCCCTGACCGGGGATCAAGCAACGGGATCCCATCGCGGATGATTCCCGACTGGCAGGAGCGTTTGCGATGTATTACATGCTTGAGTGCTATGGCCCCGATGAAGAGGACATGGCTGCAATCGGCGACTGGCCGCACTTCGAGGGCGTCAACTGGAACCTGGGCCGCGTCATTACGACGTTCATACAGGTTCCGATAGTCGTCGATCTGGATCCGCAGTTCCAGGGCCTGATGATGCCCATGTTCGACTCTGGCCTGCTGCTTTTCAGCGATGAGATGATCAATGCCCTGCATCGATCCGGCATCGACAACTTCCAATGCTTCGATGCGATCGTAAGGGATACGGTCAACGATATTGAGTACAAGACCTACAAGGTCATCAATATCATCGGCATCATTTCCGCAGCAAACCTGGATGAATCCATCTATTCCGCGCACGACCGCACGAAATTGATCGACATGGATTTCGAATCCTTGAGCATCGATGAAAGCAAAGCGGAAGGTCGATACATGTTCCGCTTGGCTGAATCAGTGAATGGAATAGTCGTTCACGAGCGCGTCAAAAGAGCTCTCGAAGAACACAAGATCCAGCATCTAGACTTCGTTCTGCCTGAAGAGTGGATCGGTTAGGAATGGGGACGGAGGGAATTAAGGGATTCCCGCCCCCTTGGACTCACCGCAGTCCGGGACAGCCCGGCCGATTCCCGCGCCGTGCCCCACCGGTCCCGCCCCAGGCTTTCCGGCGTTTCCCCTGCATGCCCGCATGTCACCCGCCGGCGAAATCCTGCGCCGC